>Ga0315282_10000459_pt1 | contig 81064 bp, 78 predicted proteins | sample YL17G07_20_MG_FD_203693 | JGI IMG/M metagenome (GOLD analysis project Ga0315282, IMG submission 203693) | Sediment microbial communities from Yellowstone Lake, YNP, Wyoming, USA - YL17G07_20 | ecosystem: Environmental > Aquatic > Freshwater > Lake > Sediment | place: USA: Wyoming | collected...
TTATACCGAATAGTGGATACAACCCAAGAAAGTGAGAGTATTACCAAAACGCTTGATACTTCACATCACGGGCGAAAATTCTTAGGCCCCTTTAACTAGGGGAAAGGTTCTCCGGAACAGACCACAGACCCAGGATGTGCGATTGATTCGATCACTCTCAGCGTGGTAGCTCAGATACTTCAAGCAGTCATTGCTCCAGTGTTTATTGTTATTGCGGCAGGCTTCTTCCTTCATAAATTAGTGGCCATCGAGACCATGTCAGTATCGAATATCATTCTCAATATCTTCACTCCCTGTCTGGTCTTTACTTCAATAGTAAGTTCCTCCTTTGAGAGCAAAGAATGGTGGCAAATCTCTCTTACAGCGGCTACATCCATTCTTATCTTAGTCCTTCTATCCTGGATTATTGCGAGAGCACTTCATCTGAACAGGGAGCTAGCCGCAACCTTTGTGTTGACAACATCCTTTGTCAACGCGGGAAACTACGGGCTTCCTCTAAGCCTTTTCGCATTCGGAGAGACAGGGCTCGCATTAGCAGTGATATTCTACGTCGTCTCGAATTTACTCACGCTTACTCTTGGCGTCTTTGTCGCCTCCCAAGGCAGGTATAACTTCAAACAGTCGGTCAGCAACATTGTCCGCTTGCCAATTATTTACGCCATACTTGCTGCAGCCGCTGTAAAAGTAAGCGGGAGTAGTGTACCTCGCCCCATCTTTCAAGGACTTGGCCTAATGAGTCAAGCAGCTGTCCCCTGCATGCTCGTTGTACTCGGAATTGAACTGGCTCACTCCGAGCTTCAACAATCATCCACAGAAGATTGGAAATTTCTAAGTCTCACTTCAGTCATCAAGCTTCTATTACCGATTCTCATTGTCGCCATAATATCGCAAGGGATTGGATTAGCAGCGCTGGCACGCAACGTAGCCTTGGTTCAGGCTAGTATGCCAACCGCTGTTTTTGTTGTAATTCTTACCCTCAAGTATGGCGGCAATTCGCGTTTCGCCACAAACGCGGTCGTGATTTCAACCTTGGCGAGTATCGCAACGCTAACTCTACTCCTATCTATCCTACACTGAAGAACGCTCATCCAACCCCAATCATCATGATGATCCGAGCAAGCGACGAAGTCATAATGCCACTACAGCTCGTGATTCCATGAGAAAAAAATCTTGCTCTTCGAATCGAGATTCTACCGATTACGCCTTGATCGCATTCCTCGTCTTAGCAGCTTGTTCCGATATGGAGGCTGTAATACCCCCGCTCAATCTTAGAACATCTTGAGTTCTCAACTCAAGGAGCTTGTTTGTTGCTCCTCCCCCGCAGAAGATGGTCTCGTACGCCAACAATGGTTGATCCATTACCACCGTTAGGGACGTTTTGTGACAGACTGTTGGTGTTCCACCCGGCGGATAGCCACTAACAGCCTCAGCCTCGTTGAAGCCAACTAACTGAACATTTCGAGCATTCAACGCTCGGGCTGCCTGTTGAAGGTTTACTCTTCGGTCTCCAGAGACTACAAGTAAAGCATAACGCCCGTCTGAGGTCCTGCATACAAGGTTTTTCGTAATGCTATGCAAGTTGATCCCAGTTGCACGCGAGGCGTCTGCTGTATGTACAGTGTCAGGTTTGTCCACAAAACGATACCAAGTACCTGAAATCCTTAGGAACGTCTCCAAATCCGTGGAGGGCATCTCCGATTTCTAGCCAATGAGTTCCTAATGCCCTAAAGTTTATGTCTGTCGGTAAATTGGGGCAGAAATTCACTCTTCCATCTCTTGGACAGAGTTGCGTTTCAAGTTGTTCAAAAGATCGATCTCGTAGAGCATCTTTCTTTGTTGCAGGAAGAAATACCTAGCCTGACTATGAAAAGCATAATGCACTATTCCGCCGTTAGCATTGGAACTAGATCTGATTCTTTCCACACGCTGGACAGAATGCGGTTTCAGCCGCAGTAACCGCCATTTCTACTTCAGTGGCGGTACCGGCAGGAATCTCGGAAATAACCTTCTCCGTAGCAGGGTTTATCACCGAAATCATTCTGTCGCTTGAGTGAGGCACGAACCTTCCGTCGATGAACATTTGATACCGCTTAATCGAGTCTCTCCTTTCATCAAATTGGATTTTCATCATTACAACCACGACAGCGATCGTAGGCGATCGGCCATAATCTGCTATTTATTGTCATGGTATATGATCCTATGTCAGGCAAGCAGATGATCTACTGTGGAGCCACATAGTTTCTCAGAACGCCGATCTTCTCTATCTCCATCTCTACAACATCCCCTGGTTTGAGATAGATCTGAGCTGGGTTACCCATGGCACCTGTCGGAATCAGATCCCCAGGATACAAGGTGATATCTCGAGAAATGTATTCTATTATTTCTGCGACCCTGAGTCGCATGTCAGAGGTATTTCCGCTTGCTTTAAGCTCACCATTCACCCTCAGCTCTCCTTTGAGGTTCTGGGGATTAGGGATCTCATCTTTCAGAGTCAGACATGGACCTATAGGCTCAAACGTGTCGAAGGATTTTGCTAGCGCAAGGTAGTAGAAGCCCGGTAGGCCCTCTCTACCCTTCCCTAGACCACGCTTGAATAGATCTATCGCGGTGACGTCATTCACGACAGTATAGCCGAAGACGTAATCGAGGGCTTGGGTTCGTGGGATACGTTTGCCTTTCTTACCCAAGACCACGCCCAGCTCTAACTCGCAACAGACCTCTTTAGCCGACACTGGCCATCTTATCTGCTCTTCCGGTCCGATTACACTCTGCGGCAACTTCAGAAAGACCTCGGCGGTTCCCTCGTAAGGCTGAACGAATTGCATCATGGACAGATAGGTGTTGTAGTTGGCACCGATGTTGATTGATCTCGCAACTTCAAGGGGTTTGCAAAGCCTTGCTTCTTCCGATCGGTAAAGAACTTTTAATCCCTCATCATACGGCCGCGACAGCTTTCCCAAATTCTCGTGCAGGTAAGCAGCCGTTTTTGTCAGATCTGCCATACCTTCTTCTTCACGCAAGATCAGGTTCCGCATTGAATTAGGCATTCGTTCCATTGCAATATTGATGGCCTTATCGTATGTTACACAATTCCTCTCTATCATCAGTCTTGCAAAAGCCTCGGTTAGATCAACAATCCAGTCTCCTAGCCTAAGACCGAACCTAGCGCCGCCTCTCATGTTTTCGAAGCTCACAACTCTCATGCGGTCACCACAATCGTCTGTCTGTGGCTGTGTAATACTTCACATTTGTGATGATTTCCGCTGCTGAAGATTGAAGCAAGATATCTCTAACCTGACATACCAGTAGAGCACGTGTCAACGGACCTCATGATGTAGAACATTATTTGGATCTCGATGAGAACATGGTGAGGAAAGGCATGAGAAACGATTGTCTTGGCTATGTCGGGGTCATGTGTTCTGCTACTCGCTGCCGGTCCGAGGAATTCGATGTCTATCCTCTCCTCACGGCTGTAGGAAAGTCACTAGAAATCCGCTTTACGTAATTTACAAGTGGGCTCCCCATGCCCTCGAATTGTATCTCGACTCTGTCGTCATCTTGGAGCAGATCTCTTTTGCCAAACGAGAATTTCATTGTTCCGAAGAAGTAAATGTGCACATCGCCGGGGGTCCGAAATTGTGGGTATTTGAAGAAATGATCTTCCAGATTCACCAATGAATGGTTCATGTGCTCTTCTCCCGTAAGAAGCTGACCAGAATCGTAGATCATCTGCAATCCTCGGAAGATGCGGCAATAACCTCGGATGTCTCCAAAGAGCTGATCTGTGATTAATTCAGGTCCGATCGCGCAAGTCCGTAGTTTAGAGTGGCCCAGCCAGAGGTAGTTGATGCGCTCCATGGCATGATCGGACCACTCATTTCCGGTAGCAAAGCCAATCCGATATGGGATTCCATCATATCCTATTATATAACATCCGACGATCTCAGGCTCTTCGCCGCAGTCCTCGGAGAAAGATGGGATTTCTAGGAAATCATTATGACCTCGTAGAATAGTGCCCGTACCCTTGTAACATAGTTCTGGCTGGATACCTTTGACGCCAGGTCTAGGTTTGCCCCCCTTGAGGCCCATTTCAAACATTTTCTGGGAATCGGTCTTAGGCGAATCATCAAGCTTATGCATCTTGTCCCGCTGAGAAACGCTTCCCAGATGGGTTAATCCCGTCACTACTATCGTGCAGTGGGCCGGGTCGGGATGGTCAATGGACGGGAGAAGCCATCCATCTCGATCTCCGGGTCGCCTGAGCAGCAGTTCGCGGTAGTCATAGGTCAAATTGCCAGAGCGAAAACCGGAATGTGCTATGTGTTGCTCGATCGTCCTTTCTGATCCCCTGGCTTCCAAGAATATAGTGTGTATGCGATCCCACCTCGGATTCTGTTCAGTGATGTCATAAACAGTATCGCCATCGACGACACCGACCCTCCGTCCTTTTTCACGGGTCTGAAATTGTATGAGTCGCATTGCGATGTAGCTCTTCCAATGTGTAGGTACGACTCTAACCCTATATACACCTTCACGCGGAGCTAGGTGGATTGACCCCGGCTCACATTTTACGAAAGGCGATCTCTAGGTGGGTAAGCTCGTCTCGAAAAGACCTTCTCTATTGAACTAGTCGCGGCAATCTTTGGCCTAGAGAAAACAAGCGATTGGATGTTGTCAGAAGCAACCTCATATAGACGACGAGAAATCTTCACAAGGCCGATGATCTCCTTTGAAAACCGACAGTGTTCTGTCTGAAAAGGGTTGGCCCCACTTCAAGAATCTCATCGGGGGAGAATGGAGCGATTCTTGCACGGGTGACACTTTTGTAGACATTAATCCGGCTGATATGAGAGACTGCCTCGCCGTGTTTCCGCAATCAAACCGCGAAGACGCTAAAGCCGCGATCGATGCTGCATGCGACGCTCAGAGGAAGTGGGAAATAACTACGCCACCGCAACGTGGCAAGATATTGTTCAGAGCGGCTGAGATACTTGAACAACAGAAGGAAGAGCTTGCCCGGATACTGACAAGAGAGGAAGGAAAGATTCTTGCTGAAAGTCGTGCCGAAGTTGCCCGTGCAATAGACATTTTCAGGTATTTTGCAGGCGAGGGGCATAGACTTAATGGAGAAGTGATCGTGTCAGAAGATCCTAGTATGTTACTTTACACCCAAAGACAGCCTCTCGGCGTAGTCTCAATCATAACCCCTTGGAATTTTCCGATAGCGATTCCTGCTTGGAAACTCGCCCCAGCATTGATCTGTGGGAACGCGACGATCTTCAAACCAGCTTCTCTGACGCCACTCATAGGGTTCAAGATCGTCGAAGCGCTCAAGAACGCGGGTCTCCCAAATGGAGTGCTGAATCTCGTAACCGGTCTTGGCTCGACAATGGGAATGGAGCTGATCGAAAACGGGGCGGTTGCCGGAATATCTTTCACCGGGTCATACGACGTGGGCCGGAAAATCTATGGGTCTTGCACTGAGGCAAATGCAATGCCTAGGTTGCAGCTTGAGATGGGAGGGAAGAATCCTCTAGTCATTCTATCTGATGCGAATCTGGATGTCGCCGTTGACATTACCGTGAAGGGAGCTTTTGGAGGCACCGGTCAGTCATGTACGGCAACCAGCAGGGCAATTGTCGAACGAACGGTCCTCGATCAATACACGCGGCTATTGGTAGAACGCGTGAGGCGAATGAAAATAGGAAATGGCCTTGACGAAACAACTGGAATGGGTCCCGCGGTGAGCGAAGCAGAACTGAAGAAGGACCTGGATTATGTTGAGATTGGAAGGCAAGAAGGCGCCAAGCTCGCGTACGGCGGAAAACAACTCAAAGGAGCAGACTACGACCTAGGGCACTTCATGCAGCCAGCTATTTTTGTCAATGTTGAGCAGGGCATGCGAATCGCGCGGGAGGAGATCTTTGGACCAGTACTGAGCATAATTCCGGCGAATGATTTCAAGAATGCCCTTGAACTCGCCAACGACGCCGAGTACGGACTAGCAGCAAGTATCTGCACGAGCAGCCTTGAATGGGCGCATGCATTCGTGCAAGGGATCCAAGCAGGCGTGGTCAAAGTGAATCGGCCTACAACAGGCATCTTCGTGCAAGCTCCCTTTGGCGGAATGAAGAAATCGAGTTCGATGACGTTCAAAGAGCAAGGCAAAGCAGCGATAGACTTCTATACGTTCAGCAAGACCGTCTACATGGGAGTCAAGAGCTAACTTACCTTCTATAAACTTCGTGAATGATATGCGAAGAAAAATGTGTTAGGTGGATAAACCTAGGCTGATGCGCTGATTACATAAAGCTCGGTAGGTTTGTTTCGAAAAGCTGCGAATCTCAGATAGGCCAATTCGTAGACGGGTTTTATTGATGTCGGCGTCGAGGCCCATTAAACATGACTTAGCGTGATCACCTCACTTGAGAATCGCAGAGTTAAACAAGTCAGGACACTTTATGCTAGAGCCAATTTGTGCGATAAGGTTTGTTTAATGAGAAGCTTACCCGAAGAGGACACGTGAGCAATTACGAAGAGCTGCTCAGTGCATCTAGGAAGATGTAGATGAACATGGCACCCGGATCTATTGTGCCACGACTTCTTTCGCCAATGTAACTGCTTCTTCCAACTCTGGAAACCATGCCCGCAGTACTCTTGGCCCCTTCTTCAGCTGCTGAGGCCGCAATCGTCAGCAAGGAAAACACATTTGTCGTGCCTGATTTGACAGCGCTGATGGCTGCATTCTTGGCTGGCTCTAACGCATCGATCAGGGTTTTGTCGCCCGCTTTCGCTCCTCCGATTTCCTGAATGGTTGCAAGCATCGATTCGAAGATCGATACTATATCTTGGCAGTTGAGTTTCCGTTTCCCTTGCATCTGTTTCCCAGCCTTCTGAAAGGCGCGGCCGATAAAGCCGCCAATGGTGGAGCCGATGTCAAAGACGAATACGTTTCCCGCCGTGCTAAGAATTGTGCCAACATCTGGGTCTTGTAGCGCGGACAGTTTCTGGATTGTCTTTTCGAAGCCGGTTGAGATGTTGATCCCGAAATCGGCGTCGCCGATCATGTCAAGTTCGGATAGTTGTTGAGATTTCTCGATGACTGCCTTTGATGCTTTTCCGAACATCGCAAGGAATTGTAAGCTTGAAATCTCTTCGTCGGAAGATATTGGAGATCAGCTCCAAGTGTGCCAGCCTGGGGCTTCGGTTGGTTCCTCCAATAGTTTTCGTAGTTCCTCATCTAACTTCAGAACGGTCAGCTGCACTCCAACCATCTCCATCGAAGGAGTGTATTCACCTATGAAGGAGTTACGCACTTCCACGTCCAAGTTCTCCAGCTGGGTGCGCACGTCTTTGTAGAAGATGAACTTCTCCATATTAGACGTACCGCCCATTCCTTGAACCATGACCGCCACTTCATCTCCCTTAGAGAGTTTTGCTTCTTGAGCGATGTTATGAACAAGGTATTCGGCTATGTCAGTTGATTTCATCATCTTTGACCTTTGAACTCCAGGCTCACCGTGGATGCCTATTCCCAATTCGATCTCTTCCTCACCAATAGTGAATGTCGGTTTGCCAACAGCAGGGACTGTACAGGGCGTGAGAGCTATGCCCATTGACCTGGCATTGCCGATGGTTTTCTCTGCCACCTGCTTCACATCCTGAAGTGTGGCCTTTTGCTCTGCTTTGGCGCCGGCGATCTTCTGGACGAATATTGTGCCTCCAACACCGCGCCTTTTCTTCACGTCCTTGATCGCCACATCGTCGTTGACGATGACATGGTCAATGTTTATTCCCATGTCTCGGGCGGCTTCCTCAGCCGATGTGAAGTTCATGACATCTCCGCCGTAGTTCCATATTATGAGAAGAATCCCTGCGTTTCCATTCACAGCCTGAATGGCCGTTATTATGTCGCCTGGTGCTGGCGAGGTGAAGACGTCCCCCATCACGGCAGCATCTAACATGCCTGTTCCCACGTACCCTGAGTGAGCGGGTTCGTGTCCGCTGCCTCCGCCACAGATCAAACCGACCTTTCCTTCAACGGGAGAGGATGTTCGAACAACAATCCTTCTCCCTGATATCTTCTTGAGGGTCTGCGGGTGGGAGAGGACCATACCGTCCATCGCATCTTCTGCGACGGTCTTCGGATCGTTCAGTATTTTCTTCATATGAACCGATTCTCACTTGCCCTTCTAACCCAATTATGGTCTTTAATATCTGTCGGAATCACGCGCTAATCGACATCTTGAATGACAATTATGGACGTGAGTCAACTATCTGGCGAGAGAAGACGTGCAGAGTAGTTACCCGTGCCATGCTAATTTAGCCAATCTTGGGCGTGATGAACACTGAGAGTTCCCCAGATTAAGAAAATTCTCCTTCTCTGCCTTGACAAAATCAAATTTAAGACAGGTGAAAGGGTCTCTGGCGCAAAGTCATTTCCTACCAAACGTTTTGCATTATCTAAAGAACCTTTTTATCTGGTACTCGAAATATGCTCTTGATTCATTGTATGCTAAGTTACGCTTCTATGGATTTGAGGGAGAACCATTTCAATTTACGTTTTAGTACAAACCAACAATCGATATCCTTTCAAAGTGTGAAAGCTTCTCAGTGCAACTCAAGACGCGTAGGTTAAGAATACGGTTTTAATAACCTAAGAGTCTAGGAATAACCGCAAAGGATGTACGGACAATCTTGGTAACAGGAGGATTAAGATTCTATGGACACACAATTGGCATACTCATGGTGAACACCAGATTCCCAAGGATCATAGGGGACATCGGCAATGCCAACACCTTTTCCTTTCCTGTAAGATACATAGTCGTTAAAGAAGTCACGCCTTTCAATGTCGCGGATCAACCTGATCGTGCGCGAAGAACGATCCTGAAACCAATGATCGAATCGGCGCAGGAATTGGCGCAAGAAGGGGTGAATGCTATTACAACATCTTGTGGGTTCTTAGCGCTTTTTCAAAAAGAAATTGCAAACTCTGTTGACGTGCCCGTATTCACGTCTAGTCTGATGCAGATACCAATGGTCAATCTCGCGTTGGGCGGAAATAGGAAGATCGGCGTTCTCACAGCAGATGCTTCCTCATTGACTAAGGAACACTTGCAGGCAGTTGGCGTTGATGATTCTATTTCTCTCGTAATACAAGGTCTTGAGAATGCACCAGAATTTTCTAGATCTATTAGAAGAAACGGCATAGACATGGACGTGGACAAGGTAAGGTTGGAAGTTATTGAACGCTCTATGAAATTACGAGAGAGCAACGTCGGGGCAATTGTATTCGAATGCAGTAATCTTCCCCCATACGCTCAGGCAGTCAGGAGTGCGACAGGTCTACCAGTCTTTGATTTGGTGAGTCTCGTAAACTACGTTCACGATGCTGTCGCAAAGAGCCCTTAACATCTCGTGTGCAGCAAGTACACTGTGTTAACGAGGGTTAACTTGGTTTCAAAGTTCAACGAGGAGATATGTTGACTTCACTCAACTAGGGCGAAAGGGTGAAGTTTGTCAAGAGTTATCCAGTTTTTTGCTCAAAAAAACCCATCCAAGACTCTTGGACAAATACTTATTAGTGGATCTTTACGAGACAGGCATTATGTCAGATCTTAAAATAGACAAGATCGAGGCCTACAAACTCGATGTCCCATATAAAGAACCAATTCTTGTTGCCTATGCCAAGTATTTCGATACAAAGAATGTAATTGTCAAAGTGCACGCAAATGGTATTGTTGGTTATGGGGAAGCAAGTGGTTCGGCAGGTTTCTCGGGAGAGACTCAAAACTCATTGTTGGGCGCCTTTTCAGTTATGGCGACGAGGCTTGTTGGCATGGATCCATTTGACATAGGTCTAGTGCATGGCATCATGGATGAAACCATTGGAAATGGAGCTATGAAAGCGGCCTTAGATGAGGCCTTATACGATGTCATGGGCAAGAAGACTGATTTACCCATTCACAAGTTGCTCGGAGGTCTTCAACATAGGAAGATTCCAACCCAACGAGCCGTGACCATCAGGTCGCCCGCGGAGATGGCGAAAGAGGCTGCAGCGTTTGTTGCTGAGGGGTTCATGACGTTCGAGGTCAAGGTAGGTCTAGAACCTGAGAGGGATGTTGAACGCGTGAAGGCGGTACGCGAAGCAACGGGAAATGATGCAGTTCTGATTGTTGATGCGAACATAGGATGGACTCCAATGCAGGCCATAAGAGTTCTAAGACGAGTAGAAAAGTATGATGTACTTGCCGAACAACCCACTAAGGGTGTGAGGAATCTTGCCGAGGTTCGAAGAGCGGTGAACATGCCCATCATAGCTGACGAATCATGCTACACCCCTGAAGACGCACTAGAAGTAATCCGCGCCGATGCAGCTGACATACTGAGTATTAAGATTCTGAAGTGCGGCGGATACTATAAGGCCAAGCAGATAGCCGCAATAGCTGAAGCCAATGACATGCCCTACAGAGTAGATGACATGGCTGTTACTGTGCTAGGCAACACAGCGAGCCTCCAACTCGCAGCAAGTTGTCGAGACATAGTTGGATGCGGTTTTCTCCAGCATAGATTCCTCGCGCAGGACAAGAATCCTGTAATTCGTGGTGGGCTTTCCGTGGAGAGGGGAGATGTCATAGTGCCCACTGGAAGCGGACTGGGACTTGAGATAAATGATAAGATGCTAGGGAAACCAGTGGAAGTATTTGCCAAATCCTAGCACCATTAAGAGTACCCCAGTCACGCTGTTCGTAGGAGACTCACTTTGAAGTGAACGAGATACTCGAACTAGAAGGGGTTCGCAAAAGTTTCGGTGGATTGGTCGCACTCAATAACATTCAACTTTCCGTCAAAGAAGGAGAGATTCATGGCCTGATAGGGCCAAATGGATCGGGGAAAACCACACTCCTTAACGTTATCAGCGGCCTACATGAGATAGATGCAGGAAGAATAGAACTGGAGGGTAAGCGCATAGACGGCTTACCTCCCAACCAGATAACCCAGATGGGCATCGGAAGGACTTTCCAGATTGCGAAGCCCTTCATGAAAATGACGGTTCTTGAGAATCTCTTGGTGCCTGGATTCGCGAAACCGAACAACCGTTCACGCGTCGAAATAATGAAGAGAGCTCTTGAACTGCTGGAGTTCTCGAATCTGATGCGCCTTAAGGATGAGAAGGCCAGTCATCTGTCCGGAGGACAACAGAAGATCCTAGAATGCTTACGAGCTTTCATGACGGAACCCAAAGTAATGCTGGTGGATGAGCCCTTCGCAGGCTTTCATCCAGACATGCAAAAGGAGATGTCGAAGACTTTGGAGAGTATGTGCACAGGCGGGCTCTCGGTACTCATCATATCTCATGACATACCATCAGTGATGACCCTATGCGACACGATCTCTGTTCTTGTGGCTGGAGAGATAATTGAGACAGGCGTCCCTGAACAAATCCGAGGCTCAGAGAAGGTGGTGGAAGCTTACCTTGGATCAGGAAAACATGCTTGAACTGGTGGAAGTCACAGCCGGATACCAGCAGGATATCGACATACTACAAGACATCTCAATCAAGGTGAAGAAAGGTCAAACAACAGGTGTGATAGGTCCCAACGGTGCGGGGAAGAGCACGATATTCAAGGCGATATTTGGTTTCTTGTCTCCCAAGAGTGGGAGAATAATCCTTGATGAAGAAGTAATTAATGGAATCAGACCTTCCGAAGCACCGAGAAAAGGTATTTCATATGTTCCGCAGGGCCGAAACACCTTTCCGCAGCTGACTGTCGAGGAAAACCTTTTGCTTGGTGCGTGGATATCTCGGAAGGACAAGGAAAAGACAGAGAGTCGACTGGAAGAGATTTTTTCGATTTTCCCAAACCTTTCGAAGAAGCACAATTCGAAGGCCACTTACCTGAGCGGCGGGGAATCAAGAATGCTTGAGTTGGCGAAAGGTCTCATGATAGATCCCAAAATCATGCTAATCGACGAACCAAGTGCCGGCCTAGCTCCTATCCTATCGGAAGAGATGTACGCTCATATTAACAAAATCCGTTCAAAAGGGACTACGATTCTTCTTATCGATCAAAACATACCAAAGGCTATTGAGCTAAGTGAGTATGTGTACATGATCAGTTCCGGAAGAAACGTGGCCGAAGGCGCAAGAGCATTCTTTGAGAAGAACCTGGGGCAAATCATCAAAGATGAGGTGCTAGGTTAGACATGCAGGCGTTTCATCCGCGAACTGAATGGGCTTGTGAAATTACCGAATGTTCTGGAGTTGAGTCGTGATGAGTTCAAGAAAAATGCTTATGATTCCTGGTCCAACCGAAGCCGAGCCCGAGACGTTACACGCTCTCTGCAGCCCCGTCATACCACACTACGGCAAAGAATGGGGTGAGATATACGCAGACACATGTACTGACGCGAAGAAATTCTTCCAGACGAAAGGTGACGTCATTCTTCTCAACGCACCGGGAATGGCTGGCGTTGAATTAGCTATCGCGAACTTGATTGAACCGGGCTCGAAAGTACTCAATGTCTTGAACGGATTCTTTGGGGAGATCTCTTTAGACGTTATCAGACGGCATGAAGCAATACCGGTGAACGTCGAGGCCCAGTATGGAAAAGCGATAAACCCGGATGATGTGAGAAGAACTATGAGGAAAGAACGTGACATAAAGCTGCTTTTTGCGGTCCACAACGAAACCTCTACTGGAGCCGTCAATCCCATAAAGGAACTAGGCGAGATTGCAAGAGAATTTGACGTGCCCTTCGTTGTTGATTTCGTTTCTTCCTTTGGCGGAATGGAAATAAAGATGGACGAGTGGGGTGTGGCCATCGCAATAGGCTATTCAAGCAAATCGCTCAGCGGAATAAATGGTGTTACTCCAATAGCCATTCAACCCTCAGTATGGGAAATGGTAAGCAAGAGAAAAAATCCAATGAGAGGGCGTTTCTTGAATCTCAGTGTATGGAGACAGTTTATTGACGAATGGGGATCATGGGGGCACCCTCACCCATCATCGATGCCTACATCAGTCATAATGTCACTTAGAACTGCTATGTGGGTCGCATTGAAGGAAGGATTGGATAGGAGATATAGGAGGCACCGGACGGCTGCGGAAGCAATGCGAGCAGGAGTCAAATCAATGGGGTTACAGATACATACAGATGAGAGAGTTGCTTCAAGCACATTGACTGTTGTGAAAACAACACCGGAGATAGAAGCCAAGTTGAGAGAGATAATGTACTCAAAATACAGCATACTGATTGGTGGAGGTCTATCCAAGCTAACAAAAAAGACATTCAGAATAGCTCACATGGGCACCTCTGCTTCACCGCATTATGTACTGCCCACACTCGCTTCCCTTGCAATGTCGCTTCGCGAACTGGGCGTTAAAGTAGACTTGGAGTCAGGAGTCAGCCATGCCTCTGAAGTATTCGAACGAAACCTGCCATAACACGGAGCTGAAAATGCGAATTCATTGCTTATCAAGCGACGTGCGAAAATGAAATTTACAACCAATGCAGTCATAATCATAATTCCTCTGGCATTATTGCTCGTTTTTCCATTTGTCGGCACAGACTACACGATCTACGTACTAACGATAAGCTTCTACTACATCATATTAGCCGCAAGCTGGAATCTAGTTGCTGGATATACGGGAATATTCTCCCTTGCTCACACTGCCTTTGCGGGTGTTGGAGCATACACGATGGGAATTCTTGCAGCACAATTTTCGGTTCCTCCTCTCATTGGGATATTGATGGGCGGAATCGTTGCATTGTGTTGCAGCTACGTAATAGGTAAATTGACTCTGCACCTATCGGGAACCTACCTCGCTCTCGCAACCTGGGCATTCGCGGGAAGCTTCGCCACTTTCGTCTACATGGAGTACGATTGGACCAGGGGTGCAATGGGATTGAACACACCGTACCTATTTGGACAGGTTCCAGGCGCAGCTCCATTGCCATACTACTTTTTCTTCGCTTCGATGGCGATTGTTGTGCTATATGTAATTTACAAAGTGGTGAACTCAAAGGTGGGATTGTTCATTGTTTCTATCCGCGAAGATGAAACAGCGGCAGCAGTGTGCGGGGTGGATACTGCCAAGTGGAAATTGTACATCTTTTGTTTGAGCGGACTGATAGCTGGGATAGCAGGTGGATTCTATGCAACCTTAGTGGGCTTAATCAGTCCTGTGTTGTTAGAATTCGACGAAATGGCATTTGTGATCATGATGGTAACCATGGGAGGCTGGGGCACCTTTCTAGGACCTATTCTCGGAGCCCCCTTAATCGAAGGATTAACGGAGGTTCTCCGTTTATCCGGTGGCATAAGATTAGTACTCTTCGCTTCCCTCGTTATCATCCTGATGAGATACAATCGTGGAGGCCTTGTCGAACTCCTCTCCCGATTGCGACTTTTGGTTAAAAGAAGTGCTCTGAGTAGCACATGAAACGGTTAGCAATCCACGAGGGAGTATGAGGATATATTTCGGTGAAAAGAGGCTACTCTTTGAGCTTAGCTACCATGTAGACTTCTATTGGGACCCATCCTTCTAGTGACACAGGGATCGCTGCTCTTGTGGGTCGACCAGCTTCTTCTCCAAATATTCCCATTAGAATTTTTGAGAAGCCGTCAAGCACCTCAGGTTGTTTAACAAATCCGCTTGCACTGTTGATATATCCAACAACTCTTACGATGCTTTCGACTCTGTCCAAGTCTTTTGCAACCGTTTTTAGTTGCGCCAACGAGTTCAAACACGCTTTCTGAGCAGCCTCATAGCCTTCTTCAAAACTCAGTTCAGCCCCAACCCTCCCGCGTTTGACGCCAACTCCCGGACCTTGACCAGACACGAACACTAACCCATTTACTTCCTTTGCACCCACCCACAAATACCGAGGTTTCGCGGCTTCGGGAAGTTTGAATCCTAACTTTTCCAGTTTTTCTTCAACTCTCATAACCGACACCATTTGTTTCTGCAAGTCTCGCAAAGCGTAACGCGGCGGAGTATTGCATAGCTGGCCGCAAGAGTATCGGCCGCGCCTATATGCTTACTGCTGCTATCCCAAACACAATTGTACGAGCAGCAAGACTCTGCACATACTATGTCTCGTTGGGCCAAGGATCAGGCACGTTGCGAACAGAGCTAAGTATTGTATTTAGTGTAAATGTAAAAGACATTTAGCAACGTACGTAGCACTTCGATTACAGTTGTCTTCTCTTGGTTGAAAGTAAAGGTAAGGACAGCAAGATTTCAAGACGCAAGTTCCTAGCTTATACTGCCGCAGGGGCAGTTGCAGTAGGTGCCGTAGCGGCTGGTGCCTATACATTTAGTCGGTCTTCCATGCCTTCAACTCCGGTGAGCACAGCTCCGGTGAGCATGGAGCCCATCAAATTAGGATTCATATGCTCTCTAAGCCCACCGGGACCGTACATTGCTGGGACGAATGTCCAGAGAGGAGCATTGTTAGCTGCTGAGCACATAAATGCTGCTGGCGGCGTGTTAGGTGGACGGAAAATACAGGTAATCTCAGAGGACGACAATGCTGCTCCTGAGAAAGGGTTAGCAGCTGTCACAAAGCTAGCTACACAGGACAAGGTTGTAGCGGTCAGTGGATTGATGATGAGTTCGGTTGCGTTAGCCATCCAATCAGCTTGTGAACAGTATGGGATTCCGATGCTCATTGCAGGCGCAGGCAACCCGGACATAACAGCAAAAGGATTCAAGACGACATTTCGAGCACATATAACCGACATTGACCGAGTGTATGCGTTGCTTAACTTCGCGAAGTCCATGGGGTTCAAGAAGTTCGCGATCATTGCTGAGGATTCGGATTGGGGAATTGGAATTGTAAAATACATTGATCAATTTAAACCCCAAATTTACCCTGATGCAGAAACCAAATCTAAGGTGTTCAGCAGGAAGTCTGTTGATATAACACCTGAATTGTTGGAAATCGCTGCGTGGAAGCCTGACGTGTTGCTAGAAGGGGCTTCGCAAATGTTTTTCTACATGGTTTGCAAGCAAAGCAGAGAAGTTGGCCTAACAAAGAAAATACCTTTTCTGGTAGCAGCACCCGAACTAAACCAAACGGGCGCTTGGGAGGCTGTTGGAGAAGCTGGAGTTGGAGCGATCCAAACGGAATCGTATCTACCTCAGATGAAGTTAACTCAACAAGGGGTAAAGGCAGTCACAGCATACAAGGAGAAGTACAAGGAAGACATGGAGTACTACGGTCTTAACGGATATAGCGATGTGATGAATATAGCGCAAGCAATTCAAGCAGCCAAGTCAGCGGTGCCAGCTGATATAGTGAAGGCTCTTGAGACCACAGAACTCGAGCGATGGGGAAGTACAATTCGTTTCCCAACCGAGAAGGGATTCTTCTACCATCAAGCTTCGCCACCCGTGTTGCTGACCCAGTATACAAAGCTAAATCAGGCTCCCATCAATGCAACGATAATTTACCCGCCAGAGAAAGCAACCGGCAAATATGTGGCTCCTACCACGCTCTATCCATAATCCGAAAGCTCAACTATCAATCCTGCCAACCTAAGGTTAGGGAATACTATCAATGATGGATGTCGAAGAATTCAGAAAAAAATGTAAAGGAATGATGCCGGTTCAATACTGCCCCTATAAACACAATGGTGAATTGGATCTAGATGGTCTGAAGAAAAATACTGAATTCCTGGTAGATTTTGCTGAAAATGGCAACAAAGACGTCGTCGTCATGACTAACGGTAGCACCACAGAATGCTATGCAAATAGCATAGATGAGCAGAAGACCGTAGTAAGAACGGTCATAGACGCTGTCAAAGGACGAATCCCTGTAGTCGCAGGCGCTTCTCACTCTGGAACCAAGGAAACTATCAAAATGGTAAAGTATGTCCAAGATGCCGGGGCAGACTGTGCGATGGTTGTGCTTCCATACTACCATAAGCCTACGAAAGAAGGATTGTTCAAGCACTACAAAGCAATCTCGGATGCAACGGATATAGCGATAATGGTATACAATAATCCTGACGTTTCTGGAACCTTGGTTGACCCTCAGCTAATGAAAAAGATATCAGAAATCGAGAACGTAGTGGCACTGAAGGATAACACGCCGAATGCTGCAGAATACGCTTGGAAAGCTGCTCTAATAGACTCTGGCGACATGGCATTACTTGCCGGATATGGCGAGTTGCATTATCTCGGAGCAGCTGCATACGGATACAAGTATCAGGGATATGTCACATGGATCGCGAATTTCGCACCGAACATTAGCTACCCAATTTATTCAGCGGTGCTACAAAGAGATTTCATCAAAGCACAACAGGCGTTGGAGAAAGAGATGCCCCTATGGGCTCTACCCGGGAAGTTCATGTGCAAACGGGAAAGTTTTTCGATCATCCCCTCCATCCTTCAGACTAACTACATGTATATGAGCGTCGGAAAAGCTGCGATGGAGCTTACTGGGCTCAGCGGAGGCCATCTGAGGGCTCCACTCGAAGATCTGACTGCGGAAGAAAGAGACGAAGTTAGAAAGGTACTGAGAGAGACGGGAGTTATTCAGTGAAATAATCCAGAAGCGTGAGGAAACGCAATATCCATTTTTTGAATCAATAATCCTTACGGTGTGAGGAATTTTGGAGTTCGGGCTTCTCCCTCAGCAATTCACACTTGGAGTAATCCTTGGTTTGATTTATTGCCTTATGGCACTTGGAATCAGTTTCATCTTTAGTGTTATGAAGATGATAAACTGGGCCATGGGCGGATTCTATATGATAGGAGGATACGCAACTTACTTGACTATTACATTGCTCGTCGGCCCAAATCTGTGGTACATAGCAATCTTGATTTCAATGGCGGTCGTCTTCATCGTGGGCATAGTGTTCCAAACAATTTTGCTAAAACCAATGTACTCTGAAATAGGCGAGAGGAAAGCTGAGTACGCTACTATTGTTACTATAGCAGCAGCTATCCTAATGAAGAATCTGATAGCAGTTGCGGTGGGTCCCCGTTTTATGACGCCTCCACCGTATTACCCAAGCCAAACGGTTCTTGGAGTACCGGTGGATGGAACTAAAATCATGGCACTAATTTCCACCTTATTCATCCTAATTGTTTTCTATATTATTCTGAAAAAGACTTGGACGGGCAGAGCACTTTTAGCATCGGCACAGAACAGACTAGCTGCCCAAGTAGCTGGAATCGATGTTGAGCAAATGGACAAACTGGCATTTGGCGTTGGCGTTGCGTTTGCAGGCGCAGCAGGGGGTCTTCTAGCACCAGTATTCCCACTCTATGCGGGTGTCGGAGACATATCAACCTTGAAGGGATTTGTTATCATAGTCATAGGGGGCGTGGGGTCTCTTGCCGGGAGTGTCATTGGGGCGCTTATGCTGGGAATAGTTGAAACGCTGGGAGGAGTACTCATCTCATCATCATTTCGAGATGTATACGGCTTCGTGGCGATGGTCCTTATCCTTCTCTTGAGACCCACTGGGTTGCTTGGTGAGAAAACGCGAGAGGTTTAAGTTAAGTTGCACCTTGAACTTTTCGTTCGCTTAGGATCTTACTCGTTATTACAACGCGCCGCCCGGTAGTCTAATCGTGTCTAGGGAAATATATGGGCCAGTCGCGGTTCTCATCAGATTCTCTGACATTGTCGAAGCCGTCGATATTGCGAACTCGACAGATTATGGTCTTCAGGCTGCGAATACGATTTAGATCTACTTAGAAAGCTTTCTCGCAAGGCGTCGTAGGTATCGTAACCTCTTCAGGGGAATCTCTTCCGCTATGAAGGGGTTCTTTAGATCGCCTGTTGCCACGAGCCACATCCAGTATCTTTCCCCTAACCCACCAACACCAGCTATCATCAAATAAACATCAGTAATCCGTTCCGGTTCTTTTCCAATTTTCCCTAAAAACACATCATCAAGAAAACACTCTCGACAATCGCCATTCTTTACCACCCGAAGAACCCCAGATAGGAAAATCGCGTCAGCCTCTGCCAAATAAGATAAACTGACATCTTCATGCTGGCGATCCGAGTCTGGATAAGTCCAACGTAGCTTAAAGAACTTCGAGAATGGCGTTTTCTGTTTTTCACCAGTTATAATCGCGGCGCGGAGATGATTGGCGGTGTTCGCGCCAACATTTATGACATGAAAATAGACGTGAATCTTTGATCGGTTTTCGTCAATGGGTTCAGTTGTCTGCCAAAGACGGATGTGAAGTTTTGGTCTTTTAAAAAACCGTTCAGCCATTGACCAAACGTTAGGAGGAACCAAGGAATAACTAGAATACTGCCCGCTAATGCGAGCCAATTCAGAATGTCCATAAACTCTATCACTGTCGCGGTTGAATTTGTCGCGAACAGAATCATGGTTTACTGATTCCATTTGTGAGTATTTAACAAGTTTCAGGAAATCGGCTGATTTTGTGTCATCAACCGAAAATTTACGGCGAGAAAATCCTAATCCATCAACCGTAGACTTGACGCCACCATTACCTTATACTGAATAAAGTATCAATCCCGACGTTTACTGGCCTTCGCACAATGTTTCCGCAGCGTCGTCGTTTTGAAAACCATTTATATGATGCCTCCGAGGTCTTGATTTGTCATGAGAGTGATGCTAGACGAAGATAACTGACTTGAAAGCGTGCTGCGTGGAGATGCCACTGGCCGAGCCTGGATTGCGAACTGTGGAGGATCCCAAGACTGTTCAGAAGGCTGAGAGATTCACTCTGGTGAAGTTGTTCACAGACGAAGGGATAACGGGCATCGGGGCTCAGGATGTTCGGCACCGCTGGTGGTCTAACTACCTCGAAGAGTATGTTAAACCGATCTTGTTGGATGAGGTCATAGAGCCTTATTATGTTGAGAGATTCGTTAGATACTTCCGTCAGCAACCCTTCGGGACTATGGTTAGCCCGCGTCCGTGTTGCGTTGAGATGGCATTGTGGGATATCATTGGCAAGAAGGCGGGCTTACCAGTGTACAAGATTATGGGAGCATATCAGGACAAAGTCAAAGCGTACGCCTCAGTCTTGGAGGAGTATCCCCTCTGGGGTCCCGATAAATGGGCGAAGTTCGCACGCGACCTGTTCGAAGATGGATTCAGGGCGATAAAGCTCCACATTGGTTGGATGTGGCCGGATCCTCAGGATATCCTAGAAGTCGTGAAGAAGATAAGAGAAGTTGTCGGTTACGATTTGGACTTGATGGTCGACGCGATGCAGGCTTGGACCCCACGGCCCCTATACAACTATCAGACTGCGTTGGCTTACGCTAGAGGCCTAGAGAAGTATGAGGTTATATGGCTTGAGGAACCGTTACCGCACTTCAACAACTTGGAACTCAGCGCTAGGCTTTGTAACGCTGTAGATATTCCAATTGCGGGAGGCGGTGCTATGTTCGGCTATCATACGTACAAGACTGTGATGGAGAAGAACGCCTTGGACATTGTCCAGCCGGACGTGATGCACGCAGGAGGCATGCTTGAGGTTAGGCGCATAGCCTTCCTAGCTGAGTCATACGGAAAGCTTTGCGTGCCGCATTTCTGGGGTCCAGGCGTAGGGTTAGCCGCCACGCTACAGGTGATCGGTTCCACCAATATCCCATGGGTTGAATACTGCTATCATCCACCAGCATTCAGTTACTACTCTAGGGACGCGATGCTAACCGAGCCGATCAAAATAGACAAGGATGGCTGCGTGGAGATCCCGAAGAAACCCGGCCTGGGAGTGGAATTGAACGAGAAATTCCTCGAAGAACACACGCTTCCGAAGCTAGTGTAGAACGCAACACATCGAAATTGTGTACTGCTAGACATTGACACGCGACTAGAAGGCTCTCGATCCGACATGGCTTCGCCAGCGAGCAGCGATTATTTCCTGTTTCTCAGGATTCATTGACACCCTTTCCCTCTTTTCCTGCGCTCCAATAAATTGGATGGGGTCCCCTCAATCGTTCCATTTCCAGCTTCCTCTGATTCTTCCGCGTTACGTTTCTCAGGCGTTGGAGTATTGGATTTACGCATCTCCGGATTCCAACGGTCACTACCACCAGGCAGCCAAAGGCGACGCTCCAGAAGTAACCGTAGAACGCTGAGACAATCTGCTGCCTGACGCGTGCCTAATCCACCAATAAACGTTAACTTCAACAACTCTTTCGTGAAAGCATCGATGCCCTGAAAAATGTCAAGTCGTAGCTGTCAAGCCAAGGCGGACTTTTCTTTGCTGACTCATTCCCAAGCCTACCCATCCTAGGATTAGGCTTACCGAAATTGCGATTGTGAGTATTCCGAACGCACGGGTTGTTTCGCGAATTCGTCATAGGTCACACCTCCAGAAGCAGCCCGTTCGGTGATGTGATGGTCGTTTTGGGTTTAGTCGGTAGTGATAATACGTTTTGCTATAGGGTGTCAGGGAATTAGTGTGTTCTAGGTGAACTAGACCAAAAACGGTCATGGTTTGATGACTCCATCCATGAGTCGCTTGAATTTCTCGGTTAATTGGTAGAAGCGTTCGTTGTGCTGTTTCTCTGAGCCAATTTCCTCCAGGATGCCGCCTATTACGGTGAGTGATGCTATGCTGTTGCGTGTCTTCCAGTATGAGAGTTGGGCCGTTTTAGCGATCTGAGCGATGCTTGCAAGTTCCTGCGCGTAGCATAATGCTCGAACGATTTGCAGACGGTTCGGCAAACACGTGTCCATTGCGACGCGGCTGACCGCGGCCATATCTTCGGGGCTGATCTCCGCGTGATTTCTTAGGAAGGCGACTGACTCCGCTAGTTTCCTAAACTGTTGGGCTAGGCGTGTTGCGAACTCTGGTTCCGGCTGCCATTCTGACGTATCGTATTCTCTGAAAGCTTGACTGGTTACGGTTGTTCTCAGTTGCGCGACGAACTCAGCATATAAATTGATTTTGTGTTGTTGTGATTCCGTGAACGTGGGGAGTTTGCTGGTTTGTACGTGCTGAAAGAACCTCTTAACGCCTAGCTCCAATTCCTCGCGCATTTTGACAAGGTGCTCCTTGTTCTCGAAGGCTCTCTCGCGTGCCCAGTCCCTGTTGAACTTTGGTCTAATCTTCAGGAACCGGTCGCCTAGAACCGCGTGAATTGAACCATACATGTCGATAGCGGATGTTACTCCGCAGACTAGGCCTATGTGGCAATCAACCCTTATCGGTTCATCTATGGTCCCGTAGCCGTAAACCATGAAGCCATCATAGAGGTCGCGGAATTGAGCGAATATGGCGTCCCGTTCGTCGCGGGATTTGCAGAGGATTTGTGAAAGCTCAGAGATCACGACGAGTTTACCGTTGATTTTCGGGAAGATTCCTCTAACAACCGTCTCATCCTTTTTCTCTTTTCCGCTTACGATCGTTTTACTGGTCAGCTGGCTTAACTGATACACGTCCGGTAGGCTACTGAGGCTTTGCAAAATCTCCGTTTTCGTTGAACCGGGCGGACCAACAATGAATAACCAAAGCGGATCCCCAACAACTCGCCGATCTAACACCGCGGCGAAGATTTTATCTAAAACGTCCAAGTCCTCGCATATCGCAAGCCACTTCGCGAACAGGTTGCGGACTTGTTCGATTGAGGTTGGACTGTTCGGGTCGCCCTCTAAAATGCACCGCTATCCCCAAGAAGAAATAGTTTGATTACGTGAGCAGGGTCAGAATTGATCGCACAGTATTTGTCGTTTCATTTTCAGGAGTCTAGTTATGCCTTTACGAACTGGTTTTTGGTTGATCGTGTTACAGAGCTAAGAAACGTGATAAACCCAACATCGCTCATAAGAAGCAATTTTAAGAAGCGTGAATGGCGACTTCTCGCCCATGAACTTCACAGCGGATAGAGCGCACATTGAGCCTTCAGCAACCGTCCAGCTCTTGGATCGCGTCAAGGAGCTGACTCGGGCTGGTGTGGATGTGATAAGTCTCTCAGTTGGAGAGCCAGACTTCGTAACCCCCGAGCACATTCGTGCTTATGCGAAGAAGGCCCTCGATGAAGGATATACATACTACCCAGAAGTGTCTGGGAACCTGCAATTGCGGGAAGCTATCGCTGAAAAGCTCAAACGCGAGAACAATATTGATGCCGACCTCAAGAGCGAGATCCTCGTAACTGTCGGAGGCAAGCAAGCGATTTTCCTCGCGATGCTGACAACGGTTAATCCTGGCGATGAAGTGATAATCACAGATCCATGCTGGGTAACTTACGCTCCATGCATTCAACTGGCCGGCGGAAAACCTGTGTACCTTCCTCTCCGTGAAGAGGACGGTTTCCACATTGCTGCCGACGCCCTTGACCGAGTAGTGAGTAGCAGAACAAAAATGATTGTCATCAACTCTCCCAACAATCCACTCGGCAACGTGCTCAACAAGACCGATTTGGAGACAGTGGCGGACGCAGCCAAACACAAACAATTCCTGGTTCTTTCGGATGAGTTATATGAGAAGCTGATTTTTGATGGGGAAAGACACTACAGCATCGCGTCATTCCCCGGAATGAAGGATTTCACGATAACAGTGAATGGGTTCTCAAAATGTTTGGCTATGACGGGATGGCGACTTGGATACATGGTTGCTCCTGCCTCTATAGCAAAGCGATTGAAAGCAATCCACAGTCACATGGTAACAGGACCTTGCAGTTTTGTTCAGCGCGCAGTGGCACTTGCACTAAGAGATCCATTAACTGAAAAATCAGTCAAGGAAATGGTTTCAGAGTATCATCAACGTCGTGACCTTGTTGCACGCAAACTGTCGGAGATCGAGCGGATATCCTACGTACAACCGCGAGGCGCATTCTATGCATTCCCGAACATATCTCGATTCGGATTGAGTTCGATGGAATTTTCAAAAATACTGCTCGAAAAAGCTAGAGTCGCAGTTGTTCCAGGCAATGAATTCGGCGCACGCGGCGAGGGTTTTGTCAGATTATCCTTCGCGACATCACAAGATAAGTTAACGAGCGCATTCGAACGAATGAAAAGCACTTTGGCGCAACTGAAGTGAGAAAGTGCATTCCGCAAATGCCTAGGTTACGACGTGGGAATGAAGGATTCGCACGGTTTGTTCAGCATGTTCGGAGCCAATTACTGCGCACACACTTTTGCCTGAAGCACTAGGTGATACTACACGGACATCAATGTGTTCTTTCAGCAGTATTTCGCGGGCGTCATCTGGTTTCAGCAGGCTCCCAGTCACAGCAACTAAAGCAAGTCCCTTCTCCAATTTGACCCCAATTTCTGGAAAAGCTGCAGCTTCAATCTTCTCGGAAGAATTCGTGATGTAACTTTCGCACTACTCTCGGGACTTCGGTTTCGTTGATAATGAAACTGAGGTTAATTTCGGAGGCTCCTTGCGAAATCACATTTACAGGGACGTCTCGAACTGCAGTGAAAATTCGGGCTGCCATTCCAGCGGTATATCGCATCTTTTCACCAACTATACAAATGATAGCCTTATCTTGTTCAACGTTGACGCTAGAAAATCTCTTGAGCTCACTCACTATCTCTTCAAGTCGAGAAGTATCATCTATTGTTAATGAGACGTTAACTTCTGAGGTTGATACGAGATCGACTGATGTTTCGAATCTGTCGAAGATTTCGAATATAGATTTCAGGAATCCATGCGCCAAGAGCATTCTAGTCGAGTAAACGTTGATGACCGTGATTCCCCTCTTGTAGGCAATTGACTTGACGTAACTATGTTCCCCTTCGCTAGTATCGGTTGATACGATATGCGTACCCTTCGATTCGGGGCGCTTGGTATTGTAAACGTGAACTGGTATGTTCTTCTCTACGGCGGGCAATAGTGTACTAGGGTGTAGAACCTTCGCTCCAAAGTACGCTAACTCTGAAGCCTCTTGGAAGGTCACGGTTTCCAAGACGCGTGCTTCGGGAACGAGCTTGGGGTCAGCTGTTAGGATCCCGTCAACATCTGTCCAGATCTCTATGAGCTCCACATCGAGGAGTGCTCCGATGATAGCCGCTGAATAGTCTGAACCTCCGCGGCCAAGCGTAGTTGTAATGCCGTCTCGCGTAGAGCTGACAAAACCCTGCATTAATGGTACTGCACCCTTTTTAATAATTGGAGGCAAGAATTCTTTCACTTTGCATGCAGAGAGATCAATTAGTGGTGTGGCCTTCGTGTAGTTATCATCAGTCACAATGATCTGTCTGGCGTCGACGAGTTCCGCGTTGATACCGCGGTCCTGCATTGCAATAGAAAGAATTAGTGAAGATAAACGTTCACCGTAGGACGCGACGGCATCTAGAGACCTAGGAGAAAGCTCTCTTAGAATCGATAAACCTGTTATGAGAGTCTTGACCTCATCTAGGTATCGATCCACAGCCTCGAGAACAGACTTCCGTCGTAGACTACCTTGGATAAGCTTGGTGGTGATTTCATGATGTCTTTTCGCTATGACATCTTCAATTATCTTCCGAGCTTCAAACTCCTTGCCTTCACCAGCCAGCCGAGCACATTTGATCAATGTGTCGGTCACTCGTGCCATAGCTGAGACTACAACAATTGGTTGTTGAGCTAGTTTCGACTTGACTATTGCGATGACCTGTTCCATGGCTTCCGCGTCTTGCACTGATGTCCCGCCAAACTTCATCACGATCATGAGAAGCCCTCTATTGATTAAACGATAATAGCATGCAGTTTCTTAATGTTCTCCGTCGGTTGCGATATACAATTTGAATGAAAGGCGGCGGGAAATGAAAATAAGCCTCAGTAACGATCTTCACAATAAACTATCTGCTAATCTGAACAATCGACCAATCTACAGAAGAGTGACGGCAAAGGCTCCCTCTAGCACAGCAAATCTTGGCCCTGGATTCGACGCCTTCGGTTTGGCGTTAGGTCTCTTTCATGACACTGAACATTGAAATCTTACCCGGACATGGTCCTGACGGTACAGGGAATAGATCATGAGCGAATCTCCTGTGAAGCCAAGAAGAACACTGCAGGTCTTGTCGCAACGAAAATAATGAGTGCGCTAAAAAGACGAGAGGGTCTCAGGATTGACTTGATTAAAGGAGACTCACCACCACAAACCAACAACCCGTTCTTTTTTCGTCGTCGGCATAGCTGGTGCGAGCACTGTAAATTGAACCGTCAATTTCGTGTGTGTGCTCTTGATGTCGTTGGATCTATCGAGGCATGATCCTCCGAACTTCATTACTACCAAATGAAGCCTTTCCTATGGCACAGTTCTGCGACTAGGACCGCAACTTTGATCTTCAAGGTCGGTCAGCCCCTCGCGATCTCATCGTCCACTGTGGATGTTAATATGCCGAACTCTGCGTCCGCCAGTTATTAGATTGCGTGTGGCGCAGTAGCCGTCCGCTGTGCTGAATGGAAGCACTGACTAGTGGATTCTGTCCACTACTGTTTGTCCTCCGATCATTACCATTTTGATTCTTGCTTTGTCTTGAAGTGTTCTGATATCCTTCAATGGGTCTCCATCAACGACGATCAAGTCCGCCATCTTCCCCGCCTCAAGAGTTCCCACTTCTTTGTCCATTTTCATAATTTCTGAGTTTACTTTCGTCGCGGCCACTATCGCGTCCATCGGCTTCATCCCTATGTCCTCCACCAGAATCTCTAATTCCAAAGCATTATTCCCTGCAAGACCATAGCCGGTGCCTGCGTCTGTTCCTGCGCCAACTTTCACTCCTGCCTCGAGAGCCATCTTCACACTTCTTACGTGTGCTTCCCAGACTTCTTTGCGTCTTTGTTCTATGTTGGGAATAGCGTGCTCGTGTTTGCTTCCTTCCAGGTAGATCTTCTTTATCACCGAGAGCGTTGGGACCATGGTCGTTCCTCGTTCCTTCATCAATTTCACTACGCCGTCGTTGAGGAAAAGACCGTGATCTATGTTGTCCACCCCAGCCAGGACGGCGTTCTTCACGCTGGGTTCGGCATCGTAAGCATGTGCTGTAACGGGCATATCGAAAGCATGGGCTTCGTCAACTAACGCTTGCAGTTCTTCCAGCGTATAATTTCTCCACCAAGATCTACTTCTTTTGGACGACCAACTGTCACTGACAGCGGTCTTAATGAGATCCGCTCCTTCTCGTGCTCTTTCTCTAACCGCCTTACGAATGTTATCAGCTCCATCCACAACATACTTCTCACTCGGACGAGGCAAAGTGACCGGCCAATTCTCGTCGAAGTGACCCATTGTTGCGGTTATGGTTCCGCCCGCCTTTATTCTAGGGCCTTTCAGCCAACCTGAACTTATGGCATCCTTCAACGCGTAGATGGGGCTGGTAGGAGTTGTTGGAGCAATTCGAACGGGCTTAGCCGCTGATCTTGTGGCCGTGCAAGGTAGGCCAGATCAAGACCTTCGAACATTAACCAAGATTGTAATGGTGATGAAGGACGGGCGTTTTCCTTCATAAGGTACTGAGACGAATGAAAGGTACTGCGGTCGCGGAACTTACGTGACTTCTATCTGCAAGCAGTGCCATTTAGGTCGAAGACCTTATCGAACAGTGCTTCAAGATGATTCCTGACTCGGCTGAGACCTCATCACTCTTGTCTTGGAGGTTAACAATTAATTCATAGTCAAGCCACCAAGGCGTGAAGTTGAGGTCACGTTGAAAGTGCCATTTGCGGGTGGGCTCGTTGAGCGTGAAAAATCGTTTGATGTCTACGACAAATATTCAGGCAGAGTGATAGACTCAGTCACACTAATGGAACCGGGCGATGTTGAGACTGCGGTAGCAACTGCTTTGCGCGGTCTAAAAGACTTGAATGCGCTTACTGGCTTTGAGCGCCAACATATCCTGCTTCGTACCGCAGATTCTGTATTGGCGCGAAAACAGAGACTTGTTGACATATTAATTGCAGAAACCGGAATGACTTCTGCGCAGGCAGACTTCGAAGTAACTCGATCATCAAACATCCTCAGACTATACGCTGCGGAAGCCCTGTACCTTCAGGGCGAAGCACCGACTCTGGATGCCGATGCACGTGGAAAGGGGCGTCACGGTTACTCGTTCCGAGTTCCCGCTGGTGTCGTCGCAGCCATTTCCGCATTCAATAATCCCTTGGTTCTACTCTCACATAAGCTTGGGCCGAGCATTGCTGTGGGTGATGCCGTGGTCTTCAAACCTGCTTCTCTGACACCTCTTGCTTCGCTAGAGGTGTGCATGTTATTTCTGGAAGCTGGATTGCCGCCTAACTCACTTAACGTTCTCTCCGGTAGCGGAGAGACTCTAGGGCCAGTCCTCGCTGGGAACCCTGACGTGAGAGTAATTACGTTCACCGGAGGAAGAGAAGTTGGCGAGCAGATAGCTCGTGCAGCCGGTGTTAAGAGATTACTTATGGAGTTGGGGAGTAATTGTCCCAATATTGTGTGTTCCGATGCTCACTTGGACTTTGCTGTACACAACTTAGTCGACGCTGCCTATTCGTATCAAGGCCAGAATTGTCTGCATGCTCAACGAATCCTAGTTCAAGAGGACGTGTACGACGAATTCAAAGAACGGTTCATAGATACTGCGGCTAGGCTGAGGATGGGTGACCCGAAATCAGCTTCCACAGACATTGGACCTATGATAAGTGAATCAGCCGCAAAACGGGTTGAGGCATGGGTCAACGAAGCACATGAGAAAGGCTCCAAATTACTTCTCGGAGGCAAGCGCTCTGGAACTTTCTATGAACCTACTCTGCTAGAAAACGCGCCACCCGGTAGCCTGATCTCGTCTAGGGAAATATACGGGCCAGTCGCAGTTCTCATCAGATTCTCTGACATTGTCGAAGCCGTCGATATTGCGAACTCGACAGATTATGGCCTTCAGGCTGCGATTTTCACCAACAAAATCGATGAGGCTCTCTATTCACTGAGGAATCTCCAATTCGGGACTGTGATGATAAATGAGAGTACAGATTTCCGTGTTGATATGATGCCTTTCGGGGGCTTCAAAGGAAGTGGAATAGGCCGCGAAGGAGTCAGGCACTCTATTGAGGCAATGAGTGAAATCAGGATGGCCGTTTACAATCAAAGTTCGTCCCGGTAAGATACATGGATGAGCCGACAAATGAGATCGCATGATCATGTCAGGTCTTGTGTTGAAATCACCCATGTCGCACTGCAGGTCCGGTCCTACTTTACGAAATCCAGAGCCGATGTGAATTGGATTTGACACGATATCGCAAACTGACAAGTTCGTTTGCAGCGGACATCTTAGATCAGTTTGGAGTCGAGAATTCAGTCATTCAAATAGCCCCGCTGTATCCACGTGCAAATGCTGTGGGACCAGCTATGCCGGTGAAAGTGCAATCCAAACCCAACGCGCCGATAGGCCTGAGAGAAGGTATGATGAATGCCGTTGACGCTTCACCAAAGAATAGTATTCTCGTCATCTGCTCAGACACGACCAGATGCAGTAACTGGGGTGGGTTAACGAGCAGATATGCGAAACTCTCGGGTATTGCCGGCGTGGTAGTGTTTGGAGCAGTAAGAGACACGGCAGACGTAGAAAAGTTACGTCTTCCAGTTTTCACCTCAAACGTGACCGCGGTCTCCGGCCAAAAACGAGTCGAAGTCGCATCAATTGGTGAGCCCATAGATTGCGGTTCCGTGAAGATCGCCAAGGGCGACTTGGTCGTTGCAGATAGGGATAGCATAGTCTTCGTACCTGCCGCGCTTAGTCGTGAAGTGTTGGAACGAGCATCTAGACTCACGGCGAGAGAGAGACAGGCGATCATGGACATGAAGAAGCGTTTGCGGCATCGTGCTACTGCCTGAGTTCATCGAAAGACTACAGGCGATCGGTTCTTGTTCAGCTGAAATAGTTCACTCTCGTTTCAAATGACTAAAGGTCAAATGACTGACAGTGTCCCGTGACTACTTTTTCTATCTGAAGTGGGGCATGACTTCCTGAGCGAACAGTCGTAACCCGCGTTTACTTGGCAGATCTTCAAATCGAAGCGTGAAGTACGTTATCCCCATCTCCACCAAATCGTTGAAGAAGCTAACCATTTCCTTCGGCGTTCCCATTACAACTCCGCTTGGTTTTCCTCCCCGCAAGATCGAGAGTCTCTTGAACTCATCCGCGTATCTGTTCAGCTCTTCCTCATTCTCATAAATCCAAAACCAACAGCCCCAGGATTTGACAATGCTTTCGTAGTCTCGTCCGTAGTCCGTGCAGCATTTCTTGATGTAGTCGAGTCGTTCTCGCAGGGTCTTCTTGTCGACTCCATAGATGTCTATTAGGTGAGCGTATTTTGAAGCTAGTTTTAGTGTTCTCTCTCCTCTACCTCCGATGCAGATGGGAAATGGTTTCTGCACTGGTTTTGGTTCACACACCAGGTTCTCGATATTGAAGTATCTCCCTTTGTAACTTACTTTCTCTTGTGTGAACATAAGGTTCATGATTTCAATTGTTTCTTGCAGCTGCTCAAGTCTGGTCTTGTGGGCTGAAAAAGTGTATCCGAACGCTTTGTACTCATCTGGTGTCCACCCGAGTCCGAGGCCTAGCGGATAGAGACGCCCGTCGGATATGCTGTCAAGGGTCGCAACTTCTTTTGCGAACAGAGAGGGGTTGGGGAGGTATCGCATCGTATTGACCGTTAGAGTTCCCAAGGTCACACGGTGCGTACATGTCGCTAGGGCTGAAAGCGTGGACCAACATGCGTATCTTTGGAGGCCATGCATCGGATGGTCAGGGAGAATTACAGAATCGTATCCTAATCTTTCGCATTCCTGGGCTGACTCTTTTATAAGAGGCCAATAGACGCGTTCATAGGGGGTGAGGTACGGCTCATCACCGCTTCTCGATGCAGCCGATATGACTCGGCCTAGCCTCACACCAAACTGAGCTCTTTTCATGTGGACGCCCTATTCCTACATAATGGTTCAGGCGCCTTAAGCATTCACTACTGCGGCGTGAGTTTCCGGACATCTAGACTGCTTTGCTTCTCCAAAAAAGTCTGTAAAATGAAAGTAGACGCCTTGTCTCCGGCGACTTAACATATGCGAATCATCCATGATGCTTTAATTCACCCGTAACGATTGCCGCCCGAGCTTCAGTGAGACTCATTTCAAGAGATTGTTAAATCCGGTGAAGTCAATGGTCAAGCGCAAAGATGTGATATGCCTTGCCGTAATTCTCCTGCTTGCGGGTGGAGCGAGTTCTCCGCTCGTTGCTTCTGCCGCGAGCACACCATCAAAAATTCAACATCTGATTTTCATTGTTCAGGAAAATCATTCATTCGACAACTACTTTGGGACATACCCTGGCGCAAACGGCTTTCCGGTTGGCATCTCCATACCAATTAACCCAATGAAGACTAGTCTTGGTTACATCCAGCCATTTCACCTGAGCGTGGCCCAACCGGTCTTCATTGTCGGTGACGAACTCCCACCCGGCGTGTCGGATCCAGAAGAGTTGGAGAGTAACAGCGCAGCTTCTGTCTCACCATTCCCATTTCAAAATGAGTCCATAGGCCGAGACCTCAGCCACGCATGGAAGGTTGCACATATTGCCTACAACGGAGGCAAGATGGACGGCTTCATCCTAGGCGAGGGAAGTACTTTGACAATAGGGTACTATGACAGAAACGATATCCCATACTATTGGGATTATGCGGACAACTTCGTGCTAGACGATAATTTCTTCTCATCTTTGATGGGACCTAGCTTCCCCAACCATCTGTATATTGCGTCGGGAACAAATGGGCCTGTGAGTGGCCTGAGTTATCGCTGGGTCTTGCACGGAGGAGTGGTAGACAATCCAGGGGATCAATTCGATTGGCACGGTGTCACTCTGACATGGTCAACATTGGCACAGGAGCTGAGCAACGCAAACATGCCGTGGACTTGGTATGATGGAAAGGTTAACCCGACAAAACCGGACATATGGAACGTGCTGCCCCTCTTCAGTTACTTCCAAAACCACCCCGACGAACTCACCCAGCATGTGAGGAACACCGAGCATTTCATCTCAGACATCAAGAACGATCAACTGCCTGCTGTGTCTTGGATAATCCCTGGAGCATGGCATCCACCAACCTGGCCACAGACGTGCATCGGCCAAGGGACAAGCGAGCATCCGCCAGCAAGAAGTGACTGTGGTATGGATTACGTGGCATACTTAGTTAACCAAGTCATGCAAAGCAAGTATTGGGATTCAACTGCAATAGTCATAACGTGGGATGATTATGGGGGATTCTATGATCATGTCGCTCCGCCCCAGATAGATGAATATGGTGAGGGCTTCAGAGTCCCCACCCTCGTTGTTTCACCCTGGGCGAAACACGGGTTCATTGATCATACGCAATATGAATTCGCATCATTGCTCAGACTTGCAGAGGACAACTTCCACCTGCCCACACTTGGCACAAGGGACATCCACGCTAACGATATGATGAACTCATTCGACTTCAACCAAACTCCGCAACCTCCACTAATCGAACCCGCTACCTTCGTCGGACCAGCAACGATCACGCCGACAACAAACAACATCACTTTGAAAACAGTTAGGACCTCTCAGACTGAACAAAATTCACGTCTATTTGATCTCTATCTGGCACTTGCGGCGATAGTCATCATCGCAGCGGCAGGGTCCGCGGCTGTGATCTGGCGTGTCCGCAACGCGAGGCGAAATTAACAGCATTCACCATTATCCGATATTTGCTGAATCACATAGGCTATTTACGTGGGAGGGACTAATCTAGATCGAGCCAAATGCCACGTAAACTTCCCACGTCGTATGTAAGGAAATTGAATGAAGAGCAGAAGATATCCCGAGCAATCGTAGCTAAACGTGCCTCTTCTGAGAAAGCCAGGCCCCAGAGTCCAGATTCAGGTCGATTGAAAGGCTTCAAAGCTGTATGTCAGACCTGTGGCACAAACGCCCAGTTTACGGTTGACAAGTTTGGTTATGCTACGTGCAGCAACTGCCGCGCCATTGCGAACTATCGGTTAGGCCACTTGGCCTAGCCAACGACTGGGACTGCCAAAGTATCGGCTAGTGGCCGATTCGGCTGCGATTCTTGGATGGAAGGTTTAATTCGCTAATCTCAAAGATGCTTGCGATCATTCTTGGAATTCCTTGAGGTCGTAGGCCGAAGGCGATCCGTTCGCTCCTACATGCCCAGACCAATTGAAGAGGCCAAGCTGAAGCGAATCTTTGAAGTAGCGAACATGGCTCCCTCAGCGGGAAACCTGCAAGCATACCAAGTGCACGTGATCCAGGATAAGGCCAAGAGAGACGCTCTGGCAAAAGCGGCCTACAATCAGGGATTCGTATCGCAAGCACCGGTCTGCCTAGTATTTTGCGCGGATCCGGATAGATCTGCCGAGAAATATGGTGACAGAGGAAGAGAGCTATACAGTATTCAGGACGCAACGATTGCAGGGACCTTCGCTATGTTAGCAGCTGCCGATCTGGGCCTCGCTACTGCTTGGGTGGGTGAATTCGATGACGCTAAAGTGCAGGAGGTCATAGGAGTCAAAGGGCTTCGGCCCGTGGTAATGTTCTCGTTGGGCTACGCGGCAGAGGAACCTACACCGCCAGGCAGAAGAGCGATCGAAGAAATCTTTCGTGGAGATTTCCCGCAGACGGACTAACCTCTTATAGCATGGGCTTTTACCATCAGTCGGAAAGAAGTCGTAATCCGAGGCAGTACATACTGGTTTTCAGTCTCTTGCCTAGCACTAAACGCTTCATGAGGGCTAGGCCACTATGGCTTGGTTAAGTGCTTCCCTTGACCTACAGCCTCGACGGACTGAAACGCACTTTCATGAACGGCGAAACCCTGGTCAACAGCTCCATCCAAGTCGACCTAGTCGCCTTGTTAGCATTTCTTCTGGTAATGCTGCCGTTGAGTCCACAGATATTTGTGTGGGCGCATAGACGAGCGCGTAGGGATGGGACTTTGGGTCAATACTAGGCGAAGGTGCAAGTTGTGAAATATGATCTGGCCGTGGTCGGGCAAATTGTGTTAGACCACATAGGTCACAACGGAACGTTCCGCGGCCCGATTCTAGGTGGGCCAGCTGTCTACGCTAGTTTGACTGCGCGTGCACTTGATGCCTCTGTAACGGTCACCAGCACCGTAGGTCAAGACTTCGGTCACCGACGTCTCGCACGTTTGCACGATCACGGAATATCAATACGGCATATTCGCGTCGCGAATTCCCAGACGACATCCTTCAAAATCAACTATCATGGTTCAGGCAGAAGCATGAAAGTCGTCTCGATATGCGATGCAATCCACGCCGAAGATTTGTTGAGATGTCCAGAGGCGAATGCGATTCACATCGGGCCAGTACTTCACGAGGTCCCTTCCTTCCATCTAGCGCGCTTCGCGCGGCGGAATGCGATTGTTTGTTTGGACCCGCAAGGGTATTTGCGTTACGTAGCAGCTGATGGATCGGTACAAGTTAGGAATTGGCGCGATAATAGGGTTCTAAAGGAGATCGATGTTCTCAAAGTATCTGACGACGAGCTTAAGGCTCTGATTGGTAATGATCGATCCACACGGAAACTAGCGAAGTTGGGTCCCGATATTGTTTTCATAACTAAGGGCGCGAAGGGTTCGATGGTCTGGTCACGCGATGAGGGTACTTTCAGAGTTCCCGCCTACAAGACTCGCGTCGTCGATCCAACGGGAGCTGGAGACGCCATGGCCGGAGCATTTCTCATCTCGTGGAATCGCACAAACGACCTCATCTGGTCCGTTGCTGTGGGATCCGCGATTGCCTCCTTCGTTGTCGAAAAGTTGGGGCCCACGAATTTTGGCACTCGCCGACAGATAGAACACCGAACTCAGACAATCTTTGAACAAACGATAAGGATGTGATTAGCAAATATGGAGTTCAAAGATCTGGGCAGAAGTGGCGTGAAGATACCCGTACTTGGTTTGGGAACTTGGGGTATAGGGGGATTCAGCAGCATGTCCGAAGCTGAAGACCCTGAATCAGTTGAAGCTCTACGTCTCGGTTTGAAGTTGGGCATGAGCTTCATTGACACGGCTGAAATGTATGCTCGCGGGCATTCAGAAGAAGTCGTCGCCAAAGCAGTTCAGAATCAGAGGAAGAACGTTTTCATAGCTACAAAGGTTTCACCTGGACATCTCTCTCGAGAGGGAGTTCTGAGGGCATGTGAATCGAGCCTTAGACGGCTTCAGATCAGTTACATCGACCTGTATCAAGTGCATTGGCCGAACCCGCGCATCCCAATCAGTGAGACCATGAAGGCTATGGAGCATCTGGTGGATGATGGTAAGGTACGCTATATCGGCGTCAGCAACTTCTCAGTGCAACAGACTCAAGAAACCCAGACGGCGCTCTCACGAACCTACTTGGCGTCCAATCAGGTCGAGTACAGTCTTCTTGACCGGTCGATCGAAGACGAGCTTTTGCCTTACTGCGAGAAAGAGCGAATCACGGTTATAGCCTACAGTCCGGTTGCGAAGGGAGAGATCGCTCGTGGCAAAAGCGGAGAGCGCTGGCGAGTTCTTGATCAGGTTGCATCAGAGCGTGGGAAGACCAGAATTCAAGTTGCGTTGAACTGGCTGATCACCAAGAACCCTGTCGTTGCGATTCCGAAAGCCGCTTCCCTAGAACATGTAAACGAGAACGCTGGTTCCGTGGGATGGAAGTTAAGCGCAGAGAACGTGCGCGCACTTGATGAGGCGTTCAAGTAAGTGCGATAAAATGACTGATACGGACTCGTATCTCTCTCACATAAGCGAACGAGTAGTGAGAATGTTTCAACGATACGAGCAGAACATAAAGCTGGAACAATCCTTTCTCACGTTCATTTCCCAGTACTTGGCTGAAAGGCAAGTAAAGGATCCAAAAGCACTTCCGTACTCGCAACTTTACAAGCTCATCAAAGATGGAATACGTGAATACCTGCGGCTCCGAGAACGCGAACACCAACCACACAAATCATGAACGCTATTATGCAGGTGGATGATGTTGAGGTGCGCTATCATCATAACGGGAACACCGGGAACTGGGAAGACGGTTGTCGCGAAGCGATTGGCTAAGGCGCTTGGAGCACGATACATCTCCATCACAGAAATTGCTGCAAAGCACAAATTGTTCAAAGGATTTGACAGACAAAGAAGATCTAGAATTGTCGACACCGCGAAAGCTCGCTTGAAGGTCGAGAGGTCGCTATCCAAGGGTGAGCTGACGATTCTTGATACTCATGTTCCCGAAGGGATCGTGCCTGAGAAGATGACAAGGAAAGTTGTCGTTCTTCGATGTCATCCAAGAATTCTTGAAGCTCGCCTGCGTGCTAGAGGATGGAAATCAAGTAAGATAAGAGAGAACGTACTGGCCGAGCTGCTCGACACCTGTCTAATAGCGTCGGTGGAACATTATGGTTGGCGCCGAGTTGTCCAACTTGACACATCGCGCACACTTCTGAAGCATTCAGTAAGCATGGCAAAACGGCTTGTCGCACGTCGCTCGTTTTTTCATAAAATCAGTGTCGATTGGATAGCGACGCTTGAAAGAGAAGGCCAGCTGGAGAGATACTTGGCGTGAGGTTTCAGCATGTCTAATGTAAAGAAGCAATACGTTGTGGTTGAATGTGTGCATTGTAATCGTTTTCTCTTAGCCATGTCAACCAATGAAACCAGAACGTGCCCGTACTGCGGGAAACGCCTTCGTCTAGGGGATGCAAGGGTAATCGCTCGTTCCAAGACCGCTGAGGAGGCCAGATTAGTTCTGCAGGATTTGAAGGCGAGAGAAGGCCAAAGCAACCCTGACTAAAGTGGCCGATATTGAATTGGCGTTCATAACAAACTGTAAGAGCTTGAGAAGGCAGTTGAACAAACCGTTAGAGAGCTTGAGACTACCGAAATTGGTGGTTTAGAGTTGGCTGATCTTGTACCGGACGATGTGTTTCGTTTGCACCCTAGCATTAGATGGGCTGGTCTTGCCTCAGAAAGAGCCGGCGCCATCTTCTCTAAGATGCGCCCTGGTTTGAAAAGTCTCTCTCCAGAAAAGGAAGACTTGTCGTTCATGGAATTGAACCCACAACTGATTATTGGAGCATGCGATCGTCTGAGCGCGTGGGCGGGGGAAGTGAACAGCGTCGCGATCGAGTACGAGAAGGTCATAATGTATCTGGTGAGACATAACGCGAAGATCCTAGCACTGACAATAGAAAGAAAATCCAACTCACCAGACATTATCACAGAGATGGCGCCGTCTATCCGACAGTTACTGGAATAACCGATCTCCGATAGTATTAGTAATCAGTTCGCTATGTGTCAAGTGAATTTCCATGTCATCGTTACCCGATCGTAGATTTATGGAGGAGATCACCTCACTGCTCCAGAAGATTGTCACCGTATCTACCCCTGACGGAAAGAGCTTTACTGGCGTGCTTTCAGGTGTAGATTCACATTCTCTGAATCTCTGTCTCACGGACGCAAAGGATGATTCAGGACGAGTCGTTCATAAGTTATTCCTGAACGGTAGCACAGTATTGCAGGTTTTCAGCTCAGAGAAACCATTCAATCTGCAAGCTTTAGCCGATAGACTGGAGCGAGTCTTTCCAAGGATGGTCAAGATCAATGAAAGCGCAGGAATTATAGTAGTCATGGATAGGATCCGAGTTTCCGAAAAAGGTATCCTCGAGGGAAGTGGACCGGCCTCGGAACGCGTTCATAAAGTCTATGACGAGTTCATACGCGAGCGCACACAGAGCTAACTGAATCGATCCCGGAAGTTGAGAAGCTAACCAACAAGATTGACAGTGATTTGTCATTCGAGATTCGCCAGAAAGACTTACTGGGAAGGATCGGCAGACTCAAAACTAAGCACGGAATGCTAGAGACGCCTCTACTCCTCCCAGTCGTAAACCCAAACCATCAAGTAATCCCGGCCCAAGAACTATCAGACAAATTCAGTTTTCGTGCTCTTATCACAAATTCCTACCTCGTCTGGCGGAGACTCCGTCAAGAGAAGAACATACCGCGTATTCACGACATCCTCAAGTTTGATGGTGTGGTTGAGACTGATTCAGGCGCCTATCAAATTCTACAGTATGGAGATGTCGAAGTCAATTCGACTGAGATAATTCGATTCCAAGAGCGACTAGAGAGCGACATTGCAGTCATACTCGACATACCCACAGGTGACGAGGTCTCGCAGGAACGCGCCAAATGGACTGTGGATGAAACGTTGCGGAGAGCTGATGAGGCCCAAGGCATAATCACTAGGCGCGATATTCTTTGGGTCGGTCCAGTACAAGGCGGTATGTTTCCGCAACTTGTAGCTTACTCAGCTCGTGAGATGAGCAAGAAGGATTTCGCGATCTATGCGCTTGGAAGTCCTACTCCGGTCATGCAACAGTATCGATTTGACGTGCTGGTGGACATGATTATGGCGGCCAAACTTAATCTTAGACCCGATAGACCTGTTCATCTTTTCGGTGCGGGGCATCCTATGATGTTCGCGCTGGCGGTGGCTTTGGGTTGCGACATCTTCGACTCCGCCTCGTACGCCTTGTTCGCCAGAAACGGTCGATACATGACCGTCCAAGGTACCTTGAAGCTCGACGATATGGCGTATTTCCCATGCAGTTGCCCTTTCTGCTATGGAAAGAGCCCTGAGAATGTGAGGAAACTGCTGCTTTCAGATCGCGAACGATTTCTGGCTTCACATAACCTCAGCAGTTGCTTCGCTGAACTGCAAACGATCAAGCAGGCTATAATCGATGGAAGACTGTGGGAGCTCGTGGAGTCACGATCACGCAATCACCCTGCTCTCCAACGAGCCTTCCAAAAAATGCTGCATTATGCTGAAGCACTTGAGGCTGAGACACCGATCAGAAAAAAGAGGGGGCCTCTCATGGTCTCTTCAGAATCCATCAAGAGACCTGAGGTTGTACGCCACCAAGAGCGAATCTTGGAGCGATACGTGCCACCTGCTGCTGCGAAAACCCTGTTACTTTTGCCTGAAGATTCACTAAAACCGTTCAAAGAAGATCCCAATCAGGAGCATTGGGTGAATAAAATCGAGGGACAACGCAGTCTCCACATTTGCTCATATGGGCTTGCGTTTGGTATCGTACCATACGAGCTTCTTGACGTTTACCCGCTCTCGCAGACTGAGCACTCATTGACCCCCACGCCCTCGGCAATGAAGTCATCAAGAAGTAGAATCATCAACTACCTGAAAGCAGCCAACTACTCAAACTGCCTGATTGCAGCTAAGGAGCCATGGCAATTGTCGATCGCCAAATCCCTGCAAACTGCCTTCAAGAGAAAGATGAAAGTCAGAGTAATCCGAGTCAACAAGTCATTCACTGAGGTATTGAAATACGTTTGAAAACGTCGTCCTCGCCAATACATAAGCTAAATTATAACTTGATTCAACCAACTGGATGGTCGTTGGTGTGATGAACACTGAACAGGTCAGACGCGAGATCAACGAACTAGGTCGATCTCCCGTAGCCGAGAAGATGTACCCAATTACCTCTGATTGGGTTCCCATCACGGACGTTCTAGCAGTTATCAACAGATTTGAAAAACACTGGAAACAGCATAAGCAATCACTCAGAAACGAAAATGAAAAGAAATTGCTGGACGAAATATTCGGAAACAAATAGAGCGACGCAACAAAAGACGAGAATTATGCCCTTTCGCAGGTTTTATTTGAAATAAGAGTGAATTAGAAGAAGATCAAATTGGATAGGAATCAGGTTCTGAGGCGCCCCACCAAACCGATTTCTGTAGACCCCGATAAGACGATTAGCGAACTTGTTGCGGAGATGGGGCTGACCGGTTTTCAGGGTCGCAAACTTGGAGAGGCAGCGGATGTGTGGACGGTTATGCTGAAGAAGCGAGAACTCGTCATTTGGATGGGTCTCGCGGGTGCGATGGTTCCAGCTGGCATGCGTCAAATCATAACTTATCTGATCAGACGGCGAATGATCGATGTCCTCGTTACGACGGGGGCAACGCTTTACCACGACGCATACGAAACTATTGGGGGACGGCATTTTCTCGGCACGGATCAAATAGACAACGTGATGCTGCGCCGACACAGAATCGACCGAGTTTACGATGTCTACGCAGATGAGAAGAAGTTCTATCAATTGGACGTTATGATTGAAAAAGACTTCTCCACGCGCCTTCAACCAGGAAGACCGTATTCGTCAAGAGAAGTGATGCACGAATTCGGCAAATGGGTTTCAGAGAAAGCAAGAGACAGAGATGGAATTTGCCGCGCCGCATACGAATCCGGCGTTCCAGTCTTCGTGCCAGCAATGTGTGATAGTGGCCTCGGCTTCTCCTTGATGTTCGCGAATAGGCGTAGGAAACGACATATCATAGTCGACCACATGCGAGATGTTGACGAGAGTTCAAAGATTACAGAGAAATCTCGCCACACAGCTGTCATAGTCGTCGGTGGAGGGGTCCCCAAGAATTTCATTCAACAGACGGCTGTGATCGCCAGCTACCAAACACGACACGATCGCACTCACAACTTTGCAATTCAGTTCACAACCGATGTTCCACAATGGGGTGGTTTGAGTGGTTCAACCTTCGAGGAAGCTCAGAGTTGGGGCAAGTACAATCCCCACGCCCAGATGGTTCAATGCTTTGTGGATGCTACGATCGCTCTACCGATCGTCACGCACGCGGTCAGTCAACGCTTCAAGAAACTCAGAAGACATATCCCTGGATTCAACTGGAGTAATCAGAACGGTCAGCTAAGCTTGGCTTTCCAGCCAACTCGACGCTAGTTCCGAAGGGCTCCTAACCATACTTGCAGGAGATGCCGAGACCCCTTTGAGGTTTTTCCAGCCGCTGTCATAACATGCGATCCTGCGACTATACAAGGTGCTCCTTCACGGATGAGGTTCAGCGTGATTGGGTCAAAGCGGATGTCTGTAGCATCAGGAACGTATCTGACGCAAACTACGATGTGCAAACCGCTTCACCTCTATCGAGCACCCTAAGATTCAGTGCTCGTCTGCGACCACGAACTAATTTCGCTCGGAGGTGCCTTGACTACCATTTTAGCGTTTCCCGCAACAAAACATGAGTAAGTTTCTACTCAGTCTCTTCTGGTAGCGCTTCGGGAGCCCCCGATGCCTCTTGCGTCGCAGCAATCCGCTCGGCTTCAACAACCTTCAATCTCGTAATATAGCCTGCTATCCTATTTCGCAGTCGCTTTGAAGGAGTCGTCACTAACTCGTTAACGCCTTGTTTGTCAGACTCGAATTCTCCCTCAAACCGATCTGGAAACCTTCTCAGAAGTTCCCTTGAGATCCGTTTGACGGTGTCAGTGCGAACTTTGCCCAATTGTAACCGCTCTATTATGGAATCCGAACATCACCAACTCGCATGAAACATAAACTTTGCTAATTGCGGCTCTGTCAAAGGTTCGGGTGCTATTTTTCTTGTAAACTGTCGGGAGATTACCAGTGTTTTCTCGCTCAAAACCGGCTGCTTGGTTTGGTTCCTTTTGGCCTGTGTTTCTCCTTATTTAATTCGCCTCAAGAGCAACGCTTGGAGCCTTTCGCGTCTCGGATTGCGCAGGAATCCTTTTATCAAATGGAGCGCCTCTGCCATTGTTGCAACACGACCAGTATACTTCCACTCGGAGGTGAACAACGCTTGACAGAAAAACCACCAGAGAGAGTCCCTTCCACCAGAAGCAACATTCCATCAAACACAGTTCTGGTAGGCCAAAAAGAACTCATGGCCTACTGTACGGCCATCGTAATGCAACTCAACAGTGGCACAAAGGAACTGTCGGTTAAGGCACGAGGCCGCGTCATCTCAAAAGCTGTCGACATAGTTGAAGTCTGCCGAAGACGCTTCTTCGATGGCAAACTCGACATCACGGAAATCAAAATCGGAACCGAAGTTCTAGGTGAAGAGGGCCAAACAAGAAATGTCTCCACGATGGAAATCAAAATCCGCAAGAAGGATTAGACGGCGTAAGAATCGTGGTTTGACACCAAAATCCCCTTTTTCCAAGCTTCTTTTTCTCATGCACACCTATAACACTCACAACGGTTCTGTCAAACCTCTGAACTTAGGTAGCGTTAGAATTACAATGCCAAAAAACATGGCATTCCGAATTAGGAAATTCAGCACATCTATTGGCATCATGGAAGAAAAATTAGTGGACGGAGAGACTCAGTATCGCATTCGTTGTGGGTTGCTTTCGGTCATAAGCCAAGGTAGAAATTGAACGGCTAACGCGGCGACTACAGCCCAAAACGCACCAGTCTTTGCCCAATCGTCATGGTATACAACACCGAGATATGCTAAGTACCCTCCCAACGCAACGAAGGCTATTGGCAAGGTAATTCGACCAATCTGAAAGGAAATTGACATGATTCTATGCTTGTTGTGTTGAAGATATTTGACTATCTGACTCATTCGGAATCAGATGAAAAATCAAGTCAATCTCTTACTGGCGTTTTGAATGAGTGTTAGCCATTTGTTTTCTCCTTGAACTTTGATACCTGCCACTTCCGCAGGAGTCTTACCCTTCAAGGCCATGTGGGGTCGCACGTAATTGTGGAAGATTCGATAACAAGTCAGGGTAGATGTGTCAAGTTTCTTAAGCCTGTAGCTTTGACAGAGCCCTAATTGCGGCTAGCCTAAACGGTAGGTATTTGGTCACTCACGCTCCAAGTAGTTCTTTGAAATTGGTTGTGAGGGCTTCCTGTATTGCCTCCGAGCTTAGTGATTTGATCTCCGCCAGTTTCCTGGCAACATCGATCACAAATGATGGTTTTGTTATTCTTCCCTTGAAAGGGCCACTGTAGGTCACTGGGCCGTCGGTTTCAGTCAATATCATGCTGAGGTCTGCTTCGCGCGCGATCTCGCTCATCCGGTGTGAGTACAGCAAAGTCGGTCCCACGGAGATCAAGTAGCCCAGATCTCTGATTAAACGTAGTTTCTCGGTTGGTCCGTCGTACCAATGTAAGAGGACCTTTTGCAGGTTGTATTTCGGAAGGGTCACCAATACCTCCTCTAGGGCTAGGCGCGAGTGCACGATTACTGGTAGTCCATGACGTTCGGCCATCTGTAGAAAGAACTCGAAGACATTCTGCTGTCGCCTTCTGGCCTGTTCGTTCTGGGGGTACTTGCCGTCTAATCCAATCTCACCTATCGCCTCGACGAGGGTTTCGTTTGTTTTGATTAGCTCCTCGAACTTGTCGAGTTGGCAATCCGCCCCAGTGTTGGCCGTCCAGGGATGAACTCCCACAGCGGCTAGGACCATGGGATGGTATTTTGCAGCGATCTCCAGCGTCTGAACTGAGGTCTGGTAGTCCGTTGCGTTTGAGAGCAGATGTGATACGTTGCTTTCGCTTGCATCGCTGATTATTTCCCGGATACGGCCCGAGTATCTGGCATCTGCTAGGTGCAAGTGAGCGTCTACATAGGTCAAGAGGTTCGTTTTACTTGGAGTCGGGCTCGTGCTTACCCTAGCTGAATCTAGCATGGTCTTCGAGTTCGATGGGACTGTTTTTGAAATAAAATTGTTCGCTTCCTTCAATGTGGGCTAGAAAGCTGAAAACGTTAGTCTAACGTGGCGTGTTCCCGGTAAGGAACAAGTTTTAATAGCTTCAACCATCACGCGTTAAAAATCGTGGTTTTTAGATGCCGCCTGAACAGCTTTCCACGGCTGCGGTCCGAAGACTGATAGAGATGGCCGGAGCCGACAGGGTCGGAGATGACGCAGTAGAGGAGCTCGGTAAGATTCTGGAAGATTTCGCAGTCAGAGTAGGAAAGGAAGCCAACGGGCTCGCTAGACATGCCGGCAGAAAGACCGTGAAAGCTCAGGACATACAGTTGGCAATCAAGAGAGTATCCCCGCCATAACACACAATCCTCTACCCGCCCGGATGCGGCGGTTTCTGATACATGAGACGGTTTCGGGTAGCTAGTGGCAGGGTTTAGCCTTCTGCATCTCAGTCTTCTGAGCAGTCTTGAAGGATAATCCACAACCGCAAGTGGCTATTGCGTTCGGGTTGTTGAACTTGAATCCTGAGGATTGCACGGACTCATAATAGTCCACTTGCATCCCGTTCAGGAATTGCATACTCTTTGGGTCGACAACGATCCTGTAACCGTCTGACTCCACAACGTAGTCGTCGGATTTTGCGAAACCTATCGCCATGCTATAGTTCAGACCAGCGCATCCGCCACCAAGAACCAGAACCCTGAGAGCCTTGCCTTCATTCTCGGGCTTTTGAAGAATTGATTTCGCTCTCGCTAGGGCTTTGTCAGTGAAATACAGTGAGGGTTGCGTTACTGCTTCCATGCATCAAGGCCTCAATATGACATATGGCTTAAAGTAGGTTAAGGCTACCGCAGCCGCATAAAAACGCTTTGTCAACACAAAGAGGAGGGCGCCTACAATATCAGGCCAGTCTCGCTTAATGGCACTCGACAGCTATTGCCAGGAAAGCTATGGCGGCCCATGTTAGATTTCGAGTCAGAAACCAGACAACCGCGGTCACTATGATCACTGGCAGTAGAATGAAGAGTGCCCTCAATACAGCTACTACCAAGACGGCTATGATCAGAAGGATTACTGCGACTATGATCTCACCAGTTATTGCAAACTCAAACGCGTGAGCATACAGAACTTCAGCAAGTAGAGGATTCACAACTTTTGTTATTTCCACATCTCCGGTTAGAATTGGTCTGAAGTCTCTTCCTAGAAAGTTGACAAGTTAGCTTGCTGACGTACTGTGGTTCAACGAGTTGAAGTAAACATAGCAACGTTTTAAACGCCCCGAGTGGGCCACGCAAGTCACCTTGTCAACAAGTATAATGTTCAGTGGCAACGGAGACCTCACCGCGCAGAAGGTCTCCGAATCAAGCGTTGAAGCTGAGAAGAAAGGTTTCGACGGGCTATGGTTCGGTGAGACGACACTCCGAGATGCGTCGGTGCTCGCTACGGTTGCAGCATGCGTAACCAAAAAGATCTCCTTGGGGACGTCGATCGTTAACGTGTTCACACGATCACCAGGTCAGTTGGCCCTATTGGCCTCAACGATCAATGAGCTAAGCGAGGGCAGATTTACGCTTGGACTTGGAGTCAGCACTGCGGCGATCGTTGAAAAGTGGCACGGGCAACAATTTGAAAGACCCGTTCCAAGACTGGAGGAGAGCGTTCAATTGCTACGCCAATATTTCTCCGGAGAAAGATTCAGTCACAAGGGCACATATTATTCACCCGCAAATGCAAGACTCAAAGCAAATCCGGCACCCAAGATTGCTCTAGCCGCTCTGAACGATCAAATGATCAAGAAGGCTGCGTCATTGGCTGACAGGATAATTCTGAACCTCTATCCAACCGACCGGATCAAACACGCGATCGAACTCTTAGACGAGACGACAACCAGCAAGTCCCGTCCTGTGCTCTCCGTGATGCTCTACGCTTCCGTGCTAGGCGACAACGAGGTTGGGCTGGACGCGGCGAAGGACTTGGTGGCCTTCTATGCGAGCGCACCCGCTTATTCATCGCTCTACGCGAGCATGGGTTTCGCTCGCGAGGCCAAAGCCATGATGGACGGTTGGCAGGCTAGAGATCGCGATGCTGTGAAGCGGGTCGTCTCGAAGCAGATGATTGATAGATTGATGGTGCTCGGCAGTGTTCGTGATCTAAGAGAGCGAGTCAAGATCTACCACGAAAACGGAGTCAACGATGTATTCATCACACCTTCACCATTCGGAGACTACGAAGCAAACATCAGAGAGGTCCTACGCAGCTTCTAAAACAAATAGGCATCCTAGTTTCGAAAGCATCTGCGTCGCGCTCAATCATTTTTCTCTGCTCAACGTAACCTTTGCCGAATGATCTGCCAACTCATTCCTGCGTCTCAAAGCGTCAACACGACGTAGAGCATGTGAAGCAGAATTAGGCTCCAAGCTTGAAACGTCTCCCACAACTTGCGTGAGACTAAAATCTCGATGACGGGTTAGACGAGCTTCCAAATTGGAACGTTGAAGATTATTAATGCCGTCACGAGAGTCGAAACCAACCAACACGTCGAACGCAGCCTGAGACGTCCAACCATATCCAGGTCAAGCATGTCTCGCAGGAATCCCTTGGCCATTTCAGACAACCGTAATAGAAACGGTTGTTGCAGAGTTCTTCACATTTCCGGTTAGATGCGATGACTTTGAATACGTCACGCTTCATGACCACCGAAAGTTCAAGGTGTGCATCCACGTGAACCAACAACAGTTACGGCTGATGGCTATAGCGATCACAGCATGGATGCTCTGCGCAACTTTCACGCTCAGTTATGGCCGTGCTGCACAACCGCCAGTGGCGAAGATTGTCTCTGTTGATTATCCGCGTCACGCTTTCTCCGGTGGAACCTTCTCAGTGACCGTTGTCGCTGAATATTCTGACAAGGTCGGTGTGGATATCGGAATATGGGACGTTCAGACAGGTGTGATACAAAGCATTTCCATACCATTGCGAGACACCGGTAGAACCAGTTTCACGTTCAAATTGGCCGCTCCTAATACCACGGTCGACTGGCGTCTACTTGCAATCACAAGAATTTGGTGGCAGAACGCATGGTATCAAGACCCACTTGAAGGCTCGCACCCCTTCACAATAGTCATCGCTAACACGGTAACCATTGCACTGACATCTTCAGGAGCGACCTCAACAGTCAACTTTGATGGAACGCAATATCCTCTAAACAACCAGAGTCCACTTAGCCTATCCGTGAAGCCCGGGATTCATCACCTAGAAGCGTTATCGCCAATTCAGGGCAAAGTCGGAGAGCGGTTCGTTTTCACTGGTTGGAGTGACGGCGCCAACTCCAATCCACGCCAAATCGTGGTCAATGGTGATCTCAGCGTCGCTGCTCTGTACCGCACCGAATACTATCTATCGGTGAAATCTGAGCGAGGGCAGGTCTCTGGTAGCGGATGGTATCCTGCGGGTTCCACGCCGAGTTTCGGCATTGTACCGACTTCGACCGCTTTGTCTTGGTTCGGTTTGGTGACTAAGAACTACAGATTTGCTGGTTGGTCAGGCGACAGCAACTCCGGCGCTACGCTTGATTCAGTGAAAATGAATGCGCCCAAGAGTGTGGTCTCCAAATGGGTCCGTTCAGGAATAACTGTTGACCCGTTTCTCATAGCTAACGCCCTCTTGGTAGGATCGTTAATACTGTTTATTCGAGGGGTCTACCGGCATTCTCAACGACGCGAACTACGAATTCTGCACAGTAGACTTCAGCGGTGGACTAGATTGTTTGTTGTTGCGTTAATTCTGATCACGATTCTCGTACCCGTTCCTCCTACCTATGCTCAGCTGCCCGTTGAATCCAGAAGATCAATCGTCAAGATCGGCGACGCGGTTTGGTACTACTGGAACAACACCGCCAGCGACACTTGCCTCCTCTGGCTTGGGGGAGGCACTACAGACGAACGAAACATAGGCTACTTCACCTATGAAATCAATCCCTTCCAATACGAATCCTTCGGAACAATCCGATTCATGCAAGATCTTGCAAGATACTACTGTGTAATTGCACTTCAGAAAGGATCACATGAATCCTATAATCCCGACTCCAATCGAACCATCTACCAAGAAGAATATCGAATGGATTCTAGGATCATTGGCGACGTTCATGATTGGATAAAGAAGCAAGGGTACGCGCACATATCTCTTGTAGGCTACTCGACGGGAGCGCAAGTTGCCGCGATGGAAGTGGCCTTACGTGCCCCGGAAGACTGGATAAGCCCGGACGGCCTTGTGCTAATCACGCCCCGTCTCTCCGACGTTGTATACCAAGCTGCGTACCGAATTCACGCAAGTCTGCTTGTTCTCTATGGAGGAAGCATTGAAACACCCAGCTACATCAGCACAGGACACGATTTCTATGTTAACGCTCCGCAAGACGGCTGGTACGGTTCGCACTATCTCCACAAGGAGTTCCATGTGATAGAGAAGATGGGCCATGAAGTATGGACAATCTATGAAACCGGGACTTATGATACGCAAGCAATGCGCATTCTTGTGAACTTCGTAAATACCTTGAAGTCACTCCAATTCACATCCAATGACGTGGCGCTGATCGCGCATGGTACAGAAAACTTGCGAGCGACGCCGAACACGGGCTTGAACCTTATCTCTGCGCAAGCACCTTATCAAATTCTGAACGCAAGCATCATGAGGATAGAAACATCATTCACATACAACGTTCAAGCGTCAACAGCGACGCGGGTCATCGCCTTCAACCCACAGCGCGGCAAAATTGAAAGTGCGGCAGAATTCATTGTTATCGGCAATGGAAGCCATGCAGTCAATCTTGATCTAGTGCCCTATTCCAATTCCTCCGAACTCTTACTTGAGATAATTATGCTAAGAAAGATGAACGAAGGTTGGCAATTTGCCATTAAGCCCCTTTTCACGAACACACGAGTCATGAACAGCGTCAGCATCAGCGTTGTATCAACGGTTCCCAGCGTGCCCTTTGTCTTCGATGGAGTCAAAACAAAGACCGCGGAGAACGGGATCCTCCGCTTGGAAACGAAACCAGGCACGCACGTAATGCAGGTTGAATCCGTAACCTACCTTAGCCCGTTAACGAAAGTTGTCTTCATGGGATGGGACGACAGGAGTACTGACACTACACGACAGTTGACTATTGAAAACGACACAAGCTTGTTCGTCAATTATCGAAAGCAATACTTCGTGAACGCAACCTCGACATACGGACGTTCAATAGGATCGGGATGGTACGATGAGAACTCTACGGCTGCAATATCCGTCGACCCACCCGTGGTGAACGAATCAACAGTGATCTTCATGCGTTGGACTGGCGATGCGAGTAGCGACTATCCTAGAGATCTTCTCACTGTAAATTCACCGAGGACTATTCGGGCGGAATGGATCACGATCTCTAGCAATAGATCAGTTGGACTAACTTCCATTGTATGGCTCTTAGTGTCGCTGGCATTGTTCGTCATTGCTCTGGCATGGAACCTCAAACCTGTTCAACCAATTGAAGGCTCAAGTGAATAGGAGATAGGATTGCTTGCCATTCACTCATGCATATTCGTTCCAGTGTTTTCATGTCCTCTGATCATTGAGGTTATCGTGCCAAGTGCTCCTATGGCACAGGTGATTAGGAAGAAGTTCCTCATTCCTTGAACGAACTCGTCCACGGCGACGCCGCTTTGCATGGAGAGGCCTGCGAAAACCGCGAGCATGTCCTTTGCTGGCAGCGTTGTTGACATGACTGTTCCGATTAATGCTAGCCCTATGGCCTGTCCCATGAAGCGCATTGTGCCGAGTGTCCCTGCTGCTACGCCCAGTTTCGCTTGCCTGACAGAACCCATGACTGCGCTGGTGTTTGGAGAAGAGAACAGACCAAAACCCACACCAACCACAATTAGCCTAGAGATAACCTCCAGAGCAGAGGATGTGGCGTTCAGTTGAGAGAAAAAGTATAGCCCTATAGCTACAAAGCTCATGCCCAATGAGCTCAGTAGTCTCGATCCAAATCTGTCTGAGAGCCAACCGCTCAATGGCGACAGTAACGCCATTACCGCTGATTGGGCTATGAGGTAGAACCCAGCCGTTTGCGGGTCCATCCTTTGGATGCTTTGCAAGTAAATTGAAATCATTAGCGTTACGCCGTTGACCGCGATGTAGCTGAGGAAGGCAGTGGTGTTTGCCGCCGCGAATAGTCGGTTTTTCGTGAACAGTGACAGGTCTAATGTAGGATAGCGGACAAGTTTACTCTCAACCCGCAGGAACAGCATGAACGTGACGACGCAGAGTATCAGTAACCCAAGGGTGAGCGCGGAAACCCATCCGTAGGTGCCCCCTAACGTAAGTACCACTAGCAAGGAGGCCAGAGCTATGGAGAGTGTTGTTGAGCCTGCGAGGTCGAATCCTTCACCCATCTGGTTCCTTTGTGACTCTTTCAATTTCAGAATGGTCAACGTGACGACCAGTATTCCGATTGGAACGTTTACGTAGAAGATTGATCTCCACCCGTAATTCTGAACGAGAATCCCACCAATGATGGGGCCTGCTGTGAGACCTGTGTAAACTGCCATCGTGTTGATGCCCAGTGCCTTGCCTCGCTCTCCGCTCGGAAACCAATCGGTCACTATCGCAGCGCTGTTGGCAGCGATGAAAGCTGCACCGATACCCTGCACCGCTCTGAAGGTCACCAACTGCACGTCAGTGACAGAGGCACCGCAGAGTACTGAGCCTGCAGTGAAGATGATGAAGCCGAGCGTGTAGAAACGTTTTCTTCCTTTGATATCCGCGAGTCTCCCAACGTTGATCAGAAGGATGGTCAGTAGGAGAAGGTAAGCGAGAGGGATCCATATGGCGGCTTCGAGTCCCATGTCAATCGAAGACGCGATTGATGGTATGGCGATGGTTACGATGCTACCGTCGAGTGGTGTCATGAAGGCGCCGATGGTTGTGATCAAGAGGACAGTCCATTTGTAATTCGAGTCTTCATCGATGCCAGCTGCGAAGGTTGAACTCCTCCAAGGTTTGTGAGCCGTCTCCGATTATTCTTCAGCTTAACCATGCGTGGAAGGATTAAACACTCACTCTTAGCACGGTCAATACCCATTCAACTCTCTGGAAGGAACTGTCCAAGTTCTGCACCTCATGGCCCTAGACGTAGGCTTGGTTACCGGTCTCACTCAAAAACGAATCACAACCATACATTCGGTATACAAACGTTGAAGTGCACACACAGAGATTCCCTCTCTTCTTGTCTGAAATGGATCACTTCTTTGACCGGAGCCATGCTACAAAATCAATGAACGACTCGTAAACAAACCCCCAGGTGTCCAGAGAGGTTTTGTCTGTCAGAGACGTCAAAGAAGTGGGGGTCACTTCCGAATGGAAAACAAAGCCGCTATTATTGAGAACAGGTTTACTCCTGCTTTTGATATTACAGAAAAGAATCCTAAAAGGAAAGTTGTATTGGTCTAGCGGTGCGCGCACACACTATACCCACCACCAACAAAGGTGCTCGTTTCGCTCACAGAACCTTCTGCTTTCACAACTCGTAATGGCCTTCAGATGTTATAGTATGCGATAGATCGATGAGGGTCAATCGTCCAAGTAAATGGATGTGAGAAAGATGACGGATCTCTGTATGGGTTCAGAATAGGACGCTAAATTCGGGCAATTGACACCTGATTAATGGAGACCGTCAGCCGGCATTTTACCACAATGCATATATCGGTACTCGTGGGCGAGTCGTCGATCTGAATCTCGCCTCGGTTAATTTCTTCAACAGATCCTATCAATGTTAAACCACGCAACGATTAATTATCACTCACGCGCAATTTCTGATAAGGACAGATATGAGCTCAAAGTTTGGAAAGAAATCGAAAATTTTCACGGCATGCTTTATTGTTGTGCAGGTCATGCTTCTCGGAGGATTCACTAGCTCAGCGGTTTATGCATTGGGTGAGCCGGATTTTGGCTTCACAATTTCTCCAACCTGCAATGTTTCTGTTCTCACTTGTTTCGTTTCTGAACCAACACAGGTCGGTTTAACCGCGATGTACACTATCAAATTTGGTCCGTTCAATGGGTTCATGGGAACCGTTGTTGAAAGCGTGCAGGGTGTTCCCACCGGATCCTTTGTGATGGGAACATTTTTCCTTTCGCAGCCAGTAACTGATACATTGGTTGTGGGCAATCTTAGTTTAAGCAGCACCTATCAGTTAACGGTAACAGCTTTTGCATACGGTTTTTCTCACTCTGTCAGTACGATTCTAACTACTCCTAAGGCTAGCCCGGATAACAGTAATAGTAATGGAATGATTGGGAGTGGCAGTGGATTAATTCCAGATTTCGAGATGGACATAACTCAGGCAACGCAAATACCTGGTCAAATGTCAGCCACGTATTACATTACTTATACTTCGATTAATGGCTTCACTGGCCCAATCAATGAAAAGGTTACAAATCTGCCACCGGAGTTTGTCTCATTCTTTTCGTCACAATACAATCCATCATTTGGCAGATGCTACGTTCGATATGTTGGACTATACTACTATACCTGTACTGATACACTAACGATTTACTACAACATAGGGAATGGTGCGAAGTTTCTGACGCCGGGCACTTACTCAATAATAGTTACGGCAGCTGCAGAGGGAGGATTACCTACACATTCATTAGTAATAGAGACCTACATACCCGTGCCAGAGTTCAGCGGAATCGCCATTACCGCAATCTCGGCGCTTGCAATATCAATCTGCGTGTTGCGACGAAGGCACCGCTAGCAAAATCGAAGGCAATTTTCTGCACACGTTCCGTCGTTATGTTATGTGAAAATTCATAGCATTCATGTTTTTCGTTCTAGGTTCTTCAGTTTTCTCTCTAGTTCTTCCGCTCTTCTTGCCGATCCATGGGCTTTCAAATGTGCATCGTTGGGTCTAGTGGTGCGCACCAGCCATACTGTGTGTGCGCACGAACGTTCCGAACATCATAGACAGGCGAGAACTACGTGCGATACAATTCGCATTGTATCGCAAACACATCTTAGGAAGCTATCCATAGGTGTATGTGCTCTCGATTGTGCGGGGTCGTGATTTGAATCATGTAATTAAGTGTGAGTACCTATGGTGCGAGCGTCGTAGTTTGGACCTTCATTTTTGGCGTGTGTGCGCACCAGTAGAGGCACACACACAACCAGTAGACTCAAAAGGACAACGCTGGCCATACGTAATGTTGACCCTGAATTTCCGTCAGAAATCAGGCTTCATGGATCATTCATCCATATGAACTATTACTGTGCTCACGTTTTTGATTATTAGGGGCATTGCTCAAATCCGGGCAAGCGAGTGGGTGGGTAAGGGTTGAAGCTTTCGAAATCGTTCATGATGCTGCTGCTCTTGTTGGCTGTTACTACCCTTCCAGCCCCAAGAGTTCTCTCCCAAACCGTGACAGTCACTTCAAGTCTAACCCATTCAAGTAGCTTGAGCACAAGTACAAGCATAAGCCCAACTGCAACCACAACCACAACCGCTCCTTCGAACACCAGTGCGCCGGCGACTTCAATTAGTAGCATCGTTTCCGTCTCTACGGCAACTTCACTCACTGGAACTAGTGGAGCCCCCACTACTACAATCTCGACGGGTACTCCGTCAACTACGTTGAGCAGCAGCACGTCAAGTTCAACACCATCCATATCTTCATCCTCTTCATCATCGTCTTCTTCAACAAGCTCCTCAACAAGTTCATCAACAAGCATTGGCATATCCGCTGCGCGTACAGTTCAACTCGTGAATAATTCTACAAGCTCACCGAGCTCTAGTACAACAACAAGCTCATCCACTAGCAGCCCTATCACTTCATCAACTGTCACTTCAACTCATATTAGTTCAACTAATTCTACTTCAGCCGCTTCAATCTTTGCTTCAACAACTTCAACTGGTCCATCCGTCTTCTTGAATCCTAGTTCCGGTTCGTTTGGAACAATTGTGACCGTGTCGGGATCCGGGTTTTCGTTGGATGATACCCTATGCTCCGTTTCCGGAATAGGAACAATTTTCTCTCTCAATCCAACGCCCAGTTGCATGATTAGTTTAGGAGCCGTTACTGGGAAGTTCACTGTCGGAAATGCTTCCGCAGCACAATACCTGATCACTGTGAAAGGACAACCAAAAGGCGATTCAGCCCAGGCTACTTTCACAGTTCACCAGACCACGGCGGCTGCAGCCGCCTCAATTACGACGACATATACCACTGCAAGCACAACTAGCACCACGAGTACAATGAGTACTACGACTACTAGCACCACGATTACGAGCTCAACAACTTCCACTTCAGCAAGTCACACTTCAACCGCTCAGACGGTAACCGCTACAACTACTAATTTCACTTCTACATTGTCACATAATGTTAACTCGACAGCAGCTGCGAATTCCACGAGTACGAGTACAACCTCTACATTCACCGTATCTCATCAGACTAATTCGACTACTCAATCCTCTATGACGACAAGCTCAACCTTGAAGACAAATTCCACAACCAGCAGGATCACTGTTCTTGGAACTACAATGAATTCCACAACCACACATACCAATTCTACGACCACGCAAACCACAATTAAGACAACTTCCAACACGACCGCGTTGACCACAGCAAAGAAACTGAACCTTGCTGATTCACCTAGCACGATTCTGGTGACGGTTGATTCGTCTCCTTCAGGGGTCAGTGCGGCTGTTTCGGTGGATGGTGGCATGATTGCTACGCCGCACACGTTCAATTGGACTATTGGGTCATCACATTTGCTTGCAGCTAATTCGTCGTTTTCGTGTGGTTCAGGTTGTCAATGGGCGTTTACGAGTTGGAGTGATGGTGGAAGCCAAGCCCATTTAGTCACAGCGTCGAATGCTACGACTCTTTACAATGCCAGTTTCCATTTGCAGTATTATTTGACAACCATCACCTCTCCCTCTAACGGTGGAACAGTAACCCCGGCTTCTGGATGGGTTAGTAATGGGAATATGGTGAATTTACAGGCGTTTTCAGCGTCAGGCTTCCAATTCTCATCGTGGAGTTGTTCAGGCGTTAATTGTTATAATGGAACTTCATCATCCCCAACCATAACCGTTACAAGCCCCGTATTGGAGATTGCTGGTTTTCAGCAGACTCCGTCAGGTTACTCGATGACGTTTCAAGAGAACGGGTTGCCGCCGGGTGTGGTTTGGAGTATTCTGGTTGGAGGAAACTATTACATCACCGGATCATCATCGCTCACAGTAACCGGACTATCTGGAACAGTGAACTACGCGTATCAGGGCATAGTGTTCGGCAACTACCTGTACAACCAATACTACTACATGAACTGCTACGATTACAACCAGTACTGCTACAACAATTGGAACTACTACAACCAATACTTCAACAACTACAACCTATACGCAAACTATCCGTATTACCTGTCAGAGTTTGTTTGTGTTTTCAACTGTCAAGGAAGCGTTTCTGGAGGTGGCAGTACAACGTCGAACTATGTTTTCTATCAAACAATAAACCCGAATCCTGCACCGCAGCCATCCACATATTCGAGTACGTTTCAGGAGTACGGTTTACCTCCAGGCACACCGTGGTCAATCACTGTGGGCGGCAATTATTTCAGCACCTCTGACCCGTCCATCACTGTTTATGGGTTGTCCGGCACGGTTAACTACGCTTACCAAAACTTAGTGTCAAGCTTCTACTGCCAATCGAACTGTTCAGGTAGCATCCCATATTCCGGATCCATAACCGCCAACTATCAACCTCAACCCACCATCGTTTACACGGTAACCACAGAACCAGTGCCCGTGCCTGAATTCAGCAGTCTAGGGCCTCTAATCTTGATTCTAGCATTCTTATTTATGCTAATTCTGCGTCCAAGAAAGAAAAACTAATGGCGCCAACCCTTAGCGCTCATTCAGTAGGTACTGGACTGCGATTTGTCCGATCACGTCTTTGTTACACGAGTCCCGTATCTAAGTCACGGTGACTTCACAGCTCCTGAAGGCTGCCTACAATGCGATGTATGCCGCGAAGGACGATTTTGAAAGGACCGATTTTCTGCTGAATGCGGCACCAGAAGTTACAGTACTCACAGTAGAGCGTCGTTATCGTACAACTTGCGGAGAATTCCGCTTAAGAATCCGCCAATCTCCTCAAGGAGAAGAAGAATTGGCACATTAATTCTGGACGTATCGAGAATCGATACAGGGAGTGGAGCTGAAAGCGCCGGGGGTGGGATTTGAACCCACGAGACTCAGAGAGTCATCGGCTTACTGCACTCGCCTAGGCGGGTTTAGCAAGCCGACGCCATACCAGGTTGCCAGATCCGCTTTGTGAGATCTCTTGGCTACCCCGGCATTCCAAAGCCATACAGACATTGCCCTACTTCTAAAATAGCCTGTCGGAAAACGCTGAAACGTTGATCTCTCGTCCAGAATTCTTTCAATCTGACTCCTCGACCGAGAACCTCCACAATCAAATGGCCTACCAGACTTGGTGGCTGATAACTCAGGCTTTCCACTTGCCCATGTGCGCAAGTATGTCTTCATGGAACCTAGCGATCTCCTCCCGTCGAGTCCGAGCAAGGTCAACGAACTTCAATTCGCTCCAGGCCTCATGAGAGGGAACATCGCTCCTCTCGCCCGAGAATATGAATTCCAAGTCCCAATGGTTCGAAGGCCCAGAAACCTCGGAGAACACCCTTGGCTCCTCAACTAGTTGATCAGTTAATCCAAGCTGCTCTCTGAGTATTCTCCAAGCCGCCTGTTGAGGGTTCTCGCCGTAGATCAGATGCGATGAGGGTAGCATCCATCCCTTGCTGTGTTTTTCCACGCGCAATGGGTCGAGTGCTCCGATATGGTCCCATGGAGCGTTCTTGTTGATCCGTCCCATCAAGACTTGGTTTGGATTGTTATGATTCGAGAGGATGACGAAGACTGAGAGGCATACGCCTCCTTCGGGTATCTCACTGATCCTTGGCGGTACTATGCCCTTCTGGAACTGTGCGAATCTTCTATCAGTAGGCATATTGCTAACTCTCGCCTGTAGGATAACCAACCTTGACTTTCATGAATGCAAGGCGTATTTTCAACCATATTGAGGATTCTGTTGGTCTACTCAAGGGGCAAGCTTGAGCAGATCAGAGGACTATTTCCTGAATATGATAACTCACTCGATCATCCTGTTGTCTGAGTGGTCGTTTCTTTCTTCGCTTGAGTCTGCGTGGGTTCCGCGGCCTTCACTGGTGTGTCAACTGCCGTAGGTTGCTGTTGTGGAACGGGCTTGGCCTGCTGCGGCTGGCTTGTGGGTGTTTGTCCGGCGACAGCTGCCGGTGTGCTGACAGGTGCCGCTGGTCGTTGCACATTAGGCGGCGGAGTAGGTTTTGCAATAGTTGGGGCAACAGGTTTTGCCGGCGTTGCAGGCTTCGGAGGTTGTGGAGGCGGTGCGGGTGGAACATATTTCACGCCCAAGTATTCATAGAGAACCTGGACGCCTGCCTCATCCGTTGTCATGAAGATTTCATACGGCCCGTGTAGGTCCGTGGCAATCTTCGCTATTCCTTCCGGTTCGAAACCAAGTGATGCCTTGAACTTGGTCCATCCGCTGACGTTCTTCACAATTACAAGACTCACTCCGTCCCAGAGCACTTCAGCCAGTTTTCGCGGAAGTTTCGACGGAATGCCAGCGAAGCTCACCATGCTGTAGCCATGACCCTTCAAGACTTCCTGAAGTCTCTTCAAGTCGAGAGGCTTGTTGAATCTGACCCAAAACTGGTCGCCCGTTTGATATGGCACATGCTCAACCTTCTCGACACCATCCAGAAATCTCAGTTCAACAACCCGACGTTCTAGGTCTCCGACCAACGCAATCCAGCCTCTGGGCTATCGAGGCTGAGGAAGTCACCATTTAAAAATGGAACGCTTTTCCAGCGGAGGCTCTGTCAATGCCCGGAATGGCGTGTCGAATTTGTGTGGATCTTGTAATAGCGCGTCTTCATTGCCCCGCACAACACACATTCCATTACTCCCAGAGGCATTGCGTGATGGAACTGATGGTGGTGGATGTGCTGGATACGGTACATCTCGATCTCCAAGTTCATCTGCACCGAAACACGCAATGAATGTGACTTCGAACGCTTGCATTATACTTCGTTAGTTAAAGGGTCACGATTCATACGGTCAAGGCTTGTCCCAGAACTGGCGTGTTGTTATGAACTTGAGTTTGGCTTCAAGCAGATCCTTGTAGAATGATCTCTCATCGTCATGCATTTTGGCTAGGAGTCTAGCAGCGGTCTGTGGCCCGATGCCGTAAACGCATTGAGCAACCACTGCTTTTCGGCCGTACGAGAGAACTAGGTCGGCGGAGCGCCTTGACCGAGCCAATGTATCTCGTTCCGTGTCCTCTAGCGTTCTCCCTTTGAGTTTCTTCTCTAGAATCCGTTGCAGGAAGTCCGTGGACCACGAGGAGACGGCAAGAAGGCCTGATCCACATGATGAGCATTTTGGTTTGGCTGGCAGGGATTTGACCACAACGGCTTGCGTTAGGCTGCCGCACTCGAAGCACAGTAGGTCAACTGTCATGTTGTCTAGACTGAATCGCAGTCGCTCAATTGTGTCCTTCTCGACTGTTTCGGGCGCAATTAGTTCTGGTATGTCTATGTGCTTGTTGAGAAGATGAAAGGCTAAGGGTGTGGGCTTGGTCTCAGCTTTGAAGATCGCAACCTCCCTAGTGTCGTCTTTGATTTGCTTGTAGATGTCTCGAACGGTCGGGAAGTCAACATGGAGAAGGAGAGCTTCACGAATTGTTTCATCATATATCGGTGTCATCCTGAAGCGGAGACCTAGTTCCCTCAGGCTCTCACCGCTGTAAGTCAATCCCCGTCTCATTGCGCCAAATCGTTCCGCGATGAACTTCATGTAGTAACCGAAGGGAAAGTGTCGATGAAGGACACCGTTAAAGACGCCTTCAAGAACACCGGCGTCTATGTCGAAGATCATGGATCGTATTTCGTCAAGAGAGAGATCCTGAGTGCTGGCCGTCAGTTCCAAGAGAATTCTGTATCCGTCCGCCGACCATTGTCTTACGAGACCCTTTCTGGATAACAGTTCTTCACACACTTCACCTAGTGTTTTGTTTACCACTTCACCAAAGCATGCGTGAACTATTAGAAATCGGTCAAAAGCCTCCAGGACAATGCGGCGATCAGTTGGAATCGGAGCTCCCATGTTTCGATGCTCATCCAACTCCTCTACAACCTTGCGAATCCCGTAACGGTCTGTTGGCCACTCCTTTTCGAGGAGATCTATAACCGAAGACGCGCCATGAGTCCTGAGGGCCTCTTCGACTTCTGATCGGAGATGTCCGACGTGCTGGGCTAGTGGGAAGGGGATCGGAAGCATCTCTCCATCCCAACCTGGGATGGCTGCCGTCGGGTCTTCTACCGGTGTGACGTAAACTCGTGCATCGTCGGTTATCTGCTCTATCTTCCAGACCTTGCCTTTCACTATGAAGTGAAGCCCGATCCTAGCCTTGGTCATCATGAATTCTTCACCGAGAATTCCCACGGACTGCTGCGTAGAAACATCAATGACCTGATAGCGCCGCTCGTCCGGTATTGTTGATAAGTTCTCGAAGTAGTATTGACGTGTTCGACTTCCGCGAGTAAGAGAACCGTTTTCAGATCTCAGATACCGCATCTTCTCCAGGAAAGATGTGATCTTCTCGAATTCTGGTTCAGTTAGATTACGATAGGGAAACGCACTGCGAACTAGGTTAAAGACTTCGGCTCGCTTGACCTTATCTTCAGACTCGAGGACGATTCCAACTATTTGGTGTGCTAGAACATCTAATGCCTTCTCGTGGATTCTAACTGATTCAATGGATTTTCCTTCAGCCATCTGAATTGCGGCCACTGATTCCAACAGGTCCTCTGTGGACACTGCCATTATCGCGCCTTTTGAAATCCGATCAAGTCTATGCCCTGATCGACCCACTCTCTGAATAAGGCTAGAAACTTGCCTCGGTGACATGTATTGAATTGCTAAGTCCACATTGCCGATATCGATTCCAAGTTCAAGTGTCGAGGTGCAGACAAGTGCTCTGATCTTCCCATTCTTGAAATCATTCTCAACTCGAGTCCGTTCCTCTCGCGGCAAAGAGCCGTGATGCACTGCGATGCTACGTTTCAGTTGGTGGAATTTCGATCCAAGCATCTCCGCGTTCGTTCGACTATTGACAAAGATTAGAGTCGAATCGTGATCTTCAACCAACTCCCAGATTCTATTGAGTCGCGCAGCGGCTTCGGGCGCTGTGTAGAGGCTCTGGGCAACCACGTGATCCTCATCGGTTGGGTGCGGAAACTCAACAAAATACTTCACTTCCTTCAGAGGCGAGACTTCCAAGACCTGTATAGGTCGGCCTCCTGCCACGAATGCTGCGATCTCGTCGGGATTGCCCACGGTGGCGGAGAGCCCTACGCGTTGAAAGTCCCACTCTGTAAGTCTTCTGAGCCTCTCAAGTCCAACCGTTAATTGTACGCCGCGTCTGTCACCAGCCAATTCGTGAATCTCGTCAACCACAACCCATCGCACATGGCGTAGGTGAGTACGCATTCGTTTGCCCGGCAGAATGGCTTGCAATGTCTCAGGCGTAGTGACTAGGAAGTCTGGAGGTTTGACAGATTGGCGTCGCCTCTCCTTGACTGGTGTGTCGCCATGCCTAATCTCGATATTGAACTCAAGCTTGGTGCTCCAATACTCCAGCCGCTTTAGAAGATCCCTATTCAATGCTCGTAGCGGGGTGATGTAGATTATCGAGATTCCCTGTCGATCTCGAATCGTTAACAGCTGATTCAAGATTGGGAGGAGTACAGCTTCCGTCTTCCCAGACCCGGTCGGAGCGATTAGGAGAACATTCCGCCCAGAGAGGATCTCAGGAATGGCAGTGATCTGAGGTGGGGTTGGAGCCTTGATTCCGGATTCGGCCAGGGCTTCCTGAATTGTCTCGGAGAGGAAGGAAAAGACTTGGGTCAGGGTTCCATACCCGCTCTTAACGAACATTCTCCTACTTACGGAGCTTCAAAAGGATTGAAGAGGCTTAGGGGGTCTCGAAGGTGTTTTTCTAACGCAAAATGGTTTTCTTTTTAAATGAAGCCATTGGCTACAAGTGCATTGGTGGCTCTAATGTTCGAGTATCGTGGAGTGAAGGTTACTTGGCTTGGGCATGATGGTTTCAGAATTCAGAATGGCCAAGTTCTCTATATCGACCCGTATAAGATCGAGGCTGGAGGGCCGAAGGCAGATATCGTTCTGGTGAGTCATGAACACGGCGATCATTGCAGTGTGGAGGACCTAAAGAAGATCACAGGTCCCAATACCATAATCGTCGCCCACAACCAATCGAAGAATGAATTGGCGAAGGTCCGGTCGAAGGAGGTCAAGATCATCAAGCCCGGCGACAAGGTGACCGTTGGCGATTTCACAATCGAAACCGTTGCGGCATATAACGTGAACAAATTTAGGGAACCCGGAAAGCCTTTCCATCCTAAGGAAGATGGAAAGCTAGGTTTTATCGTAACAGTGAAGGGAACCAGAATCTATCATGCGGGGGACACCGATCACATTCCAGAGATGAAGAGCATTCGCACTGACATAGCACTCCTACCCGTATCAGGCACTTATGTGATGACCGCGCAGGAAGCTGCTGAAGCGGTTGCGTCAATAAACCCGAAAGTGGCTATCCCTATGCATTACGGCGCAATAGTTGGTAACACCAAAGACGCAGAAACCTTCCAGAAGCTCGTGAAATGCGAAGTGAAGATCCTAACGAAGGAGCGATAGTTACACCCAGGTTAAGAGAGAGCCCCCTTCCGGACTCGTCTTGAGCCTTCCTGCTGAATGAGCCGCAACTACCTCTTCTTAGCCTGTCTGAACACGTACTTCGGTACAGCCACTCGTACCGTAACTTCGGGGTCTACAATGTTGGCGATCTTTATGTCGCCTACTGCTCCAAGTAGCACGTATGCTTCTTCACGTGTAAGAGCTGTTTCGTCCGCAAGCATATCGATCATGTCTTTTAACGCAGTTTTGGACGCTTCCTCAAGAGTCTTCGATGAGGCGACTGTCATTTTGTAGTTGGCGTTCTCAAGCCTTGGGCGTGGAATACTCTTTCCCTTGATGAGATCCAGCATCAGAGTGACTTTCATCGAGATCTCTATGCCAACTCCATTCGTCTCTCCGTCTCCCATGACGGCCTTTCCATCGCCAAGCGAAAACAGGGCGCCGGGCACGAAGACAGGGAAGTACACTTTCGAGCCTGTTGTTATGTCGTTGATGTCCATGTTGCCCCCATGTGGTCCAGGGTACAAGTTCCCAACGGCTTCTTGCGCGGGTGCCACACCGATTGTTCCGATGACAGAATGGACAGGTAATTTGATTCCCTTCGGAAAAATGACCTGTCCTGCGTGAATTGGGCAGATTCTCTTCCATTCTTGATTGAATTCATCATGTAACGCGCCAAAGCCGGGGAAGATCGTAGTCACTCCTTGTCTTGGCAGCGTGATCTTTCTCACATCCACGACCAAGGTGTCGCCAGGCTGAGCGCCTTCGACGTAAATTGGGCCCGTGGTTTGGTTTATGTGATCCAGGTCGATTACCGGAAATGGATCTTCATCGCGTCTGATCATTCCACCAAACCCATCTTGAGTCGCAATCATAATCGTCTCCTTGGGTCTTACTGTTAGAGCTGGCTTGTTCTCTGCGCTCATCTTGTAGACGAAGATCTCGGAACCAAGCTTTTTCATGAACCATCAACGAAGAGAGTTTGGGCTTTGTGAAAGACGGTTACGATAAAGAACTTGCGGTGCGAAAGAGAGGTCGTCAGGCTGACATTTTCCATTAGACTGTTGGGGGACTTCTTTCAGCTTTCCCGGTGTAGACAATCTCCTTCCAACTTGCCGCCTTGTAGGGTCTACTCTCATACATTTGTTCATAGGCATGGGCAATCAGACCGGGCGTACGGCTAACTATGAAGAATCCTTTTCCAATCCTCCAATCAAATCCCATGTCTGAGATTATTGCCGCTATTGCCCCGTCCACGTTTAGGATCAAATGCCTACGGAAGACTTTCTCCGTGAGCGCTTCAACCTTCTCTGCAAGTTTGGAGTGCGCACCCGCTATGTGAGTCTCAGTTGCAATCTCCAGAAGTTTCCTTGTGCGTGGGTCATGAGTATGGGTCGGATGTCCGTATCCCGCGATTCTTTCCTTGCGCTCCTTTCGTTCCATCAGAATCTTTTCCGCAATTTCTTGCTCGGATAATTTGCCGTCTTTCATCTCTGCCACTCCATCTTGGAGCATTTTTGCAGCTTGCTCTATTGCACCTCCGTGCCAATCACCAATTGCTGCAACGCCCGCTGACACAGCTGTCTGTAATGGCACACCCGACGAGGCCACAAAGATGGTGGCGTCCACTGATGGCGCATTCAGGCTGTGTTCAAGACAGACCGTGAGTAGCGCATCCATCATGCGTGACTGGCCTTCTGAGGGCAGTTCTCCGCGCCAAAGGAGGTATGTCAGGTCGGCGTAGCTATATTTCCCAATCAAATCCATCAGGTTGTATCCGTGTATCAGGATCTTGTTGGGTTCAACCTTAGAGATCGCAGTCTTCCAAAACGGCTCGGACAAACTCATCGACTCCATGCGATAGCTACGATTCGCTCATACTTTCGAGAACTTTGGAACATATTGGCGCGTTCCATCTGCCAGTTCCTTGTATGTGAAGTCCGAATAGAGCAGTGGGTAGTCTTGGAGGCATATCTCTGCGACCTTCCCGAAGACTTTGCGGATCTCCACTTCGGCGCTTGGATCTGTTCGCATCTCGATCACCCAGCGTATCGTTCTGTGGTTCCCGGTCCAAATTATGTTCGTGGCGATACCGTCGGGGAGAATTCGGCGCAAGGCGGAGGTCAGTCGCTTCTTTTGTTCAAACGTCATTTTATCCCAGTCGAATAGAGCTTCAAGGTCATGGTAATGTTTCGTTATCTCTTGGATCGTTTCGTGGAATTGCTTCGATGCTGGTTCGAGGTCAGGGGGCAACCAGAGGTCGATGTCACGCGGCCGAACATAACGGAGACTCTCTTGGCTTATGGCAGTTCCCGCTCTATGTCTGACAAGCTCGTGCGTGAATATCCTGCTCACGTTGAGGAATGCGAACGTGACCGTAGCATGCTCCAGAATGCTTCCATCCCCTTTCTCCAAGACGTTTGTTATGTAGTCTCTTGAATTGTCTCGAATCCTAGTTACGTTTGGATTGAGACCAACACCAAAACTCTTGTAGCACGTTCGTCCTGCGATTTCGATTAGGAACTCTGATTCATTAGGCTGCGATTGCTTGGCTTTCTCCAACCATTCAACGGCACCATAATGCTCAGCCAAATGCCGAACACCACTATCGGTAAGTCTTGTTTCGGCAAGCTTGATCACTAGGGGCCCTATTGGACTCATATCCACTCCCATCAACTACGTCAGAATGAAAGACTTCGTTGTTCAAGTAGATTTCGCCGAGCCATAATATCCAAGAAATTGTTTCTGAGGCCTCGCGGCCGTCTTCGCTTTCATCTCACTTCGGGAATAAGGCTAAATTGCCGTTAGAACAGTGCACGGAGCAACAGAAGGTGCCCAACGCAATTTGTCTTGGACCGATGAACGAGGAAAAGCTCTTGAAGACATCAAGAAGCTCGACCCTAACGATCGACTTGGCTTGTATGCGTCACTGATCAGAATGAATTCAGCGCTCTTCGAGAGCATCCGCGGATGGGATAGCTGGCTAAGAAACCCGTCATTCATTGATACATTCAGCGAAGAGGAACTGAAGGAGATTTACAAGGAGTTCAGAGATGTCTGCATCAGATTCCTAGAAGAAGATGTCAAATGGACGGGGAAGAAGGAGAAGAGCATGCCAATGGCGTCCAAGACACCTAAGACCGAACGTTCCGAAGCCGAGAGACGATATGCATAAATTACCCGTATGAGGCCGGGAACGAAGAAGGATTCACGAATGAGTATCGCTCCTTTCGTTCAGACACCCTTAGAGGTGGCGAAGAAGATGCTTGAGCTGGCTCAAGTCAGGCCGGGCGAATCACTATACGACCTAGGTTGTGGGGATGGTCGTTTGATCATTCTAGCTGCGAAGGATATTGGCGCCAAATCCACCGGCATCGAACTCCGAGAGGATCTGGTGGAACGTGCGAGGACCGAAATCAAAAGACTGAACCTAGAGGGTAAAGTGAATGTGATCCAGGGCAACTTCTTTGATGTCACCATTTCTGATGCCAACGTAGTCACGCTCTATCTCACCTCGAGCGCTAACGAGCGATTGAGACCTAAGCTGGAGGCAGAGTTGAAGCCAGGTTCGCGAGTTATATCTCATGACTTCAAAGTTCCGGGTTGGAAACCTAGCGCGGTTTACGACGAGTTGCTCGGTCATACAATCTACACCTACCGCATCGGTGAACAAGTCTAATTCAGTGTGGCGCGCTCGAATTCTCAGATTTGACTTCATCGCACCTTCCTAATCCCAGTAATCGTAGCGCCCCGATAGCTCTACTCGTCATCTCAAGTATTTTCTGGGGCAGTGCTTTCGTTGGCATCAAAATCGGCCTAGCATACGTGAATGTGTACGACTTCGTCTTCTTCAGACTGGCAGTAGCCTCAATTGTGCTCCTCATCCCCCTCTTCTACAGAGGCTTCAGACTCTCGCTCCTGAGAGAATTTCCTGTATGGGGCATGGGTCTCCTAAACGGCATCGGCTTCACGCTTCAATATGTGGGCTTGCTCTTCACGACCGCAGCCAAAACCGCGTTACTCGTTGACCTGAATGTGATTGCGGTGGCTATCCTAAGTTGGAGAATTTTCGAGGAGGCAATGGGAGCGCGAAAGTTGGTTGGCGTAATCCTAGGTGTGTCTGGCGCTGTCATAATCTCGACGAATGGCGACCTTTCAACCTTGGCCAAAGGAGAATTGCTAGGTGACGTGCTAGTATTCTCTGCGGGTTTAGCTTGGGCGGTTTTCATCGTGCTTCACAAACGGTTCTTGATACAAAAGGAAAGGGACACGATGGAATTGTCAGGCGTGGTTATGTTAACTACCACCCTTCTGCTATTCCCCACATCGATAATCCTCGGCGGTCTCAATATTGGGAAGGTGACTCTGCAGGGATGGGAGTGGGTTGTTTTTATTGCGATCGCATGCACAGTCGTCCCATACGCTTTATGGGTCGCTGCGTTGAAGGCCGTAACCGCCACTGTAGCAGCTATCATGGGCATGCTGGAAATCGTCGTAGCTATGATCCTCTCTTCAATGTTGCTTGGAGAGACCTATGGGACCGCGACCCTCATCGGTGCAATTCTGATCCTCTTTTCAATACTGGCGGTTGCTGAAAGCTGAACGGTTTTAAGTTGAAAGTGTGGGGTTAGCGGAAGATCCGGTGCATAAAATGAAGCTGGGAAGAGAGGCGTACGTCGCAGAGCTGATAGGAACATTTGCCTTGGTGTTTTTCGGGTCAGTCTCCGTCACAATATTCCTGCCCGTCATAGGGCTGTCGGCGCCCGCTAGTTCATTTCTCGGAATCGCATTTGCCCATGGAATCATCCTGATGGTAATGGTTTACGCTATCGGTTCAATCTCAGGTTCCCACATCAACCCTGCCATAACCATAGCCGCCGTGGCTCTCAGGAAAATGGAAGTTGACGATGGCGTCGCTTATCTTGTAGCGCAGGTTGTTGGTGCAACCCTCGCAGGATTGACACACAAGCTGATACTCCTAGGAAATGGCGCATTGGTTCGTTTTGGTGCACCTGAACCAAGCAGTGCAATCGGACAAAGCCAGATCCTAGCGCTCGTCATCGAGCTAATTATAACGTTCTTCCTAATGTTCTCGGTTTACCCGGTGCTCTACACAAACAAAGTGCCCGCCGGCGCTTCGGGAGTTTTGATCGGCATGACGCTTACGGCGGACATATTGATTGCCGGACCATTGACGGGTGGAGCTGCAAACCCTGCTCGAGCTCTTGGACCAGCTATTGCAGCGAGCACATATGGAAACTTGTGGGTGTACTTCGTCGGCCCGATAATTGGGGCGCTGCTCGCAGGTTTCGTCTACCAGTATCTACTAACAACGAAAAAGTAGCGAAACCCATCGAATGCTAGGGATGCATCACGTCTTTCCGAAGACCTCATTGATGTTCTCAATACGATAGCTGACTTTGAGCGTTATTCCCTTTTTCTGAAGGCGTCCTCTCAGTCTTCCCGTTCTTGAAGCACGGAATTTGGTTATGATTGCCTCAAGACCAGATCTTGGTTGATCCACGTGTTCAGCGCCAGCCCGAATAAGCGCCTTGCCAGCATTCTTTGTTAATGTGTCTTCGATAATTCCCGCCCAGTGTTCTTCTCTTCCAATGTTTGCCTGTTCGTGAGTGAGTTCGCCGTCTAGTAGATGCCTGTAGGGTTCAAATCCGTTGTCTAGGAAGACTGTCGTCTTTACGCTACGAGGCATTACGTCCGGCGGTTTGACTCCAACAAATCTGAAGGCCTGTTCGAGTTCAGTTTGCTTGAACGGTATCCCTTGGAGGAGCAGTATGTCCGGTGCAAGTGCTTCTGCATGTCTCTGGCCGCTGAATGCATTGTAGACCGCGTTCGTGATTAACGAGAAACAAGCGCGCAAGGTGCTGAGCATCTCCTGATCGCCCTCGGAGTAAACTTGGATGGTCCGCATGGCTTCTCGATAATTCCGCTCCGACGGTGAAAACTCGTAGAGGAGTTCCAAGGCCTGCTTCACAACGTCCAGCGCCGAATAATGTGTAGTCATCTTCTGGGGGATTCTGAACCTTTTCAGGTTCAATTGCAAAAGAGAGTTGACAGAGCGCTTCATCTCCTTGACAAGCAGCGCGTCGAACGGGCAACTTTCGGCTATCGCGTACAGAACTCTTGATTCACCCATTCGACAGGCTACCTCGCTGAACATATTTTCTGTCCAGAATTTAAATCAGGGAAAACTGAGGTGAGTGATAGCGCATGGACCCAGACTCTTTTCCTAGACTGAGTGGTTTCCAAAGACCTAAAGATCGCGGTCAAATTTACATGCGGGCGTTGATTTGCCGTTGGCAACCCTAACCCAAGTTTATGAGATCTCCCAAAATGAATACAGCAAGCATGGTCTAACGAAAGAAAAGCTACGTGAAATGCTGCACATGATGCTCCTCATACGCAGATTTGAGGAGAAGGTCGAGGAGCTCTTTCTCGTTAAGGGATTGCTGATTGGCCCGTCACATCTCTACTTGGGACAGGAGGCGATCGCCACGGGTGCGATCATGGCATTAGAGAACGACGACCAGACAGTCACGACCTACCGAGGTCACGGTCACGCTTTGGCCAAGGGCGTTCCGGCGAAGCTGTGCATGGCCGAGCTGTTCGGGAAATCAACTGGCAATTGTAAAGGCTTGGGAGGATCGATGCACATTGGGATCTACCCCAAAGTTGGGTCACTTTACGCAACCGCAATAGTGGGAAGTGGTATCCCAATTGCGGCCGGAGTGGCGCTAGGGTTGAAGCTCAAGAAAAGCAAGAATATCGTGGCCACATTCTTCGGGGACGGAGCTGTGAACACCGGCGAATTCCATGAAGGCGTAAACTTGATCGCGGTGTGGAAGCTACCGGTCCTTCTCATCTGCGAGAACAACCAATACGGCATGTCTACTCACGTGAAACGAGCCGTTTCCAGCCCAAGCATAGCGGAGAGGGGGCGTTCATATGGAATGGACACGATGGTCGTCGATGGAAATGACGTTATCTCAGTATACGTGGCAAGCAAGGCCGCAGCTGAGAAGGCAAGAGAGCATTCGCTGCCGACGTTTCTAGAGTGCCTCACCTACAAAATGAAGGGTCATGGTGTTTACGATAAAGGAGACTACCGTCCGAAAGACGAAGTTGCAAAGTGGCTCGAACGCGACCCGATTCTGGTATTCAAGAAACGTCTACTGGAGGGACGGTTCTTAGCGCAGACGGAAATCGACCAAGAAGAAAAGGTCGTTCAACAGGAGATTGAGGATTCTGTTGCTTTTGCCCTTGAGGGTTCACCGATCTCGTTTGATGAGATGAAAAAGTACGTCTACGCGGGAGGTACCTGAGGATGCGGGAACTCACCTACACCGACGCACTTCGTGAAGCCCTTCGCGAAGAGATGATTCGTGACTCGAATGTGGTTTTGCTTGGCGAGGAGATTGGCGTCTTCAATGGCGTCTATAAGGTAACACGTGGTCTTCTGGATGAGTTCGGACCTGAGAGAGTCAGGGATACACCGATCTCCGAGGCTGCGATAACGGGTGCAGCGGTTGGTTTGGCTTTGGCGGGTATGCGGCCAGTGGCCGAAATCATGTACATGGATTTCCTACCAATCTGCATGGATCAACTTGTGACGCAGGCCGCGAAGATGCGTTTCATGAGCGGAGGTCAACTGAAGGTGCCTATGGTTCTGAGAACACAGTACAGCCTTGGACGACAGCATGGCGCGCAACACTCACAGTTCACGCCATCATGGTTCTTGCAGGCTCCCGGGTTGAAGGTTGCCCTTCCTGCAACACCACACGACGCAAAGGGTCTCCTCAAATCAGCCATACGTGACGAGAACCCCGTTCTCTTCATCGAGTCAGGCCTGCTCTACAGAACGAAGGGTCCAGTTCCAGAGGAGGAGTACACTATTCCCCTTGGAACCGCGGACATCAAGAGAAAGGGAGATGACGTGACAATTGTGGGCGTTTCGCGCTGTGTCGGTGAGTCGCTCTCAGCCGCGAAGAAACTTGAGGAAAAGGGAGTATCAGCGGAGGTGATCGATATCCGGACACTGCAACCTCTTGATCTCGGGACGATCATTGAGTCAGTCAAGAGAACAGCTCGCTTGGTCACTGTATCTGATGATGTGAAAACAGGTGGTGTGGGTGCAGAAATCTCCGCGGCCGTCACTGAAAACGCCTTCGACTACCTTGACGCACCCATAGTGAGAGTGGCATGCCCTGAAACTCCGATTCCGTTCTCTCCTCCACTGGAGCAAATGTACATGCCCAACGCTGATAGGATTATTCAAGCAGTGGATCAGATAATTGGATAGGGAGCGCGTATGCCTGAAGTTGTAATGCCACGTTTGGATCCGGGAATGCAGAGTGGCAAGATTGTTGAATGGCTGAAGAGAGAGGGCGATTTTGTTCAAAAGGGCGAGCCAATTGTAGTGGTGGAAGGTGAGAAGACAACCTTCGAAGTTGAAGCATCAAGCAGCGGCGTCCTAACCAAGATCTTGGTCGATGTCGGATCCGATGTACCGGTCACGCAACCGGTTGCGGTAATCGGCGAAGTTGACTCTACGTCTAAAGCCTCAGGCGTCGTTGAACCTGCTACTAAACCTGAGCGTGCGGCACCTCCAATCATCGACAAGCCAAATGCTGCGACAAGCGAACGAGTAATCGCATCTCCGGCTGCTCGCCGCTTGGCGCAGGAACACGGCATGGACATATCGAGTCTCAAAGGCACAGGACCAGGCGGGCGTATCACACGGGAAGACATCCTCGCGGCTGTCAAACAGGGTCCGACGCCAAGCCAAGCCCCCTCCAAACCGCTCCAACCCACCATTCTCAGAAAAATCCGGCTGGAAGGTGTTCGTAAGACAGTAGCCGAAAGGTTAGCGTTTACTGCAAGAACCGCGGTACCTGTTACGCTCACGATTGAAACTGACGCAACTAAGCTTGTCAACTTGAAGAACAGGGAGAGTGGAATGTCTTTCACAGCCTTGGCGGTGAAAGCGGTTGCAAAGGCCCTCGAGAAGCATGTCGTGATGAATTCTACGATCGAGGGTGAAGATGTTACAATGTACTCGGACGTCAATGTTGCCGTGGCAATAAACACTGAGCAGGGCTTGACGGCGCCTGTGATTCAGCATGCAAATCAGAAATCTCCAAAGGAGATCAACGCCGAGCTTGAGCTATTAGCACAGAAAGCAAGAGAGAGTCGACTGACTGTTGAGGATTTGACGGGCGGCACGTTCACAGTATCTAACCTAGGCGCCTACGATGTTGAAACATTCGCTCCAGTCATCAACCCGCCTCAATGCGCCATCTTGGGTTTGGGACGGATCGGTTACAGACCCTTTGCTCTCGGAGAACGAGTGTCTGCAAGGCCAACGACCATGCTCACGCTTGTATTCGATCACCGTATAGTTGACGGCGTCCCGGCGGCTCGCTTTCTTCAAGAAATAAAGCGAAACCTCGAGGATCCAGAAAACCTGCTATAGTCAGCTAGGTGGGCGGAGCGCGATCTTCAAGGCCTTGCCGCTGCCCATCAGCTGCAACGCTTCCTCTGCACGTTCAAGCGGCATCTCCTGTGAGATCAATGGGCGGATGTCAACCTGCCCAGATACGATGAGTCGAAATGCTCGTGCAACTGCTGAGGGTGTATGGTGGAAGGATCCCTGGATTTGGAATTCCCCATAGTGCATCTGTTCTGTGTTGAAGGAAACCGTTGTTCCAGATGGGCATCCGCCGAAGAGCAAAACCGATCCGCCTTTCCGAGCCAAGCGAAGAGCGGTCTCCCAGGTTTCAGGTCTACCGACGGCTTCGACCACTAGGTCGGCACCTCTATGCTCAGTCAATTCCAGAATTCGATTCACTAAATCCCCGTTCCCAGAGTTCACTGTCATGTCAACTCCAACCCTCTCAGCTTCTCTCAACCGTTGTTCCACAACATCACATAGGATCACGCTTCTTGCTCCGTTCAGACGGGCGAGTTGAGCATGAAGTAGGCCGATGGGGCCACCACCGATTATCACCACGCATCCTCCGGATACGGAATCGACTAGATCCCAGCCGTGCACGACGCAGGCTAAAGGCTCTAGGCTTGCAACATTCTCCAGCGCCATGCCTTCTGGTATTTGGAATGTGTTTTGGCTTACGATTCTTTCCGGAATTCGAACATACTCAGCGTATGTTCCCGGCCAGGTAAATCCAACGATGCACTCGTCCAGATGCTCGCATAGATTTGGTTGATGCATCAGACAGTAGAAGCACGTGTTGCATGGTGCAGAATTAGCTGCAACAACATTCATTCCCACTTTGAAGTTCTCCACGCCACTGCCAACGGCGGTTACGGTGCCCGCGAACTCATGGCCTACGATTTGAGGTGGGTTGGCCAAAGGGTGTCCACGTTTGTACATCTTAACATCTGTGCCGCAGGTGAGCGCCACAGAAGTCTTAACCACAAGTTCACCTGGCCCCGCTTCTGGGATAGGTATTCGTTCAACTCTTAATTCGCCGGGTTTGTAGAACCTGACGGCAAGCATCGAGTTGGGCATAAGGAATTGCCACCATGCTGCTTGTATTAAAGGACCGTCCCGCGCTGTTTCCAATTTGCATGGGCGTTAATTTGTAACAACCACTTTGACCGCTTCTCTTCCATCCGCGGCCATGCGAAATGCCTCATTGACTTCTTGAAGCGGGATTCTATGAGTTATCATTTGCGCGGGTGCGATGCGTTTCTGGGTCATCAGGTCTAGAGCAATCCGCATCTCGGTTTCGGATGTGGAGTAACTCGATTGAAGGCCGATCTCTCGCAGGAAAAAACTGCTCATGTCTATTGACATAACGGCGCCTCGAGCAGGTGCACCGAAGAGGATCACGCGGCCACCCCTGCGCACCGACACGCACGCTTGCTCGATCGCTTTCGTGTTCCCAGTTGCAACGATCGCGTAGTCGACGCCCTGACCATCGGTTCCGTCGCGAATCACCTTCGTGACGTTTTCGCTTGTTGGATCCAGTGTGGCGGTTGCTCCAAACCTAGCGGCCATACGTCTTCGTCCGTCCAAAATATCAACGGCATAGATTGGCGTTGCTCCGCCAAGCCTTAACAACAGTGTATGCGTCAGACCCACTGGGCCGACTCCAAAAACAGCGACGCTGTTTCCTGGTTTAATCCCAGACTTCCTTAATGCTCTAATGCAGCAGCCCGTGGGTTCCACCAGTGATCCTTCGTCGAAGCTCAGTGTATTAGGCAGTTTGTAGACGGTGCCGCCCTTGACGAGTGCTTCGGGGACGCGAAAGAATTCAGAAAATCCACATGGATCCAGGTTGCTCTTTGGGTAGGCTTCGCACAACGTCTCCAACCCGTTCTTGCAATACGTGCAGCTCCTGCACGAGATGTGATGATGGACTATGATTCGATCTCCCTTCTGAAACTCTTCAATTTCCTTGCCTACCTCTTCAATCTCACCCACCACCTCGTGACCCAAAACGGGTGGAGTAATGTGCTCTCCATGCATCTTCTCTATGTCAGTTCCACAAATTCCGCATGTTCGCATGCGAATTAGGAGTTCATGGTCTCCGATATGTGGAATTGGCACCTCTCTGAGCTCAACAGACGTTCGGTCCTTGATCCATGCTGCCTTCATTCTTCAAACCACCCAGAGTTCCGCGTGACTCTTGAAATGGAATGTACGTTCTAAAGTCTATGGCTCTCTCTTCTTATGTAACCAAAGGGCTAAGACGAATTCTAGCGATCGATGCAAGGAAGCTGTTATTCTGTGAGAGTCGAAGAGATTGTAAAACGAATATATTGTCTAGGGGTATCGCAATCTGACCTGAGACTCAAATAGTCGCTTGCGCTTCACGCCACTGTTTCGGATAGATGTGCACTTGAAGAAGCGAGCTTACGCCGCCTTATCAACGTCAACCTTCCTGAATGGGGTAGGCTCCAACTTACAACTGAGCATTTGGCCATTCTACCTGAAACAAAACAATGTCGGCGACGAACTCTACGGTGCCATCTCCACGACTACCAGTCTCTTTGCAATCCTAGCCAGAGCTGCGTCCGTAAAATTAGGCAGCTTGAGCGAGAGTTTGCCTTTCGCTGTGGCTCTGATGGCTTCAACGAGTATGATGGTGATCTATGCTCTTTTGCCGAGCCCGCTAGGTATCGCGATAGGCATGACTCTTTCAGCAATTTCGCAGGCCTTGATTATTGTGGGGCGGACAACTCTTGTCGGTCGTGATTCGCAGAGTGCAAAACTTGCGACCGCCTTCGCGGTTCTAATCACTTTAGGAAACTTTGGTCTTATTGTCGGAACCATTCTCGGCGCCCTCGTCTTCCCATTCTCAAACTATCTGCTCGTTTTTGTGCTTGGCGGGCTGATATGTTTTATCGGCTTAGCAGCGGCTCTGATTTGGTTACCCAGACGGCCAGTATTATCAAGATCAAGATTCGGTGTGGTAAGACTTAGCGAAGCCTCCTCGACTCTGAAGAGATTCTACATGGCCACTTGTCTCGATTCCTTCTCTTGGAGTATCGCCTCGCCGTTCTTCGCGATAACGCCCGCACGCATCTTTCAAGTAACCCAGGATGACATCGCTCTGATCTCAACGCTTCAGTTCGGTGCGGCGACTGCAACAAATCTCATATTTGGAGCGCTCTCGGATCGATTATGGGGACGGAAATCTCTACTCGCCGTTTCCGAGCTGATGGGCGTCGTCACTTTGGGTATCTATGTTGCGGCTCCGAGTGTTCAACCAATCTTCATCTCGGCTCTTCTGATGGGTCTAGTGATTTCGAGTTGGGGTCCAATAGTGTCCGCATACGTCAACGAAGCTTCAACGTCGGAGGAACTACATGATAACGTCGGGACATGGACCACTCTTACTGCATTGGTCCGAGTGCCCGCTCCTCTAATCGGAGGATACCTTGCTGAGCATTGGTTTCCGCGAGCACCATACCTAGTTGCATTGATCTTGGTCGCGGGCACCGCATTCTACATCCAAAAATACCTACAGGAACCAGAATCTGAAACGCAGAACGCATCGAACAACGAAAATCCACAGAAACCAATTTGAGCAAAACTCGGCGCCGTTCAACCTTCGCAAGCGAAGAGGATACGCAGGTAGGAAATGGTTAAGACTTTATACAAAGCGAACTTGTTGAATCGCGCACAGATAAGGAAGGTAACTGGACGAGGCTTATCTGCCTCAAGATGTCTATGTCAAGTGTGGGCCCGTGGTCCAGCCGGTTAAGACGCCAGTTTTGTCTTCGCTAATTCCCATATTCGATCTCCCGGCGAAAGACATGGTCTGAGGTTGGTGGGCCGGGAGGGATTCGAGCCCTCGACCTCCGCCGTGTGAGGGCGGCTTTTGGCCTGCGATGGTGTCCATACCAGGCTAGACTACCGGCCCATGCCACCGAAGAAAGTTCTGTCGGTGTTTCGCATTATGCGGCTTGATCTCACTCATAAAGCGGACTATATCTGCGTTTAATGCAAGTCGGCACTCATTTCTATGGGGCATCATGCGAGGCGAAAATCCAAGTCGAAGCAACGCACGAAATACATTCTTGGCTAGTAAAGAACCCTTGCCGAATTCAAAGCTCACTATCGCTTTAGAACCTCTTGCAGGCGGTATCCGCCTGAACCCGTATACAGAGCCGTCAGTGTCAAAGAGCCCTCGCAGACATGCCACGAGGAATGATTTCCGTTTGAAGACCCACGCCGGAACTCGAGCATGATTCGTGATTTTGTTTCCATAGGGTAGCCCAAGTCTGTGAAGCGCCTTTGAAGCCGCGGTTGAATTTACGACAAGAAAATTCTCATCTGGTCGATTGGTATTCAACTTAGGCGTTAGCCCAAGAACATCTCGCATCCTCGGAAGTACATGGTGGGTTAGGTATTCGGTATCTTCTGATTTGTTTCCAAAAACGGCTAACGTTCGTAGTCTTAGGTGCCCGTCTCCCAAACAGATTCCAACGAGCTCCGCGAGAGATGTGTTGCGGTTCAATTTCAGAACCATCTCTGAGAGCTGTTTTACTATACGATAGTTGAACTTCTTCGCTTCACTTGGAGAAATTCTTGCGACCCTTAGAGTCTTCCTAAAGACTTGGAGTGGCAACGAACAGACTTCGTATCTGTAATTCACGTGGTTGGAAATAGATAGGGATTTCCTAAACTGCCTCCAGGTGAGGCCAGACCTGAGTTTAGCAAACTCGAGAAAACGCCTTTGCGTTCCGCTAGGAAAACAAACCCGCATCGAACTATCGGTTGTCGTTCTCACCAGGTCATATTTACGAAGGACAGGTGGGTACAAGTATTCTCAGATCGTCCTCACAATGGGAAGACTGTATGGGAGCGGCGGAGATTCCCGGTTCGAACCCGGGCGGGCCCACCAACGCTAGCATGAGTCCGATTGTAACGGTTATTCAGTAATAGTTGCTATCACTTTAGTTTGAGTTCTGCGATGACGTTTTCTTCCTCTCTTCTAGTGCTGAAGCCGAGCTTCTCGCATAAATGTATCATCTTCATATTCTCAGGCATTATTATCCCGTAAATGATCTCCACGCCCTTTTCCCGGCCCACGTCGACTAACATGTCTACTAGCTTCAGACCAAGCCCACTACGTTGATACTTATCCGCCACCACAACCGCAAATTCTCCGCGTTTCCTGTTTGGCTCAAGAATCAGGCGAGCTACTCCTATCTCTCTTCTCTTGGCTCCTTCCCGAGTTTCAGCTATGAAAGCCATCTCTCTGTCATAGTCGATGTTACAGAACCTCACCAGAGCTTCATGAGGGAGATCTTTGATTATTTGAAAGAACCTCATGCGGCTTGTCTCGGTAGATAATCCTCTGATGAATTCTAATTCGATGGGTTCGTCCTCAGGCCTGATGGGGCGCAGGGTAACTTCAGTGCCATCCCTAAGCTTCCACGGAGTGACGTACTTCGTTGGGTAGGGCATGATCACTAGGTGAGGATAGATTTCGCCCTGTTCAGGAATCTCCAGGTCAATAATTATTCTGGCGTCCAGAACGTAGAGTTTGCCGTCAGAGACGACGAGTGGGTTGATGTCCATCTCCGCTATCTCTGGGAAATCTACGATCATGTTTGAGAATCGTACCATAATCTCCTCCAGAGATCGCATGTCAATCGGTGGCTTGTTTCTCAGGCCCTTCGAGAGGGCTCGATAGATCTTTGTCTCCTCCATAACGCGTTTGGATAATGCTTGGTTCAGTGGAGGTAGACCTATCGAAATATCTTTTAGAAGCTCTACGCCGATTCCTCCCATGCCGAAGAGAACGATCGCACCAAAATCATTGTCCTTCTTTGATCCTAAGATCAGCTCATAGTCTATGCCTTTGACAATCTTTTGCACGTAGACTCCGTCTATTCTGGCATCGGGCTTGGCTTTTCGAGCACGTTCCGTAAGAATCGGGAGCTGTTCTTTAAGGGTCTGTGGAGTATCTATGCCGGTAATGACGCCGCCGATGTCGGTCTTGTGCAGTATATCTTGAGATGCAATTTTCAGTGCTACCGGATAGCCAATCTCGGAAGCAATCATTGAAGCCTGTTCCACGCTCCTAGCCAATCTGCCTCTAGCGCGCGGAATTGCATAAGCATCGAGGAATCTATCCACATCGGCTTGAGCTAGTGCCGTTCTTCCTTCTTTCTTGGCTCTGCTGATCATGAGTTTGAGATGGCTTCTTGGTGGAGAAAGATCCACGGGAAGTTCTTCGGGTGTTTGGTAGAGGAGGTCGAGGTTTCTCCTATATCGGTACATGTACATGTAGGTCTTGACGGCTTCCTCGGGAGTCGGATAAGTGGGAATGTCGTTCTTATAGAAGACCTCGCGAGCTGCTCTAACGCTTTCTTCACCCATCCACACTGTGAGCATCGGTTTTCGTCTGTCCGCCGCGATTTTGGTAACAGTCTCCGCGAGGTTCGTGGGTTGAGTGGTGCCCTGCGGAGTGTAGATGACAAGAAGGCCGTCCACGTTCGGGTCAGCGATGCAGGTTTTGACTGCCAGCTCATACCTGTTTGTATCAGCGTCACCAAGAATATCGATTGGATTTCCGTGACTCCAATACGGAGGCAGGTTGGCGTCCATTACGCGCTTTGTCTCTTCCGAGAGTTCAGCGAGTTCCCCGCCGTGGGTTATGATTGAGTCTGCAGCGAGCACTGCTGGTCCGCCTGCATTTGTTACGATGGCCAACCTTAGACCAGCAGGCAGGAACCTCGAATCCAGAACACTGGCGCAGTTGAAGAGGTCTGCGATCTCATCAACCATCACCACTCCAGCACGTTTGAACGCGGCATCGTAAACCGCATAATCTCCAGCCAGTGCTCCCGTGTGAGATGATGCCGCCTTGGCACCCGCCGCGTGTTTTCCAGCCTTTATGACTATAATTGGTTTGGTTCGCGCGAAACCCTTGGCCGCGCTCATGAACTTCCTAGCGTTGCGCACGTCCTCCATGTAGATGATTATGCTCCTAGTGTTGGGGTCTTCTCCGAGATAGTCGATCATATCTCCGTAATCTATGTCCAGAGTGGATCCAAGCGAAGCGAACATGCTGAATCCAATTCGAGCACTCACTGCCCAGTTAAGGATCGCTGACCCCAACGCTCCGCTCTGCGAAACAAACGCGATCTGTCCCGGCTGTGGGTTATCTCTGAGAAATGTCGCGTTGAGGCCTATGGGCGGCCTTATTATTCCAACACAGTTGGGGCCGAGGATCCTTATGTCATGCTTCGCTTGAATTCGCTTAATCTCCTCTTCGAGCTTGAGTCCCTCTGCGCCGGTCTCTCGAAAACCGGCGGAAATAACCACTACCCCATCCACGCCTACTTTCGCACAGTCTTCAATAATGCGTGGGACGGTTTTGGCCGGGGTCGCAATTACGGCAAAGTCGACATGTTCCGGAATCTTGGATATGTCCGGGTAGCACTTGACTCCCATGACCGTTTCTTTGTTGGGGTTCACCGGGTAGATCTTCCTCCTATCCTTGCCGAGGAGAAGGTTTTTCATAATTGATTGACCAACAGACCCCTCCTTATCCGTCGCACCTATCAGAGCGACAGTCTTCGCGTTCAGCATCCTCTCAAGCGTACCCGTCCGTCTCAGCCCCCTGATCCTTAATCGTCAAAGTGTTGCGGTCTAGCTGTTAGATAATCAGGACGCATAGGTTCCCTATCTGAGAATATGTGTGCGCGTTCTAGTTATCCGCATGAATGTGGGTTAATCGGCCTAACGCATTCTCAGATCAGATGCGACAAATCCCAATCGGCGACACGGTCCCATTTTGACCTTGTTCAATCAAGGAAAGTGGTTGGCCCGTTCACTGGAAAGGCGTGATCAGGCCGTTACGAGGCAGTTTGAGCTGCAAAATCCCCGAGTAGTTTACTGCCTGACCATTATCGACTTTCACGTAGTCGCCTTTCTGAATGGGCTTCACTAGGTTCCTGTAGTTGTATCTAACGAAGGTCCGTCCTGTTTCGTCATCGAGGACAAGCATGAACTGGTTCATGTCCACAATCTTTCCCTCGATGTGGATGTTTCTCATGCCGTTGCGAATTTCTTCTATTCTCGTACCTACTTCACCCTCAAGCGGTTGCGGTTACTCGTCAAGCAAGCCGTGGCATAGGTGGCGCAGGTATCACCGCAGTATCCGCATTTCTATAGGCGCATATCGTATGCGGCCTATGTAATCTTCTCGGTTTCGTCTCAAGATCTAGATTCAATAATGTCAATGTGGATATGTATCAGCTTTCTGAAGGGCTCGCTGAGTATTGTCACCAACGCGAGGCTTGGTATAGTTTTAAGTATGTTAGAGGGCACAGTAGTAGGCGGTACGCTGCGGATTCTACTTTTGGTACTATCTTGCGCGTAACTAATCTGAAGAGTGGTGTAAGTAATCTATGAGTGAAGAAGGAAGATACGGCGGTCGAACTATGTACAAAGTCACGTGTTCTGAATGTGGCGCCGAAACCGAAGTCCCATTCAAACCGACGCAAGGCCGGCCGGTCTATTGTAGAAGTTGCTATCAAAAGCATAGGCGATACTAGACGCAGGCCAAGCGAAAATCGCGTATGCCATCCAAATTCTTTCTTTTATGATACTTCTTTCCTGTCGAAACGTGGTTCCGGAGGCGATATTTCATATCGCAATTCATGGAACCATTGAGCGATAGTCAATGGAGTTCTCGGATGCGGTTCTCAGGCGAAGAATGGTTCGCAACTTCCAGAAGCGCTCTGTGCCCAAGGAGGCGATAGATAAGATCCTTGACTTGGCGCAACATGCACCGAGCGCAGGTTTCAGTCAAGGATGTGCGTTCATTGTTGTGACTAACGAGGAGTTGAGAAAGCGGATCGGAGCAATTCAAGGGGAAGAAGGCTTTTACAGTAAACGAAGATTCCACAAGTTTGTTTCCGAAGCACCCGTGCTCATCATTGCTTGCGTCAGCGAGCGACTATACCACGAACGCTATCGTGAACCTGACAAGGTCAAGGGAGATGGGACTGAGATCGAATGGCCAGTGCCGTTCTGGCACTTCGACATTGGTGCAGCGAGTATGATAATCCTCCTTGCAGCAGTCAATGAAGGACTCGCCGCCGCGTTTACAGGAGTCTTTCGCGGAGAAGAATTAAGAAAACTCCTGGGGATGCCTGCGCATTTCCAACTTGTTGGAGTAATCTCAATCGGATATCGAGCAAAGGACATCCCGTCACCTTCACTCAGAAGGGGTAGACGGTCGATCGAAGAGGTTGTGCACCACGAGCACTGGTAAATCACACGTTAACAAGCCAGACTCTAAAGGTTGTTGTAGACGGGTGAACTAAGGCATGTCACTCCCCCGTCTCCTTTCCAAAACTCTGACATCTCAACTTCCACCGGTCTATACCCTGCCTGTTTCAGTTTCGCGGCAGTTTTCGCGAAACCGGCTGGAATCAGTACTCTTCCCTCTCCCAAATACAAGGCGTCGGTTGCGTAGCTCTCTTCCTTTGGAACCGTAACGAATTTGAATCCAGGGAAAGATTCTGGGTCGATTAAGTCAGGTGCTATTATCATCGTTTTCTTGCTCAAATAAGCGCAGCCGCACAAGAGATGAAAAAGAGGAGTTTTCACTCCATTAACGCTTACCTCGCTCAATATGCTACTGAGTTGCTGAATGCCCTCAGCGTTAGTGCGTTTGGATTCTCCGACAAACAGGCCGGCATCAGTGACGACGATGTCTCCTCCCTCCAATGTGCCGGGCTCAATGATATTGATCAGTTTGCCTACTCGATCGCCGTATCTTCGCAAGGCGTCTATCAACGCCTTCTCTTCTCCTCTGCGGCTTGGCTCACCAAATCTCCCAATCACAGCTCGCCCTGATCCTAGCAGCGCGGGGTCCTGCATGAAGACCGAGTCTGGAAAACCTTCCAGCGGCTGCAACTCAATAATCTCGATTCCTGATTCCTTCAAAATTGAGCAGTATTGTCGGTGCTGGTCTTTCGCGAGGCTCATGTCGATCTCGACTATGCGTGGGTTTGAGGACACGCATTTACGGTAACTGTCTGAAGGGGGCCTCACGAATGCAATGTTGAACAGCCTATCCAATTTGCCGCTTTCATCCCACTTGGATTCTTCTGAAATTTGAATTTCAAGTTAGCTGAATAATAATGTCGTGTCAGGACGAGCGACCCGGTACGATTAATGCTACGTGACAATGTAT
>Ga0315282_10000460_pt1 | contig 81025 bp, 81 predicted proteins | sample YL17G07_20_MG_FD_203693 | JGI IMG/M metagenome (GOLD analysis project Ga0315282, IMG submission 203693) | Sediment microbial communities from Yellowstone Lake, YNP, Wyoming, USA - YL17G07_20 | ecosystem: Environmental > Aquatic > Freshwater > Lake > Sediment | place: USA: Wyoming | collected...
CCAGCGAAGAAAGAAAGAGGCGTTCGGCAGGGTGTGCGACTACAACATGAAAAGGCTGTGCTACTTGCGCTACTTGAATGGGCTTGCGGTCAATTGGAAGGAAAATTGAATTTTGTCCCAAAGCCGTCCCGCAACCCTACCTGCACCCCCAGCAGTAGCCCGACCATCATGTCAATCCCCGAAGATTCCCCGATTTTCATTATCCGCGTCACCAGCGGCTCTACCTTGGAAGCCGGCCCAGCCAGAATCGCAGTGAAAAGCTCGCCCAGACGCTCGTTCACATCGCCGCGGGCCGCATGTTGTAAAAGCTGCCGGCTCAGCAAATTCGTGCGGTCGGCGTGAGAGGCAATTGCAACGTTGATTTTGCCAACCATGTCAGCGTCCTTGCCCAGAGATCGGGATGTCCACCCGAGGGCGCCAGTGAAACCAACAAGCATGTCATCCGCGGAGGGAGTTAACCCCGGCCCCAGCCCCACAAGATTTTTCGCCGTGTTTTCCACCGCAGCAGTGTTGCCATTTCTCACGGCTTTCACCAAACCGACTATGTTAGGCAACGCTTTCCTTGCAACGTCGTTCAGATCTCCAGCGGCAGGCATCTCACCGCGCTCGATGGCATCCAAATGTTTCAGAAGCTGTCCCAACCCCTCCGCACAAGTTCTGCTCACGGCTGTCTGCTTTGCCAGTTCCAGGTTGCGTGAGATTTCGTTTGGGGCAAGCGGCTTCTCAACTTTAGTAGGGGGTTTCCAAATCTTCGCGTCAGCAATGTTGATTTCCAAAATATCACCAACGAGCAATTTGCTTTCAAGAACCCGGACAGGCATGCCTTTCTTTACGCCCAGCGATGGCATGGTTTCGCCCGGCGGAACGTCTGTCCTCATGTCAACCGGATGCAAAGAGATGTCGCTCCGCACCACCCCAACCAGAACGCCGCCGATCAGGATGTTGAATGTTCTCTCAAATACACTGTGGACTACTCCAACGGTGCTGGACTTCACGGCTTCAAGCGCGGCGGGAGTTATGGAAACGACTGTAGCTGACCTCGCCAAGTTTATCCAAGAATCCTGGCCTGTTAGGGCTAAAGCTTCTCCCCGGCGAGCTTCCCAGCCTTTATCCGGTCCCACTGCTGCCTGGTCATCGTCTGCAGTATTGCGTGGAAGTGGCTGTATTTTTCCGGGAACGGGTGCTGCGTGAACCCGTATGTCACGAAAAGCTTTCTCGAGCCTATGGCGCTCTCCGCGCTTGCCTCGACCACGTCAACGCCCAGCACATCGAAGTAGTGCTCCAGCTTGCACGGCCAGAGGTACGCTCCGACCTGCAGCCCGCGTTTCAGTGTGGTCGTGTGCAAACTGTTCCCTATCTTTGGATCCCTCAAGCCGCCGTTCGTCACCCCCACTATTTCCCCGTCCACCCTGCCAACCAAGCAGAACTGGCTCCCCGCGGGTAGGTCCCAAATCGGCCTGTTCTCGCGCCAGAGGTATAGCTCCGTGACGATCTCTGAAGTGACCAAGTCAAAGAGGTCCTTGTGGTACGAAAGGTTCGGCAAAATGGCGTCGCAGACTGTCTCGATCTCGTTCTTCTTCATCCCTGTGACTTCCATCTCGCTGCCGTCTGGGAGCGTTACCCTTCTACCCGGGTAAGGCTTCATCACTTTGCTCCAGTCAAACTCCATCTTGATTCCTCCACCCCCCACTTGCGCCCAGTCTTTTTAATCTATTGCTCGAAAGCCGCGGTGGAGTTGGAGGAAAACAGGGCCGATATAAATTCTCTACGAAAGGTTTATATGGAAGATTCGAAGACCCTTTATAAGACTTTCGGTGTTAACATGCAGCTTCTAGGAAAAGTGCTCCACCTCGTTTCCAGAGGGATGGTCATTCAGAGCGGGGAGGCGCCAAGGCTAGGCGAGGCTGTGCTAGATTCAAAAAAGAGGAAAATCGGCAATGTTTCTGACATTTTTGGTCCCGTAAATTCGCCATATCTCCTGATAAAACCAGTCTCGATCCTCTCAAGGGCAGACATGGAGGGGCTTGTAGGTTCGGACGTATATATGGGTGAGAAGTATGCCGGAAGAAGCGCCAAAAAGGGTCGCAAGCAATAAGTGCCCGTCCTGCGGGAGCATCAAGCTCGTGCGGGATTACGACAGGGCGGAGCTAGTGTGCTCCGGGTGTGGTCTGGTAGTCCACGATAAAATAATGGACATAGGGCCGGAGTGGCGGGCGTTCGACCAGGAGCAGAGGGACAAGAGGGGCAGGACCGGGGCGCCCATGACGTTGACTATTCACGACAAAGGATTATCAACGATGATCGACTGGAGGGACAGGGACGCCCACGGGAAGGATCTCACCCCCAAGCGCAGGGCCCAGATCTACCGCCTCCGCAAGTGGCAGAGGAGAATAAGGGTCTCTGACGCCACCGAGAGGAACCTTGCTTTCGCGCTTTCAGAAATAGACCGGATGTCGTCCCACCTTGCATTGCCGAGAAACATACGGGAGGCCGCGTCGCTGGTCTACAGAAAAGCGGTTGAAGAGAGACTCATCAGGGGCAGGTCGATTGAGGGCGTGGCGGCGGCTGCCCTTTACGCGGCGTGCAGGGAGTCCAAGATCCCGCGAACTCTAGACGAGATAGCCGAGGTCTCGAGGGTGAGCAAGAAGGAGATCGGGAGGAGCTACAGGTTCATCGCGCGGGAGCTGCTGATTCATTTGAGGCCAACGAGCCCAATCGATTATGTTCCACGCTTTGGCTCTGACTTGGGACTCAGCGGGGAGGCGCAGTCAAAGGCAATCGAGCTCCTTAAAGAGGCACAGAAGAAAGGGCTGACCTCCGGGCGCGGGCCGACGGGGGTGGCGGCGGCTGCAGTCTACATCGCGAGCGTGCTCACTGGAGAGAGGCGGACACAGCGTGACGTGGCGGACGTGGCGAGGGTGACGGAAGTCACGGTGAGGAATCGATATAAAGAACTCTGTGATAAGCTCGGATTGGACGTAGAGCTTTGATTTTCAAGTTTAAATTTTCATCTTAATCCCCACTTGTGGGTGGGCAAGTTTTACTAACTCAAAACTGATTTTACAAATAAATTTTTGTCTGTTGACCTTATTTTTTCAGAAAAATAATAAGTTTAAAATTTAATCAAAATTTAAGTTAAGAATTTACATAAGTTAAACCGAAAGGAGGGATGAAAAATGAGAATGGGGTTGAATGAACGTCTCGAGTGGTTCAAGCTCGTTAACACTTCGGAGACGTTCGCTCGTTTGAGATGGATTAAAGAAGCTTCCAAAATTGGAGTGGCCAGCCATGCAAGACAGAACTAGTTTCTGGAAATTTTTGGCCATGTCGTTGGCATCTTTTGTAGTCGTGATGTTTGTCATGAGTTCTGCGGTACCGGTGAGCGCGGCCTCTGGTTTTGGGGGACTTGGTTCAGCGGCTACGGCAGGGTCTGCCAAACTACTTGTGCTTAGTTCAGTAGCCCCAGACAACGCGCCTGATGATGACAATGGAGTAGTAGCTTATTGGAAGTTTGATGAAGGATCGGGTCCAACTGTTTATGATAATTCTGGTAACAGTAACGGTGGGACAATCTACGGAGCTTCTTGGGTGAACGGGATTTCCGGGAAGGCGCTGAGCTTTGACGGGGTGAACGATTATGTGGACGTGACCATCTCAAATCCCGTGTTGCCATTGGGGGACAACTCACATACCATTGAGGCATGGATTAAGCCCGTGCAGAATGACGGGAGCCGCGGAGTGTTGTATTACGGCAACATCTATGGCGGCGCCTACAGCGGCGCGGTCCGCTGGCTATATTCAGACTGGGACGGCGACAAGGGGGTGAGCTGCGGATATTACGGCGGCGAGGTGGCCACGTACAACTTCCCCACCTTGAACAGCTGGACGCATCTGGCATGGACTTATGACGGGACCACGAACAAGCTGTATGTCAACGGCAACTTGTGCGGAACATCGACGTTCACTGCCAACACACAGTCCTCAACCAAGCTGCGCATCGGACGGGCAATCAACGGCTCGATACAGTATTTCAACGGGATTATCGACGAGGTCAAGATTTACAACCGCGTCATGAGCGCAAGTGAGGTTCTAGCTAATTACCAGGCGATAGTTCCTCCGTCACCTCCTGTGAACAATCCTCCAACCGCTGCTTTCACATATTCTCCGAGTTCCCCCACGACTGACGATACCATCCAGTTCACCGACCAATCAACGGACAACGATGGCACGATTGTATCTTGGTATTGGGACTTTGGCGATGGGTTGACGGGTACCTCTCAGAACCAGACCTACAAGTACTCAAGAGCCGGCACCTACACAGTCACCCTGACCGTCACTGACAACGGCGGGCTCACGGACAACCACTCCGGAAGCATCACCGTCAGCGCTCCGGTGGTCAGAGAGTCGGTGAACCTCTCTGTTTCCCCTTCAAGCTCGACTCTGGAATCAGGACAATCCACAACTCTGGTTGCATCCTTGTCAGACATAAACCACGCCCCACTCTCTGGCAAAATAATAACCTGGAGCGCCACTGCGGGATCCTTTAGTACAACGACAAGCACGACCAACTCCTCTGGGCAAGCCTCAGTCACGTACACTGCCCCGACCATCGACAACCAGGAAGCAACCGTAGCAATCACTGTCTTCTTTGCCGGGGACAACATCTACAACTCCGGTTACGGGGGCTTGATATGCACGATAGTACGCGCGCCGCCAGATGAAAATTATCCAGAAAATGGACTCGTCGGTTGCTGGAAATTTGACGAGGGCTCTGGCACGACAGCAAAAGACAGCTCGGGTCACGGGAATAATGGGACTATTTACGATGGTTGGAGCAGTGTCGGAGCTTCTTGGGTTGACGGCGTTTTTGGGAACGCGCTGAACTTTGTTGGTCGAGATGCGCGGGTTAATGTGCCCCACGACAACTCGCTGAACACAGTTGAGATGACATTTGAACTATGGGTCAAACCCAACGAGAATTCATCATTGCTTTTACTGAGCAAATACCCAAGTTCCACCGGTTTCTATGTTGGAAAAGTATCCAATAATAAATGGCTGTTTTTACTAAAAGGATCGGTAGTGTATTCAACGTCCAAAATAACGGTCGGGGAATGGACCCATTTGGCAGGGACTTACGATGGTTCATTTTTGAGAATCTTTGTAAATGGCATAGAAGAGGCAGCTAAATCCGCGACGGGCCTGTTCAACAACAATTCTCAACCCCTCACTATAGGTAACAACCCACACAAAGTTGCTTGGCAGTACAACGACGTCATAGACGAGGTCAAGATTTATAATAGGGCAAAGACCGCCGCCGAAATTCTAGCGGATTATCAAGGCGGGGCGCCGGTCACGAATACTCCCCCTACAGCATCGTTCGCTTACTCCCCCACAGCCCCAACGACCGCCGATGTCATCCAGTTTACCGACCTGTCAACGGACAACAACGGCACAATAACCTTCCGGTTTTGGAACTTCGGCGATGGGGGGTGGAGTACCGTTCGGAACCCCACGCACCAGTACTCAACTGCGGGCACGTACACCGTATGGCTAGCTGTTGACGATGAAGATGGGGCCATGGACAACTGTTCCAAAATCATCACAGTCCGCGTTCCCGCCAAGTGGGAGTTTATTGAAACTTGGGGCGCAACAGCAATTGTCCCCTATAAAGCCATCATCGATATCAAGCCCGAGACACTACAAACCGGCTCGAATGGGAGGTGGATAACTTGCTACATAGAGATCCCAGAAGAGGATGTCAGCCGGATAGATGTATCGAGCGTTCTATTGGAGGGGATTATTTCAGTGGATTCGGCGGCGCCAACCGAGATAGGCGACTGTGACAACGACAACGTTTTGGACTTGATGGTAAAGTTCGGCAGGGCGAGCGTTGAGAACGTGGTCACCCCGGGCGTCGTGACCTTGACTGTAACCGGCAAAGTCGGTGAATTTCCATTCGTCGGCACTGACAGCGTTCGTGTGATTGAAACCGGCCACGGAGCAAAGGCATCTGCCAAGGAAAAAGCTCTCGACCATGCGCCTGAAGTAGTGGAGGAAGTTCATGACTCGAATCTTGAGCTTACGATAAAGGCAGCCGGCAATAAGAATATAGTAAACCCAAGCCACGAAGTTCCACTTGAGCCGATAATCGTGGACAACGTTGACAACACCGTGGTGTCGAGCCCGGAAATACCGACGGTTCCATCCGATAACGGTGAAATAGAAACAACAGCTGGCTGCGGAAATCCCAAGGCGGCAGATGGCGCAGGTTCGGGATCTCCGCCAATGTCGAGGACGAAAGGCGAGCAAGTGTCTGGCCAGACGCCGGGACTATCAACGTATGCAGATGAAGAAATTACCGAAGTGGGCGCGCCGGCGGCTGTAATGGCCCCGTCCTCCGTGTTTCTGATTCTGGCATTCGTCGGCTTGATTGGTGTCTCATTTGGGATGCTCGTCTTGGTAAGGGCATCAAAAAGGTAATGTACATGGCAATGGCCAAAGTTCTAACAGGTGAAACGTCAAGGATAAAGTCGGTTGGTAGGAGGTAGTGGTGAGTAGGATGGCGGGATGGCAGAAAGCTATCGTTAGCTCAATCGTGCTGGGGATGGTGTTATCCGCGCTCGTCGTAAACGTGTCGGCAGTTGTTATCTCTTCTCATCCAAGATTAACCACCATCTCGGCATCACCTGAAGAAAACGGGCTCGTCGGTTACTGGAGCTTTGACGAGGGCTCCGGCACCACGGCGAGTGACAGCTCTGGTAACGGTAACAACGGCACCGTCTATGGTGCAGCATGGACGGACGGCGTGAGCGGGAAGGCGCTGAGCTTTGACGGGGTGAACGATTATGTGGACGTGACCATCTCAAATCCCGTGTTGCCATTGGGGGACAACTCACATACCATTGAGGCATGGATTAAGCCCGTGCAGAATGACGGGAGCCGCGGAGTGTTGTATTACGGCAACATCTATGGCGGCGCCTACAGCGGCGCGGTCCGCTGGCTATATTCAGACTGGGACGGCGACAAGGGGGTGAGCTGCGGATATTACGGCGGCGAGGTGGCCACGTACAACTTCCCTACCTTGAACAGTTGGACGCACCTGGCCTGGACCTATGACGGGACCACGAACAAGCTGTATGTCAACGGCGTCCTGTGCGGAACATCGACGTTCACGGCCAACACACAGTCCTCGACCAAGCTGCGCATCGGGCGGGCAATCAATGGCGCAATACAGTATTTCAATGGCATCATCGACGAGATTGAGATTTACAGCAGGGCGAAGACCGCCGCCGAGATTTTAGCCGACTATCAGGCAGAAGTGCCAGTCACAAATATTTCACCGATCGCTTCCTTCACTTACCTGCCCAGCGCTCCGACTACAGCCGACACCATCCAGTTCACAGACCAGTCCACAGATTCCGACGGCACAATCGCCTCATGGTCATGGGACTTCGGTGACGGGACGACCAGCACCTCACAGAACCCGACCCACAAGTACTCTAGCGTTGGCGTTTACACTGTCTCACTCACTGTCACTGACAATGGTGGGGCTACCAATAACACATCAGGATTCATAAGCGTGGCTTCCCCGCCGGTGGTCGGACCAACACCGACGACCATCTCAATCTCCCCATCAACTTTTAGCATCAACTCAGGGGCAGCGACTACCCTGACCGCAACGCTGAAGGACAACGCCAACAACCCGGTTGCTAGCAGGACGGTGAGCTGGAGCGCGACATCCGGAAGCCTCTCGACCACAAGTGGCGCCACAAACAGCTCCGGGCAGGTCTCGGTCACATACACAGCACCGTCGGTCACTGCCGCCACATCAGTAACAATCACTGCATCTTTTGCTGGAGACTCAAGCTACAGCTCAAGTAGTGGGAGTTCATCCGGCACCGTCACGGCATCAATGGTGTCCACCACAACACTTTCGATTTCACCATCTAGCTTTACTCTTAGTTCTGGAGAAACCACGACATTAACCGCGACGCTCACCTCGAGTGGTTCTTTACTATCAGGCAAAGCAATCACCTGGTCGGCAAGCACCGGCACACTAAGCGCATCAAGCGGTACGACAAACTCTTCCGGGCAGGTCTCAGTCACCTACACGGCCCCGACAGCCACTGCCCAGACGACCGTGACGATTACAGCATCGTTCGCTGGAAATTCAAGTTATTCCAGCAGTAGCGGGACTTCGACTGGCACAGTTTCCCAGGTTGCCCTTACGTCTACAACTGTTGAGATTTCCCCCCTTGACTTTGACATCGCTTCAGAGGAATCAGCCGACATCATCGCCGTGCTCTTTGGTGAGAGTTATGATGTTGTGCTGGCTGGCAAGGCCGTCCAATGGAGTGCGACGGACGGGGTGCTTGTTCCATTGGATGACATGACGGACAACCAGGGGCAGGCAAGAGCCACTTACACCGCCCCCGCCGTCAGTCGCCAGACCGCCGCGATAATAACCGTGTCTTTCTCAGGAGATGACGTGTACGCCGGCTCCAGCACGATTTCTAGAGTGATTGTGCTGCTTTCGGATGTTTCGAGCGCTTTGGAAAACTTACAAACAACCATGGAACAGATGCAGATTTCAGTCACGACCTTGGCCGGAGCGCTGGACAATCTGAGGGACGCAATCTCCGCTGGAAAGGTCGGAGTTTCTGTGAGCATAGAAATAGAAGACAGGTCCCCCAAAGTGAGCAGGGAGTTTCAGCACGATGTCGATGTCTCGGTGAAGGAAATAAGCATCGGAAATAAAGTTGAGATGGAAGTGAGTTCAGAAAGCGACAGCGGAAGGACAGTGATAATAAACGTCGACAATCAAATATTGCCGGACATAAGCAATGCCAAGGTATCATACGATGGCGGAGAAATCAGGCTGGCAAGTGACTATTCTGATATCCTTGACCCGACCGACGAAAATGTCCCAGAATACCTCATCTTGACTGGCGCGAGTGGGACCCAAGTTCTGGTTTCGGTGCCGCATTTCTCAGCCCACACGATCACAATTGCCACCGCGTCGGCTCAGCCCCCTGCCACATCGCCAGTCTTGGTAATCGCAGCCGTTGCGGCCGTGGCGGGTGCAGCTGCGGCAGGTTGGGTGGTTCTTCATCGGGTACGAGGAGAGGCGGCATCGGAGCTGATGGAGCATGGGCTCTCCAAAATGAGCCTTGAAGAAACCGAGATTTTCATAAGGATCAAGGGCAAGAACAAGTTTACCCTCCCAGAACTCATGCATGAAACTGGCATCTCAAAGACCGCCGCGTGGTACACAGTTCATAAATTAATTAAACAAGGGCTCGTGAAACCAACTGAAGAGTTTGAGCTGCCTGCGGCCGGGCGGGGCAAACCGAGCAGGGTTTACAGGTACGTGCACGAAAAAGCAGCTAAAGGGGATGTTGAACCCGAGGGAAGTAAGAAAGTCAAGGTGAGCGAGAATAAGTGGTGAAAAATAAATGAAAGAGAGCTGGTTCTATTATTTTGGATTAGATTTCTTCATGGTTGGAGCAGCCTGCGGCCGGGCGGGGCAAACCGAGCAGGGTTTACAGGTACGTGCACGAAAAAGCAGCTAAAGGGGATGTTGAACCCGAGGGAAGTAAGAAAGTCAAGGTGAGCGAGAATAAGTGGTGAAAAATAAATGAAAGAGAGCTGGTTCTATTATTTTGGATTAGATTTCTTCATCATTGGGGCGGTGGCAACAGTACTTTGGATTATTCTTGGTAATGTCGACCTGTCTAAATGGACTCCATCAGCGTTGTTTGGCGCGTGGGTAGCTTGGACAGCATTTCTGGGGGTGCCAGTTGGTCTCGTGGTTCGCGGTTTTACCAAGCGAGGATTGGAGAGAAGAGCGTGGATGTTGAGACTTTTAAAAGCCTTCCTGCTTGCTCTGCTGGTCGGAGGCGTTATTTTTAACATTTTGTGCTGGATTTTAGTTGGTCAGATCATCATCCCAACGAGTATAGAGGTTTTCTTTGTTTTACTGTTCGTGTATTCAACATTTGGTGTACTGCCAGTTTACATCTGGTGGAAAGTCATGGACTTCCTTAAAAAGAAGTAACAACAAGGAGTGGTGGTATGGAAGTAAAATCTTTCAAAGGGGCGGCGCCGTGGGTCTTTGCGCTGGCGCTCTGCACAGGACTGATTTCAGTCTTTGCTTTCGGGGCTTCGCCGGTGTCGGCGCAGGATAATTATCAATGGAGCATCGAGACGGTTGACTCGGCTGGGAATGTGGGCGAGTACACTTCTATGGCTCTTGACGCCTCTGGCAACCCACACATAAGCTACCTTGATTGGACTAACTCAGACCTAAAATACGCGCGATGGACAGGTAGTTCTTGGAACATTCAGACCGTCGACAACACGGAGGGTTTGGGTCCGTACCATACCTCCATAACCCTGGACTCATCCAGCTACCCACACATAAGCTATTACGCTGATTACCCGATTGAAGAGCTCAGGTACGCGAAGTGGACGGGCAACTCCTGGAGTGTCGAGACCGTCGACAACACGAGAGTGGCGTGCTTAGACACATCCATCGCATTAGATTCCTTCGGTAATCCACACATAAGCTATCTGGAGAACGGCAACCTCAAGTACGCAAAGTGGACGGGCAGCGCATGGAGCATCGAGACCGTCGACTCTAATCTTGGCGCGTCTGTGGGATGTACCTCCATAGCCCTGGACTCCTCCGGCAACCCGCACATAAGCTACTGCGACTACACAAACGTCGACCTCAAGTACGCAAGGTGGACGGGCAGCTCTTGGAGCATCGAGACGGTTGACTCCACGGGGGCTGTTGGTGGATGTACTTCCATGGCGCTTGACTCTTCCGGCTATCCCCACATAAGCTACTGTGACGGGACGAACTTCGACCTCAAGTACGCAAAGTGGGCGGGCAGCTCTTGGAGCATCCAGACGGTTGACTCCGCAGGGGATGTGGGCTTATACACATCCATAGCCTTGGACTCATCCGACTACCCGCACATAAGCTACTACGATGCCACAAACGACGATCTCAAGTACGCGCGGTGGACCGGGAGTTCCTGGAGCATCCAGACGGTTGACAGCACCGGAGACGTGGGTTGGTTAGAAACTTCAATAGCACTGGACTCGTCAGGCAACCCGCACATAAGCTACTACGATGACGACAAAGGCGACTTGAAATACGCACACTTGATACAAGCGGCAGATAATATCCCCACTGAAAACGAGAATGTCAATCCCGAATTTCCAACACTGGTAATAGTCGCCGCACTGGTTGGTTGTGGCGCCGCTGTTGGGCTGGCGCTGTTTTTGAAAAGGCGTGTCTGATTAAAGACAGAAATTAAGGATGTTTTACCTTCACCGTAAAGCTTTATTTTGCTCAGGAGCTTTTCGATTGGGGCTGAAGTTGTCTGTCCATCCGATAGAGCGGCGCTACGGAAGCGAGGAGATGCGGCGGATTTTTGAGCTGGAGTCCCGCTTCCAGCAGATGCTAGATGTAGAGGCGGCCCTGGCGAAAGGTCTGGCGAAGGCAGGGATGATTCCACTGAAGGACGCGCAGGCAATCTCCCGCAGCGCAAACATGAAGCGCATCAAGATCAAACGCATCCTTGAGATCGAAAGCGAGGTACATCACGAGACTATGGCGATTGTCCTGGCGCTGTCGGAGGCCTCCGGGAGAGCCGGAAGATACGTGCACTTCGGCGTCACAAGCAACGACATCCTGGACACAGCAGCGGCCCTGCAACTCAGGGACGGGCTGAAGATAGTTGAGAAGGACATAAAGAAACTTTTGGGCGTTCTCCTCACTCTCGCGAAGAAAAACAAAAACACACTCATGGCCGGGAGGACACACAGCCAACACGCGATCCCGACAACACTCGGGATGAAGTTTGCCGTGTGGGCGGCCGAGATTGGCAGGCATCTTGAAAGGCTTGAGCAAATTAAACCACGCATCATCGTCGGGAAGATGAGCGGTGCCGTTGGGACTGGGGCAGCCTGGGGCGAGCGCGGGCTCAAGGTTCAGGAGCTTGTGATGAAGGAGCTGGGTCTTCCGGCAGCAATGGCATCAAACCAGATTCTCCAAAGAGACCGTCTGGCGGAACTCTTCTCATTCTTCGGGCTCCTGGCAGGCACCCTTGAAAAGATGGCGAGGGAGGTTCGCAACCTCCAGCGCACGGAAATCGGGGAGTTGGCCGAGCCGTTCGCCGAAGAGCAGGTAGGGAGCAGCACCATGCCACACAAGAGGAACCCGATCAGGTGCGAGAAGATATGCGGGCTCGCGAGGGTGGTCAGGGCAGACGCAGGGGCCGCGCTTGAGAACGTCGTGCTTGAGCACGAGAGGGACCTGACGAATTCCGCATGCGAGAGGGTAATTCTCCCAGAGTCATTTCTTCTCATAGACGAGATGCTGAAGACCTCAGTCAAAGTCTTCGATGGGCTCCGCGTCTTCCCGGAGCAGATGAGGCGCAACCTCGAGCTCACCCGCGGGTTGAACATGGCAGAGGCGGTGATGATAGAGCTCACAAAAGCAGGGGTCAACCGTCAGGAGGCCCACGCGATCATGAGGACGTGCAGCACCGCGGCAATCCAGAAAAAAATCCCGCTTCTCCAAGCGATGCTCTCCAACCAGAGGGTAACCCGCCTTCTCCCAAAGGAAAAGTTGACGAAGCTCCTCGACCCAGAGAAATATCTGGGGAGCGCTGCAGCGATAGTCGACCGTGTTGTAAAAGAGCTCTCACCGCTTGCCCGCTAGGCGGTCGAGTCGGAGCTTCTCCAACACAGACTGGAAGAACTTGTTAAAGTCCTCCATCACGTCGGGGGGGATCGGGCTTTTCCCCACGCCGTACTCGTCCAGATAGTAAAGCCTCTTCCCCTTTTTCCCGAAGTTCGTGTACTTCATGTCCAGGATGTAGCCTTTTTTTCCGGCCTTTTCCATGACCGACAGCATCGACTTCAGGGTCTGCAGCGAGTAGAGTGAAAGGGGTTTGACATGCTCGTGAAAAGTCACCACGGCAGGCTTCACGACGCCCCCGACTTTCACAACCGTCAGCACAGTCCCGTAATATCTTGGAAGGAAGTCCAGCTCATCTCCCAGCCGCCTGTTGTGAATGTCAGTTTCAACGGCGCGGACGCGGAGCTTTTTCAAGCTTCGGTTCTCATCCTTCTGCACCTTGATGACAAGCCCCCCGAGCCCGAAGACCTCCCGGTACAGCCCTTTGGCGATGAGCTTGGGTTTTCCCCGGAGGCACGCCACCTCGATTTCTTTCACTCGAGCATCTCCGGGGCGGAAACCCTTTCTATCTTTGTGGGTTCGTCGTTTGCCTTGTCGCGGTAGAACCTGTAGAGGTACCCGCTCACGGCCCCCTCAAGCCTCTCCTCGTGTGTTATCAGCAAAATCTGCCGGACAATCTGAGGCAGCCTCTCCCGCATGGCCTTGGCCAGCTCCTGTATCCCCTCGGTGTCCAGGTTGTGCGTCGGCTCGTCGAAGACAATCCACTTCAGCTCCGGGGCGAGGACGATGGAGAATGCTATCCTGAGCGCGAGGCAGGCGTCGGTCCTCTCCCCGCCGCTCGCTATCCCGTCCACGGGGATCCAGTTCCCGTTCCTGTCCCTCAGCTGCAGCACGTAGTCTCCCCCCTTCTCGTCGCTTTCCACCGCCAGCTTGACCCCGATGTAGTCCCCGTACGGGTATATGTCGTCCCAGAAGTCCCCCAGCACCTCGTTCACCCCGTCCATGAACATCTGGCGCATCGAAATCTGGGTTCTCGACACGGCGGTCTGTATGGTCGCGAGGGCCTGCACGACTTCCTTGAGGTGCCTAGCCTTCACCTCGCCATGTTTTATCTCGGCGAGTTTGTCCTGCAGGCTCTTCACAAAGTTTCCTTTCTCGATGACGAGCTGGCTCACACCCCTGACCTGCGCTTCCAGCGTTGAGCACCTCTTGATGAGCTCGTCCCGCCTTTCGCCCGCCTTCTTCACCTCCGCTGGGTCATATGCCGCCCGGGCCTGCTCCAGCTCCCCCTTCACCCGGAGGCCGTCCTCAATCTTCTGCTTTCTGTTCAGCTCCTGGCGGCTCAGGTCCAGCCGGAGTTCCAGTTTCTGCTGAGCCTGGGTGAGCACGACACGAACGTTTTCAGATTCCGTCTTGTACTGTTCAGCCTCTTTTCCAAGTTGCCCGCTTGTGGCGCGGAGGCCCGGGAGACCATCTTCAATTGTTTTGATTTGCCCAAGGAGCTTCGAGCACTCTGCTTCTTTAGCTGGAAGCTCTTCCGCATCCCTGTTCAGGAGGAGTGCCCTGCGCTGAAGTTCGAGTTTCCCGTTCAGCTCGTCCTTTAATTCCTTCAACCGCGTTCCAACGCCGCCCGACCGACCGACCAGCTCGTCCAGCTGAGCCCGCTTTTTTTCAAGCAACTCCTGCTTCTTGGGCTGGTCCAAAGGGCTCTCGCACACCGGGCACTGGGCCTCGGCCTCCGAGAGCTCCTGGATGGATTGTTTCAGGTCCTCTGCCCTGGCGTTGAGCGCCCCCTGCTCACCTTCCAAACCCCGGATTTCGGTCTGCAGGTTCCCCACCGCTGTTCCTACCTCCCCCGCGTCCATCTTCTCCAGCTCTTCCTTGGACCTGCGTTTGCTCTCCACCTCTGCCAGAAGCTTTTGGGAGCTTTGCTTCAGCATCGACAGCTGGGTTTCAGAAGACCCGAACTCCAGCGACGCCCTTGCAAAATCCGATTCCGCTTTTCCCTGGACGGAAAGTTTAGCCTGGTACCCCTGCTCCAGCTGCCTGACCTTTGACTGGAGTTCCTCTGCGGAAGCCTCTGCCTCTGCCCCCAGCCTCTGCCTCAGCTGCGTTATCTGGTTTTCCATCTCATTTGCGGCGCTCGCGAGTCCGCTGTACCGGCTATCCAGCTCCGAAATCTTTCTCTCCATCTCGCGGTATTTCTGGACCAGGCGTTCGAACTCCTCAAGCTCGGGCTTCAGCCGCCGCAATTCATCCTCCATCATCCCCCTGGACTCTTCCAAGGACTTCAGCTCCTTCTCATAATCTAGAAGTCTGGCAAGGGACGGGTCTAGCTTGAGCTGCTCCACCCTGCTTATCAAATCCTTCGCGCGGTCGGACGTCCTGTTGGCAAGAGTCCCGAGCCCCCTGCGCGCAAGCTCCAGCTTGTCTATGCCAAGGAGCTTGTCCATGTTCCGCATTCTTTCCCCCTTCGGGAGCGAGAGGAAGTAGTCGAGCTTGTTCTGCTCCGAGTACACCGCCCGCTCGTACAGGTCGTAGTCTAGGCCAAGCAGGTCCCGGATGTTTTCAGTCACGCGGTCCGAGCTCCCGCTCTCGACAAGCTCCCCGGATTCCTTCCTGAGCTCTGTGAGGACGGTCCCCTTTCCTCTCTCGATGACCCGCTTAACAGAGTATTCAACCTCGTCTGGAGTAAGGAAGCCGACCTCGACTTCAGCCTTATCCATGGGCTGGGGCCTCGACATTATCAGGTCCTCGAGCTTTATCCTCCTGGACTTGACGTACGGGAGGGTGCCGAAGAGGGCGTATGTTATCGCGTCCAGGACGGCGCTTTTGCCCGCTCCCATTATCCCCACGAGGACGTTTGTCCCGTCCCCGAAGCGGAGCTCCGTCTCCTTGTGGGACTTCCAGTTCTTCAGCTTCACGTAAGTTATCACTTGCTTGCCACCTCTGCGTTCGTCTGGTTCTCCACAAGCTGGGTTATCCTCTCGAGCGCCTCGTCGACCTTCTCCTCCACCAAAAGCTCGTAGAGTTCCCTGACGTCGAGCATGCGCACGTGCTTCACGTCCTTCAGGTGGCTCTCGAGCAAGCTCATTGCCTGTTCGTCCAGGGACATCCTCTTCTCCCTGAACTCCCTCAGGAGGTGCAGCTTCTCCTCTAGGCCGGGGATCGCGAGGTCGCCTTTGGAGATTGCTAGAAGCGCCCTGCCCGAGTACTCCTGGATGATTGAGTGCTCGTCAAAATCCGTGCGGGAGGCCTCCTTTGCGAGGGAGCCGGTCAGCCTAAGCCTTATGAGAGGGAGCTTGCTCGAGTTCTTCCTGAACCTCTTGAGCATCTCCTCGACCTTCACCCTCACTGCCAGGTTGAGCTCCGGTATTGTGACCTCGCTGAACTTCATCTCTTCGTAGAAGAAGTCCCGGGTGGAGTTCAGCTCCACGAAGGAGTACTTGAGCCCGCCATTCCATTCGATCATGTAGAATCCTTTTGGGATTTGGGACTCCATCAGGAGAAGCTGCGTGCGCTCGGTGCTGCCGGGGAGGAGCAGAGGTTTCCCGTGTACGGTGGTCTCCTGCTTGTAGTGGATGTGGCCGCAGAGGTAGAGGTCGAAGCCCGGCGGGAGGTCGGGCAGGTCAAGGGTCGGCCGTTCCTCAGTTGAGTACACCAGGTTGCCGACGGACTGGTGGAGGGCGAGGATGTTGAAGGCGCCTTCGACCGGCTTGGGGGACCACACGCCCAGCACCGTCCGCGCCTGCTGCTCAGGGACGTTGCTCATCCCGTGGATGGCCAGCTTCCCTTCGGGGGTGTCGAAGACGACGGAGTTGTTGTGGAGGTGGATGAGCATCCCGGCAGCTTCAAGGGCTTCCACCGGGTTGGTGAAGCCCCTCGTCCGGCGCTCGTGGTTCCCGTGGAGGGCGACGACCGGGATTCCGCGCAGGGCGGCCGGAGAGATTTCTCCTTGGGGCTTGTCGATGGTGCGTTCCAGCTTGACATCGCTTTTTCCCTTGAGCGACGGGATGGAAAATATGTTCAGGGCGTTTGCCCAGATCTCCGGCTGGCGGGGGATGCGCTCGTCGAAGACGTCCCCGAGGATGAGTATCAACTGGGCCCCGAGCTCGATGGCCTTCTCAACGGATTCTTTTGCCTGCTCGAAGGAGTCGTTCCTGCGGGGAGTCGCCCACTTTGTCCCGAGGTGAAAATCCGCGATGACGGCCAGCTTCAGACAACCACCACCTTTAGTTGATTGTCCGGTTATAAAAACAGCCGCAGGAAAACTTGCGCCAACCCAAAATTTTGGCGGGCTATCCCATCAGCGCAATTTCAGCTATGATGGCCAAGCAGGTCACAAGTATCACGATCGGCATGATAAGGAAGCCGCGCTTGGAGAACTGGGAGAAGGTGATCGAGCACCCCTTGTCGGCCAGGATTTTTACCCACATTATTCCGGCAAGGGAGCCGATGAGCGTCAGGTTGGCCCCGAAGCTGGCCCCGGCTATCAGCGCCAGCGTTCCGCCCAGCCTGGCAGTCTGTGGGGCGGCTGCGAATGCCGGGCTTTGCATGGCCCTGACGAAAAATATCGACATCGGGTGGTTGCACATCACTCCCGCCGAGAGAGATGACAGGATGCAAACCCCGAGCACCACTACTATCGTGCTTCCGGAGATGAGTGCGAGCTGGGACCCGAGAAGTTCGGTCCAGCCGGTGGCGGCCAGGCTCTCCACGATGATGAAGAGCCCTATGAGGAACGGCACCACCTCCCACGGCATCCTGGAATAGATTGTCGATATCTTGGAGCGGTAGGAGACGACGTCGTGGACAAGCATCACCATCGCAAAGAACAGGGCAATCCCCCAGAGGGGGACTCCCAGAAGATTGGTGGGCAGGCTCATGAACACGATGGTCAGCACAAGCATAGCAAAACCAAACATCGCCCCCCTCCGGTTCTTGAGAGCAGAGCTGGGCTCTATCTTCGGCGGCTTGATCCTGCGAGGTATGCTCCTCCTGAACAACAGCCAAAATATGAGCAAACAAGTTACCCCCGCCAAGAGCGATGGCAGGAGCATCCACTTCGCGAACTCCACAAACCCGAGCCCGTATGCATCCGCCGCGATGATGTTCGTCGGGTTTCCTATGTAGAGGGCGATCCCGAGGATGTTCACCGTGAAGAACTGCACGAACAAAAACGGAATTGGGTTCATCCCGGCGTTCTTCGCGACGTAGAATATTATGAGGGTCATCGTGAGGATCACGATGTCGTTGTCCGTGAAGAGGGTGAGCACGGTGGTGAGCAGGAAGAAGTAAATGAAGAGCCGCCTTCCGGAGTTCTTCGACGCCCTCGCGACCTTCAGGGAGACGTACTCAAAGAATCCAGTGTAGTCCAGCGAGACGCAGACGTACGAAAGGGAGATTATCATTATGATTATCGACCAGGGCTTCAACTGGGCGCTCCCGACGATCCCAGCGGCCGCCGTGTTCAAGTTTATCGTGAAAGTCGCCAGCAGGATGGCCACGCCTATGAGGGGTGCCGTGCCGTAGTTGATTTTTACATATTTGGACGTGAACGGGATCTTCACCAGAGGTTGTTTGAATGCCAGGAAAATTGTCAGGGCGAACGTCAGAATTGATACTATCGAGAAGACATCCAAAGGCATCACCAGATTTGACCCGATCTAGTGGGTCACACCGGCTGCCCAGCCTTCCTGACGAGGATTACAGTGCACGGGGCGTTTTTCACGAGATAATCCGCGACACTTTCCGAGAGGTACCCGACCACGCCCTTCTTGGGAATGGTGCCCGTCACTATCACATCGCAGGATTTTTTCTTGGCGAAGGATATTATGGCCGTTTTGATGTCGGTGGACTCGACCAGCTCAAGGCTGCTTTTTATCTTGGCCTTCTTGAAAAGGTCCGTCACCCAGGAGAACTTTTCTTCGGCATCTTTCTTGGCGAAGTCGCTGAGTATGTGGGCAACGTTCAGCACATAGACCTGCGTGTTTTTCTCGCAGAGCTTGACCGCGGCCTCGACCACCTCTTTCGGGGTTGCCTCGGTCACGCACAGAACCATCTTTTTGTACATTTCACCCCTCGTTTTCCCATTAGTTCAAACTGATTTAAATTGAACGGGTAAAGTTCTTTTGATGTCCGAGCTCTGGGTGGAGAAGCACCGGCCGAAAAAGCTGAACGAGGTGATGGGGCAGGCCACGGCAGTCCAGCAGATGGAGAGGTGGGCGCAGGAGTGGGCCAAAGGGAAGCCCGTCAAGACGGCGCTTCTAGTCTACGGGGCGGCTGGGACGGGGAAAAGCGCTGCGGCATCGGCCTTGGCGCGGGAGTTCGGATGGGATCTTCTGGAGATGAACGCGAGCGACGAGCGCACCCTCAAAGAGATACAGAGGATAGCCGGGACAGCAGCAACGTCGGGAACGCTTGTCGGCGGCGCCGGTGGGAGGAGGCTGGTCGTGCTTGACGAGGCGGACAACGTCCACGGCACCGCGGACAGGGGAGGATACAAAGCCATCAAGGAGCTTATCGAGCAGACGAAGAACCCACTCATCCTCATAGCCAACGACCAGTATGAAATTCCTTGGGACATCAGGGCAGCTTGTCTGGCCGTGAACTTCAGGCGCCTGACGAAAGATGTTTCGCGGGTGGAGCTCCTGAGGATTGCAAGGGCCGAAGGGATCGAGGCCGAGGTCGGCGCAGTTGATAAAATAGCCGAGACCTCGTCTGGCGATCTCCGTTCAGCAGTTCAAGATTTCCAGGTGCTCACCTCCGGAAGAAAATCATTGAAGGAAAAGGATGTGGCAGAGTACCGCCGCGACAGGGAGAAAAGCATTTTCGATTTTCTCGGTGGCCTGCTCTCCGCCAAGAGCGCGAAGGAGGTGCGGGAGGCCATGTGGGCCGTTGGCATGCCGCCCGACGATGTCCTGTCCTGGGTGGAAGAAAACATCCCGAGGATGATTGCAGACCCGATGGCTTTGGCTCAGGTATACGACGCCATCTCTAGGGCGGACATCTTCCTAGGCCGGGCGAAGAGGGGTCAGGCTTACGGGCTCTGGTCATACGCCAGCGACCTCATGAGCTCCGGTGTTTCAATGCGGAGGGGAGAAAAAATAAAGTGGGAGAAGTTCCAGCCTCCAAGCCACATCAGGCGGTACGCTTACTCAAGAGGGGCGAGGGCGCTCAGAGACTCCGCGGCGAGGAAGGTTGGGGCCCGCTGCCACACATCTTCCAGGGTTGCGAGAAAAAGTGTCATGCCTTACTTGGGCGTGGTCCTCAAGCACGATAAAAGGGCCGCGGCGGCTCTCTCTGCCCAACTGGAGCTGAGCGACGAGGAGCTGAACTTCATAAAGTCGACGGTGTGAGCTTGAGGATTTCCGAAAGGCTACAGCTCGGGAAGCTTGCCACTCCTTTGCTTGACAGGAGGCGCCCGGTATACAGGTGGTTCCAGATAAAGGAGTCCTTCTCAAGCGGCATCGTCCGTCTGCTGGCCGAGACTTGGGGACTGGCGGAAGGTGACAGGGTGCTTGACCCTTTCTGCGGCGCCGGGACGACACTTCTCGCATGTAAGGAGCTGGGCCTGGACTGCGTGGGGTTCGATGTCCACCCGCTCTTCCTCTTGGCTTCCCGGGTTAAGGTCAGAAATTATGAAGTTGGAGAAATGCACGCGGCGGCGGTTGAGCTGATGAGCACCAGGCCAGAGAGGCAGGAGGTGGACGTTCCGGGGTTTGTGTCAAGGGTCTTCCTGCCAAAGGTGCTTTCAGAAGTTTCTTTCTTCAGGCGCAAAATCTTGGAGATTGAAGATGATGGAGTCAAGGAGTTTTTGCTTCTCGGCCTGATCAACGCGGCCATGGAATGCAGCTGGGCGCGCAAGGACGGGGCGGCGATAAAGGTCGTCAAGGGTCCCGTTCGCCCCCTCGGGAAGACGCTTGAGCGGAAGTTGCTTGAGATGTGCGGGGACATTGAGCAGTTGGAGGTGAAGGGCTCGAAGGTGGAGGTAGAGCGCTGCGACGCGAGAAAGTTGGGGCTGGGAGACAAGAGCGTGAGCGCCGTCATAACCTCTCCCCCTTACTTGGCAAAGAGAGAGTACGTCCACGTTTACAGGATTGAGCAGTGGATTGCCGGGTTGGAAGGCCCGATCCCTGAAGAACTTGCGGGCGGCGAGGAAACTGAAAGCGCTGGAACGCTTGCCGAGAGGTACTTCAAGGACGTGTCCGCGGCGATCGGGGAGATTTACAGGGTCTGCGGTCCTGGGGCGAGGGTCTGTCTGGTGGTGTCAGATGGATGCTTCCCTGATGGGCCAGTGGAAGTTTGCGTCAGGCTGAGCGAGATTGCGGAAGAGGCCGGCTTCAAGGCAAAGCAGGTTGTCGTGGTGAACAGGCGGCAGTGCACTACTCCAGCGAGGAGGAAGGTCGGGGTGGCGAAAGAAGCGCTGCTGATGTGGGAGAAGCGGCCGTAAAAATTTTTCCACGTTCAATTAAGATGCAAGACCACACCCCCGGTAATGTGGTGCGGGCCCGCCGGGATTCGAACCCGGACTTCACCCTCATCACCCGTTCGGGTTAGCGGGGGTGCGGGCTATCCGTTACCCCACGGGCCCACCTCGCCGAAACTTTTTTAGGCGAGCATGACAGAAATTTATCCAGCGGGGGTGCGGGATATCCAGTTGCCCTACGGGGCGTTCTTTTTTTCACTGGTTCAGAGTACACCATTTTCCCGCCGGAGCTTTGGGAGGAGGTTCTTATAAGGAAGAAAAATAGTCATATGCCAGCCCAACATTGTTGTGGGAGCATGACCAACTTCATCTACCTTCTGGGGCCGGCCGGGTGCGGGAAGTCAACCCTTGCCTCGGCTTTGTCAGAAGAGTTCGAGTCATACGGGCTCAAGTGCCCGGTGCTCAACCTTGACCCGGGAGTGGACTGGCTCCCCTACAAGCCCGAGATTGACATCCGCGACGACATCTCCCTCGCCAACGTCATGAAGGAGTTCAAGCTCGGGCCGAACGGGGCGCTGGTGGTGGCGGTGGACCTCATGATCAATCATCTCCCGCGCATCAGGGAGCGCGTCACAGATTGGAACCCGGAATACGTGATAGTGGACACCCCGGGGCAGATGGAGCTCTTCGCGTTCCGGGAGACGGGGCCGGCCGTGATGGAGGCGCTCAACCCCGGGAAGGACTCGCTCGTGCTTTTCCTGATAGACTCATTCCTAGCCAAGAGGGCCAGCTCATTCATTTCAATGCTGATGCTCGCCACCTCCGTTCTCACGCGGTTCATGGTCCCGCAGATAAACCTGCTCACGAAAGTCGACGCAGTGGAAGCTGTGGACGTGGAGAGGGCCGTTAACTGGGCGACCAGGCAGGACATGCTGCTTGAGGCGGTGGAGGAGGAGCCCAACCCCCTGGGAAGGGAGACGGCGCTCAGCCTGCTGGAGGCGGTGGGGAAGGTCGGCTTCACGGGGGAGCTAATGCCGGTTTCGTCCTCAGCCCACAGGGGAATCACAGAACTCATAAGTGCCATTCAGGGTGTCTTTTCCAGCGAGGGCGAGCTTGACATGGGAGCGGAAAAAGAGAAGTACTAGGCGATCTTATGGACCTCAAGGCGAAGTTTCGCGGAGCCATGCTCGGGGTAGCTGTTGGCGATTCCCTGGGCAGGCCTTTCGAGGGGAGCGGGCATGTCAGCAAAGCCGATGTAGAGTCCGCTGCCAAAGGCGAGCTGAAGTTCTCCGACGACACCCAGATGACAATGGATCTGGCCGAGTCTCTCATCGAGCTGAGGGGCTTCGGAGGCGAGTACACTGCCAAGCTCTTCGCGAAGCACTACGACCCGGGCAAAGGCTACGGGGCATCGACGGCTTCCGTGCTTCAGAAAATCAAAGACGGGGCGGCCTGGGATGCTCCCGCGAAGGAGGTTATGGACGGCCAGGGCTCGTACGGGAACGGCGCCGCGATGAGGGTCGCCCCGGTGGCCCTCTGCTGCCATCATGACCAGTACCTGCTTAGGAAGATTGCCGAGGACTCGAGCAGGATCACGCACACGCACGAGCTTGGAGTTGAAGGAGGGGTCCTGCAGGCGTTCGCGCTCGGGTTTGCACTGGAGAGCGACCCTTCGGATGAGTTTTCCGCGGAGGAGTTCGTCCAGAGGCTGATGGAAGTCACTAAGAACGATGTTTACCTTGAGAAGCTCAGGGCGGTCAATCAGCTGTTGGGTGCGGGGACGCCTTCGGATGTCGTGGAGAAGCTGGGCAACGGCGGCGAGGCGTTCAACTCCGTGCCGACCGCGATCTACTCCTTTCTGGCCAGCCCGAAGGACTTCAAGGGGGCGGTTCTGGGGGCGATTTCCCTGGGCGGGGACGCTGACACAATCGGGGCGATGACAGGGGCGATATCCGGCGCATACCTGGGCGAGGTGGCGATCCCGGCCGAATGGGTTGAGAAAATTGAGGAGAGGGAGAAGCTCACCCGGCTGGCGGACTGGCTTTTCTTCATGTTCCTGATGGAGGTGCGCGGGAAGAAGTGCGAGGCGTGCCTCACAGAGGATAAGGTCCGTGCGTACAAGGTCGACTCGGAGGGAGATGACGACATGGACAATTTCGTGCTCCTCTGCCCGCGCTGCAGGAGGGACGCCGAGGAGGAGAAGGGCATGACTCTGGCAAAGCCCAGGAAATCAGGGAAGTACAGAAGCATTTACAGGAAGGTCTACAAGAAGGATACAGTGGGAAAACATGTTCGATAAACCCCAGAGCTTGGACGAGCGCCACAAGGAGATGATCAGCAGGCTGATGGCATACCACCTGCGCCACAACCCCGACGTCCAGCGAACGCCCGAGGGCTTCGTGGAGATAGACAAAATCGTCCAGATCATAAAGGAGAAAATCTACTGGGTGGAGCCGAGCCACATCAGGGAGGTCGCGATATTCGACCCGAAGGCGAGGTACGAGGTGAAGGAGAACCTGATCAGGGCCCGCTACGGCCACTCCGTTGACGTGAAGCTCGACTTCCCTGAGGCGAGCGTCGACTTGCTCTACTACGGGACGGTACCCGAGGCGGTTGAGAAGATAATCTCAGATGGGCTGATGCCAGGGGACAGGAACATGGTCCACCTTTCCGCCACTGTCGAGAACGCTACGGACGTTGGCAAGATCCGCTCCCCTAACCCTGTCGTGCTGGTGATAGACGCCAAGCTTGCCAGGGAGAAAGGCATCAAGATACAGAAGGCGTCCGACAAGATTTTCCTGGTGAAGTCGGTCCCTCCCGAGTGCATAAAACGCCTGGAGAGATAACGTGAAGGCCGGACCGGAGTGCCCGGAGTGCCTTCGGAGGCTGGCGCTGGCCACAATCGAGCTTTCAACAGAAGATTCTCGCCTGAAGGCGGAGCTTGTGAAAGATGTTGACAGGATACTGGGAAGGTTCTCACTGGACGAGGTGCCGACGCTCGTTTCCAAAGAATTTCTCCTGCTGATTAAGGAGCGTTCCGGGAATCCCGACGCTTACCTGGAGAAGAAGAGACAGGAGATAGAGACTTGCAGGCAGGCGTTCTCAAAGCTTAGGCCGGGCGGGGATTTCAGGTCTTGCGTGGAGCTGGCGGCGAAGGGGAACGCCATGGACTTCTTCGTGGGGCAGGAGGACCTGGTCAGGAGCCTCGCGGGGGAGGTGAGGTTCGCGGTTGACGACGTGGAGCTGCTTGAGAGGAGGAGTTCCGGGGCGAGGATTCTTTACCTTGGGGACAACGCGGGGGAGGCTATTTTTGACGTTCCTCTCGTGAAGGCGCTGGGGGAGAGGGCCGAGGTTGTGTATGGCGTGAAGTCTTCTCCCGTCCAGAATGACGTCACGGTTGATGACTTGCGGCTGGCCGGTCTTGAGGGGAGCTTTGGGAGGATTGTCAAGGGGCCGCCCACGGTAGGCGTTGACCTGGGGATGGCGTCGCCGGAGTTCTTGGAGGAGTTTGAGAATGCTGACATTGTCGTTGCGAAGGGGATGGGGAACTACGAGACCCTTTCGGAGCTTCCGCAGGTTGGGCGTTTCTTTTACATATTCAGGGCAAAGTGCGCGCCGGTTGCGCGGAGTCTGGGCTTGAAAGTTGGCGACTACGTGGCGATGCTACAGTAGTTTTCAATTATTTCATTTTGCCTCATGCGCCACGATTTAATAGCGCTGGGGAAAGGGGGTATGGAGGTGCGCTGAGATGGGTCTCTTTAAGAAAAAATCGGCAAAGTTGAATAACGAGCCACCTATCGACCCACAAAAGTTGGCAGGAATGATGAAAGTTTACAGCGAATATGGAAAACTGTTGAAAATCGCTGAATCGGCTGTGAGGAAGAAAGTGCCTGTCGACCCACAAAAGTTGGTAAGAATGATGAAAGAAAGATTGACGAGACCGTATAGCCCTTCTCTGGAGTTACCTGCTTCACCACTTATGAGTGAAAGAACAGCCGAAATAGTAATGGAGGTCTTGAAAACCGAACCAGTAACCATCATAGGTGGGCTCTCGTTACTATCACGTGAAAAAGGAGACTTGTTAAGAATTTTAGGGGTTTCGAACAAAACTTATGCAAAAATGCTAGATACAGTAGGTGACATAAATGCGTGGCGTTTTTCAGGCGCAAAACATACACTAGACAATGTTATGGATGTATTAGAAAAAGAACATCCAGGCAAATTTGTGTCTGTTATAATTCCCGGCCATGCTTACATATATCCAGCAGGATTTGAAAGAGTACCGGGCACAGTAAAGCCAATAATAGAGGTACTTGATGTTGCAGGTTGGCCTAAATTAGGCTCGTGGCCAACGGGGGTGGTTCCAAAACCTATAATACCTACGGAAGCTGGATTTCATGTTTCTTCTTTTGCACAAGAGGTTGCCAATTACGTTGACCAATTTTCGTTTAAGGTGGTAACTCCAAAAGGGATAATTCCGATGTTAGTTACCACAGAGATGGAGAGAACCCCAAAAGTCCAAATAAGATTATTATCCGCATTATACACGGGCTTAACCCAACAGTATGGTTCGGATATGGCGCTTGATAAGATAAAACCCATTTTGGACACGTTCAACAGTTCATTTAAAACGTTGGGGATTGCCCCTCTTGAAAGGTCCCCCCCAAAGTTAAAAAGAAACCAAAAAAATCTGTGCATTAACTGGGCGCTTTGTAAAATTACGAGTGCTGACGAATACTGGGGTCGAGTTCACGGGAGGTTTCTTGCCCATCCCGCCTCATGCGCCCACAAAAAATGCCCCCATAAAAAAACCCGTTTCACGAGCCCATCGAAATACGCGAGACCAGTCCCGCGCCGGAATACCCCTGCCTCCGCGATTCAAATCATTGGTTTATGTGCACCACTTTCGCCGGCGGCAGCCCGTTGAAGTACGTCGAAGAAGCGATGGAGTACGCCCCGATGTTCTCTGCGTAGACCAGGTCGTCTATCTCCAGCTCGGGCAGCTCGTCCGACAGCGATATCGTGTCGAAGGCGTCGCAGGTCGGCCCGAAAGTCGCGCTAATCTTCTTCTCCCCATCCTTGAACGCATGTATCGGGTAGTTGCAGTGGTCGAACACCTTGCCCGAGAAAGTGTGGTACACCCCGTCGTTCAGGTAATAGCACGTCTTCCCGTCCCTGACCGCCTTGCCTATGACCCTCGCCACAAGGGTGCAAGCGTTCGCCACGATGAACCTCCCCGGCTCCGCGATTATCTGGATGTCAGGCCGGAACAACCTCTTCACCTCCGAGTTGATCTTCCTCGCCAAGGTCTTGAACGATTTCACGTGGGGGTCGTACTTCACTGGGAACCCTCCACCGATGTCCAGTATCTGTATCTTCCTCCCCCTCGTCTCCACCTCCTTGAAGATCGACGATGCCAGATGGAGCGCCTGCACGTAGTTGTCGAAGTTGGTGCACTGGCTCCCCACGTGGAAGCTCAGCCCCTCCACCACAAGCCCCACGTTGAACGCCTCCTCTATCAGGTCCACAGCCTCCCCGGGATGCGCCCCGAACTTCGACGACAGCTCCGCCATTGACCCGGTGTTCGGCACCCTTATCCTCAGCGCCAGCCCAGCGTTGGGGCAGTGCTTCTTTATCTTCTTTATCTCCTCCAGGTTGTCGTACGTCACCAGAGGCTTGTACGGGTTCAGCTTCTCCAGGGTCTCGGCCGGCTTTATCGTGTTCGCGTAGATTATCTTGTCCCAGATGAAGTCCTGCCTCTCCTTATCGGGAAGGTCCTTTATTTTCTCGTGGACGAGCATGAACTCAGGGAAGGACGCCACGTCAAAACTAGCGCCCATCGTGTACAAAGTCTTGATGATCTCCGGGTCAGGGTTGGCCTTCACCGCGTAGTATGCCTGGACGTTCGGCAGGTGCTCCTTGAACTCGCGGTAGTTCTGCCTTATCTTCTCATGGTCGATGACGAAAACAGGCGTCCCGTGCTCCCGCGCTATCCTCTGGAACAACTCCTTGTCTATGCCTTCCTCTTTCTCCTTCATCCCGGCCCCGCCCATGGTTATAATTTGGCGATTTCACGGTATAAATAGGAAATTCCTGAACTGCCACGGGTCCTCGTCCGCCTTTGCGTCGGGGTTCTCCTTGAAGAATACCTTCCTGTTCTTAAGCGGGGTCCAGTCGCACGGCTTCGACACGACCTCCCCCAGGTAAGGCTTTGCGACCTTCAAGATGTAGTCGTGGGGCAGGTCGTCAGGCAGGCAGACCCCCATCCTCGGGTTTTCCAGCATCCAGCACACGGCAGACACGACCCCGGCCGCCACCTGCAGCGTCGTTGCGTTCTCCCCCGGAGCCAGTTTCCTCGCCTCGTCTATGCCAAGCACGCTCCCAGTCCACCAAGATTTGTACCTGTGCCCCATCACCAGGGCGCCCAGTATGTCGTCACCTTTGGTTATCTCGTCGCCCATGATCCTGACTCTCGGCTGCATCACGTAGCCCCTGCAGCGCAGCTCGTGAAGGGATGAGATCGTCTCGTGGCATGTGAAGTATGCGTAGTGCACGGTCGGGCGATATACCGCCTTCCCGTTTTTCCAGACCGTCAGTCTGTCGGATATCCCGAACGCCTCCCCGTGCCGTATCACCATCCCGACTATCTCCTCGTCCGGTATCCACGACCTCACCCAGGTGTTGATGCCCATCTGCGCGAGGAAGATCTGGTTCTTGGGACCGTACGGCGGCACATGCGCAAGCCTTGGGAGCTGTTTTTCGTGAGTGCCCCACCCCATCTCCGCCGGCGCCGTCCCCTCCTCCCTGAGCCCCTCTATGCTCCAGGTCCCCACGAACTCGTTGACCTCCTTCGGCCTGTTCGTTATCTGGGTGTCCCGCTCGCTGCAGTGTATCACCTTCACCCCCAAGCTCATCGACAGCTCCGCGAAGTTCCTTTTCTTCACCAGCTCGGAGAGCTTTTCCGCTTCTTTTCTTGACACTTTTTTGTCGGCAATCAGCCTGTTCGCTATGTCTATCAACGCCTTTTTCGTGAAGTGGGATATCAGCCCAGGGTTCGCCCCGTGGTCAAGCACAGCGGTCGTCGCGTTTTTCCAGCCTTTGGTCAACTCCCTCAGCTGCATCTGCCTGTAGTAAAGCGATTTTTCGAACGGGGATTTCTTCTCCATGTCCTTTTCCGGGTCCCACTGCTCGACAGAAGTGTTCACGTAAAGGACCTCGTGGTCGTGGCACCATTTTACTATGTCGTTGCATCCTATGTTCCACGCCAGGTCTACTAGCAGCCCGCCGTCGTCAAGGTGCCTGGACAGGACCTTTTCGAGGTTTTGTCGCGTTATTTTTTCTTGCACGAACTTTACCCCCTTGTCAGTCCATTTTTTCAGCGCGTCCTTCTTGTCCTCGAAATCGATTATGGTCAGGTTTTTGTACGGGATCTTCACGTGCTTCAGGAGTATCGGCACCGTGCATTTCGCCACCGCGCCGTAGCCCAGCATCAGGACCTTGTTTTCAAATTTCATCTTTGATGCACCCCGCCATAATGAATTGTCATGTCTCAAATATCTTTGTAGTATTGCAGGGGTACTCCTGAATGAAGAGCCAGTACTCTGACAGCCTCTTTTCCATCTCCCTGTAGTTCCCGAACTCCTGGCCCACCAGCCTCCAGAACGCCCTGCGGTGGTTCTTCTCCCTCAGGTGTGCGACCTCGTGGCAGGCAAGGTACCTGACAAGCTCCCGCGGCAGGCACACCAGCCAGAGGTTGAAGTTGAGGTTCCCCCCGGAAGAGCAGCTCCCCCACCTGCTTCTCAGCTTCTTGACCGTTATCCTGCGATGTTCGGCGCCGAGCTTCCTGCTGTACTCCTCGACCGCCGGCTCCAGCTCCGAGAGCAGTTCCCGCCTAAGGATCCGCTCCAGCCGCCTGACGTGGTTTTTATCACAGGGGTTGAACTCGGCCGTCTTTGCGCAGAAGTCCACCTTCAACGATTCGCTTTCCCGGAACCCGAAGAAATCCCCGAAAATCAGCAGACCGTTTCCATTTGGACTTTGCGCCCTGGCATCTTCCATCATTCTCTGGATTGCCCCATATTTCTCCGATATCCACTTCATCTTTTCCCTGAGCAGGGGTGTTTCATCCTTGCAGCTTTTCGGCAGGATCGCCAGCAGCCCCCCGGCCGTGAACTCCAGCCGCGGGAACTTCACGTTCCTCCGCTCCACCCGGTAGGGCACCTCCATGCCGTTCACATTGATGGACCTGCTTGAGTTTTCCGGGGCCTCTGCTTTCCCTGACCTTCTCCAGAACATGCTGCACCAGCCTGAACTCCCGTTACTTTTCAATGATACTAAGATTGCCCCTGACCCACTGCAGAAACCCTTCCGCAGCTTTCAACGCCTGTTGGGCATCGCCTTTCCCGGCAGACCTGTCCTCATACTCGGCAACGGGTTTGACACGGACCGCGGCCTTGAACTTGCTTTCGGCCCCGCTCTTGTCCGGCAGCCCCTCTGCATACTTCAGCAACTTCCACGCGTCCTCGTGCCGCTGCCCCGCGTGCCTGTGGCCGGAGAGGTAAACGGTCAGGGCGTCGAGCGCATTTATCGCCGCGTGGGCAGCCGAGCTGGAAGCGCTGTTGTACCGGCAGAGCTCAAATTCATCCTTCGCAGCTTTCAAGAACTCTTCGGCCTTCTGGAGGTAAACCCCGAACTTGGTTTTGTCAACACGCTCCCGCCGCAACTCTTCCGGAACCCTCACAACAATTCCTCCAGTTTCTTGCCGTAGATATGCTTGCCCTCCTTTAAGATATTGCGAAAGAGGGGCAGCTTTTTTTTCACCCCCAACTGCCCGACGGTCCAAATGTGGGGCGAGACGGTGTTGCCGAACTCGGTTTCAACCTTGCCGAACAGCCCGGCCAAATCAACCTTTCCGTCCACAATCAGCAAGACATCCACATCCGAACTGGCGCCCCCCTTCCCGCGTGCAACGCTCCCGTACATCGTCGCGGATTGGATTTTTCCGTTAGAAGCGCACGCTCTTGCCAGCTCTGTCCCGAGTCGCTCCGCCGCCAGTCGCTCCGCTTCAAAAAATGCACGAAACTGCTTGACGACGAAGTGTTCCGCGTTGACCCGGTAGATGTTCGCGTTGCCGAGCTGACGCATGCTGGCCATTTCATAGCCGACGAATAGCGGCATGACCTCACTGGCGAACGTGTGGTCCACTCCCGCGGCCCGTGCGAGCTCCCTTCCCGACCATTCCTTTGCGGGTGAGCCAAGCACGAATGCACGGAGGAGCTTGACGTATGGTCGCTTGGCTAGGAGTTCATCCAAGTAGTTACCAAATCTCATTCTCTCACCTTGGTGCTAATTACCTCCAATTGGTGGTATTTGCCACCATGCTTAAAAAGGTTACTGCCGCGACCGGACGGTCCCCCCGCTGAGACCCTCCGCCATCGCCTCGTGAACCAACGACTCTTTCCCATGTAAATACTTATCAAACCTCTCAATCATCCCGGCGTCCAGCTCGAACTCAACGCCTTCACATTTCACGCTCGCCAGAAACAGCCCCTCGGCCGGAGCCGGTTGCAGTGATTTGTCAACCTCCCGCTTCAGCATTGCATCAATCTCCTCCAGAGAAAGTTCACCCTGCCCCGCCAGAAGAATTGCGTTAACGATCCTCCTGACCTGCTGCCAGAGGAACTTCCTGCCCGCAAAGCCGAAGCGCAGCTCTTTTCCAGCATCAACCGAGACCTCGAGCTCCCCGGTCGTCGGCACCCCCGGCTCCCTCTTGCAGAAGTTGAAAAAGTCGTGCTCCCCGGAGAACATCCCGGCCGCCTGTTTTGCCAGCCCGATGTCAAAGTCCAATGGAACATCGCAGACGTAGCGGTAGTGCTTCTCCCTCGCCATCCTCCTGGCGTCAAAGCCAGGGTCAACCTCAGCAGCGGCCAGGAATGCGATGTCGTCGGGCAGCTTTGCGTTTGTCTCAGCGACGTCCGGCACGGCTTCAAGTCCAATGGATATCACCTGCCCGGTAGCGCTGACCCCCCTGTCGGTCCTGGAAGCAGCGCGGTACCTGGCATCCCGGATGTCTTGGTGAAGGCCGCACGCCCGGAGCGCCTCGAGGACCTCCCCCTCCACTGTCCTCCTCCCGGGCTGCCTGACGAAGCCGAAGTATCGCGAGCCGTCGTAGGCCAGAAGAAAAGCCCAGCACCGCACAATGCCACCAGTTAATCGTTAGGCTACGGGCTTGTCCGGTGACGATGGAACTTCGTTAGCTCTGCGAAGAATTCGACTCGTGGCATGGCTCCGTTCCTTCTTTTGTCTCTTTTTTTTCCTATCGCGCCAGTTGGAACGGCTCCATCGATAACGTCCGTTGCTCATGCTTGTCATTCCCTGTCATGTTTATAACACATTAATCTATCTGTGGAATCCCGCGCCCCCGTCTTTCTTGCCAACTTTAACCGAATGTTTTAACGGAGTTCCACACTTGGGGCAATTATCCGTGTTTGTTTTTCCCCGCCATTTGCAACGATAGCATTTCAGTAATTCACGGCCCACTGCTTCTCCCTCCGTACATCGATTTCACCTTTCAAGATATGTTGTGAAAAGGTAAAAGACTTTGCCAGTAACCCCGCGAATAAGGCCCACCTGACCCATTATTTTTGCCCGTTTTCCGTCCTCAAAAAATCGGGGCTTTTATTAGATGCGAGTGTGAGTGATAGATAGAGGTGCGGGGATGGCTAGCAGGAAAGCAGAGAGACTTGCAAAGAATCAAGCAAAGAAAATAGCAATAAAGAAAGCAGGGGAAAAGGCAAAAATAGGCCGTTCCGGTTTGGGGAGAACAGCAAGCGATGCTGGCGCGCGCGCAAAATTGATAACCAACACGTGGGAAGCGTTGGAAAAAGCCGACCGTGTCGTATGGCAGCCATTCGCCACCATCAAAGCGGAGATCCCCACTGGCAAGAAAGTGATCGTTCAACTTGCAACGAGCCGAAAAGTCCTTCCAAACAGGATGCTTAATTTTTTTGGTCTTGACAACAAGTTGTATCTGAAGACAATCGACTTCATTAAAAGCCGCGTGAAGCCGAGCGACGTTTTAACCAAGAACCCGCCGAAAGGAAGGACAAAGGGTTTCGTTACATTTGAGATACGTAAGAATAACGTGGCCGAGTGGCTCGAGGCATACTTCAAACAAGTCAATGGCATGCCGAATGCTTTCAATCTCACCGTGACGGAATTGATGAGTGAATCGCCTCATCCCAAAAGTCCGTATGCTGTGGCAAGGAGACCCCGGTTCTTCACGTGACCCCCGGCTACGTTGGGTTTGCCCTGAAGTATGGCTCTCTTTTGGAGATTGCATCGAGGAAGCGCTGGCGGGCCAGCTGCATGTCTCCGGCCCTGATTGGAGAAATCACGTCAACAAGGTTGTCGTTCCTAAGCAGGCATGGCTTTAGGCGCCCGTCGGGGGTCAGCCGCAGCCGGGTGCAGTGAGAGCAGAACTCGGAGTTGTGCATCGGGCAAACTATCTCCGCCCCCCCGCTCGGCAGGGTGTACTTCTTCCTCGCCTGCATCTCCCACCTCGTTTGAGTTGAGACGGCCATCTTGTCAAGCTCGGCCTCAATTTGGTCAAGCTTCATGTGGTACTTCGCCGTATTTTCCCGCCCGTCCACGAGCTCTATGAACTGAACGATGGCTCCCTTCCCGGAGGCGTAGTCGAGCATCATGCGGAACTCGTCGTCGTTCACGCCGGCGAGCATCACCATGTTCAGCTTCACCGGGCTCAGCCCTGCGTCGGCTGCCGCGTCCACGCCGGCGAGCACATCGCCCAGAGCCCGGCTCCCGGTTATCTCCCGGAACTTCTCGGGGTCGAGGGTGTCCAAACTTATGTTCACCCGATTCAGGCCTGCTTCAGCGAGCTCCCGCGCGCGCTCGGCAAGGAGGGCCCCGTTGGTGGTCATCGAAACCTCCTTGATCCCATGCACAGACACGGCCGAAATCACGTCAACAACGTCCGACCGAACGAGCGGCTCCCCGCCAGTGATCTTCAGCTTTTCAACACCAAACCCTGCGGCAAGTTTTACTATTTCCCCGATTTCAGCAGCTTTCATCTCGCCGCGCGTCTGGGGGCAGCCTTCGCGGTGACAATAAAAACAGTCAAGGTTGCACCTTTCCGTGATCGAGACCCTGAGCCCCTTCACCGGCCGCCCGAACCTGTCATTCACTCTTGACCACCCTTATCTCGATCGTCTTCCCCTCGCCGCCCCTGAGGGAGGCGACCATGCCCTGGATTGTTTTGGAAACGATCTCCTGCACGAAGGGGTTGAGCGGGAGCTCCTTCCCGTCGACTTCCACGGCGACAGTTGTCCTCGATGTTTTGCTTTCCTCGGGCTTGGCCTTCCCGGAAATAACGGCGGCCTTTTGCTCCACGAGGTCGGCTAGGGCGGAGACATCCTTGAAGCTGAAGCTTGGGATGCCGTGGCCTGGCACCCCCACGACGGCAATCGTGAACTCGTCTACAAGCTCGCTCGCTTTTTTGTCCTCGGCGGCGACTACAATTTTGGGCAAGCCCTTGAAGCTCCTGAACCCCTCCACGATTACGAAGTCAACATCCTGAATATTCTTTACCACTTCATGAAGCTCTTCCCGGTGCTTGACTATCCAGGCAGTTTCTCCCGCGGCCATGGAGACGACGGTGCTCGCCCCGGCCTTCGCGTGAACCCACGTGTCCTTCCCGGGATGGTCTATCGTGAATTCTTTCTCGGTGATGTGCTTCACTGTTCCGACGCGGTGCTTTCTCTTTACCAGCTCCCTGACCAGAGCCTCGACGACCCTGGTCTTCCCAATGGCATGCGCCCCGACAACCATGACAGCCTTAGTCACCGTTCCATCCTCCGAAGAGCTTCACGTGCACAAGTTCTCCCTCCTGGATAAATTCCTTTTCAGCGGGGGAGTCTATGTATCCGTCTGCCACCAGCAGCGAGGTTATCGCCCCGGACCCCTTAAGGATGGGCTCGGCATGCACGGATTTGTTTTTCCTCACGAGCTTGACGGGGAGAAGCTCTCTCCGCCCCCTGGCCAGCACAACTTTTGTCGTCAGCTTTGCGCTCACCGTGTATTTCTCCTGTCCTGAAAGTCCTGAAAGTTTTCGGATGTATCCCGCCGCGAGCTGGTCGAATATCATCAGCGCCGAGACGGGATAGCCTGGGAGACCGAAGACCGGCTTGCCGTCGATAACCGCCGCGAACGCCGGTTTCCCGGGCTTCATCGCAAGTCCGTGAAATATCAGCCCTGGTTTTCCCATTTTCTCAACAATGCTTGGGATCAGGTCCCCGGCGCCGGCAGACGAGCCACCGGAGACAAGCACAATGTCCGCGGAACTCAACCCCTTCCGGATGGCAGACCTTATCGAGGGGGCGCGGTCGGCCACTATGCCGAGGTAAATCGGTTCGCCTCCGCATGATTTAACGGCGGCGCTGAGCGACCACCCGTTCACGTCGTAAACTTTGCCAAGCTTTAGTTCCTGCCCGGGAGCCACTATCTCCGAGCCGCTCGAGATTACGGCAACTTTTGGCATGGAAAAAACTTTGACTTGGTTGACGCCAGCGGCCGCGATGGCCCCGAGTTCCGCCGGCCCAAGCAGTACCCCACGCTTCACCACAGCCTGTCCCCTCTGGATGTCTGAGCCCCTCTTCAGGACATTTTCTCCGGGGGCAACCGGCCTTTTGACCACCACCAAGTTTTTCTCTACTTCGGTGTTCTCTACCATCTCAACGGCATCCGCCCCCGCAGGGATTGGAGCGCCAGTTGCAATCTCGATGCATGAGCGTCCGCCGAGCTTTGACTTCGGCCATTCTCCGGCCATCAGCCTCCCGGCAAGCCGCAACCGCCTCGGTGCCTTTTCGCTTGCCCCGAAAGTGTCGGAGGCCTTCACGGCGTAGCCATCGTACGCAGCCCTGTCAAAAGGCGGCACGTCGATTTTTGAAACCACGTTCTCCACGAGGATCCTGCCCAGCGCCGCGCCCAGCTTTTCATGGGCAACCGCCGGCTCAGGATGCCAGTGGGTCTCAACAGCTTTTTTTGCCTCTTCGAGAGCCATGACATGGAGAAATCGGCCCATTCTACCAGTATAATTAAGCACGAGGAGTTATAATTCCCTTTTAGTTAAACGCTTTAGGTTAACAAACACTTGGCAGCTTACCTTTTCCTTCGCCTTGGCCTTCTGGCGGGGCGCTCAATTTCTCCAGGCTGGCGCCACCCATGCCCCCACTCCCTGAACCGCATCGGAAGGGTTACCAAAAAATAAACGAGGAGCGACACGATTATGATTGCCAAATTTTGGTAGATACTGAAGTTCCCCGCGTATAACCAAAGAAACAGAGCAAGGAACAGCAGCCAGAATAAGAAAACTACTCTCCTCAGCATCGACCTCCTCCGTGGATAAGGCCTCCATTCTCTGGCGTAACGGCGCCCGTACTTCATCCCCCAGTGGGCCCACATCGGCGCCATTATCCCGATCCCAACGAGGATAGACACAAGTATTATCGCCAGGTTCTGGTAGATGCCGAAGTTCCCAGCATAGAATGCCAAGAATGCTACAAAGAAAATCAGCCATCCGAGGAAAACCGCGATGCTCGCAGCGACCCTTGGGGCAAGGCCGGGCGGCATTTTTTCATCCATAAGGTTTACCTGACTTTCAGCGCGTACTTCCCTGGCTTCGTGATGTTGAGCCGCTTCGCAATCTCGGAGTTATCGGGGTCTATGACAATGGTGTATCCGGCCCAGTCATCCGACATGGCCGTCCCGCCGCAGCTGGGGCAGGTCTCAACGGTGGTCAGAAACCCGCAGTTCTGGCAGGCCTTCTCCTTCTTCTTCAAGCCTTGGCCTCCTTCCTCGATTCCTTTATCCACTCTAGCTTCCCGAGCCCAGGCTGGCGCATTGTCAGCCCGATCTTCCCGCCTTTCCCGGACTTGAGCGCCACCGTGGCAATCCTTGCCCTGACCTTGTCCCCCTCCTTGAGCGACCTCTTGGACTCCTCCCCGTAGAGGACTCCCTTCTTCTTGTCGTAACCCACGAAATCGTCCATGACTTGGGAAACGTGAACAAGCCCGTCCATCGCCCCGAGCCTGACAAATCCCCCGAAGTCGACTACCTCCACGACCTCCCCGAGCACCACCTCGTTCACCTCCGGCTTGTAGGCCAGGGCATCAAAAGTGACTTCGTTGTAGCTCGCCCCGTCGCCCATCATTATCCTCCCGGCCCCGATCTTCTTGACCTCAGTGATGGCGAGGATAACCCCTGCATCCTTGTCTGTTATCCCGTGGTAGTTCTTGCGCAGCAGGTCCGCAATCACCTCGTCAAGTGACTCGTTGAACCTGTTCGGAGGAACTCTCACAGTGTCCTGAACCGTTATCAGCTTGTACATCACAAATCCCCAGTTCAACCTTCCTTCTTTACCCACCCGCTCTTATAAACTCTTACAGAAGCAGCAGGAGCGGCGCCGATATCAGCGCAACCCATGACATCAGCTTGATCAGGATGTTCAGCGACGGTCCGGCCGTGTCCTTGAACGGGTCCCCCACTGTGTCGCCGACGACAGCCGCGGCATGAGTTGGCGACCCTTTGCCCCCAAACTTCCCGCCCTCTATATACTTCTTGGCGTTGTCCCAGGCTCCACCGGCGTTCGCCATGAGAAGAGCGAAGACCAAGCCCACGCCTATGCTTCCGGCCAAAAAGCCGCCCAGCGCAGCTTTCCCGAGGATTATCCCCACGGCCAACGGGATAACAAGCGCGGAAATCCCTGGCAGCGCGAGCTCCTTGATCGCCCCGCGGGTGGCAATGTCAACGCAGCTTTTGTAGTCAGGCTTCGCCTTCCCCTTCATCAGCCCGGGGATTTTGCGGAACTGCCTCCTGACCTCCTCCACCATCCTGAATGCATTCCTCCCGACGGCGAGAATAGTCATCCCGCAGAAGAGCGCAACGGTGGCGCCACCTATGAAGAAGCCGGCCACCACGCTTGGATTCAAGAGGTCCAGAGTTATTGCTGGTTTTCCCTGTGCCAACAGCCCAGCATTGATCAGCCCAGTGTAAGCCACGAACATTGCAATGGCCGTGAGCGCCGCCGACCCTATCGCGAACCCCTTGCATATGGCCTTGGTGGTGTTCCCGACCGAGTCCAGGGAGTCCGTGATTTTCCTGATGTTCCCCGACATTCCGGCCTGCTCCACTATCCCCCCGGCATTGTCGACAATCGGGCCGTACGCATCCGCGGCAACGATTATTCCAGTAACCGAAAGCATTCCGACCCCCGCCAGACAAATCCCGTAAAGCCCGGCGCTTGCGAACGCCACAACAACCGCCGCAGCTATGCTGACTATCGGGACGACCACGCTCAGCATCCCCACCGAAAACCCGGAAAGAATGTTTATGCCGGACCCAGTCTGGGCAGAGCTGGCGATGAATTTAGCGGGGCCGTGGATGTTGTTGGTGAAGTAGTCGGACGTGAGCCCAACCACCAGCCCGGAGATCAACCCCGCCAGCACGGCAGTGAAGAGCGGCAGCCCCACGTTGAACCCGAATATCTGCTGCGCCAGCAACAGCGTCAGTATCCCAGTTATCACTATTGAAGCGATGCTTGCGGTGTTGAGGGCATAGCTCGGGTCCTTCCCCTTCCTCGTCCTCACAAAAGGTATTCCTATCACAGAAGCCGCTATCCCCAGGGCGGAAACCCAAAGAGGGAAAGTGACGGCAGCGGAGCCGTAAGTTCCAATCGCGGTTACCCCGACTACCATCGCCGCAATTATGCTCGCCACGTAAGACTCGAAGAGGTCGGCCCCCATCCCCGCGACATCCCCGACATTGTCCCCGACATTGTCAGCTATGACCGCCGGATTTCGCGGGTCATCTTCAGGAATCCCTTTTTCTACCTTCCCCACGAGGTCAGCCCCGATATCGGCAGTTTTTGTGTAAATGCCTCCGCCAACCCTCGCAAAAAGTGCAACGAAGCTTGCGCCGAAGCCATAGGGAAGGATGAGCGTCGGGTTCCCAAACCACCAGTAACAGAGCAGCACCCCCAAAATCCCTATTCCAACGACAGCCATCCCCATCACAAGCCCTCCGCGGAAGGCAACGTTGAGTGCCTTGTTCAGCCCCCCTCGAGCTGCAGTGGCAGTGCGGGAGTTGGCCCTCACAGCGATGTACATCCCGATGAAGCCGGCCAAAGTGGAAGAAAGAGCCCCGGCAATAAAGACGGCCGAGGCCAGCCAACCCTGACCTGGAGCGAAGAAAAGAAGAGCGCTCACGGCAAATGCAAATATCCATATCGTCGTGTACTGCCGTTTGAGGTAAGCCGTGGCTCCCTCATGTATGGCCCCCGCAATCTCCCTGACGCGGGGGGACCCGGGGTCTTCTTTCAGGACCATGCGCGCGGCAATCCATGCAACGGCGAGCGCGGCCAGTCCGGCAACGGGTGTAAGATATTCCAGCACCAATGCATCACCCTACTGAACCCTCCACGGCAAGATGGGACTTCTGGCGTAAATAAACTACTGTGGTTCCAAGTTTCCTGAGCCTCCTCCGGAGGGCTGCGTCGGTGGTCCCCACTACACATTTTCCTCCAACGGCCAGCTCGACAATGAATTCATCGGCGCTTTTTTCCCCGCCCGCGATTGTCACGCCCCTTGCAATCAGCAGGCCGAGCTCTGCAGCAGCTTTTTCTTTTGGAGTTCCTTCTCTCGATAGCCGTTCGAGTTCCGTCATCACGGCTTTCGGTATCAGCAACTCATACTCCCGCTCGATCAACCTCTCAAGCTCTTTTTTGACGTCCACCCTGAACATGCCGGGGATCATCAAAAAACTGGTGTCCGCGATTACCTTGAGCTTCATAGGATTGTCCCGAAACCTATCAGGCGCCACCTGTTCGCGACCCTCCGGCTTATGGCCACCTTCGACCCGCGCTCCGCGCACACCGGCATTTTAAGTGCAACTTTTGCCCTGCTGCCCCTGGCGCTCGTGATCGTGCCGATCCTGCTCGCCGCCCCTGCGTTGACCATGAGAAGTTCTCCCGTGGCGAGCGGCTTCACCTCCAGCTCTTTCGGCAGCCCGACCACCCTCTCCATGAGCTGGACCTCGAGCTCAAAAGAATCGTTGACGGGCGGGAGCGTGCCAGGCTTCCCAAGGACCGACCCCACCAGAGCGTCGGCCTTCGCAAGCGACGGGTCGAGCAGAGTCCCGACACCTATCAGCCCGCCGGGGTGAGCCTCCTCGAGAGAAGAGTCCATGGCCTGGAGGCCAGAAACTTTTGAGGTGAGGTGTTGCCAAGTTGTCCTCCCTTCCCGCGTCACTCCTATCCCCGGCCTAAGCTCAATCGTGTCCCCGACTTTCAGGTCCCCCTGCAGGAGGCTTCCGCCCACGACCCCGCCGGCAAGCTTTTCAGGGACTGTTCCGGGCCTGTTGACGTCAAAGGATCGGGCCACGTGCATCTTGAAGGGTTTCGTCAGGTCCCGCTCTGGAGTCGGTATCACCCTCTCGATGGTCTCGATGAGCTTGTCGATGTTCGCCTTATGGATGGCCGAGATGGGGATCACGGGCGCGTCTTTGAACTGAGTCCCGGACAAAAACTCCTTTATCTGGGTGTAGTTCTCGACAGCTTTTTCGTGCGAGACGAGCTCCACCTTGTTCTGGGCCACGACCAGGTTTTTGATGCCTATTATCTGGAGGGCCATGACGTGCTCCTTTGTCTGTGGCCGGGGGCACGGCTCGTTGGCCGCGACTACAAGGACCGCACCGTCCATTATCGCCGCCCCGGAGATCATCGTCGCCATGAGCATCTCGTGGCCGGGGGCGTCGACAAATGAAACCCTGCGAATGAACTCCGTCTGGCCCCCACAGTACGGGCACTTCTCCTTGACCGTGTAGCGGCCGCACTCTGTGCATTTGTAAAATGAAGCGTCGGCATAGCCGAGGCGGATTGTTATCCCCCTCTTGATCTCCTCGCTGTGGGTGTCAGTCCAAACACCGGAAAGGGCCTCCGTAAGAGTCGTCTTGCCGTGGTCTATGTGGCCGACCAGCCCGATGTTAACTACAGCCTGTGGCGTGAATTCACCTCGTTGAACTTGTATGCAGAGAATAAAAACAGGTGGGCGACGCTACTTCTTTTCGGCCGGCTTCTCTTTCGGGGGGAAGATCTCCTCGAGCGGCTTTTCTCCCTTTTTCACTACCTTGGAGTTTACCTGGATCACGGCGTCCGAGACTTGCGAGCCCCTCACGCGCTTCCTGCGCCTTTCGCCCTTCCTTTTGGCCCTGAAGCCCAAGCCCTTGGAGAGAAGGACGCTCGTGCGTCCGGAGCCCGAGACGTCAGAGCGCATGGGGAAGCCGTCCTTGTCGGATCCCCCGGTTATCTGGAGCTCATAGCCGCCGAGCCCGAGCAGGCCCCCGTCGAACTTTTCTCCTATCTTCAGCCCGACCAGCTTGTGGGATTCAGGGTCCTTAAGCTCCACCTGATAGCTCTTCCCCTTCTCGGGGTCCGATATCACCACTTTGAACGGCATCACATCATCTGTGCACATCACTCTTTTTAATCTAGCGTTCAGGGGCGCTGCTCAATAACGTTACATCACTCCGTAGGTAGTGTCCTCTTTCTGTTTGATTGCGATTATCTCGTCGAGCACCGCCAGCTCGTCGCCAGAGATAAGGTCGCGCAGGTCCCTCTTCAGGAAGAGCACGTGGTCCCTCGGGACATCGGTGTACACGACATCGCCCTCGTTGAAGTTCCTCCCGACCACCCCGCCCTCGATGGAGATCGCGAGCTCGTCGCCTATCTTTGCCTCAGAGAGCGACTTCTTCTCCTTCTGCATCTCGCGGACCTCTCCGATGGGTTTGCCGTCGCGGCCCATGAGCGACGCCTTCGGCTTCAGCACCCCCCCCAGAACATCTGCCCCTACGATGGCCGGGTGGCTCCTCCTGAAAACATAACCAAACTTGATTGCAACCTTCGCTGGCCTCACGTAACCCTCCAAACGTTTGGCCCGCACCTCTCCCCTCTTGACTTTTACCCATTCCTCATACCGCTCGACAAGTTTGTAGATTATCTTCTCCTGGACGATTGAAACCCCGTCCTTCTCGGCCTCCTCCTTGGCGTCAGGGAAAACATTGACATTGAATGCGAGGATCACGCCCAGCAGCGGGTCGCTTTTGGCGACAGTTGAAGCTTCGACCACGTCCCGCCTGGAAACATCCCCAATGTTCGCCAGATGGAGGGGAATACTCTTGGACTTCAGTTGCCCCTCGATGGCCTCCAGGGAGCCGAGAGCGTCCGCCTTCAGCACCACGCCGCTCACGTCAGTACTCACCCTCACCTTCTCCAGCTCCTGCAGCATCTCCTGCCAGAGCCTCTCGCTTTCTAAAATGTCCCTGATCACGAGCAGTGGCGCACCGGCGACGGCCCCTTCAAGCTCGGGCGCCGATACCTTGACGCCAGCAGCAGCGCATACCTTGTTCACCTGCTTGAACTTGTCCTCAGGGTCCCTCATCTCATCCAGTGGTTTTGGCCTCAGGATGGCCCTCACCTTGGTGACTATAACCTTGTCAAGCCCGCCCACTGCAATGACATCTCCCCTAGATAGCATTCCGTCGTAGACTATCACGTCCAGAGTCTTCCCCAGGCCCGGCTCCTCCTTGACCTCCAGGACTGTTCCCTTGGCCGGCCCGGAGATCTCCACCTTAAGCTGCTCTTCAAGGAAGCGCTGCGCCAGGCCCGCGAGCACCATCAGGACCTCCGGGATCCCCTCGTCTGTTTTGGCGCTCGCCGGGACTATGCTCACCTGCTGCCTGAAGTCGGTCACGCGGTCAAACCTCTCTGACTCGAAACCAAGCTCATGGAGTTTCCCGATGATCTCGTATATTTTTTCGTCAAGCAGGGTCTGCACCGCGGGCTTCTGCTTCGCGAATGACTCCAGAAAAGATGCTTTTTTGTTGGGTTGCCAGCCGGGAGTGAGGTCCATCTTGTTGGCAATCAGCATGAATGGAGTCTTGTAGGTTTTCAGGATCGTCAGGGACTCGAGCGTCTGCGGCATGAACCCCTCGTTGATGTCGACCACCAGGGCCGCGATATCCGCGAGTGCACCCCCACGCCTGCGGAGGTTGGTGAACGCCGCGTGTCCGGGAGTGTCTATGAAGAGCAGCCCCGGAAGCTTCACCTGTATTTTGAATTTTTCAAAGAGCCCGCCGCAAATCTTCTTGATTGTTTCTATCGGGACTTCGCTGGCCCCCACATGCTGAGTTATTGCACCCGCCTCGCGCGCGGCCACGGTGGTACCCCTGATCCTGTCCAAAAGCGATGTCTTGCCGTGGTCCACGTGCCCCAGCACGGCGATTAGCGGCTGCCTTACCGTTTGCTCCTTCATTTTCAACACCAAAGTTAATGGTGGGCGCTTGATTTAAGTAAAAGGTGGTGCACGGCCAGAAACGATAACATGTAATTTTAATTTAATTTTCAGGGGCTTGATAAATTATCTCATTTCTCTCCGTTTGGTGGCAATTATGCACAAAATCAGCGACACAAATATGTACGCCAACATGACAATAACACTGAGGGTAAAATCTGGGTACGCGTAATTGGATTGGCCGGGAGCTGGTGTCGAAACTATCCTCTGCGCGGGTGGATCAATATACGCGCCTATCGTCCCTGAAGTGTACGATAACAAGAACCATGGCTCTATTCCCATTTTAAAAGTCAGGAGGACTTGGAAAATCGACATAAATAGCAACAAGGTAAAGAATGAAACCATCGTTGCAAGTACCACATCAAAAATCGAGCTAAATAAAAAGGTCAGACTAAGCACGGCGCATCCGTAGAGAATCGCCAGCCCAAAAGAACCTGAAACCGTGGCCGGCCCCCAACCATAAGTACCCTGCATGAAAAATGTCCCGATTAGGTAATAAACTAAGATTGATAACAAAGTCGAAACAAAACAGGCCATGAATTTCCCGACGACCACCGTAACGCGTTTTATTGGATTTGTAAATAACGTATAACCCGTCTTGCGTTCGAACTCGTAAGCTAACATATCCCCGCCAAGGGACACCCCCACAATCGTAATCACCATATACGCTGGAGCACCGAAAAATCCCTTACCAAACTCTATTGCATTATTCGATGTACCCTCTATCGCCTTCGCAAAAACCACAGAAAATATTGCGACTAGGACAATCATCCAAATCAAACGCCGGCTCTTTGTAATCTTCCACAACTCGTATTGCATAACAGTGCCCGCCTGTTTTAGAGAGGACGACATCATTGTTTCACGCCTCGACCAACTGCATGTAAATTTCCTCCAGTGCAGCCACCGATGGCCTAAACGATGCCACTTGAAGCCCGACATCTTCCACCAAGCCCCTGAGCAATCTTGCCTGAGCAACCTTGTTCCCATCAAAATTTATTTTCATGCGATTTTTCTCTGCAGAACACGATTTGACCGACCCCAGCCTTTTAACTTCCGTAAGTTGCTTGGATGTCGGTGGCTTAAGCAAATCAACCTCAATGATTTGCACCCTGAACAACTTCTCAAGATTCTCAACTTTGTCATATACCGAAAGTTTTCCCTTGTTAATCAGTGCAACGGCGTCACAAACCTCTTGCACTTCATAAAGCATGTGCGAGGCAAGAAATATTGTTTTGCCCTGTTTTACCATCTCTTTTAACAAGTTTCTCATCTCCACTATCCCCCGTGGATCAAGCCCCAAAGACGGTTCATCCAGAATGAGGATCGATGGATCGTGCAGTAGGGCCTGGGCCACGCCAAGCCTCTGTTTCATTCCCCTAGAATATTTGGAAGTTTTTGTTTTTGCCCATTTAGACAAATCAGTCAGTTCTAAAATCTCCTTCACTTTTTTTCCGAGTTCTGAGTCACTAATTCCACGGAGTTTCCCGTAATATCTTAAAACATCCGTTGCGTTGAAATGAGGATAAAACTCTGGAACTTCGATCATGCATCCTATATCGCCCAACGCACTTCTTGGCTCCGCGGATGGATTGAATCCGTTTACGTAGGCCTCCCCCTTGCTCGGGTAGATTAGGCCACAGAGAATTTTGATTGTAGTTGATTTTCCCGCGCCATTTGGTCCCAAAAAGCCTACACACGTCCCCCTGCGGACCTCTATTGTCAAAGTGTCCAAAGCCAAAAATTTACCGTAGTATTTTGTCAGGTTTTTAGTGACGATGGGTTCCAATCATATCCCCAAAATTAATGTATTTTCCCCGTTTTAAACTATACAATCCATTTTTTTGGCTAACTATGGAAAAAGATGGCCAGCTCACGCTTGGCATTTTTAGGGGAGTCCGAGGCGTGGACGATGTTTGCGGTTATGGTTTCCGCGAAGTCCCTTCTGATTGTCCCTTTCTCCGCCTGCTTCCAGTCGGTGGCTCCGGCAAGCTCCCTCACCCTCTTGATCGCCCTTTCACCCTCAACCATCATGACGACCACATTCCCCCATATCACGTGCACTATCAACTTATCAAAGAAATATTTTCCCCTGTGGATCTCGTACAGCCTCTCGGCAGTTTGTCGGTCAAGTGCCATCCTCTTCTTTGATACTATCTTCAGCCCGGCCTTCTGGATGCGCGAGATCACCTCTTCCGTGAGGCCCCTCCTCACACCATCGGGCTTTACCACAACAAGCGTACGCTCTGTCAAGCCTTGCCCCTCATCTTCCTGTATCTCTCCGTCCACCTGATTTCGTGGGGCTTGCGCCCGAGCTTGATATTCCTCGCGCACTTGCTGGAGCAGAAAAACTGTACGGTGCCGTCGTTCCACACAACCTCCAGCCCGGTGCCCGGCTCCACCCTCCCGCCGCAAAAGAAGCACTTCTTTACAACCGGCATCTAAGGCACCCTGATTTCCCTTGCTTCTCTATCAGTCTCAGAGAGCATGAGCATGTCGCCGACCTTCACCGGCCCCTTGATGTTCCTAGTGATGATTCTGCCCTTGTCTCTCCCATCGAGTATCCTGCACTTCACCTGAAGAATCTCCCCAGTAACACCTGTCCTAGCCCTGATTTCAATTATCTCTGCCGGATAGCCAACGCGCTCTGCTTCTGGCATAAGCTCACTTCTTGAGTGCTTTGACTTTCTCTATTATCTCTTTTACGGCTTCGGCAGCTTCTCCAGCGTCAGCAATGGTTATGGCAGCCGTGCCGACGTCTATCCCGGCAGCGGCTCCAAGCTCCCGCTTGCTTGGCACATAAATGTAGGAGATACCCTTCTCGTCGCACAGTGGCGGAAGGTGGGCCACTATTTCCGGGGGCTCCACGTCTTCGGCCATGACAACGAGCACTGCCTGCTTCCGCTCAATTGCCTTCGTGGACTCGTTGGTCCCTCTCCTGAGCTTTCCGGTGTCTCGGGCCTTCTCTACCGCCTCGTAGACACTCTCAGCCAGGTCCTTCGGGACTTCGAAGCGCACGTAAATTGGTTTTGCCACATCAACACCTCCTTCAGTTTACCTCATCATTCACTGGTGCTGTTATGGGATAGGCTGAGGGGGATAAAAAGCGTGCTGGTTGGGGTGCGTGCCTCTGACCTCAAGCTTTTCCTTCACGGGATTACAGGCTTTCACCAGCGAGTCTTTCCACCCTTCAGCGTTGTACAGCACGACTTTTTCGTACCGCCCCCCATGCCGTTTGAGATATCTGGAAAGTGATTCAACAATCGTTTTCACCTGTTCATCGTCCAGCGCTCTGGGCACCTCAAACTGCCAGAGGGGGTAGACCTCCTCAAGCTCCTCCGGGACCGCGCCGAATGGAGGTATCAGCCTCACCAAGTGGGTGCTTTCAGGGTCCTCCAGCTCCGGCGTGTTTCTTCCGAAGGCGGGCAACAGGGCGAGGATTGGCAGTTGCGGCGGTTCATACCTCTCAAGTCTGCTGGCATGACGCACCACCTCTGGCCTCCCAGCGGATTCCTCTCCAGAGTAATAGAAGGCGGAGGGTTTGCTGACCGGGTCGAAGCGTTCGATGAAATCCGGCTGCTGCAGCAATCTCCTGAACCCGTCAAGAAGGCGCGGGTGGCACCTGCATCTCACCTGAACGTGCTCCCAGAGCCTTCCCTCGAATATTGCCTGGCGGATGCGGCGGATCTCCCCGAAGCTCACGTGGAGGTTATGTTTGGCGAGTAGCTTTGTCTTTTCGTCTTCTGGAAGTCGACGCAGTTCATCCGCGGATGTTCCGGTACAGACGGGGCACTCGCATGGCAGCCAGGAGAGTTCCTCAAGTCTGAGCGTCCCTTCGGAAGTCATGTATCTTCCATCACGGGCGTACAGCACATAGGCAGCGGAGTCGAATAGGTCGCAGCCCATGACCACGGCCAGGGACAGCATCGCAGGGTGGCCGGCCCCGAAGAGGTGGACGGGGCGCTCAAGGGGAAGGTTTTTCTTGGCAGCAATTACCAAATCCACCAGTTCGGCATAGCGATATTCTTCCATGATTTCCACTGGGCTCCCTATCGCGTGGACCTGAAAGTCGAGCTTTCCCATCTCCCGCGCAGACATGGCCACCAGGTCCGGAAATAGTCCCCCCTGAACCGGGCCGCACCACATGACGTCCGGGTTTGACCTCAGCTCGACGGCCTGGCGCGCGCGTTCGAGCGTCACGCGGACCGTTTCTTCCGCCTTTTCTTTTGTGGTGTGGGCGCCGGTTGGAATGTCAAGGATTGTGGCGATGTCCGAAGCTATGGCCTCTTGATATTTCACGATTTCTACGGGGGTGACTTCGATGTCCCCGTACCTCAAGATCTGGTAACCGCCGCTGTCGGTCATGATCGGCCCGTCGTAGCCAATGATTCCGTGAATTTTTGATTTTGTGGCCTTGTCCCCGAAGTGGCAGCGCGTCAGGTAGGCGTTAGTCATCATGAGCTCCGCGCCGAACTCTTTTCTCATCTCGGCCGGGGAAATGAACACGTCGGCCGGGTTTATCACAGGCATCAGGGTAGGGGTCGTCACCTCCCCGTGCGCCGTCCGAAGCTTTCCAATCCGTCCGAGGCCGTCTTTGCAAGTGACTTCAAATATGGAACCACCAACCCTAGTGTTCGGGTGCCCAAAAGAGCCCTTCGTTCAGCAAACCGAGAACTGTCCTTCCGCCAAGCACTTGGTGAACTTGTCTATGTGCTCGAGCTCAGAGTCTACTATGTCCTCAATCTTGCCCCGCATGCTCGCAACGCTCGTGCCCTTGGCGGGGATCACGCGGACGGCCGCAATCGCAGGCTCGTCAATAGGTTTCCCAATCTGGCTCACCAGCCAGACGTAGACCTCGCGCAGTCCAGAAACTCCAGTGTAAATCTCGCTCGCAATCTTGTGAGTCAGAAGGTTGTAAATCTTACCCACATGGCTCACCGGGTTCTTCCCAGCCGCAGCTTCGGAACCAGTGTGTCTGTTCAGCGGGATGACGCCGTTGGCCCTGTTCCCCCTGCCAACCTGCCCAGAGTCCGCCCCGTCAGCGCTTGTCCCGAGAACGGTCAGGTAAATTCCATCTACCCCGCGCCCCCTGACGTCAAGCGTGTTGAGCCTAAGCGTGATGTTGAAGTCGGAGTTTTCCTTCAGGTATCCCCTCAGGTGTTCGATTACCTCCTCCTTCCTCTTGAAGTACTGGTCCTCGTCCTCGACAAATCTGTCCACAAATGCCGCCCCCACGGTCAGGTAGAGATTGTTGTCAGTCTTGAATCCCATCACCTTGATGTCCTCTCCGACCACCGGGAACTCCTTCTTGAACTTCTTGGAGTTCAGGTACTGCTCGGTCTTCAAGACAGTGTTCTCGGTCGGCGTCATTGGAGCGTAACCAACGGCCGCGGAAGTGTCGTTCGCGCTGAGGACCTTCCCTCCTCGCTTGAAAATGTCGGTGAGCGCCGCCGACCCAGGCTTCAGCTCAACCTGGTACTTCAGGTGCTTGTCCGGGTCCACAAACCGGAGGTTCTCCTTGATCCATTTCTTGGCCGCGCCGATGGCTATCTTATCCACATCAATCTTTGTGTTTCCCACCCTGTCCGTCGCGCGGTCCCCGAAAATGAGTAGCATCGGCTGCTTCACGACCCCGCCGCTGAATTTCGTCTCCACCTCTCCGGCCACGAGCAAAGACTTGTCGGCGTTGTGGTGCAGTATCGTGCCGAATTTCTTGATGTACTCCTTGCTGAGTTCCACGGAAACCCTGTCGAGGATGGCGTCACAGATGGTGTCCGGGTGGCCGAGCCCCTTCCTCTCGACCACCTCAAACTTCTGGTCCTCAAGCGGGATTTGCTTGAATTCCTCGACCACAATGTTCCTTGCCAAGCTTTCACCGTCTGGCGGAATTTGGAGTTCAAGTATTTAAGTGTTGCCTGCAATATAACTCACAGGAATAGGTGTTGAGATGGCGATAATAAAACCATCCGAGCTGAAGGCGGCAAGGCTCAAGCAGGGGCTCACGCAGTCAAAGCTGGCAGAGCTGGCGGGCGTGACCCAGGCATACATAGCCAAAATCGAGGCGGGGGAGGCAGACCCGAGGGTTTCCACCCTGGAGAGAATCTCCGATGCGTTGGAGCAGCTCTCATCAAAAAGCCCCCGGACCTCCGTGAGCAAGATAATGTCGTCGCCGGTGATTTATGTAAAGTCTTCAGACAGGATAGAGCGGGCGGTGCAACTGATGGAGACCAAAAACATCTCGCAGCTCCCGATACTGGACGGCAACGTTCAGGTCGGCTCCATCTCCGAGACGTCGGTCGTGCACCTGATGTCTTCGGGGGATGACATCGGGAAGCTGCTCAAGATGAACGTGAGCAAGATAATGGGAGGGGTGCTCCCGTCCGTTGGTCCTGACGCCAGCGTGGACATCGTCTACAAGCTGCTTGAGCAGGAGCCGGCCGCGCTCGTCATCGACCGTGGAAACGTGGTGGGGATAGTCACCCGGGCCGACCTCTTCAAGCTAAGGGGTCGCGAGCGGATAGCCTAAGTTTATCAGGCAGGCAAAAGAGGTGTGAAGGATGGCCGAGGTAAAAGAAAGAATTCTGAAGTGGATTGCCGGAGACATCACCCTCTCAGACAGCCCTGGCGAGACGATAAAGAAATGGAGGGAGAGGTTCGGGGTCAGCCAGACCGCCTTGTCAATCGCGATGCGCGTTTCCCCTTCAGTGATCAGCGATTACGAGGCAGGGAGAAGAAAATCGCCAGGGGTCTCTACCATCAGGCGGGTGGTGGAAGCTTTCCTAAAGCTGGACGAAGCTAAGGGGAGCGAGGTCCTCAGGACATTTTCGCATGCATTCGGCACCCAGCTGCCGCCAGATGTCGTGCTCGAGATCAGAGAGTACAGCCACCCGGTTGATGGCAAAGCTGTGGTGAAAGCCGTTAACGGGGATGTAGCCGCCGGCAAGGAGTTTCTGGATCAGAAGCTTTTCGGTTACACGGCAATCGACAGTCACAAGGCCATCCTGAGCCTGTCACCAGAGGACTTCAGGCGCCTTTATGGGATGACCACAGAGCGGGTTCTGGCGTTCACGGGTGTTACAACTGGCCGCTCGCCGATGATAGCGATCAGGATAATAGGGATTACCCCGGGAATGGTGGTCCTTCACGGGGAGCTCAAGGAGGTGGACCCCGTAGGAGTAAAGATAGCCCAGCTCCTCAAGGTGCCATTGGTTGTTTCCAAGCTTCCTTCCGTGGCTGACCTGATTTCCGGTATGCGGAAGTGCGCCCCGTAAGTTCGGCAAATGTCGATTGTTTTACCGGCATTCGAAATACTTTTATGCCCTTCACAAGCCATTATCACAATCAAAGGAGGAAAGGGGGTTAGCCCTTGGACGTAGGTATAACTGGATATGGGGTCTACATCCCCAGATATCGCATCAAGGCAGAGGAAATCGCGAAGGTCTGGGGAACGGAAGCCCAGAGGATAAAGCAGGGTCTGCTGGTAGAGGAGAAGTCGGTCCCCGGCCCTGACGAGGACACGGCAACAATTGCAGTCGAGGCTGCTAGGAATGCAGTGAAGCGGGCGGGGATAAAAGCGGCCGATATCGGCGCCATTTATGTTGGTTCCGAGTCTCACCCCTACGCAGTGAAGCCGACAGCTACAATAGTAGCCGAGGCCATCGAGGCCACTCCAAACCTCACGGCCGCAGACTTCGAGTTCGCGTGTAAAGCCGGAACGGCGGGCATCCAGACCTGTATGGGCGCGGTGGGGTCCGATATGATAAAATACGGGATGGCAATCGGCGCAGACACCTCTCAGGGTGCGCCAGGGGATGCATTAGAGTACACAGCCGCCGCTGGGGGGGCAGCTTTCATAATCGGAAAAAACGGCGGCGAGGCCATCGCTTCAATTGATGGGACCTTCTCTTACACCACTGACACTCCCGACTTCTGGAGGAGGGAGATGAGACCCTACCCAAGGCACGGCGGAAGGTTCACCGGAAAGCCGGCATACTTCAAGCACGTCCTTTCGGCCGCGCACGGGCTCCTCAGGAAGCTGAAGCTCACCCCGCAGGACTTCGCACATGTGGTTTTCCACCAGCCAAATGGGAAGTTCCCGCTTCAGGCCGCCGCCGAGCTTGGCTTCTCCAAGGAGCAGGCTGCACTTGGGCTCCTCACTCCAATAATAGGGAACACATACTCCGCTGCTTCAATGATGGGGCTCGCGGCGGTTCTCGACAAGGCCAAGCCAAACGAGCGCATTCTTGTGGTCTCTTATGGGTCGGGGGCGGGCAGCGACGCTTTCAGCATCATGGTCAAGGACGCGATAGAAAGCAGGCGTGATGCTGCGCCGAAGACCGCCGACTACATAAAGAAAAAAGTCTACATTGACTATTCAACATATGCAAAATACAAGAAGTTGTTGGTGAGGTAATGAGGAAAGTTGCGATAATTGGGGTCGGGCTCACGAAGTTCGGGGAGCTCTGGGACGTCTCCTTTAGGGAGCTGATGCTTGAGGCAGGGGTCAGGGCGATAGAGGACGCGGGGATAGACGGGAGGCAACTGGACGCGATGTACGTCGGCAACATGTCGGCGGGCCAGTTCATCAAGCAGGAGCACATAGGTTCCATCATAGCCGATCACTCCGGGCTCGTCCACATTCCTTCTACAAGGGTGGAGGGAGCCTGCGCATCCGGCGGCCTGGCGCTAAGGCAGTCCATGATAGCAGTGGCTTCCGGACTCCACGATTTCGTCGTGGCTGCAGGGATAGAGAAGATGACGGACGTGATGTCGGAGGAGGCCACGGGAGCCCTCGCCACCGCGGCAGACCAGGAGTGGGAGGTCTTCCAAGGAGCCACTTTCCCTGGCCTTTATGCCTTGATGGCAAGGCGGCACATGCACGAGTTCGGGACGACGGAGGAACAGATGGCGGCGGTTGCCGTGAAGAACCACCACAACGCTTGCTCCAACCCATGCGCACAGTATCACATGGAGGTCACTGTTGACAGCGTGATGAAGTCTGCACCCGTGAGCCTGCCGCTGAAGCTGCTTGACTGCTCCCCGATAACTGACGGCGCCGCCTGCGTTGTCCTGGCACCGGCCGATAAGGCGAAGGCATTTTGCGACACCCCGATATTGATCGAGGGGACCGGGCAGGCAAGCGATTACATATCTTTGCACAGCCGTCCCTCTCTTACAAGCCTGGCAGCGACAATTGAGGCATCGAAAACTGCATACAAGATAGCGGGTGTAGGACCAAATGACATAGACCTGGCGGAGGTCCACGACTGTTTCACGATAGCCGAGATAATGGCCATCGAGGACTTGGGCTTCTGCAAGAAGGGGGAGGGAGGGAAGTTCACGGAAGAAGGGGCGACGGCCATAGGCGGCAAGATTCCGGTCAACTCAAGCGGCGGGCTGAAGGGGAAGGGCCACCCGGTCGGAGCCACAGGCATAGCCCAGGCGGTTGAGCTGACGATGCAGCTGCGCGGGGAGGCAGGGAAAAGGCAGGTCTCGGGCGCAGAGGTGGGCCTGGCCCACAATGTTGGCGGTTCCGGGGGGACGGCCGTTATACACATATTGAGGAGGGGAGACTGATGGCGGTTGCAAGATTCTGGAGAGAAATCCCGAACAGGTACAACCTGATAGGATCGAAGTGTGGGAACTGCAACAAGGCGATGTTCCCGCCAAGGTTCATCTGTCCGTACTGCAGGAGGACGGGAAAGCTTGACCCGTACAAGCTCAACCCCAAGGGGAAGATTATTTCTTACACAACAACCTACGCACCGGCCAGTGGTTTCGAGGACCAGGTGCCGTATGTTCTGGCAGTGATCGAGCTGCAGGACGGGCCGCGCCTCACCGCCCAGGTCACGGACTGCGATATTTCAGATGTCAAGATAGGGGACGAGGTCGAGATGGTTTTCAGGCGGATGGGAGAAGACGGGGAAGACGGAGTCATTTATTACGGGTTCAAGGCCCGGAAGGTATGAGTCCCCGTGCCCCGTGATTAAAATGGAACCTTACCCAGCAGAATGGGAGAAAAAAACTGGCGGTAAGAGGATAGTTTTCGTTGCGGTGATTTTGTGCGTCGGTGTTATTGCAAGCTTGGGAGTTGTACTCTTCTTGTCAACAGGGACGAAAGAAACCAGCGTCGAGTTCAATATTACTGCTGAAAACGGCACGTCACGTTTTTTTGCGCGTGATCTCGATGGCAAGCTATTCAACCTCTCCGGAACTGAACTTTTTGATCTCAGAGTAGAGTCTCTCACTGGCGATATTTTGATTTATAACGAGGCGGAAGGGACGGCTTACATGTACTCGGCCGAAAACAGAGTTTGGACAAAAGCTTCTGGCTCAACAGGTGAAACAGTAGGGTACATGATGTGTCCAGTTGTTGCCGCGAATTTGACATTGATGAAAACCCATGGAATGAATGATTTTACTTCCGGGGGGACGACAATATCAAACATTCACACGGACATTACAATCCCCGACAATTATTTCAAGCCACCCCCGGGCGCGACCATCATGACGTCGCCGTGAGGATTTCGTTGGCGAAAAGTTCACAATCCCACGGGCTCACACACGGCGCGCAAACGTCAAGTAACCGGTGTGGGCAATCATCCGAGTGTCCGGCCTCGTGCTCATCTCGCTCACCTTCATCTCTCTCACCAGGCACTCGATTGTCTTGTAGTCCCTGAAGCGGAACTTGGGTAGCGCCCGGTAGAGGCGCTGGAGGTGTTCGACGCAGGGAGCAAAAACAGAGAGGTACCCCCCGACCTTCAGGGCAGCTTCGGCGTGGGGCAGCACCAGTTCGGGCGTCGGGATGTCGAGCGTGACCAAGTCCACATCCCGCTCGTCTATTCCCTGGCAGATATCCTTGAGCTTGATTGTGATGGTCCCGTCCAGCCCGGCCATCTTGATGTTTTCCCCTGCAATCTTTGCGAAGTCTTCCCTGAGTTCGTAGCTCACCACCCTGCCGTTGGGCCTCACGAGGTTTCCCAGAAATATTGCCAGGGAGGCTGAGCCGACCCCGCCGTCCACGACAAGGCTTCCGGGCCCGACCCCCGTGTGTGCGACTATCTGTGCGGAATCTTTTGGGAGCATTATCTGGGGGGCGCGCTTGATTTTGTGGAGGATGTCGACAACCGAAGGGCGAAGCAGCAGGAACTCCTTCCCAAGGTGAGACTTCAGCACTGTACCCGGCTTCTTTCCAACGGCTTCTCCCAGGTCCACGGCGCCAAAGTTTGTGTGGAGGCTTCTCTTCTCAAGCCTGACCAGGTATTTCCGTCCCCGCTCGTCAAGCAGCAGAATCCTTTCTCCTTCGGCAAACAAACGCCTCACCGCCGTGCCGTTATATACCCGCCGTCTAAAAAAGAAGGGGTATAAGGTGACGCCTCTACAGCAAAAGCAAAAAGCAGGCCGAATGCTCTTGACGCCAGTTCTAGTGCTCCTGCTATTGTCCGTCCCGTTGGGGCTGGTGATTGCCCGCGGAGGGTTCCCCGCTGGCGAGGATTTCGGCAGCGGGACTATCGTAAAGTTCGTCTCTGGCAGCCAAAGCGCTACGGCGGACACAGTGGAACAGGCCGTGGAAGCCACGATAAATCAGAGCGTAAAAGTTACGCAGACCAACAACCTTTACCAGGTGGAGGTTCGCTCAGCCCTGGACAACACTTCCGTAAACTCGCTGAGAGATGGGCTGTACTTGCACGGGCTGTGGGACAACACCCACACTTTCACCGCGGACGTGTTCGGGCCATCGGTCAGCGCCGCAAGTGTTCAGGATACGATCTTGGCGACAGTTGGAGCGCTCATCGCCGCCGCCGTTCTTGTCCTTCTGTTCTACAGGCGCCGCGCCGCGTTCTTCTCGATACCGCTTGTGATGGCGGTCGACATTGTTGAGGTCCTCGGAATCATGGCGCTCCTAAGCATCCAGCTATCGCTCGCTTCTCTGGCAGGAGTTCTGTCCGTCCTCATTTATTCAGTCAACACAAACGTCTTCGTTGCCTCCCGGATGCTGAAGGGCACGAGCGTTTGGTCAAAGGAACAGCTCAGGCGGACGATGATGTCCGGGGCCGAGATGGGCTTGGCCACTGTGGCGCTCTTCCTGCTCGTGGGTGCTTTCACGATGAACGCGCAGGTCCTTTCATTTGTTGTTGTTTTCTTGGCCGGGGTCGGGCTCAACCTTTTCAACACCCTGTTCCTTGGCGCGGAAGTCATGACGAGATGGGGCAAAAAATCTCTGGAGGTGGCGCACCATGTCGCTCCTTAAGCATGGCAGATTTCTGATCCTCGTGCTGGTGGTCTTCATTTCTGTGATGGCAGCGTGGAACCCCCTGGCAGGGCTGAAACCAGAAGCCAGCGGAGTCAACCTCGGGGTTGACTTTGTAGGTGGGAAAAGGGCCTTCCTGAGCACCGAGGCATCGCAGGTGACCATAGTTGTTTCCGGCAATGACATGAACTCCGCGTGGGGCTCCATACAGCGGACTCTTGGAAGAGACTTTGAGGTATCTTTGGTTTCGCAGGACCAAGAGAGTAAACAGGTCGTGGTGAACGTCGGGGGTAGCGTCAGCGAAGATTACGTCCGGAATCGGATAGGGAGTCTTGGCGATGTGATAGACATAAAAACCGGAATCGCCCCGGCGGTCCTTGATAGCCTGATTTCTTCTGTAAAGTCACGAGCGGATCCATACGGTGTGATGGGCGTTCGGGTCAGGTCCTGGGGGACGGACGGGCTGGTTGTGGAGGCCCCTCAGTCTCTCCTTCAAGCCATGCTCACGACGCAGGGCAGGTTTGAAATAATCGTGGCTGGCCAGTTGATTGCCACAAACTCAGACATCACTCGCATAAACTGGCCCACGACAGCAATAGATACAAAAACAGGCGCCCAGATTGCGGGCCTCCATGTTTACTTCTCATCCGTGAGTTTAGAGAACATAGATTTGGCTATCACAACCGAGGAAGGCGAAATGTTTTCGCTTTTTGTTGACCGCCCATCCGATGCGATTATAATTTTTGACGAAAATCTGCTGTCGAGCGACAACACTTTCATGTCGGGGGGTTTTGTTTATGACGAAAGTGCGCTGGCATTCAGCGAGAAATCGCTGAACAACCCGGTACTGGTCCCGATACCGGCGCTAAAGAGCTCTATGGACAACATGACAAGCGAGGTAAACGGGTACTTGGCAAACAATGTTGGGGTCAAGCTGCGTGTTATAGTTTTCTCCTCGTCTGGCCAGTACTCCTCAGAGTTTGAGAATAGCATTCCCGCCGGATACAATGTAGAGGTGGCGCGCAGGCTCCCAGATGAAACTGGGGACCTATGGCTTTCGAGGGTCTGCGGTCTGATGGCGGTGACGCAGACGCCGATAAGCGCAGACATGGCAGAGAACGGCGTCAGCAACGGCGTGGTGTTTGTGGTTATTGGGACGGCTGACACGAGCGCACTGGATTTGGCCAAGACACTGCGGACATCTGCGTTTGCCAAGCTGCCGGCGAAGGTGTCTTTTGTTTACGATACATGGTTTTCTGTAGGGGCGAGCTATCCTCAAGATTTCCTGAAAAGGGTTGCAGTTGCCTACGTCATCGGGCTTGTGGCGATTTTCTTGATTGCCCAACGCAGATACAAAATCCTCGGAGTAAGTGCAGGGATTCTTGGGGTTACCGTCTGTGAGGTGCTGTTCAGCCTGGGGGCGGTTGCGATTACCAAGATAAGTTTCGGGTTTGTTGAGCTGGCCGGAGTTTTGTTTGTCACGGTCATGGGGGTCAGTGGCTTGATAATCATCTCAGATGAAATGGTTGTAGAAGTTCCGAAAGACAAAAAGGTGAGGGTTGGCTGGAGAGCGCCGCAGGCTTTGGGAATGGTGCGCTTGGTCGCCGTTTTGGCAATTGGCGCGACTTTTGTTCTGGGCTTTCTTGGTTCCGGCATCCTGCACGGGTTCGCCGTCATAGTGATTGGCACCACTTTGTTTTCCGTTCTTCTCACGAGGCCGCTTTACGCCCGTCTGGTCGATAAGGTTGTTTCCAAAGGGTCAGGCGCCCAGTAAAAATTTCACGGCGACTGCAGTCGAGAGCAGGGCGAGCAGACCGTTCGCAAGAAGAAGCATTAGAAAGAGTTTACGAAAGCCGAGGGCCCGAAGGGGCTCTTTTGAGATGAAGTAAATTGACATGATGCAGAGAAAGTAAAACCATAAAACAACCGATGCGACGATTGGCACCTCGATTCTGATGAGGAGCAAGACAAATCCGAGAAATCCGGCCGCCATGAACGCCAACACCAGCGGGTAGAAGAGGCTTAGCAGTATTGGCATGTTGCGGGCTTTCAAACCATCACCTTTGGAGCACCGAACAATTAGGTGCAGTCAGCTTCTTAACCACGCTGTCCTGGGAGATATTTGGGGCCGTGGGGTAGCCTGGTCTATCCTGCCAGCTTTGGGAGCTGGTGACCTGAGTTCAAATCTCGGCGGCCCCACCACGTGTCGCAATGAAAATTACTTTTTACCCTTCTTGTGCAGCGCGTAAATCACCATGAAAGACGGCAGCACGAAAAGCGCCGCTATCAGGGCGTAGAAAACAACGACCGCCGTCAGCCCGCCAAATTTTGCCAGCACCGGCATCTTGGAAAGAGTAAGCACAACGAAAACTCCCATGGTAGTACCCATCGCCGCCAAGAGAGACATGCCAGTGTTCATAACGGCAGATTTGACTGCTTCCTCAGGAGGCTTGCCGCGGGTCTTCCACTCCTCCCTGAACCTGTAGACCATCTGGATGCTGTAGTCTATGCCGGAACCTATGGCAAGCGCCGATATGCTCATCGTGAGCACGTCCAGCGACCACCCAAGCAACCGCAGCGTCCCGAGCTCCCAAACCACCACCAAGGTCACGGGCAGGACGGTTAGGACGCCCATTAGGGGGGATCTGAAGATTAAAGTCAACACTATGAAGCAAAGGACGAGCGCCACCAGCGTGGTGTTTATCATGCCTGACAATATCCCGCCCAGAATGTCCGCGATTATCGCAGGTTCGCCGCCAACGGCCGGGGCCCCGTTTGTGGTCAGGTCCAAGGTCCCGCTTGTAAACGCTGGCACACTGGATTTTATTATATCGGTGGCCTGCCTCATCTCTTTGTCAGTCTTGGCGCTCGTGTAGAAAATTATCACAGCTTCGCGGTTGTCCGTCGTCAGGAGCATGTTGACCTGCGTTTGGGTGGATGGCGTGAGTCTGAGGTTCTCCACAATCGCGGCAATTTCAGCTTCAGTAATTGTGAGCACGTTTCTGCCAATAGTGTGGGCGAGTATCAGGTCCGTCAAGCTCATCGAACCGGTGATGTACTGATGGTTGGGGTTGTTTTCGTTGGAGAGAACGGCATTCTCAAAAAGGTACATAGTCAGCAAGCTGCTTGGGCTGAACATGTTGCCCTTCGCCAGCGTGAACAGGTAGGATTGCCCCCCAAACAGGTTCTCTATTTCAGTCTGGGTCTTTAGAGATTCAATGTCCGCGGGCAAGAAAGTCTCAAACGACATCGTTGTTTCCACTCCAATGGCAGCGACAGCGCTAAGGGCAACAATAGCTACAACAACGATTACCACGATTCTCCTGTGGCGTTCGGCCCCGGTTGCAGCGATAGACAGTGCCCGGTCGACTCTTTTACCCCTCCTGACAATTGTAGCTTTCACTTTCCCAACTTTTCTGCCGTCCCTCAGCACCACAATCGCTGGCAGCAGGGTGATTGCGAGGACAAAGTCAAAGAAAATTCCAAACGCGGCGAGAACGCCGAGGACCTGTAGCGGGGGGATATCTGAGATGGAAAACGATCCGAAACCAATCACGGTGGTGATCATGCACAGGAGGATGGCCACTCCGATTGTTCTGATTGAAATTCCTATGGAATCTTTTGCGAACAGCCCCTTGCCGCGCTCTTCATAGTACCTGTTGAGCATGTAAATCGAGTAGTCCACGCCCATGCCAAGCAGCAGCGGCACCAAGGCGACGTGGATCATTGTGAAAGTCAGCCCGAGGTATCCCATCACGCCAATCGCCCACATGCTTCCCAGCCCGATTACGGCGAAGCAGAGCAGGATATCCGAGCCTCGTCTGAACGTTAAGAAGAGGATCACGACCACAAGCACCATGGCAGCCGGGATGAGGACACCGTTGTCCCTGTTCATCACGGATGTGATGTCACTGTAGTTGGAGTATGTGCCGCCTACGCCCAGCTCAAGGTTGGTGTGCGTTGCCCCAAAATTATCAACCAATCCTCTCAAGACATCAGTTTTTTCTATCAGTTCCGATCTTGTCAGCTGGCTATTTGGGTAAATAACAATTTTGGCGGCCCCCCTGTTCTCCGTCAAAAGATTGTTTATAGTCCCAGCAGCCTGGGGGTTGGCTGAAAAGTTGTCCAGCAAAGCCTTCACGCTGGCCTCAAGCATCTGGTCCGGCAGCAGTTGGTAGTTCGGTACATACGGGAGCACAAGGTCCACGTACGAGGAGTACATCACGGCATAGTTTTCAAGCCGGGGATCGGACCGCAGGATGTTTTCCAACTCCAATATATTTCGGATAACCGTGGCGCTCGTGACGTTATCGGCCTTCAGGAGGATCACTTCGGACGATACAGGTCCAAACTTGTTTTCCAGCTCCATAGTTGTTTTTACTGATGGATAGTTCTCCGGGAGAAATACCTTGAAGTCCGTAGTCACCGACAGCTTTGTAACGCCATACGCCATGAAGCCGCTTACCAATATCGCGCACAGCAGGACAAGGACCGGCCTCCGTTCAACAACGCTCGCCACCCTTCCAAGCATTTCACCACGCTTCCCCGTTTGGAAAAGTGCTTAAATACATTGCCATAAAAAACCACCATTGTTAACAAAAAGGATAAACGGCTACAACGTAGAGGTAGTGGGATAATTTGTTGAAGGTTGCGCTCATAGGTTGTGGCGCGATAGGCACGGTGTTGGCCAGATCCATCGACCGTGGGCAGGCAGGGGATGCTAAGCTAGGCTGGGTTTACGACCTGAGGCCAGAGAAGTCAAAAGCTCTGGCAAAAAAACTGCGATCAAAGCCGAAGATAGCAAGAAACGCGCAGGAGTTTTACGCCGATAAGACGGTAGACATCGTCATAGAGGCGGCATCCCAAGCAGCGGTCAGACAATATTCTTTGGGCGCCATCCGCTCGGGTAAAGACATAATGACCATGAGCGTCGGGGCATTTTCGGATGAGAAGCTTCTGAAAAGCTTGCTGGTCGCCGCCAAGCGGACCGGGCGCAGGATATACATCCCGTCCGGGGCCATCTTAGGAATCGACGGGGTGAAGTCGGCAGGAATAGGCAGGATCGAAGCGGTGACCCTCACAACGAGGAAACCTCCGGCAGCTCTGGCATACAGCGAATATATAAAAAAGCGTCACATCGATTTGGGAAAAATCAAGAAACCTCTTGTTGTTTTTGAAGGGCCCGCCCGAAAGGCCGTCAAGCTCTTCCCGGCGAGCGTGAACGTGGCAGCCACCCTGAGCTTGGCCGGGATAGGACTGGACAGAACCAAAGTTCGCATCATAGCAGACCCCCAGACACGCCGGAACGTGCACGAAATCCGGGTAAAAGGCGAGGCCGGCGAGTTCATCACTGAGACAAGGAACGTGCCGCTTCCGGACACCCCCAAGACAAGCCAGCTGGCCGCCCTTTCTGCCATCAGAACGCTGCGGAACTTGGGCGAGTCGCTTCGCGTGGGGACATAATTTATAGCCGGGCCCCTCGCATACTTCTGGGGTTCCAACATGGCGCAAGACCTCAAGGCGGACATTCTGAAGCTCAAGAAGAAAAGAGACGCGGTCATCCTGGCGCACAACTACCAGAGGGAGGAGATCCAGTTGCTCGCGGACTACATAGGGGACTCCCTGGATCTGGCCAGGTACTGCACGAAGGTCAAGCAGAAATTGATTGTGTTTTGCGGTGTGGACTTCATGGCGGAAACTGCCGTGCTCCTGAACCCGGACAAGACTGTAATCATCCCTTCTCCAGAATCGAAGTGTCCCATGGCCGCACAGCTCCCCGCCGAGCTGGTGTGCAAAGCCAAAAAGAAGCATCCGAAAGCAGCTGTTGTGCTTTACGTAAACACATTGGCGGAGGCGCGGGCTGAAGCAGATGTCACATGCACCTCCGCGAACTCCCCCCAGATCGTAAACGCGCTGGATGAGGATGAAATCATATTTGGGCCGGACAGAAACTTGGCCTGGTACACCCAGCAGAGAACAAGCAAAAAAATAATCCCGCTCCCTGACCGGGGTTACTGCTACGTGCACAGGATGTTCTCCCCGACCGACATCATGCTGTTGAAGGAGCGCTACCCTGACGCCGAGGTGCTCGTCCATCCGGAGTGCGACCCGGAGGTCCAGAAGTTGGCTACTCACATCTGCAGCACCAGCCAGATGATCACGCGGGCAAAGGCTTCCCCCGCAAAGAGGTTCATCATCGGCACGGAGATTGGGATGGTTCAGCTGCTGAGGAGGAATTTCCCAGACAAGGAGTTCATCCCGGCGCTAGAAACCGCCGTATGCGAGCAGATGAAGAAGCACAACCTTCAGAAGCTTTACGAGGCCCTGCGCGACGTGAAGCACGTGGTGAAGGTGGCGCCGGAAATAGCCGCCCGGGCGCGCGCGGCCACGGAGCGCATGCTAGAACTTTCTGGGAAGGCCACCCATGACTGACCAGCTTTTGAAAAAGAAAGTTCGGGAGATGCTTGCGGAGGATTTGGGTAAAGGCGACGTGACATCCGAAGCCCTCGTGCATAGTGGCGCCAGAGCTAGGGCGAGCGTCATTGCAAAGGAGCCGGGGGTGCTAGCGGGAGTTGCGGAGGCCGCTATTGCTTTCGAAGAAATGCACGTGAGGGTAAAGGTTCTAAAGCGGGATGGTGCGCGAATCAGGGGGAGGGATATGATAATGAAATTGGATGGCCCGGCCCGAGGAATTCTGGCGGCCGAGCGGGTGGCATTGAACTTGCTGATGAGGATGAGCGGCATCGCCACGGCTACACGAAAATTCATAGGAATAGCGGCCAAGAAAAATCCCAAAGTAGTCGTAGCTGCCACACGGAAGACTGCTCCTCTCTTGATGCGATTTGACAAGAAGGCCGTCGTAGCTGCAGGGGGAATGCCGCACCGTTACAACCTGAGCGACCATGTCTTGATTAAGGACAATCATCTGTGTCTTGTTGGTTCCGTCGGAGAGGCCGTCCGCCACGCCAAGGCAGCCAGGAAGAAGATTGAGGTTGAAGTATGCAGCCCCGATGAGGCGTTGGAGGCTGCTGCGGCCGGGGCAGACATATTGTTGTTCGACAACATGGCACCGGCCGACATCAAGAGGTCAATCCAAGCGTTAAAGCGCAAGGGCCTGCGCGAGAAAGTTAAACTGGAGGCCTCGGGTGGAATAAACCTTTCAAACGTGGGGAAATATGCGGCGACCGGGGTTGACGTGATTTCCTCCAGCTACATGACAATGCGGGCCCCGGCAATAGACATGAGCCTGGAAGTCGAAAGAAAAAGGTTATAAAAGGGCTGTTGATAGGAGGAGCGTAAGCTGAGGTGAAATTATGACTGACTTGACGCCAAATGGCCAAAAAGTGTACGATGCACTGAAGAAGCTTGGCTCCACGAGCGCCGAAACACTGAAGACGGCCGACGACATCATGCGCGCTTCTCACCTGCCCAAGGGGATGGTGAACAACGCGCTGATGGAACTCGTCGCGAAGGGGTATGCGAAGAGAGTAGCTCGGGAAAAGGCGGCCGGGTACCACATTACAAAGTGACTGCAAGCGGACAGTCCGCTTCAGCGATTTCTGGAATTCATGCCGTGGTCAGTCGTAAGTAGATTTAACCCCGTTGAAAACTAAATAATTTTGATGAAGAGAGTTGGAGTTGCCGAGCTCCCGCTTCACGGGGGCAGATGCCCGCCATGGTTGTTCAGCAGGATGCGGCAGTTGAGTGGGGCAATCAGCGAAATCATCGTGCAGGAATATGGTGGGCAGGAGCTATTGCGGAGACTTGCCGACCCGTTTTTCTTCCAAGCGTTGAGCTGTGTCATCGGGTTTGATTGGCATTCAAGCGGAACCACCACCACAACGATGGGCGCGCTCAAGGAGGCGATAAAGCCGGAGGAGCTAGGCGTCGCCATCTGCGGCGGCAAGGGGAAAACATCCAGGCACACACCCCAGGAGATTCAAGAGCTGGCCGACGTTTTCCCGATTTCTTCCCAAAAAATTGACGAGCTGACGCACGCCAGCAGGATGGCAGCAAAGGTGGACAGCTCCTGCGTGCAGGACGGCTACCAGCTGTACCACCACACTTTCATAGTTACTGAGGGCGGGGACTGGGCGGTGGTCCAGCAGGGCATGCACGAGAGTCTGGCGAGGCGTTATCACTGGCTGTCGGAGGGCGTACAGAGCTTTGTTGAGGAGCCGCACTCCGGCATCGCGGGGGACCGCCTGGAAGAGGTAGTTTTAGACATGACCGCGCGCGAGAGTGAGGAGGCACGCAAGGCGAGCGTCGATTTGGTTAGGGATAATCCAAAACATTTGCTGCCCCACATCCGTGAGGCTGAGCAGCGTTCGCTCGACGAATATCTTGGGCGTAGCCCCCAAGTGCAGAAGCTGGTGATGCCGACCCCTCACGCAATAACCAAGCTCACGGAGCAGACGGTCAAATCACTGCAGAGGGCTTACGAGATCCAACCGGAGAACTACGAGGGGCTGGTTGCGATAAGAGGGATAGGGCCGAAGGCGGTCAGGGCGCTGGCGCTGGTCTCGGACTTGATTTACGGTAAGCCGCCGTCCTGGAAGGACCCGGTTCGCTTTTCGTTTGCGCACGGAGGCAAAGACGGAGTGCCTTACCCGGTGGACAAGCCAACTTATGAAAAAACAAATGAAATTCTCAGGGGCGCAATTCAGGAAGCCAAGGTTGGCCAAAAGGAAAAGCTCAACGCCATGAGGCGACTGCACGAGTTCCTTGGGTGAAGCCTTAAGAATTTGAAAGTCCAAATCTTGTCGGTCCCGCGGTAACTCAGCCTGGTTAGAGTGGTCGGCTGTAGACTCAAGTGCGGCCACCGACATGTCGGGAGTTCAAATCTCCCCCGCGGGACCACAAGTTTTATTGAGCGCGTGAGCAGACGTGATTGAAACAAATGGCAAAAATAATGACCGTCGAGGACAGGCCAGAATCACTGGAGTTGGTCCGGAAGATCCTTACGAAGGCCGGTTACGAGTTCGTCGGCTGCGAAGATGGCGAAGAATGCTTAGAAAAGTTTGTAAATGAGAAGCCAGACCTGATTTTGTTAGACATAATGCTGCCGGGGATGGATGGTTACGAGGTCTACGAGCAAATAAAAAAACTCAACAAGTCGCAAAAAATCGCGTTTCTATCCGCCCTCGACATCAGCGGGAGGGCTCAGGTGAGGTTGTTCAAGCTTGGCACGCCAGCCTACATCTCTAAGCCTTTCACCCCGGAAGAGCTGCTCACCAAGGTGGCAGAGCTACTTAAGAAGTGACAGTCAAAGTGATTCATAATGGACCTCATCTTCATCGTCCTGGCCGTGCTGAGCTTGCTGGTGCTTTTCGAGCTTGTGGTGATAATAAACTCCCTCCGTTACACCCGGCAGCTTCTCAGGATCAAGGACAAGCACGAGGCGGAACTGAGGAGGGCGCACGAGAAGTTGAAGTCCGTGGACAAGCTCAAGACGGAGTTCATGAACATCGCCGCACACGAGCTCAAGACGCCTCTGGTGCCGATGGTTGGTTACCTCCACCTCATCGACAAGAGCAAGCTGGACTCCGAGGACAGGGAGAACCTGGAGATAGCGATAAGGAACACCCAGAGGCTCCAGCGGCTTGTCGGCGACATCCTGGACATCGCCAAGTTGGAGTCAAAGGTGATGAAGTTCAACATGGAGGACGTCCAGCTGGGCAGGGCGATAAAGGACGCGATTTCGAGCGCGGCCCCGTTCGCCAAGGAGAAGAAGATTTATTTGAAATCGGAGGCGCCGGAGAAGCTCCCAATCATCAAGGGAGACTTCATGAGGCTGTCCCAGGTCCTGACCAACCTCCTCAACAACGCTATCAAGTTCACGGACAAAGGTGGAATCACGGTCAGGGCCAGGAAAAGCGGCGGCGATGTTGTCGTAGAGGTGAGCGACACCGGCATCGGCATGGCCAAACAGGAGATACCGAAGCTATTCGCGAAGTTCTATCAGGCGGACTCGTCCGCGAAAAGGAAGTACGGCGGGACGGGACTGGGGCTGGCCATCTGCAAGGAGATAGTGAAGGCGCACAGGGGGAACATATGGGTGGAGAGCGAACTCGGGAAGGGATCGACTTTCGCATTCAAGGTGCCGGTGAAGAGGTGAGGAGGTTATGGTAAAAATAATGGCCGCGGACGATGAATACGACATCCTTCAACTGCTCGGGCGCATTTTGAAGAAGGAGGGCCACGAGTTCATCGGCTGTTCGACCGGCGGGGAGTTCCTCAAGATGTACCCGAAGGAGAAGCCCGACCTTGTGCTGCTGGACGTGATGATGGCCGGAATCAGCGGGGCGGACGTCTACAGGAAGGTCAAGGAATCAAACAAGAGGCAGAAGGTGATATTTCTCACTGTCTTGGATCCCACTCCAACAGCAGGAGGAGTCAAGACGGATGAGTTGACAACTTACGTGGAAAAGCCGTTTGAGCCCGCAGACCTGCTCAAGAAGGTCAGAGAGATTTTGAAGAAGTAGATTTTCGCACGCCAAGAGATTTAAATGTTGAAAAACAAGTCCTATTGGGTTGGCGGCCACGGCGGCGGGGTAACACCCGGTCCCGTTCGATCCCGGAAGTAAAGCCCGCCAGCGATTTGGGTTGTACTGCCCTGCGAGAGCGGGCGGGAACCCCAAGACGCTGCCAATCCACTTTTCATGATTTCACAAATGTCTTAAGCCTGAAAATGCTGTTTTAGATTGGTGCCCTGGTGGTGTAGCTCGGTCTAACATGGAGCCCTGTCGAGGCTCCGCCCCGGGTTCGAATCCCGGCCAGGGCGCCATCAGAAACGTTTAAAAGCATATTTGCGCTGTTTTAATGGCTAAAAGTGGGATGGAAACCTTAGAGCCGCGTTTTGGGCCCGTAGCGCAGTCTGGCTAGCGCACCGGCCTTTTAAGCCGGGTGTCGTGGGTTCGAATCCCACCGGGCCCGCTAGCGGGGCTGTTGGATGGCAGAGGAAAAAGCGTATGTGCTGCGGCACGTGCTCGTGCCCGAACATAAGGTCCTGTCGAAAGAGGATGCGGAAGAGCTCCTCAAGCGCTACAGCATCCGGCCGCTGCAACTGCCGATCATTCTCAGCAATGATCCAGCAGCAATAGCAATCGGGGCACAGCCCGGAGACATAGTTAAAATAATTCGTGAAAGTCAAACGGCAGGAAAGGCCGTAGCCTACAGGTATGTGGTGAAGGGATAGGATGTTGGACACCTGGCCGACCGTTGAATCATTCTTCAAGGAGAAGGGGCTCGTGCGACAGCACCTCGACTCGTACAACAGTTTTGTCGAGCAGGGCCTTCAGCAGGTGATGGACGAGGTCGGCGGCATAGACCTTGACATCGAAGGGGTTCGGGTAAAGTTTGGAAAAGTACAGCTGGGCGAGCCATCAGTTAAAGAGGCGGACGGCTCCCGCCCGGACCTCTGGCCGAGCGAGGCGAGGATAAGGAACCTGAGCTACACAGTCCCGATTCAGCTTGAGATGAGCTTGGTCAGGGGCGGAAGGGAAGAGCCCCCGCAGGAAGTCTACATAGGCGAGCTCCCGGTGATGATCAAGTCAAAGATATGCAGGCTCTACGGCAAGAGCTATGAGGAGCTCATAGAGAGCGGGGAGGACCCGCTTGACCCAGGCGGATATTACGTGGTCAACGGTTCCGAGAGAGTGATAGTTGCACAGGAGGACCTTGCCTCCAACTCTGTCCTGGTCGAGAGGGACGAAAGGGTCGGGACGGAGGTGGCGAAAGTTTTCTCCACCCACAGGGGTTTCAGGGCGCTCGTGGTCGTGGAGAGAAAACGCGACGGTTTGCTCAGAGTGGCATTTCCAGCCGTCCCCGGCCAAGTGCCTCTGGTTGTCCTGATCAGGGCCCTCGGGCTCGAGAGCGACAAGGAAATAGTGGAAGCTGTCTCGGATGACCCGGAGATTGTCCGAGAATTGTTTGAGAACCTCCAGGAAGCAGTTGAGGTGAAGAGCAAAGAAGATGCTTTCGATTTCATAGGCAAGCGCGTAGCCATCGGCCAGCCTAGAAGCTACAGGCTGCAGCGGGCACAGGAGGTTCTTGACAAGTATTTGCTGCCCCACATAGGAACCAAGCCGGCCGACCGCTTGAACAAGGCCCACTATCTGGGGCGGATGGCGGAGCAGGTGATTGAGCTGGCTTTGAGTAAGAGGGGCGTGGACGACAAGGACCACTACGCCAACAAGAGGCTCAAGCTCGCAGGGGACCTTTTGGAGAACGTGCTCAGGCTCGCCTTCCTGAATTTGATGAGGGACATCAAGTACCAGCTTGAGAGGTCATTCTCCAGAGGCAGGGAGCTGAACCTTAGGACCGCCGCCCGCGCCGACGTTTTGACCGAAAGAATAAGGCATGCTTTGGCGACCGGCAACTGGCCTGGCGGAAGGACGGGGGTCAGCCAGCTACTTGACCGCACCAACTACATAGCCACGGTTTCTCACTTGAGGCGGGTGGTTTCCCCGCTGAGCAGGAGCCAGCCCCACTTTGAGGCCAGAGATCTCCACTCGACCCACTGGGGAAAGATATGCCCGTCTGAAACCCCGGAAGGCCCCAACTGCGGACTGGTGAAGAACCTTGCTATTACGGCGGAGATTTCCACCGGGACTGACGAGGGGAAAGTCGAGCGTCTGATGTACAAGGTCGGCGTTTTCAAAATATCCAAGACGAGCGAGAGGAAGGGCAAGACGACCGTCTACATCAACGGGCGTTTGATTGGGGTAACTGACGACGGGAAGAAGCTCGCAGAGGAGGTCAGGAAGCAGAGGAGGAAGGGGGCGCTGGACGAGCAGGTCAACGTGGCGTTCAGGGAGGACACCGACGCCGTGAGAGTTAACACGGACGCCGGAAGGGTAAGGAGACCGCTGGTGGTGGTCGAGGGAGGAAAGTCCAAGATGACCCAGGAGCTCGTAGACAAGGTCAAGGCGGGAGAGCTCGCCTGGAAGGACCTGATTAGGATGGGGGTCGTGGAGTACATAGATGCCGAAGAGGAAGAGAACCTATACATCGCGATTGACGAGAAGACCCTGACATCCGAGCACACTCATTTGGAGCTGCACCCTCTGGCGGTTCTGGGGATAAGCACGGCCCTGGTCTGCTACGCCGAGCACAACCAGTCTCCCCGCAACACCTACGGTGCAAACATGGCGAAGCAGGCGCTCGGGCTAACATCAACGAGCATCCACAACCGCGTCGACACGAGGGGCTACTTCATGCACTACCCGCAGATCCCGCTCGTAAACACAAAGGTCATGGAAGCAGTTGGGTTTGAAAGCAGGCCCGCGGGGCAGAATCTGGTGGTTGCGATCACAACTTACGGCGGGTACAACATGGAGGATGCCGTGGTTGCCAACAGGAACTCGATAGACAGGGGCATGGGCAGGGTGACTTCTTACAGGATATATGAAAGCGAGGAAGCTCGTTACCCTGGCGGGCAGGTCGACAAGTTTGAGGTCCCGAAGGATGAGATTAGGGGCTACGCCGACACCAGCCTCTACCGAAACCTTGGAGAGGACGGAGTCATCGAAGCCGAGGTGGAGGTAAAGGGCGAGGAGGTTCTCATCGGGAAGACCAGCCCCCCGAGGTTCATTGAGGAGATAGACGAGTTCGGCCTGGCGATGGAGCACGGTCGCCGCGAGAGCTCCATCAGGGTGAGACCGAGCGAGGCCGGGATTTCAGACCTAGTACTTCTGAGCACGACGCTAGAGGGGAACAAGTATGCGAGGGTCAGGCTGAGGGACTCCCGCATCCCGGAGATTGGCGACAAGTTTGCATCAAGACACGGCCAGAAGGGTGTCCTTGGCATAATTCTGGACGCCGCCGACATGCCGTTCACGGAGAGCGGGATAATCCCGGACCTTGTAATAAACCCGCACGCCCTTCCTTCAAGGATGTCGGTTGGCATGCTTTTGGAGATGATATCCGGGAAGGTGGGCGCATCAGCGGGGAAGGTGATGGACGGGACGCCTTTCAGCGGTGTCCCGGAAAATGAGTTGCGGGAGGCGCTCAAGTCATACGGGTTCGAGTCGACGGGCAAAGAGGTGATGTACAACGGGGTAACCGGTGAGATGATTCCGGTCGAGATATTCCTGGGCGTCTGCTACTACCAGAGGCTCCACCACATGGTCGCGGACAAGATTCACGCCAGGGCTCACGGCCCCGTCCAGGTTCTTACCCACCAGCCGACCGAAGGCAGGGCAAGGGAAGGGGGCCTGAGGTTCGGTGAGATGGAGAGGGACTGCTTGATAGGCCACGGGGCCGCCATGCTGCTAAAGGAGCGGCTGCTCGACGCCTCCGATCGGTACACTGCTCTCATCTGCGGCAGGTGCGGTGACTTCGCTTTCTACGACAGGAAAAAGGACCGGACCTACTGCATGAGGTGTGAGGACGATTCAGATGTCTATGAGGTGGAGATGTCTTATGCGTTCAAACTTCTGTCGGATGAACTGAAATCGATGGGCCTTTTCCCGCGGGTGAGGCTCAGGGACAAGGTGTGAGGTCATGAGATCGCTCAAGATGATCGACAGCATAGACTTCGGCCTGTTGTCGGCGGAAGACATACGAAAGATTTCAGTCACCAAGATTGTCACAGCCGATACCTACGACGAGGAGGGCTACCCGATAGAGCGAGGGTTGATGGACTCCAGGCTGGGGGTCGCTGACCCCGGTCTGAGGTGCAGGACGTGCGGCGCAAAAGCAGGGGATTGCCCGGGGCACTTCGGCCACATAGAACTCGCGAGGCCTGTCATCAATGTCGGTTACGTCGAGGTTGTTTACAGCATTCTCCGCGCCACCTGCAGGAACAAGGACAAATGCGGCAGGGTCCTCCTTTCCGAGGAGAAGATAGCTAACTTCAAGCAGAGGATTGAAGAAGAAAAGCGCGCTGGAGGCAGGTGGTGGGAAATAGCTGCAGATGCCACCCGGGCGGCCACCAACGCGGAGGTTTGCCCGCACTGCAAGGAGAAGCAGGCCACGATCAAGTTCGAGAAGCCCACCTCTTTCATAGAGGGCAAGAACTGGCTCTCTCCGAGCGACGTCAGGGAAAGGCTGGAGAAGGTAAGGGACGAGGATCTCCCCCTGCTTGGCATAGACCCCAAGGTGGCGCGCGCAGAGTGGATGGTTTTGAAGGTACTTTCCGTCCCGCCGGTGACCATGAGGCCAAGCATAACTCTCGAGTCTGGAGTGCGCTCTGAGGATGACCTGACCCACAAGCTGGTAGACGTGATAAGAATAAACCAGCGCCTGGCAGAAAACATAGAGGCGGGAGCCCCCCATCTCATAATCGAGGACCTGTGGGAGCTGCTGCAGTACCACGTCACGACTTATATTGACAACGCCGTTTCTGGGGTTCCTCCGGCGAGGCACCGCTCCGGCAGGGTGCTCCGCACTCTCGCCCAGCGCCTCAGGGGGAAGGAGGGAAGGTTCCGCGGCAACCTTTCCGGGAAGCGCGTCGACTTCTCGGCCAGGACGGTTGTTTCCCCAGACCCGAACATCAGCATAAACGAGATAGGGGTCCCAGAATACATCGCGGACACCCTGACCATCCCGGTGAGGGCAAACGATCACAACATAGAGTCGCTCCGCAACTTCATCAGGAGGGGCCCGGACCATTATCCAGGAGCAAACTACGTCATCAGCCCCGATGGGAAAAGATACGACCTCAGATATGCCGACAGGGAGGATCTCGCGAACAAGCTGGAGCTGGGCTTCCAAGTCGAGCGCCACATCACTGACGGGGACATCCTTCTCTTCAACAGGCAGCCTTCCCTCCACAGGATGTCCATCATGGCCCACGAGGTCAAGGTTTTGCCGGGGAGGACTTTCAGGCTGAACCTGAGCGTCTGCCCGCCATACAACGCGGACTTTGATGGCGATGAGATGAACGTCCACGCCCCGCAGACGGAGGAGGCCCAGGCTGAGGCAAGGATTCTCATGAAGGTCCAGGAGCAGATACTTTCGCCGAGGTTTGGTGGGCCGATCATAGGCGGGATTCAAGAGCACATAACTGGGTCCTATCTTCTCACCCACAGGAGCACAAAGCTCACGAGGGCGCATGCCCAGCAGCTTTTGGCTCAGGCAGGGATTTTTGACGACCTTCCAAAGCCAGCAATCAAGGAGAAGGGGGCAGAGTACTGGACAGGCAAGCAGATTTTCAGCATGCTCCTGCCAAGTGACCTCAACCTCAAGTTCAAGGCCAAGATCTGCGAGAACTGCACGCGATGCAAGGAGGAGGAATGTGAAGTCGACGGGTATGTGGTGATAAAAGACGGGAAGCTACTCAGCGGAGTGATAGATGCCAGGAGCTACAAAGCCCTCGACTCTGGCTGCGAGATTCTGGACAGGATAGTCAAAGATTACGGGACCACGGTCGCGCGCGAGTTCCTCGACAAAATCACAAGGCTTGCCATAGCCTCCGCGATGCTGCTCGGGTTCACCACGGGGATAGGCGACGAGGACATACCGTCGGAAGCGAAGGACAGGATAGCAGAGGTGCTTGAGGAGGCGAGGGGGAAAGTGGAGAAGTTGATAGAGGTCTACAACGCCGGCGAACTCGAACCCCTGCCTGGAAGGTCACTGCGGGAGACGTTGGAGATGAGGGTCATGGAAGTACTCGCGGAGAGCAGGGATATCGCCGGCTCGATAGCTGAAAAGTACCTTGGGCTGGACAACCACGCGGTAATAATGGCGCGAATCGGGGCTAGGGGGAGCATGCTGAACCTCACCCAGATGGCGGCCTGCGTGGGGCAGCAGTCAGTCAGGGGGGAGAGAATAAGCCGCGGTTACAGGGGGCGCACGCTGCCCCACTACAAGAGGGGGGACCTTGGTGCCGGGGCCAGGGGGTTCGTGAGTTCAAGCTACAAGTCGGGGCTGAAACCGCTGGAGTTCTTCTTCCACGCGATGGGCGGGAGGGAAGGGCTTGTGGACACGGCCGTGAGGACGGCTCAGAGCGGGTACCTGCAGCGCAGGCTGATCAACGCCTTGCAGGACTTGCGGGTGGAATATGATGGCACCGTTAGAGACGATAGGGAGGCCATCGTGCAGTTCAACTACGGGGAAGACGGCGCGGACCCGGCCAGAAGCGACAGGGGGGAGTCCGTGAATGTGAGAAAGATTGTCGCGAGGTTGACGAGTGATTAAGATGGTTGGAATTTCTTCAGATACAATAAAGGAAGAGGTACAGGTGCTGAAGGGGCAGGTGCCGGACCTTGTGGTCCAGAAGCTTCAGGCTGAACTAATCAAGGTGGCGAAAGATAAGGCGGTGACCCGGGAGCAGCTTGAGAAGATATTGAAGGAGGTAAAGCATGCATATCTGGAGGCGGTGGTTGAGCCGGGTGAGGCGGTCGGGACAGTGGCTGCCCAGTCGATGGGTGAGCCCGGAACACAGATGACCCTCAGGACCTTCCACTATGCCGGAGTAGCTGAGCTGAACGTCACGCTTGGGCTGCCGAGGCTTATAGAAATCTTGGACGCGAGAAAGACGCCTTCAGCCGCCCTGATGACGATATACCTGAAGGAGAAGTACTCAAAAAGCAAGGCTAAGGCCACCGAGTTCGCGCAGAAGATAGAGATGACGACGGTGACCGACGTTGCCCTGATGACGGAGGCCGACCTGATAAACATGATTTTCATTGTGACACTCGACCGCTCGAAGATGCAGAGGCGGGGGCTCACTCCTACCCAGGTTGTCAACACGATAAAAACTGCCCTGAACATGGAAGCGGTCTTGGACGGGTACAAGCTGCGGGTCAAGCCATCCATCGCGAGCATCTCTGAGCTGAGGAGGACTTCCACAAAGATCAGGAATCTCCCCCTCCAAGGGATCAAGGGGATATCAAGGGTTCTCGTGAAGATGGAGGGGGACGAGTACGTGGTTTACACAGAAGGATCAAACCTGGCAGGTGCTCTTGCGATGCCCGAGGTTGACCAGACGAGGACATCTACCAACAACATTCATGAGATTGAAGAGGTGCTCGGGGTAGAGGCCGCGAGAAACGCGATAATGAACGAGACGGTCAAGACGCTTGAGGAGCAGGGGCTGGACGTTGACCTCAGGCACATAATGCTGGCTGCGGACGCAATGACCGCTTCCGGGGCGATCAGGCCCATCGGGAGGCACGGCGTCAGCGGAGAGAAGGCGAGCGTGCTGGCAAGGGCATCTTTTGAGATAACCACTGACCACCTCCTCGACGCCTGCATGCACGGGGAGTCTGACAAGCTTTGCGGAGTGATTGAAAACGTGATCGCCGGGCAGCCCATCCCATTGGGCACCGGTTCGGTTGAGCTCGTGCGGAAGGAGGCGAAAAGTGGAGCTAAGTAAGGAGCTGGGGCAGGCCGTGAACACAGGTAGGGTGGCGATCGGGACTGCCAGTTCCATCAAGGCCCTCAAGCGCGGCGAGGCCAAGCTCGTCATCACATCTTCTAACTGTCCACCAAGGGTAACTGCGGACATCGAACACTACTCCAAGCTGGCGGGAGTTACAGTGCACGTTTTTGCGGGCGACAGCGGCGAGCTGGGGCTGGCGTGCGGCAAGCCGTTCATGGTGAGCGTCGCCGCGGTCATAGAACCAGGGAACTCCAGCATCCTGAGCGCGGTGGAGCGAAAATGACAGTGAAGCTGACGTCAGAAGAGCTGAACTACATCGCCCTTTTTGAGGGAGTAACCCACGCGCGCGTGAAGGACTGCGTGATCGAAGAGGACGGGAGCTTGGTGACTTTTGTTGTCAACGAGGGGGACATAGGGCTGGCGATCGGCAAAGGCGGGAGCAACGTGAAGAGGGTCAGGAACATGATTGGTCGGAGCGTGGGGGTGGTGGAGTACTCCGAAGACCCGGTCAAGTTCCTGAAGAACGCGCTACTGCCTGCAAAGGTGAAATCGGTGGAGATATCTGAACAGGAGGGAAAGCGGGTGGCGACGGCGGTTGTTGATATCATGGACAAGAGGCTGGTTTTGGGGAGAAAGAGGAGGAAGCTCCTGAACGCGAAAAAGCTGGCCCAGAGGCACCACCAGGTTAACGACATCGTTGTTAAGTGAGATTTAAAACGGGGGACTGGCTATTGATTTGGGTGTATAGATGAAGGCACCGAGAGGAGAGTTCGCTGCCAGGAAGCTGTCATCGGGGCGGCAGAGGTTCAAGTGGAAGAGCGCCAGGTACAAGACTAGGGTGCTAAGGCTGAAGGAGAAGGCGGACCCGCTTGAGGGCTCGCCGCAGGCGAAAGGGCTTGTCCTGGAGAAGGTCGGGATAGAGGCCAAGCAGCCCAACTCCGCGATCAGAAAGTGCGTCAGGGTCCAGCTCGTGAAGAGCGGCCGCCAGGTAACATCGTTCGCCCCCGGGGACGGCGCAATAGGTTTCATAGACGAGCATGACGAGGTCGTGATCGAAGGGATAGGTGGCGCAAAGGGGGGTTCTTATGGAGACATCCCGGGCGTGAGATACCGTGTCGTGAGCGTCAACGGGATTTCGCTCAATGAACTTGTGAAGGGCAGGAAGGAGAAGCCCACGCGGTGATGGTTTGGCTTTCAAGTACTTTGGGAAGTGGGGGGTAGAAGGGATAGTCGTCAAGGACGAGGGGCTTAGGAAGTACATCCACCTGGAGCCGAAGCTGGTCCTGCACAGCGGGGGCAGGCAGGCGAGGAAGCAGTTCGGGAAGGCGGATGTCCCTGTTGTTGAGAGACTGATGAACAAAATGATGAGGTCAGGGCCGGGGGCGAGGAAGCTCGGCGGGAAAATCATAAGGGGCGTGGGGGCGACGGGGAAAAAGCACAAGGTATACAACATAGTCAGAAGCTCGTTTGAAATCATAGAGAAAAAGACCAATGAAAACCCGGTTCAAGTTTTCATTCGCGCGATACAGAATGCAGCTCCCCGGGAGGAAACCACCCGCATAACTTACGGGGGGATAACGTACTACGTGGCCGTGGACTCGGCCCCGCAGAGGAGGCTGGACTCCGCCATCAAGAACCTGGCCGCAGGGGCATTTTCGGCGGCTTTCTCGGGCAAGAAGCACATGAAGGACTGCCTGGCGGATGAAATCATCATGGCAGCGAACAACGATGTCAAGAGCTTCTCGGTGGCGCGCAAGGAAGAGATGGAAAGAATAGCCAAGGGGGCTAGGTAAACCTTTTATATAGTCGTGTGGAAAATAGCTGAAAGGAGGAAGAACATGGTTAAACCGCACATGAATCTCGTGACCATCGGGCACGTCGACCACGGGAAGTCGACCACCATGGGCAGGATGCTGTTCGAGAAGGGCGTTGTGAGAGAGGAGGATGTCAAGAAGTTCGAGGCGATGGGGGACAAGGGGAAGAGCTTCAAGTTCGCGTGGGTGATGGACGCCCTGAAGGAGGAGAGGGAGAGGGGTCTGACGATAGACCTTGCCCACAAGAAGTTTGAGACTGATAAATATTACTTCACGATCATAGATGCCCCCGGCCACAGGGACTTTGTAAAGAACATGATCACCGGCGCAAGCCAGGCGGACGCTGCGGTTCTGGTGGTCGCGGCCGATGACGGGATAATGCCCCAGACCAGGGAGCACGCCGCTTTGGCGTTCACACTTGGTGTCGGGCAGTTAATCGTTGTCATAAACAAGATGGACCTCGTGGAATACAAGCAGGACATCTTCAACAAGCTCAAGGGCGAGATCACGGACCTTCTGAGGACTGTGGGTTACAGGAACGCTGACAAGTTCCTCTTTGTGCCCACCGCTTCATTTCACGGAGAAAATGTGACGAAGCCGAGCGAAAAGATGAAGTGGTACACTGGCCCAACCCTCTTCGCATCGCTCGACTCATTCACGGTCCCGGAGAAGCCGCTCGACAAACCCCTCAGGGTGCCCGTTCAGGACGTCTACACCATAACGGGTGTGGGGACGGTGCCGGTGGGCAGGGTGGAGACAGGCGTGATAAAGATAGGGGACACGATAGTTTTCGAACCAGCCGGCGTAACTGGCGAGGTCAAGTCAATAGAGATGCACCACGAGCAGATCCAGAAGGCGGAACCGGGGGACAACATAGGTTTCAACGTCAGGGGGATAGACAAGGCCGCGGTGAAGAGGGGGGACGTCGTAGGTCACACTCAGAAACCGCCCGCCGTGGTCAAGGAGTTCAAGGCCAGGATTGCGGTGCTCCAGCACCCGACCGCATTGGCCGCAGGTTACACTCCTGTCTTCCACGCGCACACGGCCCAGGTGGCTTGCACGATTACAGAGATCATAAACAAGCTCGATCCGAAGACTGGGGAGCCGCTCCCTGAGAAGCCGGAGTTCATAAAGAAGGGAGACATGGCCACAATCCTTGTGACCCCCACGAGGCCCATGGTCATGGAGAAGGCGACCGAGATTCCGCAGCTCAGCAGGTTTGCCATCAGGGACATGGGGATGACGATAGCCGCGGGCGTTTGCGTGGATTCTACCCTCGCAAAGTAGACTTTTTATCTCTCCCCCTTCATTTAGGTGGGGATACAATTGCAGAAAGCAAGGATAAAACTCTCCAGCACGGACATCAAGAAGCTGGACGAGGTTTGCAGGCAGGTCAAGGGGATTGCCGAAAGGGCAGGGGTGGCTTCAGTAGGCCCGATTCCGCTCCCGACCAAGAAGGTTAAGATAACCACCCGCAAGTCACCGGACGCGGAGGGGACCATCACTTTTGACCGCTGGGAGATGAGGATACACAGGCGGCTCATAGACCTGCAGGCTGACGAGAGGGCCCTCAGGCAGCTCATGAGGGTGCAGGTGCCTGATGAGGTCGCGATTGAAGTTGAGCTGAAGTCCTAGTCCTCTTTCTTGATACCGTCAAACAGCTCCAATGGTTCAGGGGTCTTCACGCCGAGTTTCCTAAAGTACTTCACGATGGTTTCAATGTCGTGCATGAGGAGTTCGTCTGCCATCGGGTTCCTGATGTCCGTCCCCACGGAGAAGTCGATGATCACTGGATTTGGCGCCATGAGCACATTGTACTCGCTCAAATCGGCGTGCACGATTTTCGCCTTTTGGTAGAGTAGCTTCATGGTTTTTAATATGATTTTGAAAGCCTTGTCCGGATCTTTTGGCTGGGCATCTTTCATCCGCGGGTATGGGGTTTCCCCCCTGCCTAAGAACTTCATCACCAAGACATTTTTCTCATGCCTTATCGGCTTGGGCACCGGAGCCCCCGCCTCATATGCTCTCTGAAGATTCCTGAACTCCCTTGAAGCCCACGCGAATATGACGTCCCTTTGATCTTTTGTGATGCCTTCAAATCTCGGGTCACCGGCAAGGTAGCGGTGCATGTGTTTGAAGTTGGATGTCGCTATCATGTAGATCTTGACGGCCACGGGTTTTCCTTTTTTGTCGAGGGCGCAGAAGACTTGCGCCTCCTTTCCTGCGGAGACAACTCCCTGAAATGTGTCGATGATTCCCGTATCCAACAAGTGGCGGAGGGTGAGGAGGGTCTGGCTGTCGAAAACCCGCGCCATTATCTTGTAAGTTTCGGAGTCCTTTTTAAGACGCTCGAACTTGCGGCGCTCCAGCTTCTTCAGAGTGGTTTCAAGATCTGACGGCAGAAGAGTCCACCTATTCCCAGAGGCCCTTTCTCCTCAGCCATTCGACCTGAGTGCCAGTGTAGCGGTAGATTATGTCCCCCTTTTCATCACTCTGGACAATCCACGGCAGCACTATTACCACGTCCCTGTTGCGTACCCACATGCGCTTCCTGATCTTTCCCCTTATCCTGGCGTTCCTGACGTGCCCGTCCTTGCACCTCACGCGGGCCCTGTCGAAGCCGAACATCTCCTCCACGAGCCCCAGCACCTCGCCGGACTTCGGCATGCGCAGGCGCTCTATTTCCTCAGCTGGCTTGTATTTCGGCATTAGCTCCTCCCATACCTTCTGTCAAAGAGCAGCCGGTTGGCACCGTTCAGCATCGCCCGGACGCTTGCCATTATTATGTCCCCGCTCGTCCCCCTCGCCGTCACTATCCTCTTCCCATCAGTTAGCTTGACAACCACGTTCACCACGGCGTCAGTCCCACCCGAGATGGCGTCAACGTGGTACTCTTGGAGGCGGATGTTGGATATCCCCTCGACAACCTCTCTTATGGCGTGCATCACCGCGTCAACCGGACCTATCCCAACCCCTGACTTGGTGACCTCCTTGTCCCCAAACTTCACCTTGACCGAGGCGGTCGGCGTGACCTTGTTGCCGCTGAGAACAGTCAGCTCCAGAAGCTGGACTATCTCCTCAAAACCGCGCCCCATGACTGAGTCAACAATTGCCCTGAGTTCGGTGTCGGTCACGAGCTTGCCCTGGTCCCCCAGCCTCTTGACCTGCTCGAAGACCTCCGTCACCTGCTCCTTGGTGGGCTTTATCCCCATCTTTTTCATCTCGTTCTCGATGGCGTGCGACCCGACATGTTTCCCAAATACGAGCTTTCTGGTCTGCCCGACTTTTTCAGGAGGTATCGGCTCGTACGTCGGTGGATAGATAAGGACGCCGTGGGTGTGGATGCCGGCCCCGTGAGTAAATGCATTCTCCCCGACGACTGGCTTGGTGGGCGAAATCGGGATACCAGTCAGGTGTTCCACCAGCTTTGAGATGGAGTACAGCTTGTTCATCTTCACTCCCGTCCGGATGCATTTGAAGTGGTTCAGAGCCAGCACCACCTCTTCAAGTGGCGCGTTGCCTCCCCTTTCACCCAGCCCATTGACAGTGACGTGGACCTCCTTGGCCCCGCCCTCGACGCCCGCCAAAGTGTTCGCCGTAGCCAGCCCGAAGTCGTTGTGGCAGTGGGCAGCTACGGGGACCTTCAGCCTGCTCGCCAAGTCGGAGTAGAGCTTCTTTGACGTCTCTGGGGTCAGCACGCCGACGGTATCGCAGGCACATACCCTGTGAACACCAAGCCCAACCGCGCCAGAGAAAAGCTTTCTCAGAAAGACCGGGTCTGTCCGGCTCGCGTCCTCGGAGGAGAACTCAACCCGGAGCCCGTGGTCAAGGGCATGCTGGGCAGTATCATAAGCCATCTTAGTGATTTCCGCCCTGGATTTCTTGAGCCTGTGCTTGAGATGTATGTCTGACGTCGGGACTACGAGGTGGATGCTGTCCACATCACAGGCCAGCGCAGCGTCAACGTCTTCTTTGCGGGCCCTCGAAAAGCTGCAGATCTCGGCGTCCAGCTTGGCTTTTGATATGCTTTTTATCGCCTTTCTCTCTCCCTCTGAAGATATGGCGACCCCGGCCTCTATTATGTCCACGCCGAGCTCGTCGAGGGCGCGGGCTATCTCCAGCTTCTGTTCGGCGGATAGGGCCACCCCTGGGGCCTGCTCCCCGTCCCTCAGTGTCGTGTCCAAGACCGTTACTTTTCGACCTGCCATTTTAGCACCTTCCGTATATTGGAAACGGCGCATATTATAGCCTGCTGTAAGATGCCACAAATACTTTCGGTGACCGCTCCCCGAAAGTCGCTTGACTATGGGACAAGAATGTGTTTGAGAACCCATGGAAAGTGAAAAATGGTATTTAATTGGGGCCTTGTGGGGTGATCCATGCTTTGGTTCTTACGGTGGAGAGCACTTGATTGGCGTATACGGCGAAAAAGAATTTTGCGAAACATTTGCTGAAAAAATAAGTCGATTTTATGGACTGCGTACGTACGTATATTTCAACAAAAAACAAGGATGTTATAGAGGTTGTGCTTCAGGAAAGAATGACGTTTTAAGGTCCGCCTTCAATGAGCTGAACTCCTTTGGCCCATTTGGAAGACATAAATGGCGTGTACCCAAGGCGCTTTTTCAAGAGTGTACTGCCGCGCAAAAATTTGCGTTAATGGGATATTCGGACGCGGAGGGGTGCTGTAACTTTAGACCAAACAAGGCGCACCGCAGAGTTAAATGGAGTAGCGTCAACAAGGTTGGATTATTACAGGTCAGGTCACTTTTGAACGAGTTTGGTATCTCAACCAGCAAATTGACATCAAGTAGTGGAAATGGTGGTAAGTTCAAGAGTTCTTATCCTTGTTGGGATCTAACAGTTGAAAATTGTGTGAGTCTGGCGAGGTTCTACAGTCAGATTGGCTTCGGCACATGGCGCAAGCAAATCAAACTGCTCAGCATTCTCTTGTCTTATAAAAAGGAAAGAGACATTAATGCCGTCAGCGAAGAACTATTGTGGAGCCCCGTGGGGTAGACCAGTAACGACTGGGCCCAATGGCCAATCCTGACAGGCTCTGGACCTGTCGACGGCGGTTCGAATCCGCCCGGGGCTACCACTTAATACGGTTAAGCCAGACCCCCAGCCAAGCCCGCTATCTCTGCCAGTTCTCCTAGCTTTTTGTTATTCTTTTTTCCTCTAACTTTATTGCAACACGATTGTTTCTAATGTAAGCTATGTCGTAATAGATAAGCTCGACTGGAGTTACGTCCTCTGGGATTTGAAACAATATTTCCATTGTTATCTCCTGTTGAGGTCCCAAAGCCCTGCCACACCAAATCATTCCATATGGCTTGGTCTGAAGGTAGCTACCGTATGTGTAACCGTTCGCCTTAAGCTTAAAGGGTGGGGGAAAGAGAAATCCTTTGTCATTCAGTCTGATGTTTTTAATAGTCACATCTACAACTACAAACTTTGTTTTTGGCTCTGCCTCAAAAAACAGCGGACTTCTGGCTGGTTTTCCATTAATCGTCTTAATTCCCATTATTTCTTTAGCTGTAACTTTCTTTGCGAACTTTACAGATTTAACTGTTATCAAAACATCTGTAACTTTTACCGTGTCTCCAATCCTCGCGTGTCTTGCCTTGATTGCTGCTTCTTCCTCCAATTTCTTGTCTTTGACCAATCTCTCTTCTTTTATGATTTCGTATTTCGCTTTCAGTTTCTCCACTTTCTTTTTATCAATTATCGGATATTTACTACTGTCAGAAGCCCAGACATTATTACATACCTTACAACGCCACGTGACCCACCCTCTTCTCATGGTAGTTCCACATACTGGGCAAAGCAGCTCTTCAGGCGCTTCTTTTTTCTGCATTTTCATTTTCCATCAACCTCATATTGTTGGGCAGTTTCTTGTTTTCCTCACTTAGTAAAATGCGCCCCCCTCAAATATATTTTCCCTAAATTAGTACACAGTCCCCTTAAATCCTTAACGAATTTTTAGCGGTTTTCCTTCGTATGTCCATGCGAAAGGCTTGGCCGTCTTGTTGTACTCTTCGATAAATTTCAGGAGCTGTTTTGTCAGGTCC
>Ga0315282_10000462_pt1 | contig 80873 bp, 70 predicted proteins | sample YL17G07_20_MG_FD_203693 | JGI IMG/M metagenome (GOLD analysis project Ga0315282, IMG submission 203693) | Sediment microbial communities from Yellowstone Lake, YNP, Wyoming, USA - YL17G07_20 | ecosystem: Environmental > Aquatic > Freshwater > Lake > Sediment | place: USA: Wyoming | collected...
CAGAGGCGTGAATGCGCTGTTTTTACTGCTTGAGCATGTCCCTTGGAAGGTTCGGGAGGTTTTGCAAATTGATTATGGAGGAGAGAGCCATCGCCAGCTTTCCTTCTAAGACACTAAACCCAAAGAAAAGAGGTAGTTACTGACGATAACCCTAGGAGATTTTATGACACTTTTAGGATTAGACTTTAAGTTGATTTAAATTACCGGAGTTTCCAGGAAAGGAAAAATAGGGAGCAAAAAAGAAAGGAATATCCCGATAATCGTGCTCATCCTCAGAAAGTTTATTAAAAGGGAAGTTTATTAAAAGGCAAAGCTCTTTTTTGCAGTCAAGCCAGTGCTGTTTACCAATCATCTGTGAAAATTAGATGATGAGTATCCCGCAGTATTTTCTATCCTCCCCTGTGTTTATGGATTGTTTTTTGTTCGGCTTTTGATGCTAAAAAATTGAAAAAGGTGCAGGATGACCTCAACTTTCTGGAAAATTGGGAAATATGTAGGATGTCTCCAATTTTCAATTTTCGTTCCTGTCTTCTGGAAAATCAGGAAACGCGTAGGGCGTCCCCCATTTTTTTAACAGGCTGCAGGATGAAGGACCAGGAATAAGCTCCGGGCTTAATCAGATACTGCGGGTGCGGTTTGGCGCCCCAGGAGTCGTCGCCTCCGACACCCATCTGCTTCAAATCTATGGTCACATACAGATTGCTTCGCCGCGGCACATCCACAAAATGCTTTTCTCCGCGCTTGTTCAAGGTTAGGTCTTCAGGCGTGTAAGGAATGGCTGCAAATTCAAAAACCGGACTGCCGCTGAATTTTATTCCGTAGCCGTCTTTGTTCATTATTACCAGCCATCTGGTGTCAGTCCTATTGCCAAACTCCTGCGGGCTGACGTAGGGAATAACCTGCTCGGCCACGGTCGTCCTGTAAATTCCGACAAAAGCCGAAGTTTTGCGGTCGCAGTAATTTTCGTGCGGCCCGCGTCCATAGTATTCAATATTCTCAAAGCCCTCAGCCAGTCCCAGCAGCATCCCCACCCGCGGGATTTCAGGCAGCTTGTCCGGGCTGGCCGGCTTAAACTCATTGCTGACCTTTATCGTTCCATCCTGAGCTACGGTATAAACCACGGTGTGATTGGCTTCAATTGCAGGCAGATAAAAATCCACCCTGACCACAGCCTGACCGGCCTTATCCTTGCTCACCTGAAAAGCTTTGACCTGCCGATTCAAACTGGCTTCCCGCCACGTCTTGAGCCTGGTCGGCATTCTATTTCCGAAATCGTTATCAGTAGACGCCCGCCAGAAATTGGGAAGCGGCCCATCCTTCAGCAGCTCCACATTTTCAAATTTATATGAGGTGAGCCGCCCTTCAGCCCGATCAAAAGTCAGGACAAAATCTTTGCCGCTGATGATAACTTCGTTTTTGTTTGCTTTGTTTTCTTTTATTTTGAGTTTCGGCAGTTTTTCTGAAGTTTTGGTAGCTGCTTGTATCTCCTGTCCTGACTGGGGCCTAGTCTTAACAGCGGCCTGCTCTTCTGCCAGCTTCAGCTGTTCCGAAGCAATAACGTGGCCAGCTGGAATTAACCCATGAGCCATTTCTTTAACAGCTTTAAGCTCAATATTCAGATAAACTTCATCGCCTGAATTTAGAACTTCGGCCGAAATATCCAGTTTCACTTCGGTCGACTGACAGGGTTTAACTGTCGGGCAGGATAGCGAACCTTCACCTGTGCTCTTCCCATTTTTCAGCAGCTCCCAGTGAATTACGAAGCTATCTCTATCGAAGTCGAGAAAATCATACTTATTGATGATTTTGATTTTTGCCTCAGGCTTTTTGGCTTTAACCGGTTCTACTAACTTAAACTCTGCCGGCTGATAAACTTTTTTGACTTCCCACAGCGCTGGATGCGGCGTCCTGTCCGGTGCCACCAGTCCGTTGCAGTTGAAGTTAGCGTCCGACGGTGTTCCAGGTGGCCCATAATCTCCTCCATAAGCCCAGAACAGCTCGCCCTTTTCATTCTTCTTGGCAAAGCCCTGGTCCACCCAGTCCCAGATAAAGCCACCCTGCAGGGCCGGATATTTCTCAATCACCTCCCAGTAATCCTGCAGGTTGCCGGTGCTGTTGCCCATTGAATGGTCATATTCGCACATAATAAGCGGCCGCGGTGGATTCTGCTTAGCATAGGCTTCAATGTCTTCGATTCTTTCGTACATCGGGCAGTAAATGTCAGTGTTCCAGCTGAGCTCGGCCCGTTCATACTGAACCGGTCGGGTGGTGTCTCTCTGCTTAATCCATTTATAAGCTTCTTCAAAATTTATCCCGTTTCCGGCTTCGTTCCCCATTGACCAGATGACCACCGACGGATGATTCTTATCCCTTTCCACCATCCGCTTCATGCGGTCCAAATGAGCCGGACCCCAGTCCGGGTTTTTGGCCAGGCTCTTTTCGCCGTAACCCAGGCCGTGGGATTCAATGTTGGCTTCATCAATCAGATAAATCCCGTAGTAATCACACAGCTGATACCAGCGCGGGTCATTGGGATAATGGCTGGTTCTCACCGCATTGATGTTGTTCTGCTTCATCAGCTGGATATCGCGGACCATGGATTCTTCCGAAATCACATGGCCGGTCCAGGGGTCGGTTTCATGGCGGTCAACGCCTTTAAATCGGACGGCCCGGCCGTTGATCAGCAGCTGTCCATTCTTAATCTCCACACGGCGGAAGCCCACTTTTCTGGCAATAGCTTCAACCGGTTTGTTCTTTTCATCGCTCAATTCCAGGCATAGAACATAGAGATTCGGAGTTTCAGCGCTCCAGGGTTTAATATCCGGGATGTCTCCTTTAAAGTTGAGCACCTTCTTTTCGCCTGGCTTCAGGGTAAAAGTCTTTTTTTCCAGCAAATATTTTTCGCCATTATCGTCCTGGACGGAAACAGTCAGGTTGTAAACCAGCAGCTTTTCGGTTCTTTTGGTTGGAGCTGATTGGTTATTCAGTATTTCAACCTCCAGGTCAAGGCGGCCCTCCTGATAATTTTCATCCAGCAGGGTCCGGGCGAAAAAGTCCCGGATTCTGGTTTTTGGGGCAGCATACAGATAGACATCCCGCTCAATCCCGGAAATCCGCCACATGTCCTGGCATTCAAGATAAGAACCGTCAGACCAGCGGTAGACTTCCAGAGCCACTAAGTTTTCACCTGGCTGGAGATAGGGTGTAATCTTAAACTCCGCCGGCGTTTTGGAATCCTGACTGTAGCCCACTTTCTGGCCGTTGACCCAGATATAAAAAGCTGATTTGACCGCACCAAAATGAATGAAAACATCCAGGCCTTTCCAGCTGTCTGGAACCGTGAATTTCAGCCGATATGAGCCTACCGGGTTGTTATCGTGAGAAATATGGGGCGGGTCAGGGTTTCTGGTGAATTCATAGTCACTGTTGACGTAAATCGGGAACCCGTATCCCTGAAGCTCCCAATTGGAAGGCACCTCAATTTCCTTCCAGTTGCGGTCATCATAATCAGGCCTGTAAAAATCCACCGGACGGTCAGCTGGTTTCGCCACCCAGCGGAACCTCCATTTTCCGTTCAAAGATTTATACCATGGTGAATTTTTGGACTCTGTCCGCAGGGCCAGATTCAGGTCGGGGAAAGGGATGCAGGTGGCATGGGGCAACTCAGTATTTATGGCAAACACCTCGGGATTTTCCCAGTCATTCAAGGTTGTTTCCTGGCTTTGAGATGATATTTGCTGCCTGCTGAGAAGGATAATCAATAATGTGATCAAAATAAAAATTTTTTTGCCCAAAAAAGTTGATTTATAAGCCATCTTTTCAGGCATGGTTAACTCCTTTTATCTATAAAACGTAGTTTAATACTGCTCAGGGCCAGAGTTTTTCCGGGTATTTGCCTTCTTTTATGAGCTGGCGCAAACCATCCTGGACCCAGGGCCGGTCCTGCTGGTAGGTGACACCAAACCATTTCTCTTCAGTGGTTAAAACTCTAACCAGAGCTTTCTTTTCCCGGGCTAAAGAGCCGATCACTTCAGGAATGTAGAATTCAGACTTTAATGGATCGATCTTCGGCTCTGTCAGGAATTGATGGAAGCGGGCTTCAAGCTCCCGGAAAATGCTCGGCGTGAGGCCGAAGATGTTCATTGAGGCAATATCTTCGGGCGAGAGCGGATGCCAGATCTGGCCGTCTTCGGTGTATTTTATTCCATCCGGGAATTTCTGGACTTTTGTCCTTTCGCGCAGGTCCATCAGGTAGCCGTCTTCCGATTTCCGGCAGATACCCCTGGCCACATGTCCGTGCTCGGAGAGAGTGTTAGCGAGACGGTAGCCGACCATGGCATAATTGTAATGAGCCGGTTCATCCTTAACCTCTCTCATATAATCGGCCAGCTTTTTTATGGCCTCGTAGCCATAAAAATCGTCAGCATTGATGACCAGAAAATTTCCTGAAACCACTGGCCGGCTGAGCAGAACAGCCTGTCCTGTCCCCCAGGGCTTGGTCCTATCCGCAGGCACCTTAAAGCCTGGCGGCAAAGCCATATCCAGTTTCTGAAAAACATAGGAAACCTTAAAATACTTTTCCGCCCGGTTGCCGATTTTTTCCTTGAATACCCGCTCTAAATCATAACGGATAATAAAAACTACCTGCTCAATCCCGGATCTCCAGGCGTCAAAAAGGGAGTAATCAATGATTATTTCTCCGTTCGGTCCGAGGGGATCAACTTGCTTCAGCCCGCCATAACGGCTGCCTATGCCCGCCGCCATAATTACCAAGGCCAGTCCTGACATCTTCTCACCTCTTTTTAAATTCAATACCACAAAAACTGGCGGAAAAAAAGGAGAGATTGAATTCAATATAGGAAAAGCGCTTCACCATGACCTTTACTTACCTTAGGTCTTATTTTATTGTATAATCAAAGCATAAAAGGTGATTATCAATGATTCATTCGACAACGGTTATTTGTATCAGGCATAAGGGCCAGGTGGTCATGGCCGGTGATGGTCAGGTGACCCTCGGTCAGACCGTGCTAAAAAAGACTGCTCAGAAGGTTCGGCGGTTGTATAAAGACAAGGTTCTGGCCGGTTTTGCTGGAGCCACTTCAGACGCTTTTGCCCTCTTCGCCCGGTTCGAAGCCAAGCTTGAAGAATACAGGGGGAATCTATCGCGGGCAGCCATTGAACTGGCCAAGGATTGGCGTCTGGATAAATCGTTGCGACAGCTTGATGCTCTTCTGGTAGTGGCTGATGAAACCAGCACTTTCCTCATTTCAGGAACGGGAGATGTGGTCGAGCCAGATGATGGGATCATCGCCGTGGGTTCTGGTGGGCCCTATGCCTTAGCTGCCTCCAGAGCTTTGATCAAACACACCGACCTTTCGGCGAAGGAGGTTGCTCTGGAAGCCTTGAAAATAAGCTCTGAAATCTGCATATATACCAACGACAATTTTACTGTTGAGGAACTCTGATGGCTGTTGAACTTGAAGGCAATGTAATTAAAGGAGGCGACCTGATTTCCAGGGACAGAGATACCGAACTTACTCCCCAGGAGATAGTGGCCGAACTCGATAAATACATTATCGGGCAGAAAGCGGCTAAAAAGGCGGTGGCTATTGCTTTGAGAAATCGTTTTCGACGTCGCAAACTTCCGCCTGAACTAGCCGATGAAATTGCTCCCAAGAACATTCTGATGATCGGGCCTACAGGCGTTGGTAAGACCGAGATTTCGCGACGTCTGGCCAAGTTGACTTCGTCTCCATTTTTGAAAATCGAAGCCAGTCGATTTACAGAAGTGGGCTATGTTGGCCGGGATGTTGAGTCGATGATCAGGGACCTGGTGAGAATTGCGGTGGACATGGTCAAACAGGAGAAAGTCAAGGAAATCGAAGCCAAAGCCAAAGCCAATGTGGAAGAAAAAATTCTGGATATTCTGCTGCCGCACAACAGGCGACGGGAACCAGCTGCTAACCCTGAAGATCAGAAAAAATTTCAGGAAACCAGAGAAAAACTCAGACATCAACTGCGAGCCAGCCTTCTGGATGAGAGATTTATAGAAATAGAGGTTAAGGAGACGCCAGCTTCTCCTTTCGAATTCATTTCCAGTAATGGCTTTGAGGAAATCGGCATCCAGATTCAGGAAATAATCCCGGGCTTTCTTGGCGGAAGGACGAAAAAAAGACGGGTTAAAATCAAAGAAGCCAGAGAAATACTTCTGGAAGATGAAGAAAAAAGACTAGTTGATATGGACCAGGTGGCCAGACTGGCTATTGAGAAGGTTGAGCAATCAGGTATAATTTTCATCGATGAGCTGGATAAAGTAGCTGGTCGGGAATCCGGCGTTGGACCTGATGTCAGTCGGGAAGGCGTCCAGAGGGACCTGCTGCCGATAATCGAGGGAACCACGGTCAGCACCAGGTTCGGTCTGGTGCGGACTGACCATATCCTTTTTATTGCAGCGGGAGCTTTTCACGTGAGCAAGCCTTCAGACCTCATTCCCGAGATTCAGGGCCGGTTTCCTATCAGAGTTGAACTAACCTCGCTTGACAAAGATGATTTTGTCCGAATTCTGACCGAAACTGAAAATGCTCTGATCAAACAATATAAAGCTCTTCTGGCTACAGAGGGAGTTCAGGTGGAGTTTACCCCAGAGGCGATCGAAGAAATAGCCCTGATTGCCGAAAAGGTCAACGAAGAATCAGAAAACATTGGTGCCCGCCGTCTTCACACAGTCATGGAAAAAGTTATGGAGGACATCTCCTTTGAAGCTCCCAATTTAGCCAACAAAAAAATTGTCATCACCAAAGAGTATGTCCAGAAACAACTGAGTGAGATTCTCCAAGACCAGGATTTACGGAAATTCATCCTTTGATGAAAAAAAGTTTACTGGCTATTTTAAGCTGTTTTCTTTTTGTCTTTTATGCTGGATGCGGTCGAAAGGGTGTTCTTCAAGAACCGGTTCCGAAATTACCTAAAAAAGTTGAAGATTTCACCGTTATTCAGAGGGGAGGAAGGATTTTTTTCTCCTGGACAAACCCTGTCAGCTACATCGATGGAAGCCCTTTAGAAATTGTCAAAATTGAAATCCGGGCGCTGGAGTTTTCTGGAGCAGAGAGCAGTCATGGGCCGGGGAAAGCCGAATTTTCCAGGCAAGGCAGACTTCTTTCTGACCTGAAAATAGGGCAGCTCCAAACTAACAACAACCGGGCAATTTTAAACCTGGATCTGGGAAAAACTATTAGGCAAAAATTTGTTTTTGGGCTGAGAGTTAAAGGCAGAAAAGGTGACTGGTCTGAATTTTCCAACCTGGTTGAGTTAGCCCCGCTGCTCTTACCTTTGCCCCCGGAAGGACTAAAGACAGAATGTTTTGAAAACAGAATTGTTCTCAGCTGGCAGCCGCCAGATTATTTTGCTGACAGGAAATCCCCGGCAATAATTATAGGTTTTAACATTTATCGGTCGACTGAGAGCGATTTTCAAAAGCTCAATGCCAGCGTGGTGGACAAGCCTGTCTTTGAAGACCGGAATTTCTCTTTCGGACAGACCTATCGCTATCTGGTCAGAGCCGTGTCCGGAAACGAGTCAGATCTCAGGGAAAGTGAAGATTCGGAAATCCTGGGAATAACCCCCAGAGATATCTTCCCGCCTGAGCCGCCGGCCGAGGTCCAGGCTATAGTCAGTGGGGACGGAATCAGGCTGTCCTGGTTACCGAATCAAGAAAATGACCTGGCTGGATACAGGGTTTACCGGTTAAAAGAAGGCGAAAGCCGGCCACTTCTTTTGACTGCAGAGCTGCTTCCAAACCCGGTTTTCTATGACAGTTCAGTTGAAAAGAATTGTCTCTATGTTTATTCTATAACCTCGGTGGACAAGTCGGGCAATGAAAGTCCACCGGGCAAAATTCAGGTGAGAACTTGAGAAAATGAAAATCTACCGTTTTCGCTACAGAAAAAGGATAATGTCTGGGATCTTAAAAGAAGAGGTCCTTTTTCCGGTCAAAGGATCAATTTTCAAAGATTTCCAGATAGAAGATAGCGCTATACCCATTGCTGAAGTTACCCTTCTCCCTCCGGTCTGTCCGTCGAAAATTGTTTGTCTTGGCCGGAATTACCGGGAGCATGCTGAAGAACTGGGCAATCAGGTCCCGCCTGAACCTCTGCTGTTCTTAAAACCCCCCAGTGCCATAATCGGACCCAACCAGGCCATAGTTTATCCTGAGATGTCTCAGAGAGTTGATTATGAAGGGGAACTGGCAGTGATTATCAAGAAAAAAGCCAAGAATTTATCTGAACGAGACAACTGGCAGGACTATGTTCTTGGTTACGCTTGTTTCAACGATGTGACCGCCAGAGACCTGCAGTTTAAAGATGTTCAGTTCACCCGGGCAAAATCCTTTGATACCTTTGCTCCTCTCGGACCCTGTCTGGCAACTGACCTGGACCCAACTGCCGTTCACCTGAAAACGTTTCTCAACGGCCAGCTGGTTCAGTCTGGAAACACCAGAAACATGATTTTCTCCGTGCCCGTTTTGATCAAATATATCTCCAGAATCATGACCCTGGAGCCGGGTGACGTGATTGCTACTGGAACGCCAGCGGGTGTGGGACCGATGCAGCCGGACGACCGGGTGGATGTTCAGATCGAAGGAATCGGAACGCTCTCAAACATAGTTAAAAGAAATAAAAACAAGGAGGCAGGATGAAACTTTTTCTGGATACAGCCAACCTTCAAGAAATAAGAGAAGTTGCCAGCTGGGGAATTCTGGATGGAGTCACCACCAATCCCACTCTTTGTTCTAAGGAAAATCTGCCTTTTGAGAAAATGGTTAGAGAGATCTGTTGTCTGGTCTCGGGGCCGGTAAGTGTTGAATGCGTTTCAACTAAAGCTGAAGACATTGTCCAGGAAGCCAGAAAACTCAGTCAGTTAGCCCCGAACGTAGTGATTAAAATCCCTATTAATATTGAAGGACTGAAAGCCACTAAAATTCTTTCAGCTGAAGGCATCAAGGTTAATATGACCCTGGTCTTCTCTCCTTCGCAGGCTCTTCTGGCAGCTAAAGCTGGGGCGGCTTTTGTCAGCCCATTTATTGGCCGTCTGGATGATATTTCTCATCACGGGATGGGGCTGGTGGAGCAGATTGTGACGATTTTTGAAAATTACGGTCTGAAAACAGAGATTATCGTGGCCAGTGTCCGTCATCCTGCTCATGTGGTGGAAGCGGCTCTTATCGGAGCCCATATTGCCACCGTGCCTTATTCAGTGATGGAAAAGCTGGTCAAGCACCCTCTGACCGATATCGGGATTGAAAGATTCCTGGACGATTGGAAAAAAGTCTCCCTCAAGTAAAATCTGAGAGTATTTAAAGATTTTAACGAGTTAAAATAATGAGCTTCTGGAAAAAAAGAAAAGGCCTGATCGCTTTCATCCTGGCGATGGCTTTTCTGTATGCGGCTTTATCCTTTGCCAGAAGTGTTTTCTTAAAGCAGCTGGGTAAAAGGTTGAATCAATCCTTTGAAGTCTCAGAACTCAAACTCTCGTATCTTCCCCCGACTTTGATGGTGAAAAATCTCCGGTCAAGGTCGGAAAACCCAAAGTTTTCTGTTGATAATCTGAGAATATCTCTGTCTTTTCTCTCACTTTTCCGGAAAGAAAAACCTGTGGTCGTGGAGATTGATCATCCGGTTCTGGTTTACAGCGGCCAGGCTGGGAAAATCTCATCTGATAAAACCGGTCTGGCTTTTGACTTACCTTTTGTAATTGACAGCGGGTATATCAACAACGGAAGTTTTTCAGTTGATATCAACCAGGGAACTTTTAAATTTGACCGGGTCTCGGCTTTTTTCAGGTTATCTCAGGACGGTCTGAGCCTCCTTCTGCGGTCCAGTCAGGCCAGGGTCAGACCTTTGGCTTCGACTAAAGTCCTGACCGGTGAGCTGGAAGCTCTGGTCACCACCCGGGGCAGAACGATTAACATCAATCGACTGGTGATTCAGGGAGAGAATTCAGCACTCAGAATTGAAGGCCAATGGGTAAACTTTTCCACTCCAAAAGTTGATCTTAGAGCAGTGTTTAACCTGGACACTCAATTTATAATGAGTGCTTTTAACCTGCCTTTTGACTGGAGTGGAAAAACATCAGGAGAAGCTACTATCAATAACAGTCCAGGTAACCTGGTGATAAAAGCTAATTATACCACTAAGGATTTCAGCTTGAATCAGGTCTATCTGGGAACAGTTGATGGTCAGGTTCAGGTGGTGAAGGATAAAGGCGGGGAAGTTCTGGCTAAAATCAGGAATAATCAGAGACCTGTAGAAAACGTAGTCATCAGATTTGGGTCGGGCAAGGTGGAAGGCCAGATGTCCGGTTTTCACCTCGACCCGATAATGAAATATGTGTCTGTGCCCTGGCCAGTGGCCTCTCCAGCCTGGGGAAATTTCTCTTTGAGCAATGGCCAACTGAAAGTTGAGGCTGAATTCAGAGACAAAACAGAAAAGAGACCAGCTCCCGGTTGGTATGTTTTCAACGGGAAGGTTGAATTATCTCTGAACATTCCGGAAAAAGACCTTAAAATCCAGAGTAAGGATCTGCAGGCTTCTTTCGGGCGAATCAATTTCGAAGGGCAGGTGGTCATAAATAAACTGCTTGACCTTTTTATCCGTGGTCAATTTCTCGATATTAAAAGTGCCCGGGAGTTTACTCAAAAGATACTGAACATTACTTTTGATTTTCCGGAAATTAGAGGTGCCGGTAGAGCCAGTATTTCTATTAAAGGCGACTATCATCGGCCTGATTTAAATTTTGACTTTTCCTGTTCTCCGGCTGGGTTTGAAAGGTTTGAGGTCAACACAGCCAGAGGAGAAGTTAGAGTAGGGGCGGGAAGAGTTAACGGGAAAGTTTATGTCGTTGATAAGAATTTCCAGGGGGAGATTAATTTTCTGGTGGATGAAGAAAAGACTGAAACCAAAATCAGCCTGGAAAAAGGGCTGGTAGAAACTATTCTGTCTTCCCTTAACGTTGTCTTTCCTTTAAAGGGCTTAACTTCGGGTGAATTTCTTTATCTGATAGTCAAAGATAAAGTTTCGGTTGAAGGCCACTTTGCCGCCGACGAACTTTTCTTTCTTGGCAACCGTTTGGAAAAGGTCAGGGGAAGACTCATCTGGAAAGAAGAGGGTATAAGCTTTCCTGAATTAAAGTTCAATCTGAATGGTGGAGAAGTTTCAGGCCGGCTGGCTCTGGGGCTACGGGATAACAGCTATGATTTTGACCTCAGGGCGACTAAGGTTAACCTCAAGCCCTTTTCCTCTTCTTTTTCAGGAATTCTGGACATAGGTCTTAAAGGTAAGGGAATTTTTGGTCAGACTCGACCGCACGGAGAGTTTTCTATAGATCAATTTGGTCTATATTTCCTTAAGAGTTCAGGTTCTTCTGGAGAGTATAACCTTGGTTTCCTCAACAATAACCTGAGCCTTGAAATCAAAGGCAAGCTTTCTCCCGGTGAAAGCTATTATGAGGCTAGGCTCGAAATCCCCTTTGACCGCGATTTTATTTCTGGTGAAGTTAAAGGACGGCTGACCAACCTGGATTTTCTTCTTTCTCGGAAAGGAGCCAGTGGGATAGTTGATTATCTCCTCAGTTTTCAGGGAAAAACAGCTTCGCCAGAGTTGACTGGTGCAGTTGAAGTTAAAGGAAGCCTTCTACCAATACCCGGGTTTGCCCATGCCCTGACTGATTTTTCCGGGTTAGCTTTCGTTAAGAACCGTCAGGTCTCCATCAGGTCATTTCAGGGACTAATCGGCGGCGGTCCGGTTCAGGGCTCAGGAGAGTTTAATTTCGGTCGTCAGGGACTGGAAACGGCTGAAGTTCGCCTTGAAGGGAAAAATATGCAGCTTTCTGTCTTTGAAAAAACCAGGGCCTTAGCAGATGGCAATCTGAGATTCTTAAAAGAAGGTGACCGGACGGTCTTTGAAGGCGATTTTCAACTTAAAGAAGTAATCTGGAAAAAAGAGTTCTGGGAAAAGCTCTCTTTTTCCTCGATGCCTTATACTACAGAAAACCGGAAAAGCTGGATTGATGACCTTAACCTTAACCTGAGGTTGAGAGCTAATGATAATGTCTGGATGGAAAATTCTCTGGGCCGGATTAGAGCCAGAATGGATTTGACCATTTCCGGCACAGTCAGCAGTCCCATAATTACCGGAGAGATCGAAGTTCTTTCCGGAACTGTTTATTTTCAAGACAGGGATTTCAAGGTTTTGAGAGGCAGACTGAGCTTTTTCAACCCGCTGGTTATTGACCCTTATCTTGATTTTCAAGGAGAGGCCTACATCAAGGATTATCACGTGCTTTTCAACCTGTCGGGATTGGTGAGTAATCTTAAGCCGGAATTTTCTTCCTCTCCTTCGTTGCCGTCAGAACAAATTTTAGCCTTGCTGGCTCTTGGCGAATCTTATCAGAGAAGATATTCTCTTGACCCCACTCAGATGAGTACGGCTTCTTTGATTTCCTACCAGCTGGCCAAAAAATCAGAGAATTTATTCAGCCTGGACCGCTTTCGGCTCGACCCTTTTATTATGGGTTCAACTTCAGAAATTACTGCCAGACTGACAGTGGGCAAGAGAATCTCTAAGAATTTTTCCATTCTCTACTCTACTAACCTGGCTACTCAAAGGGAAGAGATCGTCAGGTTAGAATGGGAATTATCCGGAGGTTTGTCTCTGGTGGCCATCAGGAATGAAGTCGGCCGGGTGAGTTTCGATCTGAAATTGAGAAGAAGGTTTTAAGATGAAAAGGGTGGGCTGGCTGATAATGGTTTTTGTGATTATTGTTCTGGCTGGCTCAGTCTTTTCGGCTGACCGGGATATGGTCATAAGCAAAATAACCGTTCTGGTTGATGGGCAACGAGGAGATGAGACCGTCAACAGTTTAATCGGGCTGAAACCGGGGGACCCTTACTCTGATTTTCGGATTGACCAGAGTCTTAAACAGCTGATGCGGACAGGTTTTTTTTCCAGGATTGAAGTTTACTGGACAGAAAGCCCCAATCCTGAGCTGATTTTTAACCTAGGCCGAAATATCTTCATCCGAAATATCAGGATTTCCGCTCCACGATCTATCAGCAGACGAATCAGCTCCGAACTCACTTTTTTAAAAAAAGGAAGTGTTCTTTCTGAGGCTACCAGTAAGAGATCAATTAAAGAGATCGAGCGAATTCTCAGGGATGAAGGTTTATTCTCTCCCGAAATTAAGTTTGAAACCAGGAGGATAGAAGACTCCAATCGAGTTGACGTGGAAATCAGGCTACCCGACTGGAAAAGATTAACCATCCGGCAGCTGCTTTTTAAAGGGCCTAATATTATTTCTGAAGATAGATTGAGAAAGCTTCTTGGGCTCAATCCGGGCGATTTCTATGTTCCCAAGAAACTGGGCCGAGGCCTGACTGAAATTAAAAAGGCTTATAATAAGATTGGCTATCGGTGGGCTGAGGCCGGGCTTTCACAGGAGAATTTCGACCAGGAAAGAGGATTCGTTGACCTGACTGTCAACATCAATCCTTCAGTCAAAATCAACATTGAAATCACCGGGGCAAATATTTCTCCAAAACTGGTTGAACCGGTCTGGGAGCAGAAGGTTTTTGAAGAATGGGCCATAGCGGAAGGCGAAAGCATTTTGCTCAAACACTTGAGAAAGAAAGGGTATGTCTTTGCCAGCATCAGACCGAAAATAAAAAGAAACGAGAATGAACTCCAGGTGATTTATGAGGTTCACCCGGGAGCAAAACTTAAGATTAAAGAAATTGAATTTAGAGAGACCACTAACTTTTCGGCAAAATATCTAAAAAAAGCTCTGGGTATAGGAGAGAAGTTCTTATTCCTTCCTTACCTTGACGGTCAGGAAATTTACGATTTACCTGAAAGAATAAGACTCTTCTATGAAGAGCAGGGCTTTCCTCAAACCCAAGTTGGTCTGAATTTCATCAGAAAGGATGGTTCGGTAGCTCCGGTCATTTATATCGACGAAGGTCCCCATCAGGTTATCAAGAGCCTGGAGATTCAAGGAGCAATTACTATTCCTGCTGCTGAAATTGTCAGCCAGCTAGATAGCCGCCCCGGCAGTGCTTACTACAAACCTGCTCTTCAGAAAGATGTCGAAAAGATTAATCTGATGTATCTGAATAAAGGTTTTCGAGGGACGCAAATAAATGTTGAGGCGGTTCCTGACAGAGAAAATAATTTTGATTTAGTCATCAGAATCAGTGAAGGCAGACGGATGAAGGTTGATAACATCTTTATCAGCGGAAATCACCTGACTGCAAAAGAGATTATTCTCAGAGAAGTGAATCTGAGGGAAGGAGATTGGGCTGATTACAACCGGCTTCTTCAGACCAAGAGGGGGCTTGATAGCTTGGGGGTGTTTTCTGAAGTCAAGCTGGAAGAACTGCCTTCCACCGAGAATTCAGTCAACGTTTCTATTCAAGTTAGAGAAGGCGAACAGAACTTTACCAGCCTTGGACTTGGAATGGAGACAAAAGAAGAAGTCCGGTCGGTAGCTCTCTGGGAAAACAATCCCAGACCAAGGATTACAGCTGAGTATATCAGGTATAACCTCTTAAGAAATGCTTCCCAGCTCAGTTTTGTCGGTCAACTGAGCGTGGTGGAGAAAAGATTAGTAGCCACCTGGCAGCAGCCTTATATTTTTAGCTTAAAAATGCGAACTTATTTCAGTGGCTACCTGGAAAAGGAAGATCGAACAAGTTTCAGCTTTGAGCGCCGGGGGTTCAGTTTATCAACCATGAGAAATCTGCCGGCCAATTTCGCCCTGCTTTTGGCTACTGGTGCTCTGAGGACCAGGTTGACCAACTTGGAAATCTCTGAATCAGAAGTAGACAGGGAACGTCTGCCTTATTCCATCGCCTATGGCTCGGCCACTTTTATTCAGGATAGAAGGGATGATACTTTCAATCCTCAAAATGGCTATTTTTTCAGCCTGGCTTTAGAAAGGGCTTATCCTTTGCTGCATACTGAATCGGATTTCATCAAGTTATTTGCCAAGTTCCAGTATTTTTATCTGCTGGCCACCAACATTAATTTTTACACCACCTTCCGGCTGGGTTTGGCCAGTGGAACAGTGCCTATACCAGAGAGATTTTTTGCTGGTGGTAGTAATTCTTTCCGGGGAGAAGCCTTTGAAATGCTCGGGCCTAAAGATCCAGCCTCCGGCCTTCCTTTAGGCGGCAAAGCTGTTTTCCTGTTAAACATGGAAACCAAGTTCCTGCTGCTCAAGAAATTACCTAACCTTTATGGTGCTGTTTTTTACGATGTGGGCAAAGTCTATCCAGAAATTAAAGATTTTAACTTTTTAGAATTGAGTCAGGCCATTGGTCTGGGGTTACGCTACACAACTCCACTCGGTCCAATCAGGTTCGATATGGGCTGGAATTTGAACCCATCACAGAGAAGATGGAAACCTCTTTTCTTTTTGACCATAGGTAACATGTTTTAGCTATTTTTTATTATGGGAAAAAAGGTCAGACAAAATGAGCTTTAAGCTTAAAGCAATAATTTGGCTATTGATTCTAATTTTCTCCTGGTTCAATCTGGCTTCTGGGCAGGAACTGGTAGATTGCCTGGTGGCAGTGGTCGACAGGATTCCGATCTCCCTTTTTGACCTTAAAGTAATTCAATCGTTCCGACTACTAGCCGGTTTTGGTCCGGATGTCTATCAATCAAAAGAAGAACTGGTAAATAAATACATAAATATGCTTCTGGTATTCCGGCTGGCTAAAGAGCAAATGAACGTGGGCAATGAAGAAGTGGAAAAAGAACTGGCCCGCCTGAAATCTGAGCTGGGAATCAGCGTTTTTGAGAGAGAATGTCAGACACTTGGGCTGAAAGAAGCTGATCTTTTCCCTTACCTTCAGAATAAACTTCTTTTTGAGCGAATGGTCGGTTCCAGATTCAATCAGAAGTTCTACATCTCTTTGAAAGAAATCGAAGAATATTATCAGAAGGTCTATGTTCCTGAAGAAACCGCTCAGGGCCGGAAGCCAGCTGAACTGGTCAATGTTCTTGGTAAGATTGAGGACGAGCTTCAGCATCAGAGGAGAGAGCAGCAAATAAATGAATGGACACAGGAACTCCGACAGAGAGCCGAAATAATCATTTATTCAGATTGTCTGAAGAAAGCCGAAGGAAAGGAGGGAAGGTGAAAAAAAGATTGTTCTTATTCCCCGGACAGGGCTCGCAGTATGTGGGCATGGGCAAAGATTTTTATGAAAAAAGTCAGGCAGCCAGAGAAATTTTTAAAATGGCTGACGATGTTCTGGGTTACAGCCTGTCGAGGTTGTGTTTCGAAGGCCCGGAAGATGAACTCAGACTTACCAGCAACACCCAGCCAGCTCTGCTGACTATTAGTTATATTGCTTATCGTCTTCTGGGAATAAAACCGGACGTGGCTGCTGGTCATAGTCTAGGTGAATATTCGGCTCTGCTGGCTGCCGGCAGCCTGATTTTTGAAGAGGGACTAAAGCTGGTGACCAATCGCGGAAGGTATATGCAAGAAGCGTCTCCTCCTGGAATAGGGACGATGGCTGCGGTCATTGGAGTTGACCATAAGATAATCACAGAAGCCCTTAATACTATTAAAAGCGGTGTGGTTCAGGTAGCTAACTGGAATTCAGAAGAGCAAATCGTGATTGCCGGAGAAAAGGCAGCTGTGGAGGAAGCTCTGGCTATAATCAAAGCTCCGCGTTCGGTCTTTCTTCAGGTCAGCGGACCTTTCCATACCGTCTTGATGAAGCCGGCCGCAGACAGGTTAAAAGCTGACCTGGATAAAATCGTCTTTAAGGACCCGGAATTTCCAGTGATCTCCAATGTGACGGCCAGTGAAATCCTGACGGCTGACCAGGCCAAGGAATCGTTGAGCCGACAGATTACCAGTCCGGTGCTCTGGTATCCTTCAATGCAAAAGGTGGCTGACCTCAGGATTGATGAAGCAGTAGAACTCGGGCCGGGGAAAGTTCTGACCGGGCTGTTAAAAAGAATCTCGTCTCAGTGGCCAAAAGTTCCGGCTCTTTATAGCCTTGAAGATCTGGCTCCTCTGGAAAAGTACAGGCAGGCTGAATTATGAGGTTTCTGAAAGGACCCTCGGGCCAAAACGGATAAAATATTCCAGAGCCGAAAAAAGGGCTATGGTAACACTTAGCCACAGGCCAAGAGTGTGAGCCAGGCAATAAAGGATGCCCAGATGCTGAGGCCCAAGGATCAGAATGGCAATGGTCACGGTTTCAAAAATCATCTTGAGTTTGCCCCAGCTAGAAGCAGGAATGTTATAGCCTCTTGAAGAAGCGATGGCTCTAAAGCCGGTAACCGCAATTTCCCGGCCGATGATGATTATAGCCATCCAGGAAGCAACTATATGGCTTTCCACCAGGCAGATTAAGGCTGAAGCAATAAGCAGTTTGTCAGCCAGAGGGTCAAGAAGTGAACCGAGAACCGTGGTCATCTGTTTTTTTCTGGCCCAGAAACCGTCGAGCATATCAGTCAGACAGGCAAAAACAAAGATGACAAAGGCGACAATTTCCTGCCCGGGGAAGCGAGTGAGCATTACCACCACCAGCACCGGTATGGCTATCATCCTGGTGATGGTCAAAATCATAGGTATACTCATCTATCTTAATCCTGAGCTGTTATTAGTTTTTTATACTAAATCTTAACTCAGAACTTGTCAAATGAGAAGTGGCTTGTGGAAAATGAACTGGTTGAAAACCTTAACCAGGATATAATATAGTTTATTAGTTAACTCGGGGACAAAAATATGAGTAGAAGAGAAGATACGCTGACGCCGATGATGGAACAATACCATCGGATTAAAGCTCAACACCGCGACTGTCTTTTATTTTTTCGACTTGGTGATTTTTACGAGATGTTCTACGAAGATGCCCAGATTGCTTCTTCTCTTCTGGGCCTAGCTCTGACTTCCAGACAGAATGTCCCTATGTGCGGGGTGCCTTACCATGCGGTCAATTCTTATCTATCGAAATTGCTCAAAGCCGGTCACAGGGTAGCCATCGGCGAGCAGGTGGAAGACCCAAGACAGTCCCACGGGGTGGTGAAGAGAGAAGTGCTCAAAGTTCTGACTCCAGGAACGGCAGTAGAGATCGAAAGCGAAGATAGGAACGAGAGTTATGGCGTTTTAAGCCTTCTTTTGACTGGAGATAAATGGGGTATTGCTTTTGCTGATTTGTTTTCTGGGAAAATCAGCGCTCTGGAAGGTGATCTGGTTGACAGAAAAGCTTTACTGGATGAGATCTTCCGATTTTCACCCAAGGAAATTATCTATCCTGAGGGACTTGAACCAGGAATAAGAGACCTTCTGGCCGGGAGTGATTTTTCTGATATTCCGTTAAGTCAGGTAGAAGTCTGGTCCTTTGATTATTCTCAAGCTTATAACTGGTTAATTGAGCATTTTCAGGTTGTCTCGCTCGAAGGCTTCGGACTGGAGAAGAAGACTCTGGCCGTAGAAGCTGCTGGAGCGTTGCTTTATTATCTCAAGAGGAATAGACATGAAGCGGTCGATTTTATTAAAAAACTGGCTTTTATTCAGTCCCGGGAGAGTATGATTCTCGATTCTGTGGCGGTCAGGAATCTGGAGCTGGTTAGAAATCTGCGTAATGGTCAGGTGAGCGAATCACTCCTGGGAGTAATCGATTTTACTCTAACTTCGCCCGGAGCCAGATTGCTCAAGAACTGGTTGCTTCATCCACTGCTTGATTGTCGGCAAATTGCCAAAAGACAGGAAGCCGTTGAGGAGGCAGTTAACCAGCCTATCGTCAGGCAGGAAATCAGGAATCAGTTAAAGAAAATCCTTGACCTGGAAAGATTGACCACCAAGATTTCCTTAGCGGCGGCTAATCCTAGGGATTTAGTCGCCCTGAAAAAATCACTCTGGCCACTGCCTGAGATTGAAGCTCAACTGAAAAATTTTTCTGCTCCCTATTTTACTGAACTAAGAAACCGCTGGGATAATGCTCAGGACGTAGCTCAATTGATTGACCGGGCGATTCTTGATGAACCGGCTTATCTCCTTCAGGAAGGCGGTTTGATTAAAGAAGGATTTAACCAGGAGCTGGATGAACTCAGAAAGATAAGTCATTCCGCTAAAGATTTTATTGCTCAGCTCGAAAGAAAAGAAAAAAAAAGAACCGGGATTTCTTCTTTAAAAGTCAGGTATAACAAAGTCTTTGGTTATTACCTTGAAGTGACCAAACCTAATCTTCAGCTGGTGCCTAAGGATTATGAACGAAAACAGACGCTGGTCAACAGCGAAAGGTTTATCACCCCCGAGCTGAAAGAGTATGAAGAAAAGGTCCTGAAGGCTGAAGCCAGAATCAGCGAACTGGAATATGAAATTTTTCTTCAGGTAAGGGAAGAGATAAATCGCCAGGTCTCGAGACTTCAGCAGATAGCTCAGGATATAGCCACCCTGGATGTGCTCTTAGCTCTGGCCGAGGTGGCTCACCAGAGAAATTATTGCCGGCCGGTGGTCGATGAAAGCGACGCTATTTCGATTTCTGAAGGACGCCATCCGGTGGTTGAAGTTATCCAGAAAGAACCTTTTATTCCCAATGAGACGCATCTTGACCGGAACGATAATCAAATACTAATCATCACCGGTCCCAACATGGGTGGTAAGTCAACCTATCTCAGGCAGGTAGCCCTGATCTGTATTTTAGCTCAGATGGGCTCATTTGTTTCAGCTCGAGAAGCCCGGATAGGCCTGGTTGACCGCATCTTTACCAGAGTGGGTGCCACCGATTATCTGACAGCCGGACAATCAACCTTTATGGTGGAAATGGTTGAAACCGCCAACATCCTTAACAATACTACTGATCGCAGTTTAATTCTGCTGGATGAAGTCGGGCGGGGCACCAGTACTTTTGATGGGTTGAGCCTTGCCTGGGCAGTGGCCGAACATCTCCACCAGCTGGAAGAAATAAGACCTAAGACTCTTTTTGCTACCCATTATCACGAATTGACGGAGCTGGCTCTGACTTTTCCCAGGATTAAAAATTATCATGTGGCTGTTAAGGAGTGGCAGGATACAGTGGTTTTTCTTAGAAAAATCATGCTTGGCCCTTCAGACCGTAGCTATGGTCTTCAAGTAGCCAAATTGGCCGGTCTGCCAGCAGAAATAATCCAGCGAGCGAGAGAAATTCTCTTAAACTTAGAGAAGCAGGAACTGGATGACCAGGGCAAACCGCGATTAGCTTACCATCAGTTTGATAATCGAGACCGTTCTCAGCTCTGGTTATTTCCTGAAGATAGAGAAAGGCTGAAACTGGAAGAAATTAAAGAGCGACTTCTGGGTCTTGAACCCGAGAACCTGACCCCCCTTCAGGCACTTCAGATACTGGCTGATTTAAAGGAAGAAATCGAAAAAATGGAGCTGGCTCAGAATTCGTCAGATTCGTCTTCAAAATCCAGATCTTCTTCCTCTTCTTCAAAATCCTCTTCATCATCATCATCTTCATAAGGAGCGTTGCCAGTTTCTTCTTTTCTTTCTTCAATAGCCTCTTCAAATTCTTCTTCATCTTCATAACGTCTGAGGTAATTAGTTGAGGTATCACTGTAACAGAGTTCGAGATAGTCATCTTCAATGACACAGAAGACCGACATATAATGAGATGAATGGAGGTCGCCGATAGTTTCCACCACATCGGCTGCTTTTTTAATAGCCTCAAGAATTGACCAGCTGGAAATTTCAATTTCTTCCATAAGATTACTCCCTCCAGAAAAAAATATTTATTTTTTTATTGTTGTCAAGTGGTAAAAAAAATCAAATGATCCTTGAACTTTTAATGATGTAAAACTGAAGTGGCCACGATGTCGATCAGAGTGCCGGTGGGTTGTCTTCTTTGAAATATTCCTTCATCCGGAGTATTTACTAAGGCTCAATTCAAAGCTAAAATATAAGAGAAAGTTATCTCGGTTTATTAAAATTCCCAGAGTAAAGAAGGCAGAGCAGGTTCACTTTTAATTCGAAAAGCTACTGACATAAGGTATAATACACTAACAAAAGGAGGAAACCATGCATTGGGATAGACTAACCGTGATGTCTCAGGAGGCTTTCCAGCTGGCCCAATCTAAGGCTCTGGAACTTGGCCATCAGGAATTAAGACCGGAACATCTGCTCTGGACTTTCTTCAATCAGGAAGGGAATATCGTCAACAGCCTTCTGGCCAAGATCGGGGTAAACCAAGCAGAACTCCGTTGGGAATTGGAAAAAAATCTGAATAAATTTCCCAGGGTCCAGGGTGCGGGAGAAATTTACCTTTCTGCTCAATTAAGAGAGGTGATGGCTGAAGCTGAAAAAGAAGCTGAAAAATTGAAGGATGAATATATCTCGACCGAACATATTTTCCTGGCCATGCTAAGGCTAAAAGGAACAGATATAAATCGCCTTCTTTCGAGTTTTCGGCTTGACGAAGAGGCAGTTTTGAAAGCTCTCGTGGACATAAGAGGCACCCAGAGAATTACTGACCCTGAACCTGAGTCCAAGTATCAGGCGCTCGAAAAATACGCTCGCGACCTGACGGCTCTGGCCAGACAGGGCAAACTGGACCCGGTTATCGGCCGGGAAGAAGAAATCCGTCGGCTGATTCAGGTTCTATCTCGGCGGACAAAAAACAATCCCGTTTTGATAGGTGAGGCTGGGGTGGGTAAAACAGCCATGGCTGAAGGACTGGCCCAGAGAATTGCCAACGGTGATGTGCCTCAATCTCTTAAAAACAAACAGTTGCTGGCTCTGGACATGGGAGCTCTGGTTGCCGGGACTAAATATCGTGGAGAGTTCGAAGACCGGCTGAAAGCTATGCTCAAAGAGATAAAAGAGTCAGGCAATATAATTTTATTCATTGATGAGCTCCAGACGATCGTTGGTGCCGGGGCGGCTGAAGGAGCGGTGGATGCTTCTAATATGCTGAAACCAGCTCTGGCCAGAGGAGAGCTCAGGTGCATCGGAGCTACTACCCTTAACGAATATAAGAAATACATAGAAAAGGACGCGGCTCTGGAAAGACGTTTTCAACCTGTTTATGTGGGAGAACCGTCAGTGGAAGAGACCATCTCTATCCTCCGCGGGCTCAAAGAAAAATACGAAGTCCATCATGGCGTCAAAATCAAAGATTCAGCCTTAGTGGCCGCGGCAGTGCTCTCCAATCGTTATATAAGTAACCGCTTTTTGCCCGATAAAGCCATTGATTTAATCGATGAAGCCGCTTCGCGGATCAGGGTTCAGCTGGACAGTCTGCCTGAAGAAATTGATGAGCTGGAAAGAAAAATCACCCAGTTGGAGATTGAAAAGCAGGCTCTGAAAAAAGAAAAAGACCAGGCTTCATTAGAAAGACTGCAAAAAATTGAACAGGAACTGGCTAATCTTAAAGAACAGAGTAGTCCTCTTAAGGGTCAATGGAAAAGGGAGAAAGATCTGATAGACCAGATTAACAAATTAAAAGAACAGAGAGATGTTCTCAAAATCGAAGAGCTGAATGCTGAACGCCGGGGGGATCTAGAAAAAGTGGCTGAAATCCGGTACGGCCGATTGATTGAGCTTAATAAACAGGTGGAAAAACTGTCCGCCGAACTGACTGGGCTGCAGAAAAAAGGGAAAATGCTGAAAGAGGAAGTAGACGAAGAAGATGTGGCTCAGGTGGTCAGCCGCTGGACAGGAATTCCTGTTTCCAAGATGCTGGAAGGTGAGGTGGAAAGACTCCTGAAAATGGAAGGCATCCTTTCCCGACGGGTGATTGGCCAGGAACAGGCAATCAGAGCCGTGGCTGATACCATCCGTCGGGCTCGAGCTGGTCTGCAGGAAGCCACCAGGCCAATTGGTTCTTTTGTGTTCCTCGGACCGACTGGTGTTGGTAAGACGGAACTGGCCAGAGCCTTAGCTGAATTTCTGTTCAACGACGAGAAAGCCATGGTCAGACTGGATATGTCTGAATACATGGAAAAACATACGGTAGCCAGACTGATCGGCGCGCCCCCGGGCTATGTAGGCTATGAAGAGGGTGGTCAGCTGACTGAAGCGGTCAAAAGGCGGCCGTATTCTCTGATTCTGCTGGATGAAGTGGAGAAAGCCCACCCCGATGTCTTCAATATACTCCTGCAGATTCTGGATGATGGCCGATTAACTGATGGCCAAGGCACCACTGTAGATTTCCGGAACACTCTGATCATCATGACTTCCAATTTGGGCAGTCAGCTGATTAAAGAACTGAGTCAAGATTATGAGACCATGGAAAGAGAGGTTCGCCAAATACTGGAAAATCACTTTAAGCCGGAGTTTCTCAATAGAATCGATGAAATCATCATCTTTAAGCCGCTGACTAAAGATATCATTTTCAGAATTGTTGACCTGCAGATAGATTTGCTCCGCCAACGGCTTCAGGAAAAGAAGATTGACCTGGTTCTGAAAGACCGGGCGAAAGGGGTGATAGCTAAGCGTGGTTTTGACCCCGTATATGGAGCCCGTCCTTTGAAAAGAACAATTCAAAAAGAAATCCAGAATCCTCTGGCTATGAAAATCCTGGCAGGAGAATTTAAAGAAGGCGAGACGGTGATAATCGATGTCAGCCCAGAAGGCGAGCTTGTTTTTAAGAAAAAATAGCAAATCTTAATAAGGAGTCAATTATGAGAAAGAATCTGATGAAGAAACTTTTTATTAGCCTGATGATTCTTCTGATTTTTTCCAATCTGGCTATGGCTAATGGCTTGAACCTTAACAGTCTAGGAACAAAGGCTTTGACTATGGGTGGAGCTTTTATCGGTCTGGCTGATGATTTCAGCCTGGTCTACTGGAATCCTGCCGGAGCCGGGTTCCTTCGTCAGCCAGTATTCGGAACCTATATCTCTGATTTAATTCCTACAAATTATTATCAATTAACTATCCCGCCAGACCTGGCTATCGACACTAAGACCAAGCTCTCTCATTATCTGGGATTTCTGGCTGGTTATTATCGGCCGTTATCTGATAACCTGGTTGTGGGCTTAGGTATTTATACTCCAGCCGCGCTTGGGGCTAACTGGAAAGGAGAAGGTTTTAAGGAGCTGAGTGCCGGTGTTTCTTATGACTGGACGAGCAAGATTGGTCTGATCAGCATCTCGCCCATAATAGCCTGGAAAATTAACCGCAGAATAAGCGTCGGGGCTACTTTTAACTTGAATTACGGAATGTTCAATCTAAAAAGATGGGCTGGAGAAGCAGAATTGAGCCCTGGTAATTTTGTTAACCTCGGCCAGTATGAAGAAAGCCTTCATGGTTGGGGGTGGGGACTGACCCTTGGCCTGCTGATAAAACCGACTGATCAGATCAGTGCTGGATTAACGGTTAAAACTCCGAGCACTATCAGCTTCAAGGGCGACGCCACTATGTATACTCTTGGTTATCTTGGTTATCCTGAAAGTTCTGAGGTCAGAAGAAATATCAAATGGCCCTGGTTTGTTGGCGGTGGCGTAGCTTTAAAACCTTTGAACGGATTAACTTTGACCGCTGATCTTCAATGGACCGGTTGGTCAGCAGTTAAAACCATGACCACCACTTATCTGGACCCGATCTGGATGATGATGATGATTGAAACCGGAAATACTGAAACCTTGATGGACTGGAAAGACCGGCTGCAGGTGCGTCTTGGCTGTGAGTATAAGATTTCGCCCAGCCTGGCTTTACGTGGCGGTTATTATTCTGATCCTTCGCCGACCCCGGATTACACCATGAATGTCCTCCTTCCGAATTTTAATTTTCAGGTAGTGACAGCTGGTTTTGGTTATGACTGGAAAGGTCTTTCCATTAACTGGGGATTAGAATATCTGATGGGGAAAAAACGGGAAGTTACTTTTGAAGAGCTGGCAGCAGCTGGAACCATAGGGCAGGGCATGCCCGGGATCTATCGGATGCACCTCATCGTCCCCAACCTGTCAGTAGCTTACAGGTTTTGAGCCAGAGATAAAAAAACAAAAAGGTTAAAAATAAAGACAGAGTGGGGAAGATGAAATTCAGGGACTTGATCTTTTAAAAGTAATCAGTTTTGGCACCCATTCCCGAGTGTCAAAAGAATAACCAATTTCCTGAAAAAGGAAAAGGCAGGCCTCTACGGCCTGGGAGTCATAAGCTAGACCTTTTTTCGATTCCAGCTCAGAAAAAGCTTCTTTAAGAGAGAGGGCTGGACGATAAGGACGGTGAGAAATTATGGCTTCCATGACATCAGCCACGGCAATAATTCTGGCTTCGAGCCTAATCTGGTCTTTTTTCAGACCGTGGGGATATCCTGAGCCCTCCAGCCGGCAGTCCCATGACCGTAGCCAGGGCTCTGGCCAGGTCTGACACCCGCTGCTGATGCTTGGCGTTGTAGGGATCTTTAATATCTATAATCTTGTTGAGGGCCGATAGAGTCCCGTAATAGATAGAACGCAGTTCGGACATCTTCTTCTCCAGAGTCTCCTGTTTCGAGCGTATTTCCCCGTCTTCCTTGATTTTCATTACATAAGTTTTTCCGGAAAAACCGGGTAGTGCCTGGATTGACGGCCTGACCTGAATAACATTGCCTTCTTTAGCTTTGAGCGTGATTTCTGCGATTCTTCCAGACCCAGTTTTCTGTAAGAAATTCAGGTCGTGATAATTCGAAAAACCGATTAAAAGCGACTTTAGACTTTTGGCCCGGAGTTCTTGCGGCTGATAACCGAGCAGCCGGCTAATTTTTTGATTGCTAAAAATGATAGAGCCATCTTTAATCAGAATGAGACCCTCCTCCAGAAGGTTTAAGACCTGATTGATTAATGACTGACCATTGTTTAGAAGAAGCAATTCAAACGAAAGTTCGAGCTGTTTGGATAAAATATCGATAGTCATGAGAATCAGCCCTGAGTCAAAATAAAACAGAGGTTTGAAAAAAAGAGAATTATAAACCCCGTTGTGTGCTGGAGTCGGATTCTTACTAGGTTAATCTTATCTTGAAAATCTTCAGGGAGGGAGGCTAGGTCATCAGGATGAATCAGGGAGGTTAAAGAAAAATCGGAATCAGGATTTTCAGGTATCGGGAAGCCAAGGTATTTTTTTTAAGCAGAATTAACGAAAACAGGCTGGTATTTTTCTAGAACAATGATACCGGCTGGAAGGGCTTCTAATATCTCCCAAGCATTGAAACTGTCAGCGGATTTCAGCACCGCCACTCCCAAAAAATAGTCTCTATTTTAATAACGAGGGAATATTTGTCAATAGGCTTATTTAAAAAATTTATCCGGGATTTGTTTGTCTGGACAGAGAAAACTCTTGTCCAGATAAAAGGAGGGGAATGGCCAGGGACGGAATCGAACCGCCGACGCAGGGATTTTCAGTCCCTCGCTCTACCGACTGAGCTACCTGGCCCTCCAGGAACTCATGGTCAGCCATCAAAATCGCTTATAAGTATATTTATCCGCCAGCTCAAAGTCAACTGGCTTTAAGAATTTTTTTTAAAGGAAATGACTCAAGAGAAAATCCTGCTAGTCAGCAAGATTAGCTGATAGCAGGAGATAACAGATTATCAAACCTAAATTATTATTCTCCTTCCCGGGCTGTCAAATTTCAATGACTTCAGCCAGTATTCTTATAAATTGAAAAGACGTTGGAGCTGTGTTATCCTTTGAAAGGAGAGATTGATGAAAGAGGAAAAAATCAAAGGGCTTCTTCTCCAGTCAGATGAAGAGTTTAGGAAGATTTTCCAGGAACATCAAAAATGCCAAGAGGCTCTGGCTGAGCTTCAGGCTAAGAGTTTTTTAAATGAGGAAGAAAAACTTCTGGAAAAACAGTTGAAAAAAAAGAAATTGAGACTTAAAGACGAAATGTACCAGATAATCAGCCGATTTGAGAGGCAGACGGAAAGTCATGAGTAAGGCTACCAATCGGCAATTCCGAGTGGCTTTAATCGGAACTGATTCACTCCGCGGTCAGGAGATTAAGAATCTGCTCGGCGCAGGCAAGTTTCCGTTGAAATCTATAGAATTTTATGATCCAGATGTGGCTGAAGAGTACAGCAAGCTGACTGAATTCCAAGACGAGCCAAAAGTCATCCATCATCCAGACCCGTATCTTCTTGAAGGGCTGGACCTGGTTTTTCTGGCTGCTGACCGGACGACCAACAGGAAATTCGGTCTTCTGGCAAAAGATAAAGGCTTCCGGGCAATCGACCTGGCAGAAAGCTTCAGCGCCGACCCGGATATCCCGCTGATAGTGGCCGGAGTAAATGATGAATTACTGAGGGAAAAAGGGGTATTTTTGGTAGCTAATCCCCATCCAGTGACTATTTTTTTGAGCCATGTTTTCTGGGCCATTCTTTCCCTTTCTCCAATTAAAAAATCAGTAGCTATGATATTACAACCGGTTTCAGCTTTCGAAAACGCCGGCATCGAAGAGCTGGCCGAGCAGAGCTACGCTCTACTTTCGAGCCTCAGCATTAATAAGAAGGTTTTTCGTGAACAGATAGCCTTTAATTTTTTGCCGGGAGTGGAAAAGCCAGAAAAGGATGGTTTTTCTAATAAGGAAAAGCAGATACTTCAGGAAATGAGGAAGGTTCTGAATAAGCAAGTTTTCCCTTTTAGCCTGTCAATGGTTCAGGCTCCTGTTTTCCACGTTTATTCCCTTATGATTTATATTGAATTATCTGGCGAGGTCGAGCTGGCCGAGCTGGAAAAAGTTTTCAAAAAAAAGTCAATTTTTAATTTTTTGCCGGCGGCTTCGGCAGAGCAGATATCCAATGTTAAGGTAGCCGGCAAAGAGCAGATATTCATAGGACATTTGAAAAAGGATGAGGCCATTCCCGGAAGTTTCTGGCTCTGGGTGGCCGCAGACAATCTGACTGTTGGTTCAGCCATCAATGCTCTGAAAATAGCCAGGAAAATGCTTGGTCCGGATTGAATTTACCGACATCTGGAGAAAGTTAAATGATACGCAGTATGACCGGCTTTGCTGAGAAGAATTTTAGCTCTTCATCCTTGAGAGCGAAAATCTTTATCAAAAGTCTTAACCACAGGTTTTTTGATTGGGTTTATAAAGGGGCCGGCATCGGTGAGCTGGAGAATCAACTGCGGGCCGCCTGCCAGAAAAAAATATTACGGGGAAGGGTGGAGATATTGCTGGAGCTGGATTATCTCTCTCCGGAATGCTGGGAATTTTCTGTCAACCGCCCTCTGCTGAAAAAAATTATAGCCGAATTAAGAAACCTGTCTGAAGATGTTGGACTGCCCTTTTCTCTTTCTCTTGACCAGTTGCTCCGAGTGCCTCAGCTGGTCAGCATCAATCAGAAGGAGCTGACCAGAGAAGAACGGAGCTTTATTCTGTCTTCTTTCCAAAAAACCCTGGAAGAAATTGTCAAACAGAGAGAAAAAGAAGGCAAGGAAATAATCCGCCAGCTGAATCAGCATCTTAACCGGATCAAGAAATCTCTGGCGATCATAAAAAATCTTTTTCAGAAACAACCAAAGGATCTGAAAGAAAAATTAAAGAAAAAGCTTAAGGATCTTAATCATAACACTCTGTCTGAAGAAAGATTGTCGGAAGAAGTAGCTTATCTGATGCAGAAATTTGATTTGATAGAAGAAATCAACCGGTTAGAAAGCCATTTAGCCAGCTTTTATGAGCTCATCCGACCCGAAGTAAACGAACCAGTGGGTAAAAAGCTGGATTTTCTGGCTCAGGAATTATCCCGCGAAGCCAACACTCTGAATGCTAAAGCTCAGGATTTAAGGATTATCAATCATTGCCTACTGATTAAAAATGAAATTGAGAGCATCCGTCAACAGGTTCAGAATTTAGAATAACCATCAGTTAAAATATTAGATGAGAGGAGGGAATTAAAGAAAATGATTTACGTAGTTTCCGGACCTTCAGGTTGCGGGAAATCTACCTTAATTCAGAACCTTCTTTCCCGCCTTCCGGGTTTACAATTTTCAGTTTCTCATACCACCAGGTCGAAGAGACCGAATGAAGTTGACGGAAGGGAATATTATTTCGTCAGTCGAGAGAAATTTCAGGAAATGAAAGAGGCCGGTGCTTTTCTGGAATGGGCGGTAGTTCACAACGAATTCTATGGAACTTCCTGGGATGAAATCAGACAGAAGAATTCTAAGGGTGATATAATCCTGGACATTGACGTTCAGGGTGCCAGGCAGGTAAAAGAGAAGCTGGATAAGGCTGTCTTCGTTTTTGTTGTTCCACCCTCTTATCCTGAACTGGAAAAAAGATTGAGACAAAGAAAGACTGATTCCCCTGAAGCTATAGCTCTTCGTCTGAAGGCTGCCAGAAGGGAGATCCTGGAATCAGATATTTTTGATTATCTGGTGATCAACGGTGAAATAGAAAAGGCTCTGGATGAGCTTAAATCAGTCATCTTATCTCATAGATGTTTATTCAAAGAAAGGCAGAAAGAATTCAAAGAAATTTTAAGGAGCTTTAAATCCTGGCCGTGAGTCTCTCTGGAGAGGTAGATAGATGAAAAAAATTGCTCTTGGAGTTTGTTCTTCTATTAGCCTTTATAAGGCCTGTGAAATCATTCGCCTTTTTCAGGAAGAGGGTCTCTCTGTTCGGGTGATAATGACCGAAAAAGCCACCGAGTTTATTGACCCCTATTTATTTACTTCCCTGACTGGTGAAAGAACAATAGTTCGACTTTTTGATGATCAGCAACGCCCGATAGAACACATCTCCCTAACTGATGAAATCTCCTTGCTTCTGCTGGCTCCGGCCACTGCCAACATGATTGCCAAGTTCGCCTGCGGAGTGGCTGATGATTTTCTCTCAACTTTTTATCTGGCAATCAAATGTCCAGTACTGATTGCTCCGGCTATGAATGAAGCTATGTTCCTGCATCCCCAAACCCAGGAGAATATCAGAAAGCTTAAAAGCCTGGGGGTGGAATTTGTCGAACCAGAGGCGGGGTATTTAGCTTGCGGTAAAAGAGGGGCCGGTAGATTAGCTTCGCCAGAAAAAATAGTGCAAAAGAGTCTGCGTTTGATCAGAACCAAGGAGGCATTTAAAAATAAGGTAATTCTAATAACAGCCGGTCCAACCAGAGAATTTCTCGATCCTGTCCGTTTTCTATCTAATCCTTCATCCGGCAAGATGGGCTATGAACTGGCCAGAGAAGCTTATGAACTGGGGGCAGAAGTTATTCTGATCAGCGGCCCGGTTGACCTGGAGCCACCAGTGGAAGTCTGGGTGGAAAAGGTGATTACGGCTGAAGAGATGCGTCTAGCTGTTTTGAAGCATTATGACCGGGTCGATGTGGTGATAATGGCTGCAGCTGTGGCTGATTTCAGGTTCAGCCAGAGCCTCTCGGATAAAGTTAAGAAGGAGAAAATCGGCCAGAATCTGGCTATTGAAAAAACGCCGGATATTTTAAAGGAACTGGGAGCCTCAAAGAGCAAACAGCTTCTGGTCGGGTTTGCCGCTGAAACCAGCGAAGTCAGGGAGAGAGCTCTGAAAAAAATGAAACAGAAAAAGCTGGACCTGATGGTGGCTAACGATGTTTCCCAGGCTGAAACTGGCTTTGGAAGCGATGACAATGAAGTCTGGTTGCTCTGGCCCGATGGCCGGTCAAAAAAAATCTCCAGGATGAGCAAAAGAAAAATCAGTCAGCAGATATTTTCAGAAATTGAGGTGCTGCTTCATGAACGACAGGGAGATAGTTGAAAAGCTGGAAGAGCTCAAGCAGCAGCTTGAATTTTTTCAGGAGCTGGGTGTTGATTTTCTGGTGCGTTCCTCTGAGCCCATAAGACCAGCGAAAATTGAAACTCAGGAACTGATTCGCTTGGAGACTTTGGAGGCAGGTCAGATGGATAAAGAAGCTGAATGGGAAAAGCTAACCAGCCAAATTTTAAATTGTCGATTCTGCCCTCTTTTCAAGACCCGGACGCAAGCCGTGCCAGGAGAAGGTAACAGAAAAGCGCAGCTAATGTTTGTGGGAGAAGCTCCTGGAAGAGATGAAGACTTACAGGGGCGACCCTTTGTTGGTCGGGCTGGCCAGTTGCTGACCAAAATTATTCAGGCTATGGGTTTTGAACGCAACCAGGTTTACATTGCCAATGTGATCAAGTGCCGTCCACCTGAAAACCGCACTCCACGACCTGATGAAGTCAAAGTCTGTTCACCCTATCTAATCAAGCAGATTAACCTGATCAAACCGAAAGTTATTGTTGCCCTGGGCAAGGTGGCGGCGGAATTCCTCTTGCCAACGACCAGAAGCATGTCCGAGCTCAGGGGTAATTTTGGCGAATATCGGGGAATTCCAGTGATGCCCACCTTTCATCCTTCCTATTTGATCAGGAATGAAGGGAACAAGGAGATTAAGAAAATGGTCTGGGAAGATATGAAAAAAGTTCTGAAGTTACTTGGAAGCTGATGGCTGTCTATTGCGAAGTCTCCTTCCCCCTTCCTTTGGTCCAGACTTTTCTCTATCGACTGCCTGACGGTCTGGCAGATAAAGTTAAACCCGGCAGCCGGGTGATGGCCCCTCTGGGGCAGAGGCTGATAATCGGCTATGTTCTGGAAATTAAGCACTTAAATCAGGAACCTGATTTTAAGGTCAAAGAAATCAGCCGGGTTCTGGATGAACAACCAGTATTCCCTGGTTCTTTTCTTAAGTTTGTCCAGGAGCTGGCCGTCAGGAACATTACCTCGCCCGGGATGTTTCTGGAAATGGCTGAACCGCCAGGAAGTAGAGAAAGGAGCGAACTGAAAATTGTTCTAACCGAAAGAGGAAAAGCCGAGCTGGAAAAGGGCAGCCTTAAAGGAAGGAAAAAAGCAATTTTGACACTTCTCTCAGGCAGGGCTTTGTCGCCCCTTTATATCAAGAGGAAACTGAAAATAAAAGAAATTAACTCCCTTCTGAGTTTTCTGAAAAAAGTCGGCCTGATTGAAGTTAAAGAGCGACTTTTAAAAAAAAGGGCTAAGGTTTCCACTTTAGTTTCCATATCCAGGCAACTGAATTTGCCGGTAGGGACCGAGGGTTTACCCGAAAAGGCCTGGCGGTTGGTGGAAGCACTTGTTAGAAAAGAGCCCGGTGGATTCCTTCTAACTGGTTCTTTTCACCGCAGGCTGGAATTTATCTTTCAAATAATCAGGCGTTATCAGAATGACCAGAGCTATATTTTGATTCTGGTTCCAGAAATTCAACAGATTAAAAAATGGCAGTCACTCGTCGATAAACTCGGGACAGAAGCAGTAATTTTACACAGCCAGCTTTCAGATAAAACCAGAGCTGAACACTGGAAGATGATTGAGTCGGGTCGGGCCAGAGTAATTTTCGGTACCAGAACAACTCTATTTTTACCCATTAAGCCAGTGGCTCTGATCATCGTTGATGAAGAGCAGGATGACCTTTATTATCAGACTGAGGGGCCATCTTTTGATGTCAGAGAAGCAGCAGAAATCAGGGCTCTGGCAGAAGAGGGAGTCCTGATCTTGAGTTCATCCTATCCTGAAGTAAGTAGATTTTTCTGGCACAAAGAAAAAGGAACAATGATTGACCTGGGGCAGGATAATCTTAATTATTCAACAGTAATTTACAAAAAAGAGATAGAAGAGTTGCTGAGAAATGAGCTCAAAACTGAGATTAAAACTCATCTTGATCAAGATGGCCAGGTCTTCTTTTTCATCAACCGAAAAGGTTATGCCGGATATCTTTTTTGCCCGGGATGCGGCTTTGTCCCCAGATGTCCGAAATGCCAGATAGCCCTGACTTTGAGGAAGAAAGAGAATAACCTGTATTGTCGTTATTGTGGGGAAAGTCAGACAATAATCGAAAAATGTCCGGTCTGTGGCAAGAGGCTCTGGCCGGGAAGAACCCATGGCAGCCAATACCTTCAGGAACAACTGGCTAAATTTTTCCCCGATGAGCCCCTGGCAATAGTGGAAGAAGGATGGCCAAAAGCCAGAGAAGAGAGGTTGTTGAAAAAAATAGAATCAGGGAAGATCAAAATTGTTATCGGAACAGAATATGTACTTCACCGCTTGTGGACTCCGGTTTTCTCTCTGGCCGTCCTGATCAATCCTGAAGTCAGCCTTAATCTTCCTGATTTCCGGGCGGCCCAAACTACTTTTATCACCATTTCTAAGGTCATGGAATTGGTTCGGAACGAAAAAGATTCCAGGGCTGTGATTGTAACTTCATTGCTTGATCACCAGGCCATCAGGCGGGCGGCTTTCAAGAATTATCAAAATTTTTTTGAAGAAGAGGTTGGTTACCGCCGATTGTTGAATTACCCACCTTTCAGTTTTCTGGCTGATATAACCTTAAGCGGTCTTTCGGTCAGGACAACGGGCCGGATTTCTCGGGAACTGGTTGGAAAACTTAACGAAAGATTTCCGCAATTAGAAATAATAGGGCCAAAGATAACCCGCCATCTCTGGAAGAAACAGCAGAAAGAAGTGAAACTCTATTTAAGGCTTGGACACCATGACCAGATTCGGGAATTGCGTTATTTTCTAAAAGATTTCAAATTAAGACACCCGGCGGCCCGGCTTTCAACTAAAATCTGGCAATAGCCCCTCGGGATTAAGCGATAGATTGGTTTTCCTTATTCCTGGTCGAGATAATCGGCAAAACGGACTGTTATATAGCCGGTCTGAGTTACTTCTCTATTTCTTAAATCATGACCGTAGAAGTCAATTCTGGCTGTGCCTTCCAGCATCCCGGTCCGGTCGCCAATAAGAGCATTTAAAGGTGGCTGGTTTTTGGCGATATCCCGGACAATCATAATCGGAACGGTCACACTCGAGCCAATTTTTAACCGGGTGGAAAGGTTGCCTTCAAAGTGATAGGGAACGGCTGTGCCTTCAGCCGTAGCTCCATCACTTCTGGTATAGGTAACGACATAACGAGTAAGCATTATATCGTTATACTGAGAGGCACCCATGATGGGATTGGGGTCGAGAAGAGCTGCCTGCAGGGTGACGGTGACGAAATCAGAATAGAAAACGGGCTGACCGTTGACGATTTTGGCCACGTCAGAAAAAACAACACTGGAATCATTTCCTAATTGGTCCTTGCCGACGATATTTTCGATGATGATAAAACTGTTGGATTTATAGTCTTTTTCCAGAGGATTGCAGGAAAACAGAAGCAAGCTGGTAATAGCCAAACCTATTATTTTAAAAGTCAATTTTGTTCTCTTCATTGTTTTTTCTCCTATCAGTTATTTTATAATTCTGGGAGTAATGAAGATCAGTAACTCCCTGTTCTGTCTGGTTCTGGCAAAGGACCTGAAAAGAGTCCCCAGAATGGGGATGCTGTGAAGATATGGCACCCGGTCTCTGGTGATAGAATCTTCGGTTCTATATATTCCACCAATGACCGTGGTACCGCCATCAGGCACCATGACTGTGGTTTTGGCACTCTGAGTGGTGATGGGCGGGATGCCATTGACCAGGTTGGCAAAATCGGCGGCGTTGTTCTGGATTTCAATACTCATGATAATTGTACCTTCAGCGGTAATCTGTGGCGTGGCCCTGAGTTCCAGAGCGGCGTTGACATACCTGGTGGTCACGGTAAAGTTAGCCACTGTTTGCACCGGTATCTGGCGGCCCTGGATGATTTCAGCGGCCTGGTTGTTCTGGGTGGTGACTTTGGGTGAGGAGATTATTCTACCATTTCCGGAAGTTTCCAGACCTGAAAGAGCTACATCCAGCCTGAAGGTATCCAAGACATTGGCAAAGGAGAAGCCAAGAGCAGTGTTAAAGGCCGGGGCCGGCAGGTTGATAGCATAGCCGCCAAGTGGGCCACCAATTCCTTTGGTAACAATACCCTGGGGAATCATCGAGCCGTCAGCCAGCATTTTGTTCGGGAACTGGATGGACGTCTGATTGCCATAGAAGGGGTCAACAATGCCTTTATAACCCCACTGAATACCTAAATTTCGAATAAAGGTTGAGGTGGCTTCGACTATCCTGGCTTCGATCGAAACCTGGGGAGTCGGCGTATCGAGGACAGAGATCAATTTTTCCAGAAGCTCCATCCTGTCTCTGACCTCAGAAATTATAAGAGTATTGGTTCTATCATCAATAACAATTTCGCCGCTCTTAGAAAGCTTACTCCGGAGCAAGCTTTGAACATCTCTGGCTTTTGAATAGGAAAGGGTTATGGTTTTAACCTGAATGGGTCCAGCCAGTTCTTTGCTTTCTTTTAATTTCCTCAAATCTTCATCTTCCCTGGACAGGGAATCGATAGGAGCTATCCTGAGGACATTGCCTTCGATGACCTTGCCCATCTTATTCTGTCTGAGAACGATTTCTAAGGCCTGGTCCCAAGGGACTTCCTGAAGATTGCAGGTGACCGAACCCCTGACTTCGGGGTCGAAAATGACATTTAAACCAGAAAAATCTGCCAGGAACAGAATTACGTCTCTCAGGTCGGCATCTTTGAATTTTAGGCTAATTAGCTCACCTGAATATTTTTCTTCTGCAGCCGAGATAACTCTCGGCTTAAATTTTTCCTGCTGTTGAGGTTGAGCTTGAGCATTTTTTGGCATTTTGGGTTCGGGTTCAGTTGCCGAGCTATTGGCCACAGGCTGAGACTTTATCTTAACCGGCTCAGTCTCTTCAGGCTGGCTGACGGGCTTTTTCTCGATTCTGACCGGTTCGGGTACAGGAAGAGCATTAGCCATGCTGGTTTGAACCGACTCTTTATTGCCTGTTTGAGTTTTTTCCAGTTTATTTTCAGTCATAATCATTTCGTTCGGGGCAAAGAAAGTGATGGTTAGTCCATTTTTAGAAGAATCGAGAGCATACCAGCTGGCCTCTTTCAGGTCGAAGACCAGCCTGGTAATCGGGCAGGGGTCGGATAACTTGAACTGGCCAATCCTGACTTTTTCTATATTGGCTTTACCTATCTGATAGGTCTGACTGGGTTTCTGGTATTGAGTGTTCAGCAAGTCAACTACCAGACGGTTGGGGTTATCCAGAGCAAAAGTCTGGATCAGGGCTTCTCCAGTCAAAACGATTTTGAAGCTGACCTGGCCGGTATTATCTTTGATGTTAAGGTCGCTGAAATAAATCTGATTCTCCGGTTTTATCAGGGCCTTGATCGCCGGGTCAATCAGGTAGTCAGACGCCTTCAGGAATTCATTAAGTTCCAGCACAGTCCTTCCATCTTCGACCGCCAGCCGATAAGGAACTTTTTCCTTCAACTGCAAAAAAACTTTAAGATTTTCTTCTGCCGGTTCGAGACGGATGGTTTTTACCAGCCGGCTATCGACCTGCATTAAAACAGGAAGTTCAACCGGCTTCACCTTTATAAGTTCGAGCGACAGGACCGGGGGAGTCTGAGAAACATAAGCAGCTTTCTGAACACTTATGGGATCTGGAGAAACCAGAATGACTCTGGTCGAGAGAACACCAACTTTGACTTCGATCTTAGACAGATTTGTTGCTGGCGGAGCAGCCTGAGCCATCAGGCTGAAAACCAGGACTGATATTAAATTTATTACTGCCAGCTTAAGCCAACAAATTTTCCTTTTCATGTTAACGCTCCTCCGGATTGATTTCTTTAACAACGTTTCTGGGCCTCATTAAAGGGAAGCCGCGTTCATGAGTTTTACGAAAAATCACCTGAGACTCATTAATCGAGAAAACGTAACCATCAGTCAGTTTATCACCGATTTTCAGAAAATATGGGAACTGCTGAGGACCAGAAACAATGGCCACAAAGCTCTTAGGGGTCTTAACAATGCCAACGAGCGTGGCATTATCTATGGTTAACTGCCCTTCAGTAGATGAAGGTTTGCCACTGATCCGACCCTTACCGATCAGATCTTTGAACGGGTCTCTACGGCCTCCAGGATCATAAGAAGCCCGAGGCGGCAGAGTATTTAAAGCCTGCTGGGGAGAAATAACTGGTTCCTGCTGTTCAGTTTTCTGGACTTCTTGCTGACCCCGGGCCAGAGCAAAGAACCCGAAGTAACCTATTATTAATAGACTCAGAATCAAAGGTAATATTTTTCTCATATTATTTCCTCTGTTGTTTAGAAGTTGCGGCAGTTTTAGCCGGCTGAAGCTGCTCTTCAATGAAATAATAGGTGGTGGCCACAAATTTCGAACTAATCGTCAAATCATCTGTTTGAGTGTTCAGAGAGGTTATGGAAAAATTATTAACATTGAACAGCCTGGAGAATTTGCTGAGTTTATCAAAGAATATTCCCAGATTGTGATAGGTACCAGAAATTTCAATATTGATCGGCCATTCGGCATAAAAATCTTTTTTAACTTCTCCCTGGGGATGAAACTTAAGAACGTTCAGCCTGGAATCGTAGGCTAATTGCTGTATTCTTCGGAGAATATCAGCGATTTCTTTCTTCTGGGGGATGATCTGCTCTAAGTCTTTGAGCGTGGCATTAAGAACAACCAGCTCAGCTTCGATCTTATCCAGTTCTTTTTTCTTTTCCTTCAGGACCTGGACTTCTTTTTCCAGCTTCTCTCTTGATTGATGCAGACTCTGAAGTTCAGCATTGCGTGGTTTGAAATAGAAAAAGAAAGCCAGAGCCAAGATGACCACTGCCAGAATTAAATATCCGTACCACGGCCAGTTTCTCATGGTTATCTCCTTCTTGTAGTTTGAGGAGCCGCCTGGGTTTTTGGAGCCTCTGGAGGGGCCAGCTGAGGTTTGCTTACCGGCACGGTGAGATTGAATTCCAGATAAACGGCACCCCCTTCAGTTTTCTGGGTTGAATCAATCAGGTTAACCTGACCGAAGGTGTTGCTGCGTTCCAGGTTGGTGATAAAATCAGCAACCAGGTTATTAGAAATGGCTTCGCCTTTGATTTTCAGAAGCTGGCCGTCATAGCTGGCTTCTTTCAGCCAGACCCAATCAGGAATTCTGTTATTGATCTCACTCATTATCTTGACGGCAATATCCTGATTACTTTTCAGCTGTTTGATCAGGTTGATCTTCATTTCCAGCTTGGCTTTCTGGACCTTGACTTCATCCAGTTTTGCCACCACATACTGCAGCTGGTTTTTTTCCTGCTGAGCTTGAGCCGTGAGCTGTTTTTCTTTCTGAATCTCCCAGTTCTGGTAGAAATAGTATCCGGCCAAGCTAACGAGCAGTAGCAGAAAGATTATGGTCCCGAGGCTGGCTTTTTTTCTTTCTTTCGTTATCTTAGGTAAACCCGTTGGGACAGGTTCCCTGACTTCTTTGGCTTCTGGCTTTAATAAATTAATCCTGATCATGGCTTATTTCTCTGCCTTTCTCGTTGAAAGTCCGACGGCCACCCCGAAAACAGGGGCCATTTCGTTAAAATAAATGGAATCGAATTTCTTTTCGTCATACTGAATTGACTTAAAAGGATTAAACAGCTCGGTTTTGATTCTGAATTTCAGCTCAAAGGCACTGATCATATTAGGAATAAGGGCCAGCCCGCCACTGAGTAAAATCTGTTCGATCCGACGCTCTCTTTTTTCGCCAGCCTCATAGAAAGAGAAGGTCTTCTCCATCTCATCCAGCAGGTCCCTGATGTTCATGGTCAGGACAGTAGCAAATTGATCGGCATTGATGTTTTTCCCGGGAATACCCTTTAAAGCAGCTTCAGCTTCTTCAAAGCTAACGTTTAATTCTTTTCTGATGTTTTCAGTGAAAAAATAACCGCCGAGTGACAGATCTCTGAATAACTGGGGAACACCCCTTTCCACTATGCCAACATTAGTGATATTAGCTCCCATATTAATGATGGCCACTGTCTTTTCTCTGAAGAGTTCGGGGTAGTTGATTTCAAAAGCGTTGATCAGGGAAAAGATATCCACTTCAATGGCTGTAAGGTTTTTTCTGGCCATGGAGGTGGCGTTACTATAGTTGGCTATTTTATCCTTTTTCGCGGCTACCAGAAGAATATCTGCAGTGCTTTCAGTTGTTCTTGACGATTTCATTACAGCATAGTCAACGTTAGTTTCTTCGTAAGGATAAGGAATGTTGTGCTTGGCTTCCCAGATGATCGACTCAGCCATTTCCTGGGGGTCCATTGCCGGTAATGAAATTTTCTTGATTATGACTGAGTTTCCGGAAATAGAAATAGCTACATCTCTGTTAGAAATCTTAACGTTTTCGAAAAGAAGCTTGATGGTTTCGCTGACCGCAGTCGAGTCGATGATGGTTCCTTCAACAATGGCATCATGGGGAAGGGGTTCATAACCGATTTTTTGAAGCTCGTATTGAGTATTTTCTCCCTTCTGTCTAATTTTTAATTCGACTGCCTTGACAGAGTAGGACCCAATATCAAGTCCGACCACACTCTTTTCTTTGGCTAAACCAAACATTTTTACCGCCTTTATTTTTTAGAATTCATAAATTTATTCTTTAGAGCTTCTTCCACTAAGGGTGGAACCAGGTCTTTGATGCATCCCCCGAGCTGAAAGACTTCTTTGACCATATTGGAGCTCAGAAAAGAATATTTCAGACTGGGCATCATGAACAGAGTCTCGATGTCACTGGCTAATTTTCTGTTCATTAAAGCCATTTGAAACTCATATTCAAAGTCCGAAATGGCTCTCAATCCCCTTATAACTACATTTACCTTATTTTTGCGGGCAAAGTCAATCAGGAGTCCGTCAAAGCTTAAAACTTCAACAGTCGGGTCACCTTCAAAAGTCTTTCTTATCAGTTCCACCCGTTGCTCTGTGGTGAAAAGCGGAGTCTTCTTAGGATTATCCAGTACGCCCACAATAATTTTGTCGAAAATCTTCTTCCCCCGTTGAATAATGTCCACATGTCCATTAGTGATGGGATCAAATGACCCCGGATAAATCGCCTTTCTTTCCATTAAGGATTTCAATCTCTTGCATTCTTGATTATCAATTATCAAAAAAAATTCTCCTTGTCAAACATTTTTTCACACAGTTAGTTTTATCTTTCTTCAGCTGATTAAAGATTAAATCGGCCATCAGTTGAGTCAATCACCGCTTCTGGCTAATAGCGAGGTGATTTTTAAAGCACCTTTTTTCATCGTTTGGGGTGAGATGGTAGTCCACTGGCGAGTTTTTTTCTTTTCTGGCTTTTTATATAATAAGAAAATAAGAAAAGATGAAGATTAAAAGCTTTATTCTGAGTTTTGGTCTGTTTATCTGGTCGAGCTCTTCGCTTCTTCTGGCGCAGGAATCGGCGCTGGAAGCTGCCTTTGTTCAGAAAAGAGAACAGATGGTAAAATTTCAACTCAAAAACAGAGGGATTAAAGAGGAGAAAGTGCTTGAAGCGATGTTAAAGGTCCCCAGACATCTTTTTGTGCCGCCTGCCTATCAACAGGAAGCCTATGAAGATCATCCCTTGCCTATTGGAGAGGGTCAGACCATCTCTCAACCTTACATAGTTGCCCTGATGACTGAAGTGGCCGGGATCAAACCTGGAGAAAAAGTTTTGGAGATAGGTACTGGCTCAGGCTATCAGGCCGCGGTTCTGTCCTGCCTGACAGATCAAGTCTATTCTATAGAAATCAAAGAAAACCTGTCCCGGAGGGCCTCTGAATTATTGACCTTTCTTGGTTATCATCAGGTTAAGGTCAGGTGTGGTGATGGGTATCTGGGTTGGCCGGAAGAGGCTCCTTTTGAGGCCATAATTGTTACCTGTGCTGCAGATCATATTCCTCCAGCTCTTTTTCAGCAGCTGAAAGAGGACGGGAGGCTGGTTATCCCTCTGGGTGACTCTGAGCGTTCTCAGGTTTTAACTCTGATCAGGAAAATAAAGGGGAAACCTGTGGTTAAAAAATTGCTCGAAGTTCGGTTTGTGCCCATGACTGGTAAAAGAACGATTAAATGAGGTCCAGGAATCGGCCGCAAACTTTCTTTGATAAAGGCCAGAAAAAATCATAAGTTGATTATTTCTTTTGCTTTGGTTTTCGGTTGCTTTAAATTTTTCCTTATGATAATTTTAATTTAAGAATTAAAAGATGATCAGGTTTGGAACTTCAGGCTGGCGGGCGATCATGGGAGAAGAATTTACCTTCTCTAATGTTCGTCGGGTGGTTCAGGCTATTGCCAATTATTTAAGAAAAGAGAATCCCGAAAAAGACATTTCTCTGGTTATTGGCTATGATACCCGGTTCCTGTCTGAAAGATTCGCCGGAAAAGCAGCTGCCCTTCTATCCCGTAACAGAATTCATGTTTTTCTGGCTGACCGGGACTGCCCTTCTCAGGCTATAGCTTACCAGATTATCAAGGGCAATCATTCGGGCGGAATTAATTTCACCGCTTCTTTCAATCCTCCAGAATTTAACGGTTTGAAATTCAATGTGGCTACAGGAGCTCCGGCTCTCCCTGAAGTGACTGACCGGATTGAGCAGGTAGTTGAGGAAGTACCCTCTGAGGCGGTTATGTCAGATTACTATGCTGACCCTAATTATATTCATAAAATAAATTTGCAGCGTGACTATCTGGATTATCTCCAGCAAAAGGTCAATTTTAAGGCTATAAAAAAATCGGGTCTTAAGATAGGAATAGATTTACTCTTCGGCACAGGCCGTGAATATCTGGATGAAATCCTGGAAGAAAATGGTGTCCCGATTGAAGTAATTCATGGGTATGTTGACCCCTATTTTGGTGGAATTTCTCCAGCCTGCACCGAAAAAAATATGGTCGAACTTAAGGGTCTGGTTAAAGAAACTGGCTGTGCTGTGGGATTGGCGACCGATGCCGACGGTGACCGCTTTGGTATACTTGATGAGCACGGCCGGCTGGTAATACCTAACTATATCCTGGCGCTTCTTCTTGAATATCTTCTTACGGTCAAGGGATGGCGCGGGGGAATAGCCAGATCAGTAACCACCAGCCATCTCATTGATCGGATTGCCCGGCATTATGATCTCCCCCTCTATCGGACCCCTGTTGGCTTTAAATATATGGCTGACCTTTTCCTGAAAAACAAGATCATTTTTGGCGGAGAGGAGAGCGCCTGTCTGGCGGTAAAAGACCATCTTCCAGAAAAAGACGGGATTTTTGCCGGACTTCTGGTCGCTGAGATGATTGCCGTCTGTGACCTCAGCCTTTCTCAGCTTCTGGAACAGTTGTTCAAAAAATATGGACGAATGGTTGGAGTTCAAGAAAATATTCCCCTTTCTCCTGAAAGGGTCAGGAAGCTTAATGAACTCATCAGCAGCCCCCCAGATTTTTTGGGCAGGAGAAAGGTCCAATCTGTCGAAACCATGGATGGTTTGAAACTGAATTTTGCTGGAGATAGCTGGTTAATCGTGAGGTTTTCCGGAACAGAACCGTTAATTCGCTGTTATGCCGAAGCTGAAACTGAAAAAGAAGCCAGAGCTTTACTTAAACCAGGAATAGAACTTATATGTTAGGCGTCGGTAAATTAAAAAAGAAAACGCCAACCAGAAAGAAATTTTTTTACCTGATTGTGGGTATATTATTATTAGCCACCCTGGTTACGACTTTTTTCGGGAAAAAAGGATTTCTGGACATTCAAAGATCAAAAAAGAGGTATCAGGAGCTTCAGGCTCAGATACAGGAGTTGACCAGGCAAAAAGAGAAGCTGGAAGTAGAGATAAAAGAACTGGAAAGTAACCCCCAGGCGCTGGAGAAAGAGGCCAGAGAAAAGCTCTGGTTGATCAAGCCTGAGGAAAAAGTCATCATTCGAAATAAAAAATAAGCTTCTGGCTGTCAAATTTTTAATTGAGCCAGACGGGCATTAAGGACCAGATTCTGGTCTGGCCGAAAGATTTTATTAACCTCATATATCCGGCGATTAATTCGGCCTCCTCCGAGATGTAACTCAATTCAGTTTCCTTTCCCATCAGCAAGTCCAGCAATGTGCGTTTTTTAGGCCAGAGAACAAGTTTTATCTCCTCTTCTGCAGGAATGCCAGCCATCTTTTTAGCTGAGTCTATAGCCAGGCTAAAGCCGCCCAGGTCATCAACCAGGTTTAATTCTTTTGCTTGATGTCCTGTCCAGACTCGACCCCGGCCGATTCTGTTGGCCTCTTCGAAAGAGATATTTCTGGATGAGACCACTCTTTCCAGGAACTGTTCATAAATAGCCTGAATCTGGTTTTTCAGGATTTTTCTTTCTTCTGGAGTGAAATCCCGGTAAGAAGAAAAAGCATCTGCTTCCTTCCCCAGAACTATCTTTTCTGTCTTGATGCCCAGTTTGTCCATAAGACCCTGGAAACTGAATTTTCCAGCAATAACTCCTATCGACCCTGTTAGAGTCTGGGGCTGGGCGATGATTTTATGCCCGCCAAGTGAAATCCAGTAACCACCAGAGCCAGCCAGGCCGGACATGGAAATAACAACGGGCTTTTCGCTTCGGACTTTTACCAGCTCATGCCAGATGATGTCTGAACCGACGGCCGAGCCACCGGGGCTGTCGACCCGGACAACAATAGCGGCAATGGATTTATCCTTGGCGGCTGATCTGAGCCACCTGGCAAAAGTCTCACTCCCCAGGGCCACGATCTGTTCTTCACCGGTCAAGATGGTCCCGGTAGCGAAAATCAGGGCGATCTTTTTACCTTGGTTTAATCCCAGGGAAGAAGGATCAGCACTAGCATATTTTTCATTAGGAATTTTGTTAAGTTTCTGGATTTTTTTTAGATTCATAAAATCAATCAGCTGGTCTTCGTAAGCCACTCCATCAACCAGTCCCCGGTCAACAGCTTCTTGGCCCTGGAAATAGCCCCGATCGACCAACTTTTGCATTTCTTCAGGAGTTTTCTTTCTGGCTTCAGCAATCCTCTGGAAATAATAATCATAAATATCTTTATAAATTGATTCCATCATTTCTTTGTGAGCTGGAGTGAAACCATCTTCAGTGAACTGGTTGTAAGCAGTTTTATATTCTTCGATGTGTTCGAATTCAGCTTTGATTCCCAATTTATCAAGAGTCCCCTTAAAAAACGGGACATAAGTGGCCAGTCCATTTATTCCGAGCCAGCCAAGAGGATGAAGAATGATTTTGTCGCCAGCCGTGGCCAAATAGTATTCTTTATCGGCCTCGGGGGATTCTTCAAAATAGGCAATAACCGGTTTCCCTGATTTCCTGAAGTCAAGAACTGACTGCCGGAGTTCTTCGATTTTTGCCCAGTCGCAGTCAAGCAAACCGAATTTTATGACCACAGCTTTAATTCTGGGGTCGACCTTAGCTTTTCTCAGGTTCATCCAGGTATCGTACAGGGAAATTGCCTTTCCCTGGAAAAATTCCATATACGGAAGCGGCGGAGCATATTCTTCCAACCGGCCTTCAAGTTTTATTTCCAGATAAGAATTGCTCTCAACCCGAGCTTCTTTTGGAGAAAGATTTAAACTCAAAAAGTAAAAAACAAGTAATAAACTGATAAGAATTATGAAAAAGAAAACTATTAACACCCAGATAAGTTTCTTGTTCATTGTTCCTCCTGCAGAGTTATTTTACTTTATGAATTATTAAAAATAAACTGACGGGTTTTATTTGATAAGCGGAATAAAGAATCCAGTCCGGTCTGAATTGTCTATGAAATCTCTTTTCCGAAGCTGTTTAAATCTCAATTAAAATCAAGGTAACTGTCATTTTATAAGTGCCCGGAGCGGTGTTTGACAAACAGCCAGGTTTACATTAACAATTAAGAAAATGACTTATAGAGAAAATAGAGTAAAAAACAGAAATAAGACAAAAGACAGGTTTAAAATTCTTTTGTTCAGTCTGCTGCTATTGGCTGTTAACTTCCTGCCGGCTTTGTCCGGCCAGCAGGAATTAGCGGTTCTGATTTCGCCGGCCAGCCTGTCTCCTGGAATGACTTTCAGGGTGATTATCTCTTCCGAAAAAGAAATTCCCCCAAAAAGCCTGCAAATCAGGCTGACTGGACCTGACCTGAAACAGGGGAATTTAGCTTTGATGAAAAATGGCGGCGGGCCGCCTTTCTGGCAATGGTGGCAGGGTAAACTCAGCACCTCTGGCCAGCATAGGATGGAAATTAAGGTGGGCAGAATAGTTGTCTATTCCCGGGTGATTGAAGTTGCTCCATCTCCAGCGAAGCTGTCTGAATCCGGTGTTTTCTGGAAAGCCATTAAGGGCTGGACCAGAGCCCAGGAAAATCTTTATTCGACCTGGTTTGAGGCTCTTTTCCAGGATGCGGACGAGAATGATTCCTGGCCAGCTCTCCATTCAATTCTTCGTGACCCCCGGAGAAATTTTCTCCATAATCATCTGGGCTTATCTGAAGACGATGGGGCTCTCAGTCTCGAGCCTGATTGTGCTGATAATCCTTTTTTCCTCCGAGCCTATTTTGCCTGGAAAAACAGGCTGCCTTTCGGTTTCCATGAATGTTCCCGAGGTTCTTTGAGTCAGGCGCCAACCTGCGGTCGCTGGCTGACCAATGAACTGCCTGGGGGTCAGGGTGATGAAGTAAAAAAGTTTGCCAGGTTGATGCGTCTTCTGATGGACACCGTCCATTCCGGAACCGCCAGAACTCGGTTAGCTGCAGAAGATTCTGATTATTATCCTTTGCCGCTTGATAGGAATCATCTCCGGCCGGGTGTCGTTTACGCTGATCCTTATGGACATACTTTGATCATCGTTCGCTGGGTCCGTCAAGAAGAAAAGAAGCCGGGTGAACTTCTGGCAGTCGATGCCCAGCCTGATGGCACCGTTGGTCTGAAAAGGTTCTGGAAAGGGAATTTTTTGTTTGCTACCAAAAATGTGGTTGGCCAGCCAGGTTTTAAAGCCTTCAGACCGATAATCATGAGCGGTGGTCAGCTCAGGTTGCTGACCAATGGGGAAATTGAGGAAAGTAAAGACTATGCTAATTTTTCTCTTGACCAGTTAAACCTTCAGCCCGACGAATTTTATGAGAAAATGGAGAGGTTGATAAATCCTGAGCCGCTTAACCCTGAGGCCGCCCTGCGGGAACTTTATCGAGCGCTCCAGGAGCAGTTGCTGGTCAGGGTAGAATCCGTAGAGGTTGGAGAAAAATTTAGACAGGAGCATCCAGGCGTTATTATTCCTATGCCTTCAGGATCGGACGTATTTCTGGCGGCTGGTCCCTGGGAAGATTATTCAACGCCCAACCGGGATCTCAGACTTCTGATTGCCATAGATACGATTCAGGAGTTTCCGAAAAAGGTTATAAAGCATCCCGAACGATACAAAATTAAAAAATCTGAGTCCCTGGTAAAAGTAGAAACTGAGATGGAAGATCTTTCCAATAAGCTGGCCAAAGAGCTTACCATAACCTACACCAGGTCTGATGGCCAGCCCTGGACTCTGACCCTGGAAGAGATTCTTAAAAGGAAAGAAGCCTTGGAAATGGCTTATAACCCCAACGATTGCGTGGAAATCCGCTGGGGCGCACCAGCCGGGTCTGAAGAGATGGCTACCTGTCGTCGCCGGGCGCCACAGGCTCAGCGAGAAAAGATGGAAAAGCTCCGCCTCTGGTTCAAAAAACGCCTTCATCCACCCACCTGAAATGATTGAAATTTTTCTTGATTTTGTTTTTTTTCTGTGGCATCATTGTTGCTGCCTTTTCAGTCGAGCTGCTCGTTCCTGAACGGGGGAAGCCGATGTGGAGAGGTCGAGGAGGTTTTTTGTATGTCTGTAAAACTTTATGTAGGTAACTTGAATTACAGGACCACCGAGGAGAAACTGAAGGAGCTATTTTCTCAGTTTGGAGAAGTTACCTCAGTTAACATCCTGCAGGGTCGGGGCTTTGGTTTCGTGGAAATGTCCACTGAAGAAATGGCTCAGGAAGCTAAAACCAGACTCAACGGGACAGAATTCGACGGTCGCAAGATCATCGTCAATGATGCCAGACCAAAAGGTGAAAGAAAAGGCGGCGAGCGACGTCCCGGAGCTGGCCCGCAGCAGAGAAAAGATTTCCGCAGATTCTGATAGATTCTGGCTGAGCTGCCTTCTTCTGAAAAATCCCAGTTTTCGCCAGAGTATTTGTCTGTCTGGAGAAAATCAGATTAGTCATCTTTCGCCGTAAACCTTTCTTTCTTCTCTTCCGTAATCTCTGTCAGAGATTGAAAGTGAGGAGAAGATGTTCATAAGGCTAAAACTGGCAGCGGTTATCGGACTGGTGTTGATAACCATTTCTTCTTGCCTGATGGTAGCTGTAGAAACAGACTCTGCTAAGGCGGAGGTCCATTTTCGGCAGGCCAGAGAAAGAATTGCCAGACTATCCAGCCATTCTTCTGATCCCGCTACTCCACACCGCCTGAGGATACTTATTTATGATCCAGATGAAAAGCAATTAGTCAGGATATCCCTGCCTTTCTGGCTGGCTAAAAAGGGCCTGAGGGAAGCCATCGAAGACTCCGAGTATCACCGGGGCAAAGCACCGGATTATGATTTTGATATCCGAGCCTTTTCCCAGGCCATCTCCAGAATGCCCAGAGGGCTTCTGGCTGAAGTCTGGAGTGAAGAAGAAAAGATACTTTTATGGCTGGAATGAATATATGTATACTAAGAACAAAGGACTGAGACTGAGGACAGAGTTTCGGAATGGAACAAAGAAATGGTTATGTCAATGAGACTGAGGTGGAATACCTGGTTGAAAGAATCAAACAGGGAGACAAGGAAGCTTTCATGAAGATTGTCGAAGGTTATCAACAAAAAGTTTTCATCCTGGCTTATTCCCTGGTCAGGGGAAGAGAAGATGCTCTGGACCTGGTTCAGGAAACTTTTATGAGACTCTACGAAAAAATTCAGACTTATCGACCAGGAGAAAATTTCAACGCCTGGCTGATGCAGGTAGCCAGAAATCTCAGTATAGATTTTCTGAGAAGGCAGAAGTCCCGGAAAAAGGATAGCCTCGATGCCTTGGACCTCGAACGAATGAATTTGCTCTCAAAGGATGAGGACCCGGCCAGGTTCAATCCCGGGGAAATGATTCATAAAGCTGTCACCCGGCTTCCCGAAAAACAGCGATTGGTCTTTATTCTGCATCATTTTGAAGACCTCAAATATGAAGAAATAGCCGACAGGCTCAAAATTTCGGTGGGAACGGTTAAATCACTCCATTTTAAGGCCATTCGGAAACTGAGGAAAACCCTGGCTCCTCAACTTGGAGGTGGCCTTGAATAAATGCCATAAATACAAAAAGAATTGGGTGGCTTACCTCAGCGACCAGCTGGAGCCGGTCAGGTCTAAGGAGATGGAACAACATTTAAAACAGTGCTCAGCCTGTCAGAGAGAAGTTGAGGAAATAAATAAACTCTTTTCTATGACTGCTGATTTTAAGGCAGAACTCAATGAAGTTAGGCAGGCGGTTGACTGGGAAAGACTTCCAGTGGTTATCACTGATAGAGCTTGGAAGACGGAAGAAGGAAAGAAGAAAAAACCTGTTTTTTCCTGGCCTGACCGCTGGAAATGGCAACCTCTGATAGCCGGCCTCATCTTTGGTCTTCTTCTCGGTGCCTTTTTTACTTATCTCATCGTCAAGCCACAGAAAAGCGCTTTTCTGGCTGCCCGTCAGAATTCAAAGGTAAGCGTGCCGGCAGATTTTGTCGAAAGGGTGGACCTGGCTCTGGCCAGAAGGGAAACCATAGATTATCTTGACCGCAGTCAGTATCTGATTCTGGAACTCCTGCAAACCAGGAAACCGGATGAGGTTTCAACAATTCTGACCAGAGATAAAGTTCAAAAGTTACTGACCGAGAAAAAGTACCTGAATGACCAGCTTGATCAGGTCAAATTGCTTAAAGCCAAAGCCATTTGCGATCAGATTGAACTCCTGTTCCTGGAATTGACTCAGCTGAGTCCTGAACTAACCGGAGCAGAACTCCAGAAGATCAGAGAAATGATTGGAGAGCGTCAGTTGCTGCTCAAAATCAATCTGGTCAAAAAAGAGCTGCAGCAAAGTGAGGTTTAAAGTGAGAAAAAGAACTACGATTTCCATCATTTTAATAACACTATTCGTGGTCATCAGCTCTGGACTTCTGGCTCAATCAGTAGCTAAGGAAGATGAGAAGCTTCTTCAGGAAGCCAAAGTCCTGATTTTCGACAAGAAATGGGTTGAAGCCGAAAAAAAACTGGATGAATTAATCAGCCAGCACCCTAAAAGCGGTTATTATGCTCAGGCTTTATTCTACAAAGGCAAATGTTTAGCCGAAGAGAAAGGTAGAGAAAAAGAGGCCTGGAGAGTGTTTGAAGAATTTTTGCAGCGACCGGATCGTCCACAAAGTCTGATGGAAGAAGCGGAAATTGCCAGCATTGATCTAGCCTTCACTCTCTTTAATAATGGAGAAAAAAGTTTCGGACAGGTGCTTGAAGCTAAGCTCTCCCACCAGTCGAAAGTGATTCGGTATTATGCTGCCCTCAAGATGAGCTATCTCCAGAAGAAAAGCCTTACTCTTAAAGCGGTTCCTGTCTTGAAGAAGCTCATCGAGACAGAAAAAGATCAGGAACTTATCGACCGGGCGAAGATAGCTCTCCTGAGAATTTCCCCTTCGGCTCTTAAAGATGTTCAGGTACAACATGAAAGCGGATCATTTCGTCTGGTTAAAATCAGGATTTATGAAAAAGGCAACAAAGCTCCCAGCGTTTCCATCAACCTTCCTTTATCCTTAGCTGATTTAGCCATTCAGGCGATTCCGGAAGAAGAAAAGGCCAGTCTCAAACAGAAAGGCTATGACCTCAACCGCATTCTCAGCGACTTAGCTAAGTCAAAAGAAAAGCTGGTAAGAATTGAAGAAGATGGCAACATCATCGAAATCTGGATTGAATAATCGTTAAAAATAAAGGAGGAACAGCATGAAAAGAATCATCTGGATAACGGTTCTGGTGCTGACGGCTCTCTTCCTGACAGCAGATTTTTCTTATCCTGCTGATCGGGACGATTATCAGGTGATCAAAAAAGCCGTGCAGGAAAAGGCCAAGGTAGAGCCTTCTACGGAAGTGAAATGGTTCAAAGTTCTGGTGGTCGATAACAAAACAGGTAAAGAAAAAGTCAAAATCACCATGCCCATTGCTTTAGTGGAGATTTTTGCTCGCTGTGCTGATAACCAAGAGGTTCACTTGAAGAATGTTGGCTGCGACCTGAACATAGAAGAATTGCTAAAAGAACTGAAAAAAGTAGGACCGCTGGCCATTGTCGAGATTAACGAAGAAGATGAGACAGTCAAAGTCTGGTTGGAATGAAGCTTTAAAAGCTTGGCCTTAACTGTCAGGGAAAAATCGGGACCTGAATTTTCAGGCCCCTTTTTTTTATCTGATTTGAGCTTAAAGGCCTAGCTTTTTCCCGGCTAGAAAAATTTTCTCAACGGTTATCGGTTTGGCTGATGCCTGGAAACATTGACTTGGAGACGAAATTTCAAGCATAATAAAGCCTCAAATAATAATTAAATCCGAGGAGTGTTAAAGATGGCTAAGTATCGGATTGCTATTTTACCCGGTGATGGTATCGGCAAAGAGGTCATAGAAGCAGCTATCGTTGTTCTCAAACGGCTTAATCTTGACGCTGATTATTTATTTGGAGACATCGGCTGGGAATTCTGGTGTAAGGAAGGAAAGGCCTTGCCCGAAAGAACGACAAAGCTTCTGAAAGAGACAGATGCCTGTCTTTTCGGAGCAATTACTTCTAAACCGAAAGAAGATGCAGCCAGGGAATTGGCTCCTAAATTACAGGGTAAAGGGCTTTCCTATGTCAGTCCGATTGTCAGACTTCGACAACTGTTTGACCTCTATATCAACCTGAGACCGTGCAAAGCTTACGCCGGAAATCCACTCAATTACCGGGATGATATCGACTTAGTCATTTTCAGGGAGAACACTGAAGGCAGCTATGCTGGAGTCGAGTTCTATCCCTTGCCAGATCAGGTCAGACAAGCTTTGATGCTTCATCCCAAGATGAAAGACTTTAAAGACGTTCCCGCAGACGAGATAGCAGTTTCCACCAGAATAATGACCAGAAAAGGTTGTGAACGAATAGTCAGAGCAGCTTTTGAGTTTGCTCGCAAGTACAAAAGAAGGTCAGTGGCCCTGGTGGAAAAGCCCAATGTTCTCCGCGATACTGGCGGTTTGATGCTGAAGGAGGCTAGAAAAGTGGCGGCTGAATACCCCGAGATTAAATTCATCGAAGCTAACGTCGATGCTATGTGTATGTGGCTGGTCAAGAATCCTCAAGATTATGATGTCCTGGTAGCTGAGAATCTCTTTGGAGATATCATTTCTGACTTGGCCGCGCAGTTAGTTGGTGGACTCGGCTTTGCCTGTTCCGGCAATATCGGCGATAAATATGCGGTTTTTGAGCCCACTCACGGTTCAGCTCCAAAGTATACAGGGCTCTACAAGGTCAATCCGATTGCCACGTTGCTGGCAGCTAAAATGATGCTCGACTGGCTGGGAGAAACTGATAAGGCCAATAGGCTGGAACAGGCCGTAGCTGAAGTCATCAAGGAAGGTAAAGTCAGAACATACGATCTGGGCGGCTCTTCAAAAACCCTGGAAATGGCTGAAGCCGTAGCCGCAAAACTATAAGAAGCAAAGCCTGGGAAAAGATAAGGGCAAAGAGAAAACATGATTATTCTGGCCATTGACACTACCACCCGTTTTGGTTCTGTAGCCTTGGTCTCTGAGACAGGGGTCCTGGCCGAAGTCAATTATGCTTCACCATCCTCCCATTCCCGTCAGGTCTTCCAGGCAGTGGATGAGGTTCTAAAAATCGTCGGTGAAAATCTTGATAATCTTGATGGTCTGGCAGTGGCTGCCGGTCCAGGTTCTTTTACCGGAATAAGAATTGGCTTGAGTCTGGTTAAAGCCCTGGCGCTGGCTTCAAAAAAGCCCGTGGCTGCTGTTTCTTCGCTTGAAGCCCTGGCTCAAAAACTCGTTCTGCCCGGAGTTAATTTAATCGTCCCGATGCTGGATGCTCGCAAAGGAGAAATATTTGGCTGCGCTTATAAGGTGGCAGGCCTAGAGCTTGAGGAAATTATCCAGCCAGCTGCTTATAATCCTGAAGCTTTCCTGCAGATTTTACCTGAAGATTCTTTTATCCACCTGATAGGTACAGGAGTTGACCTGTACTGGCCGCTGATCATTGAAAAACTCGGCCAGAGAGCTAAGGCCATTGATAGAACTTATTATCTAGCGGCTGAGGTTGGAAAACTGGGTGGAAAGATTCTGAAGGAAGGTCGGGGCCTCAGCCCGGATCAACTTGAGCCCATCTATTACCGAAAATCTCAGGCCGAGGAGAAAAAGTCTGGAAGGACAGAATAGCAGTCTGATATTTATCAGAAGAATGCGGGATGAGGATCTGCCTGAGGTCCTGACGATTGAAAATCTCTGTTTTTCCAACCCCTGGAGTAAAGAGACTTTCCGCGGCGAGATTCAGAATAAAGCTATTTCTTTTCCGCTGGTGGTCATTCACTCTTGGCAAAAAAGAATTATCGGCTATGTGATTTTCTGGCAGATTGGCGATGAAGCTCAAATAAACAATGTGGCCATTCATCCTGATTATCAGGGGCAGGGGTTTGGAGAGATAGCCTTGCGTTATGTCTTCGAGCGGCTGCGGGAAAATGGAGTTCATTTTGTCTGTCTTGAAGTCAGGGTTTCTAACTTGTCAGCTTTAGCCCTTTACCGGAAGCTCGGCTTTACGGTCCTGGGAGTAAGAAAAGAATATTATACCAATCCTGTCGAAGACGCTTATGTGATGGGCTTGATGCTCGATTGATATTTTTCAATAGTTAACTTTTATCAGACACAGACCTTTAGCTGGAACAGTAGGACTCAGAAGAGTTCTTTTCTTTGTCTGAAATAAGGTATTGATATCTTCAGGTCTCAGTCTGTCCCTTCCGACCATAATCAATGTCCCGACTATGGTCCTGACCATATAACGAAGAAAGCCATTGGCTTCTATGGTGTAGACGAGTTCATCGCCGGCATTTTCCAGAATCGATCGAAAAACTTTTCTGACCGGATTTCTGAACCTGTTGGAGGAAAAAGCCGAATAATCGTCTTCTCTGGCCAAAAGCGAAGCTGCCTGCTGCATGGCTTCAATATCAAGAGGGTAAGGATAATGAAGAACGTAGCGATAATCAAAAGGGCTGAGGATAGGAGAAATTTTTATTCGATAGCGATAGATTTTGGATAGGGCAGATTTTCTGGAGTGAAAACTCGGCAGGACTCTTTCAACTGAAAGAAGGCGGATATCAGAAGGCAGCAGAGCGTTAAGAGCCCGGAGAAGCTGTAATTCATCAAGCCGGCAATTGGCTCGGAAATTGGCTACCTGACCGAGAGCATGGACGCCGGCGTCAGTCCGGCCAGCAGCCTGCAGATTTATTTTTTCACCCATGATTTTCAGCAAAACTTCTTCAATCGTCCCCTGGATGGTCTTTTGTCCCAGTTGTCTCTGCCAGCCATAGTAATCTGTTCCATCATAAGAAATGAGCAGTTTGATGTTGTCTAACCGTGGCCGATCAAGAAAAGAAGGGGATTCACCCGGCGGAGCTTCATCAGCTCCGGCTGTTTCTGAAATCTTGTTGTTTAATTGAAGCCCGTTTTCTTCCATTTTCTTCGCTCTTAAATTTCTGAAAGGGCCAGTTCGACAGCTTCTTCCGGGGTCCAGGCCGGGATAATACCTTTGATGTCCCAGGTATTCAGGCCGATGACCTTTTTCCCGAAAATTCGAGCAAAGGCTATTTCACTTAAAGTTCCGTATTCTCCATCTATGGCAATGACTGCCCCGACATTCAGAACCACCATTGAGTTCCGGTTGTAGCCGATGCCGGTGGCTATGGCAATGTCTATAAAGCGGTTGGCTTCCTCCGTTTTGCTTCCGGGAAGAATACCAATGGCCAGGCCTCCGGCCTCTTTTGCTCCCCGAGCAGCTTCTTCCATCACCCCGCCCAGACCGCCACAAACCAGAATGGCTCCTTTCTCTGCCAACAGTCTTCCTACCAGATAGGCGGTTTGCCTGGATTTTTCGTCCGGATTGCTTCCGCCGATTACAGCTACTCTGGGCTTATTCCTGAAATCTTTAAGTTCCACGGATTTTCTCCTTTTTCCTGATTATATCTGATTATACTCGCTGGAGATCCAAAAATAGCACAGGCAAGTCACCTTTTCAATTCCAGCAAAATTCTCAATTAAATTCGATAATTGTTGACTAACCATATGTGGCTGTGATAACAATTATCCAAAGGTGAAGATAAAAGCGGATGGCTTACGTAAATTATGTGACCAAAAATATTGCCATCAAGGTAGTTTATTACGGACCAGGCCTTAGCGGAAAAACAACTAACCTGAGGTACATATATTTCAAACTTGAACCCGCCTACCGGGGAGAACTTGTCTGCCTGGAGACTGAAACTGAAAGAACTTTCTTTTTTGATCTTTTGCCGATAAAAGCCGGACTGATTAAAGATTTTAAAGTCCATTTTCAACTCCTGACTGTTCCCGGTCAGGTTTTTTATGAAGCTTCAAGGAAAAGTGTGCTCAAAGGGGCTGATGGCATAGTTTTTGTGGCTGACTCTCAGTTGCCTCTTCTCGATGCTAACCTGGAAAGCTTTGACGGTCTGCGAAGGAACTGCTTAGAACAAAACATAGATCTCAACCAGATTCCCCTGGTTTTTCAATACAACAAACGTGACCTGCCGAATCTGATTCCGGTGGAAACTTTTAATCGTCTGCTGAACCATCGCAGTGCGCCGTACATTGAAGCTGAAGCCATCAACGGGCGTGGGGTGCTCGAGACTCTTAAAGAAATAGCCCGGCTGACAGTTCCGGTGGTCAGGGCCAAAGTTTTCGGAGAAAAAGTGCCAACCTCAGAAAGAATAGAAACTCAACCTCCCCGCCAGGCGGAGATGGTTGCCTCAGCGGCTGAAATAAAGCCGCTCAGGGATGCGGCTTCAAAGAAAAAAGCTGAAAAGAAACCCGAAGAAGTTAGAATAGAGTTTGTCAAGCCCGGTGATGAAACTCCCTTTCCCACCACCAAAATCAAAGTCCAGTCGATAGAAGATATTGAACAGGAGATAGAAAGACTGTCGAAAGAATTTGGCTTGGGCAAGAAGAAATAGCTTCCTGAGAATTAATCTGCCTTTTCCTCGTCTTTATTTCTGCAGTCATGCTTATAAGAATACCGAGTGCTTCTCTGCACGGGATAGAAGCTTATCTGGTGGATGTGGAAGTTGATATTTCATCTGGGTTGCCTGCTTTTGTTATCGTCGGTCTTCCTGATGCGGCGGTCAGGGAAAGCAAAGAAAGAGTCAGAACAGCTTTGCGGAATTGCGGTTTTGACTTTCCAGCCAAAAAAATCATCATCAATCTGGCTCCAGCCAGTCGGAAAAAAGAAGGCTCAGCTTTTGATCTACCCATTTCTCTGGGGTTACTGGCTTTTCTGGGAATTATTCCGAGCGACAGGCTGAGCCAATATCTTTTTGTCGGAGAATTGACTCTTGACGGCAGTTTGAAAGCTGTCCGGGGAGCATTACCTTTTTCTCTTCTGGCCAGTAAAAAAAATTTTTCAGGACTGGTACTGCCAAAAAAAAATGAAAAAGAAGCCTGCCTCGTCCAGGAATTTCCGGTCTATGGTCTCGGACATTTGTTGGAAGTGGTTAAACTGCTGGGTGGTTCGGACGAGATAAGGCCGGTCAGATATTCACTGGCTGAACTCGTCGGGGAAAACCGATTGGAGATGGACTTTTCAGAAGTCAGGGGACAGCAGCAAGCCAAGAGGGCTTTAGAAGTAGCTGCGGCCGGGGGGCACAACTTTCTGATGATTGGTCCACCCGGTTCGGGAAAGACCATGTTAGCCAGACGGTTGCCGACAATTTTACCTGAAATGGCTTTTGAAGAAATCATCGAAGTTACCCAGATCTACAGTGCCGCTGGTCTTCTTGGAGACCGAGCGGCCATCAGCCAGCGGCCATTCAGATCGCCCCATCATACGATAACCGATACCGGACTCGTAGGTGGTGGAAATTTCCCACGACCGGGCGAAGTTAGCCTGGCCCATCATGGTGTTCTCTTTATGGATGAGTTCCCAGAATTCAGCCGCCAGGCTCTGGAAAGTCTGAGACAACCACTGGAAGATGGACAGGTGACCATTTCCCGGGTTTCATCGAGTATAACTTATCCCTGCTCTTTCATGCTGGTAGCCGCCATGAACCCCTGTGCCGATGTTTTTCTTGCCTCGGGGATGGAAGTAAATTGCTCAGAAGTAGAGAGAAGGAAATATTATTCCCGTCTCTCCCGGCCGCTTCTTGACCGGATTGACATTCAGGTCGAAGTACCGGCAGTTAAATATCAAGACATCATTGGAAAACCGCCTGGAGAGCCATCGGAGGAAATAAAAATAAGAGTTTCTGCGGCCAGGAGAATTCAGTGGAAAAGGTTTAAGGGCAGAAAGATCTTCGCTAATTCCCAGATGAATTCCAGAGATATCCGGCAGTCTTGTTTGCTCAATTCTGACGGTTATCGATTGATGGAAGCAGCCATGAAGCGTTTTCGGTTCAGCGCCAGAGCTTATGACCGGATTCTGAAGGTGGCCAGAACGATTGCTGATTTAGCCGGGGAAGATGAGATCTCGGCAGCAGCAGTGGCTGAAGCCATTCAGTACAGGATAATGGATAGATTCTGATTTAGAGTCCGGCTTCGTTCATTGGGAAAGACCACAAATTGCTTTGCTCTTATTCCAATTGCCTGATAAAATTAGGGAAAAGTTGAGGAAGGATGGCTGTTTATGGAAAATCACCTGTTAATAGAGCGAAGGCAGCCTGATCGCTTGCCGAGAGTTCTTAACCGCCTTGATGTGGTCTCCATCGTCATCGGTGGAGTCATTGGCTCAGGAATCTTTCTGGTGCCGTCAAAGATTGCTTCTGAAGTTCATTCTCCGCTGTTGATGCTGGCGGTCTGGGTGGTTGGCGGTTTTCTCAGCTTCTTAGGAGCCTTAGCTTTCGCTGAACTGGGAGCGGCCATGCCCGAGGCCGGAGGGATGTATATTTATTTAAGAGAGGCTTATGGTCCGCTTCTGTCTTTTCTTTTTGGCTGGACGCTCTTCTTAGTAATTGATTCCGGAGCCATTGCCACACTGGCCGTGGCTTTTTCTGCCAACTATCTTCCTTATTTCTTCAAAATGACTCCGCTCATGTCCAAAATAGTGGCAGTGGTTTTTATCGTTTTCCTGGCGGCAGTGAATTACCTCGGCGTGCGCTGGGGGGCCAATTTGCAGAATTTGCTGACTTTGATCAAAACCGGAGCCATAGTGGGAATCTGCGCCACGATTTTCTTCTTTGGTCGAGGAAATTTCGGAAATTTTTTCTCGCCGGGCTCTGGTAAATTTTCCCTGGACCTCCTCAGCAGTTTTGGGGTGGCCATGGTGGCCACCTTCTGGGCTTACAAAGGCTGGGAATCAGCTACCTACAGCGCCGGTGAAGTTAAGCAACCTGAACGGAATTTACCTCTCGGAATTCTGATTGGCCTACTTTCGGTCATCGGTCTGTATCTTCTGGCCAATCTGGCTTATCTTTATGTTCTGCCGGTTCAAGCTATAGCCGGGTCATCGCGAGTGGCAGCTGAGGCTATGAAAGCCGCGGTCGGACCGGCCGGTGCTTCCATTATTTCTTTTGTCATATTGTTTTCCATCATGGGTGCGGCCAACCAGAACCTGCTCTGTTCACCCAGAGTCTATTTTGCTATGTCCCGTGACCGGCTATTTTTCCAGGGAATTGCCAGAATTCATCCCCGTTTTCTGACTCCGCATGTTTCAATCATCGCCATCAGCCTCTGGAGTATAGTTCTGAGTCTTTCAGGAACTTTCGAACAACTTTTTACTTATGTGGTTTTTGGTCAGTGGTTGTTTTTCGGGTTGACTGTAGCCGCGGTTTTTGTGCTGAGAAGGAAAAGGCCTGACTTGCCCAGACCATACAAAACCTGGGGCTATCCACTTACTCCGGCAGTTTTTGTCCTGGCGGCGTTTCTGATTTCATTGAATTCCTTGGTGAAACAATTCTGGAATTCTCTGGCCGGCCTGGCCATCATTATGCTGGGGATTCCAGCCTATTTTTACTGGAAAAGGAAACAGAAATCCTGAAAAAGCCTTCAGTTGAAGCCTGCTGATGCCAAAAGTTTTGCTGATTCAACCCCCGATAGAAGATTTCTTTACCACACCGATTCGTCTTTATCCCCTAGGATTGCTTTATGTGGCCAGAGTGTTTGAACTTCTGGGCTTCGAGGTGGAGATTCTCGACTGTCTTAATCCGTTAAAAAAGACCAGAATTCCTCTTCCTGAAAAATTTTCTTATCTCCAGCCCTATCTTGATAATCCTTATTTTTTCCAACAGTACTGGCGGTTTGGCTGGCCTCTGGAAAAAATAATAACCAGGGTCAGGGAATTTTCCCCGGATTTAATCGGTATCAGTTGTTCCTTTGCTGCCTATTACCGGAGCCTTGATGAGCTGGCCAGAGCCTTAAAGACAAAGTTTAGTATTCCAATCATATTGGGGGGAAATCAGGCCAGCTGCCTTTCTGAACAAATCAAAGCCAAAACTCCAGAGATTGATGAAGTCATCAGAGGCCAGGCAGAAATAAGCTTGCCGGTTTATCTAAGAAAAAATTATGCAGAAAAATCTTCTCTGGAAGCAAGAACAGCAGAGGAAAGTCATATTGACTGGAAAGACCTGTGGCCGGCTCACCATGTTGTTAACCCGGATTATTACCGGATAGGCCAAAAGAATTATGTTTCTCTTCAAGCCAGCCGGGGCTGTCCGCAGAATTGTTCCTTTTGCAACGTGCATCTGGTTTTTGGCCGGAAGGTTGATTACCGACCGGTAGCTTCGGTCATCGAGGAAATGCGCTGGGCTTATCTCCACCGGGAAGTGCGGATTTTTAACTTTGAAGACGACAATTTGTCTTTTGACCGGGAGTGGTTGGTGGAGTTTTTGCTGGCGGTAAGCCGGGATCAGGTCCTCGAAGGAATAGAGCTGACTTTTATGAACGGCCTCGGCTATGAGAACCTGGATGAGGACATTTTATGGTTGATGAGGCAAGCCGGGGTCAGGAAGCTCGACCTAGCCTGGGTTTCGGGCAACCCAACTCTCAGGCAAAAATACCACCGACCGCAGAAAAAAGACGAAACAGAATTTATGAAGCTGCTCCAAACAGCCAGAAAGCTTGGTTTTTTTGTCACTGTCTATTTAATCCTTGGACTTCCAGGTCAGACTAAGGAAGAAATCGTAGAGACCACAGAAAAACTCCTGAAGCTGGACCTTCTGGTTGGCCCTTCGGTGTTTTATCTAACGCCCGGCTGCGAGCTGCATCGGAGTTTGAACCTCCCGGCTGAGTTGAAAGATGACTGGGATATGTACAGATCGACAGCCTTTGCTGTGGAGACAGAGCACCTGAAGCGGGAAAATTTGATTGAACTTTTCCTCTACATAAGAAAACGCAACCTGGAAAAGAGATTTTGCAAAATGGCAGCAGTCTGATTAATCAGATTAAAAAGGTAGAAAAGGTAAAAATAAGGGAAAGGCAAGCCCCTCAGATGAATTTTTCCTTAACTCGGCCGTCCTCAACAACTACCTGACCGTGTTTAAGCACCATTTTTACCAAATTCCGGCCGAGTTCATAGGCGAGAGATATGTATGAAGACATATCGCAGAGAATCAGGTCAAAGTCTTTTCCCGGTTCGATAGAACCGACCTGTTGGTGGCGGTCAATGGCATAGGCGGCATTGATGGTGCAGGCATTGATCGCTTCTTCGACCGTCATCTTTAAAGTGAAGACTCCGAGCTGCAGGGTGAAAAGCATCGACAGCAGATGGGAGCTCCCGGGATTAAGGTCAGTGGCCAGAGCGACTATCGCCCCTTTATCCAGAAGCTCTCTGGCTGGAGCTCTTTTTTCCATCATCAGGAAGAAAGAAACACCCGGGAGAAGGACTGCCGCTGTCTGGCTGCGAGATAGTTTTTCAATCCCGTCTGGAGTGATGTTGATCAGATGTTCGACTGACCTAGCTCCCAGATCTACAGCTAGCTCGGTTCCGCCGATGGGCACAAATTCGTCGGCGTGGATTTTGAGCTTAAAACCGAGATTCAGTGCTTCTAAGGCCAGCTCCTTAGTTTCTTCCAGATTGTAGACAGTGGGTTCGCAGAAAATATCAAAAAATTCCGCCAGACCGCGTTTTTTGACTTCAGGCATTATTTCTTTTTTCAGCCTTTTGCTGTAGGCACGGCGGTCAGCTTGATACTCGGGCGCAATTTCATGAGCTCCCATGAAGGTGGGAACGATACTGACGGGCTGGGCAGAATTTAATTCTTTTAAGACCTCCAGTTGTTTGATTTCATCATCAAAATTCAGACCATAACCACTTTTGGCTTCGATGGTGGTGGTGCCATTAAGGAGCATCGTTTCCAGTCTTTTTAGACAGATTTTTTTCAGTTCGTCTCTGGAAATAGCCCTGGTGGCCTTAACTGTCGTCTGGATTCCCAGACCCATCTGAGCTAATTGCTGATAACTATAGCCGGCAAGCCTCAAAGAGAATTCTTTCTCTCTATCGCCGGCGAAGGGCAGGTGAGTGTGGGCGTCAACCAGTCCGGGCAGGCCAACCAGGTCTGAGGCCTCGATCATCCTGGCCTCATCGCTTAGCTGAACTTTTTCTCTGAATTCCTTTTCCTGACCGACAAAGACTATTTTTCCCTGATGGCCGGCTACCCAGGCCTTTTCCCTCAGCCTGATATCTTTCATCCAGTCTTTTGTTTTTGGCGCCTGGCCGGCGCAGGTGGCGAGCTGAGCTATGTCAGCCACAACAGTATCAGCGTAAATCATTGGGTGTTTTCCTCAGAGAAAATTGTTTGGTTTTCCTGATAAAAGTTGGGGTGTTGAGTTCATTCCAGTCGATTTGAGGCGGATTGGGATCCACCACCGGTTCCTGAGTTCCCTTGGGCTCAAAAACATAAGGCGGAGTTGGTTGGTTCACTGGAACCGAGGGCTGAGTTCTGGTGAGGTTTTTCCTGATTTCTTCTGGAGTGGCCGTCTTCGGCTTTTTCCGGTCGAAGCCTGTGGCCATGACTGTTACTTTGATAGTATCTCGCATATTTTCGTCGATGACGGTGCCGAAAATGATGTTGGCTTCAGAGTCAGCTAAACTGGTTACCAGTTGCGAAGCTTTGGAGACTTCGTGCAGAGTCATATCTTTTCCACCCGTGATGTTGATTAAAACACCCCGGGCGCCTTCGATTGAGGTGTCAATCAGAAGCGGGCTGGAAATGGCTTTTTGAGCAGCTTCCACTGCCCGGTTTTCGCCCGAAGCAATACCTGTTCCCATGAAAGCCATGCCCATACCTTTCATTATTGACTTGACATCAGCAAAATCCAGGTTGATCAGTCCAGGTCTGGTAATCAGGTCGGAAATTCCTTGGGCTGCCTGTCTCAGAATATCATCAGCCATTCTGAAAGCATCGGGGATGGAAGTGTTCAAGTTGACTGTTTCCAGCAGTCGTTCGTTGGGGATGGCAATGACTGTGTCCACCACAGATTTTAGTTCCTGAAGACCTTCTTCAGCCTGTCTGGCTCGGATCCGGCCTTCAAAAGCAAAGGGCAGGGTGACAATGGCAATCACCAGGATTTCCATCCCGGCAGCCAGATTGGCAATTACTGGGGTGGCGCCTGTTCCGGTCCCTCCGCCAAGTCCGGCCGTCAGAAAAACCATGTCGGCACCTTCGAGGATTTCAGCCAGATGTTCAGTGTCTTCTTCAGCTGCCTGATGGCCAATGTCCGGGTTGCCACCTGAACCGAGACCTTTGGTTAACTTACTGCCGATCTGTATTTTTAATGGAGCCTGGTTATTGCCCAGAGCTTGCTTATCGGTGTTTATGGCAATAAACTCCACACCTTCAATTCCGGCTTCAATCATGCGGTTAACGGCATTTCCCCCTCCACCACCAATGCCTATTACTTTGATTTTTGCCCCATGATTCTCTTCAGCTAAATGAAACTTTATTTTACTGCTGAACTCATCGTGCATCTTTCCCTCCTTATTCATTGAACCAGTCTTTAACCCTTGTCCATAAGCCTTTCTTTTTATCTTTGGAAAAACCATGTTCCTGAATCTGGTTATATCCATAAAGGATGAGACCAACGGCGGTGGCATAGTCTGGAGTGCTCACCCGGTCGATCAGTCCACCGACGTAATTTGGGTCACCCCGTCTTACGGGCAGGTCAAAGATTTCTTCAGCCACTTCCTCCAGACCGTCCAGAAGAGCCGTGCCACCGGTCAGAACAATCCCGGAATTCAGAGATTTTTCATAACCCATTCTTTTGATGTCAGCATCGACCAATCTGAAGATTTCTTCAGCCCGTGGTTGAATGATATCAGCCAGAATCTGTCGAGAAAGTACTCGAGATTTTCGTCCCTTGCCCACGGTGGGAACTTCAATGGTTTCCTGTTCTTCAGCCACCGGCAGAGCCACACAGCCGTATTTTTTCTTGATTTTTTCCGCTTCAGGAATCGGAGTTCTCAAGCCAACGGCGATGTCATTGGTAAAATTGTCTCCACCAAGTGGAATTGTAGAAGTGTACCAGAGAGCTCCTCTTTCAAAGACAGCCACCTCAGTAGTCCCGGCACCGATATCAATCAGTCCTACCCCGAGCTCTCGCTCATCATGGGTCAGAACCGAATAGCCGGTGGCAATCTGATTGAGAACGATTTCCTGGATTCCAATGCCCGCTCTTTCCAGACAGTTTTTAAGATTCTGCAGTGAAGTTATGGCTGAAGTCACTAGGTGAACGTTAACTTCTAATTTTATCCCGCTCATCCCCAGGGGGTCTTTTATCCCATCCTGTTCGTCGACGATAAACTCCTGTGGAATTATATGGATGATTTCCCGGTCGGGTGGAATTGATAGAGCTCTGGCCTGGTCAATAACCCGACGGATGTCTTCTCTGCATATTTCCCGGTTCTTTCCAGAAACAGCTACTACCCCACGGCTGTTAAGACTTTTGATATGAGAGCCGGAGATTCCCACATAGGCTGAATCTATTTCCACTCCGGCCATCAGCTCCGCTTCTTCCTGAGCTCTTTTGATAGCTGAGATGGTCAGGTCAAGATTAACCACAACACCTTTGCGTATACCTCGCGATTCAGCCACACCGAGGCCAATGATTTCAACTTTCTGTTCTTCGGTGATCTCGCCGATAATGGCTACCGTCTTTTTTGTCCCTATATCCAGACCTACCAGATAATTATTTCTGGCCATTAATTCTCCTCCTTTTTCCCGACAGACGGTTGAATTCCCGTCTGATTTGCCGGTTTGATGTAGACCCGGTCTTCAATCCGAAGGTCAACGTAATCGAGCTGGCCAAAAAGTTCTGTCCAGGAATCTTTATTGGTCAGGTAATAGTTCAGTTTGTCAGAAAAATCAGTTTCGTCCAGGATGATTCTGATTGGATCATTCTCCAGTTCCAGTTCCATAGAAGCGTTTTTGTTGAAGGTTATTTTTTTGACGAGAGCTCGAACCTCAGGCTGGAGACTTTCCAGGCAGTTACAGACCGATCTGATTTTTTGCTGATAATCCTGTCTGAAATCATCTTCGTCTTCGACCACAGGGAAGGAAACTTCGGATAGGCTAGCAAAATTAGCGATAGCCTGACCCTCTTCATCCACTAAATAAAAGCTTCCTCTATGAACGTAGAGTTTTGGTATTCTGGGAAACACTTCGATTTTAAGGGTTGAGGGCAAGACTTTTTCCAGTCGAACATCTTTAACTCCGGGAAGATGGGAGAGGCTGATTCTTAAGTAAGAAAGATTGCAGATCAGGATATTGCCGAGATTTCTGCTACCGAGAAAGCTTTCTACCAGACGCTGTGTATCCGGGCTGGAAGAGAAGACCTCAACCCGTTTTATATTTAACCGATCGCAGGTAATGACAAAATAGTACAGCTCAGCCAGACCGAAAAAGAAAGCTACCAGAGTAAAAAACAGAATGATAAGATGCTTCAGACGCAGTGAACGTCTGGCTGATTTAGTTTTCAGTCGTAAAGTCTTTTCTGGTCGATGGAAAACCGGGGAGTCCAGAGGAAAAGAAGTGATCAGCGGTTTGTTGAGAGAATATCTGTTTTCGACAGCCATTTTAGTTTTCCCCTTCCAGCCATTTTATTATTTCCGGAATTATCCGGTTGACATTCCCGGCCCCCAGGACCAGCAGCATGTCATTTGGAGTCAGGATGGAAGTCAATCTTTCCGGGATTCGGGCGAGAACTGGTTCAAACAAAACATTCTTATGGCCGCATTTCTGAATTTCTTCAAAAAGAGCCCGGCCGCTCACCCCAGCGATGGGGTCTTCGCCAGCCGGATAAATTTCGGTGATTATTAGAACATTAGCCTGATTGAAAGAAGTCGCGAAGTCGTTTATCAATCTGGCCAATCTGGTGTAGCGATGCGGTTGAAAAACAACTACCAGCCTTCTGTTCCAGCCTGTCCTGGCAGCTTCCAGAGTGGCTTTGATCTCAGTCGGGTGATGGGCATAATCTTCGATAATCATTATGTCATTAACAATTTTCTTCAGCTCAAACCTCCGACCGGTTCCCGTATAATCTTCCAGTGCTTTCAGGATAGTTTTTGCTGAAATGTCCAGGTCGAGACCAACAGCGGTTGCGGCCATGGCGTTCAGGATGTTGTGTTTTCCAGGGACATTTAAATTCAGCCGGCCGAGTTTCTTACCATAGGCATAAAGGGTGGAAGTGCTGGAAAACTCTTCAAAGGAGAAATCTCTGGCCTGAATGTCAGTCTGTGATGAGAAGCCATAAGTGATTATTTTTCTTTCTATCTGCGGAATGATACTCTGAAGATGGGGATCATCCAGACAGAGAATTACCGGGCAGTAAAAAGGAACTTTGTTGGCGAAATGGATAAAAGTCTTCTTGATTTCATCTAAGGTTCCATAATGGTCAAGATGCTCTTCATCGATATTGGTCAGCACCGCAATGAAGGGCGAGAGAAAGAGGAACGAACGGTCACTCTCATCGGCTTCAGCCACGATGAAGTCACCTTCACCCAGCTTGGCGTTAGAGCCGATCGTATTTAAGCGCCCGCCGACGATGATCGTCGGGTCATAGCCCCCGGCTTCGAGGACCAGAGCGGTCATGGAAGTGGTGGTGGTCTTGCCATGAGCTCCAGCCACAGCGATTCCGTACTTCATCCGCATCAATTCGGCGAGCATCTCGGCTCTCGGGATGACCGGTATTTTCAGGGATTTGGCTTTAACCACTTCAACATTATCTTGCTTTATGGCTGAAGAGATGACCACCACCTCGACCTCCTTAACATTATCGGCTGAATGGCCAAGATGAATTAGAGCGCCCAGTTTAGCCAATCTGGCAGTGGCTTCGTTTCCCTGGAGGTCTGAACCAGAAACCTGATAGCCGAGGTTCAGCAGGACTTCGGCTAGGCCGCACATACCGGTTCCGCCTATTCCGACCATATGAATCCGATGCAGCTTGCGGTAACCTCTTCTGACCACTATTTTCTCCTTCCCGATGATTTGATCATCTCCAGACATAATTGAGCGATGGATTCAGCGATATTTTCTTTTCTGAGTTTTTTCAGGCTGTCTTCCATCCGGTTTAAAGCTTCTTTATGATTTTGATAAAATTTTATTTTGTCGAGAAATAGTTGCCGAGTAAATTCTTTTTCCAGAATAACTTCAACCCCGCCAGCTTTCTCCAGCTCTCTGGCGTTGTATTCCTGATGATTGTCAGCTGCCAGAGCGAAGGGCACCAGGATGGCAGGTTTGAGGGCGGCGATGAGCTCAGCACAGGTGGTAGCTCCCGCTCGGCTGATGATGAGGTCAACCCGGGCAAAATAATCAGGCATCGGAGAAAAATAAGGACTGACCGTAACCCGACCAAAGCCGGCCTGGCGGTAGGCTTCAGCCACTCGTTTGAAATCTCTTTCGCCTGTTTGATGATAAATGATTATTGAATCCTTCAGCTCCTGCAGAAAGGGCAGGCTTTCAATTATTCGATCGTTGAGAAACCTTGAACCCTGGCTGCCGCCGAAGATGAGGAGCCTTAGAGAAGACTCACGTTTTTTTGGTGGAATCTGATAAAACTCAGGTCTTACCGGATTGCCAAGCAGAATTCCTTTTTCCCCGAAATAGGGGAGTGAACTGGCAAAAGAAACCACGGCTTTATCTACCCAGCGGCTAAGCTTTCTGTTGGTGAAACCGGGCAGGGCATTTTGCTCGAGGATTATGGTTGGTTTCCCCAGCCAGGAAGCCAAGAGGACGATCGGCCCGGAGCTGAAACCACCAACTCCGATGACCAGAGAAGGCCGGTATTTTATCAGAATGAAAAAAGATTTCAGAAAAGCTAAAGGCAGAAGAGCCAGACCGCGCAGTTTTTTCCAGCCGCGACCTTTAAGCCCTTCGACCGGTAGGGTCAGAAAAATGGTCTCCTGCTCAGTCATTATCTTCTTTTCTACGGTCCTGGAACTTCCCACATAGACCAGCTGGTGGTTGGGTTGGAATTTCTTGAGCGTCCGGCCGAGTACCAGAGCAGGGTAGAGGTGTCCGCCTGTACCGCCGCCGCTGATGATCACCGCCACTTTCTTCATAGCGATGAGTTCACCTCCAGCTTTCTCTGAGAAATATTTAAAAGAATTCCGACCGCAATCAGATTGCAGACTAAGGCCGAGCGACCGAAAGAAATGAACGGTAGAGGGATTCCTGTGACTGGACCCAATCCTAAGACCACGCTGATGTTAAGCAGAGCCTGGAGGATTATGCTCAGAGTTAATCCATAAGCTATCAATCTGTAACTATTGCTTGATGAGCTGTCAGCGATCTTCAGCCCCCTGAACAGGAAAACGAGGAACAAAGACACCGTCAGCATCGTTCCTGCCAATCCGACTTCTTCTCCGATGATGGCGAAGATGAAATCGGTGTGAGCGCAGGGGAGGAAGTAGAGCTTTTGAGTTGAGGCGCCAAGGCTTACTCCTAGTAGACCACCAGCTCCAACTGCCAGTTTCGACTGTCTTACCTGAAAAGCTTTACCCAGGGGATCTTTCTCTGGGGCCAGAAAACCGTGTACTCGATTAAGTCGGTAATCGGCTGAAAAAAGGAAGAGGCCGAAAATTACTAAGGCTATGAATCCGGGAACGATAAAGTATTTAAGTTTGACTCCACCCAGGTATAGCATTATCGCTGAGATGAAAAAGATAAAAGCTGCAGTGCTGTAATCAGGTTCAACCAGAATCACCAGAACAAATGACATAACCACGGCTACTGGAACCAGCAGGGTTTTCCAGTGATTGATACTGTCAACTTTTCTTGAACAATAATTAGCCAGAAATAGAACCAAAACTATTTTTGCCAGTTCAGAAGGCTGGAAACGCACTCCCAACAATTGAGCCCAGCGATGGGTGTTGGCCACAGGTGGCATAACCAGACAGAATAAAAGGAGGAGAAAAGTGGCGCCAGTTGCCAGGTATACCAATTTGGTCAGGGTGAAGAAAGGATTCCGAAAAGAGGCGATAAAGGCCATCAGAATTAATCCGAAAATAGCCGCTATTATCTGCTGGGTCAAAAAATAAAAACTCTGGCGGTATTTTTCTCCAGCCAGGACGGCCGAGGAACTGAAGACCATGATGATGCCCAGGATCAGAAGACCAAGGGTGGAGGCCAGAAGAAATTTGTCGAACGACAACCTTTTAAAACCTTCCATCATTTCCTTCCTCTGACTTTTCGGGCCAGCAGGTTGACTTCTTTCTTGAACAACCGACCTCTTTCTTCAAAATTCTTGAACATATCCCAGGAGGTGCAGGCCGGAGCCAGTAGTACCACTTCTCCGCCTCTGGCCGCTTGATAGCCTTTTTCTACCAGCTGGCGGAAAGAACTGGCTTCTTCTATCGGGCAAACGCCTTCTATGGCTTTTTTGATTTTCTCCCTGGCTTCACCGATAAGGAGGACTTTCTCTACTTTTTTTCTCAAAGCGCGACGCAAGGGAGAGAAGTCTCCCCCTTTGTCGCGTCCCCCGAGGATAAGAATGATTGGTTGGTCAAAACTCTCGATGGCTTTGATGGTGGCCTCGACGGTGGTCGCCTTGGAATCGTTGACAAAGAGCACACCGTTAACAGTGCCAACTTCTTCCAGTCGGTGTTCCAATCCTCTGAAACTTCTAACGGTTTTTCTGATGGTGGGTAGACGGGCACCAGCCAGGTAAGCAGTCAGGGCAGCAGCCATAACATTTTCCTGATTGTGAACCCCTCTCAGTTTGATTTCACTGGTATTTATAACCGGAAGTTCTTCCTCAAGCTTCAACCTGATGGTTAGGTCCTTGAGGTAGCAACCCCGGGGTACTGAATGCTTTCGGCTGAAAGCATAAAGCTCAATCTGTTTGTCTTTTCTCCAGGACCAGAGGTTCAGGTCGTCACGGTTGATCACTGTTTGGTCGCTGGCGAGCTGATGATTGAACAATTTCTTTTTGGCCTGGAGGTAGTTTTCCAAAGTCTTATGCCAGTCAAGATGATTCGGAGAGATATTCAAGAAAACTGAAATATCTGGTCTGAAATGTTCCGTGAATTCCAGCTGAAAACTGGAAATTTCTGTTACCAGAAGATGATCGGGCTTACTCTTGCGGACAAAAGAAATAAGCGGTGGGCCGATATTACCGGCTAAGTGGACCTTTAAGCCGCTGTTTTTCAGGATGGAATAAATCAAAGTAGTGGTTGTGGATTTACCGTTCGAGCCAGTAATGCCGATGATTTTCCCCTGGAGGAATTGATAAGCCAGTTCAATTTCCGAGATAACCTTAATTCCCTTTTCCCTGGCTGCCAGGATTTCCGGTAGTGGTGGGACTCCAGGGCTCAGGACAATAAGGTCGGCCTCCAAAAATAATTCTAGGCGGTGACCGCCGGTGTCAAATCGGATTCCCTTTTCTTGGTAAGCGGCAACTTTTTCTAACTGGCTTTCAGGCTTTTTATCACTGACGGTAACCATAGCCTGCTTTTCCAATAGAAAATCACAGAGGGCCTGGCCGGTTTTTCCGAAGCCCACAACGACCACTTTTTTATCTTTAAGTTCCATTTTTACCTCAGCTTCAAGGTGGTTAGACTGAACAGAGCAAAGATTATTCCAATGATCCAGAATCGAATGACCACTTTTTCTTCCGGCCATCCAGCCAGTTCAAAATGATGGTGCAGGGGAGCCATTTTAAAAATTCTTTTGCCGCCAGATAGCTTGAAATAAGAAACCTGAAGTAAGACCGACAAGGCTTCCAGGATGAATACTCCGGCTACGGCAAAGAGTAAGAATTCTTGTTTTATCAGAATAGCAATCAGCCCTAATGTTCCACCAAGCGATAGAGCTCCCACATCTCCCATAAAAATTTCTGCCGGATGGCAGTTGAACCAGAGAAATCCCAGACAGGCACCAGAAAGGGCCCCAGCAAAGACTGTCAGCTCGGCGGCTAAAGGCACTCTGGAAATGTTGAGATACTGAGACCAGAGGGCATGACCGGCCACATAAGTTAGAGCGGTCAGAGCTACTGAAGTGATTAGCGTCAGGCCGATGGCTAATCCATCCAGACCGTCGGCCAGATTGACCGCATTGGAGGAGCCTACCAGAATGAAAAGAATCCAGGGCAGATAGAACCAGCCCAGATAAGGGGTCCATTCTTTGATAAAGGGAACGGTCATATGCAGGTCAAATCTTCCCTTAAGTCCAAGAAGGACAAGTGTCAGGCCAATTACAGCAGAAAGCAGTATCTGGAAAATTAGTTTCTGTCGAGCGGTCAAGCCTAAGGAACGACGCGCCCGGTATTTAATAAAATCATCAACAAAGCCGATAAGTCCGAAGAAAATCATGCCGGCTGTGGCTAACCAGACGTAAGTATTACCCAGATTGCCCCACAGCCAAGTGGAGATGACTGTGGCTCCGATGATCATCACCCCGCCCATTGAAGGTGTGCCTTTTTTGACCTGATGAGAGACTGGACCTTCCACTCTAATTTCCTGACCGATCTGATGTTTTTTCAGCAGACGGATAAACAGCGGTGTAATGATGAAGATAATCAGAAGGGCGGTGACTCCAGCCAGAGCCGTCCTGACGGTGATATAGCGAAAAACATTGAAAAAGAACCAGTATTTTCTGAGTGGGACGAGCAGCCAGAATAGCACTTTATTCCTCCATCTCGTTTTGTAGAAACTGGACTATTCGGTCGAGGGCCAGACCGCGGGAACCTTTAATCAGGAGAAAATCACCTGCCTGAATAAAACTCTTCAGCCAGTTCTTAGCTTCATCAGCATCGACAAAAGAAAAAATCTGATCATGATTAAAACCGTTGTCAACTGCTCCTTCAGCTAGATGTTTTGCCTTTGGACCCACAGTAATCAGCACCTCCCACCCATATTCTGGAATCTTCTTCCCGATTTCTCTATGGAAATTCAGTTCTTTGTCTCCAAGTTCCAGCATATCTCCGAGAACCGCAATTTTGCGCCTGGCTGGAATCTGACTGAGGCTCTTCAGAACACCGGAAAGAGCTACTGGGTTGGAGTTGTAGGAATCATCATAGATTTTAACCCCATCTTTAAGCTCGAAGAGCTGGCCACGATGTTCTATGGTCGGCAATTCACTTAAAGCCGGAAGAATTTCTTTCAGCTTAAGGTCAAAAGAAAAAGCTACCGCACAGGCGGCCAGCAGATTGAATACCAGCCCTTCGTTGAGGAAGGGAACGGCGACTTCAGCTTTTTCCTGGCCGTAGACCAGCTTGAACCTAATACCCTGCAAGCCTTGATGTTCGAGGTATTCAGCTCTGACTGGACAATTTTTCTTCGTTCCAAAAAAGATGATCTGTCCTTTTGGATATGAGTCAGCGATTTTTCTGACAAGCGGATCATCACCATTAAGAACGGCCAGAGCTCCAGCCTTAGCTCCATCGAGAACTTCCTTCTTAGCTAAAGCGATGTCCTCAAGACTGGCAAAGAACTCTAAATGAACCGGAGCAATTCCGGTTAGCACCGCCACATCTGGTGGAGCTATTTCAGTCAGGGCTTTTATCTCACCGGCCCGGCTCATACCCATTTCCAGTACTGCTATCTGATGGGAGCTTTCCATAGACAGGATAGAGATCGACAGCCCAATCTGGTTATTAAAGTTTCTCGGGGATTTGAGGACCTTGAAGCGGGTGGAGAGCAGTTTAGCCGTAAACTCTTTGGTTGAAGTCTTGCCAATACTTCCGGTAATGCCCACAACTTTAACCCGGCTTTCGACCAGAACTCTAGCCGCCAGCGTCTGAAGAGCTTTCAGGGTATTATCTACCAGAATCAGGCCGAATTCCGGCGGTAGCCCCTTAATTTCTTTTGAAACGCAGGCGGCAACAGCTCCTTTCTTGTAAGCGTCATGAACAAATTCATGACCATCTCTGAGGCCTTTAAGGGAGAAGAACAAAGCTCCGGGAAAAACATTTCTCGAATCGAAAGTGTAAGACAGAATTAAAGCCTCAGGATTGCCCTGAATTAATTTTCCACCTGTCAATTGAGCGATTCGAGCAAGGGGCAGACTGGCCATTTTATTTTTTCTCCATGCTGTTCAGAATTTCCCGGACAGTTTCGACATCACTGAAGGCTATCGTCCGGTCTTTAAAAATTTGATAAGTTTCGTGACCCTTACCAGCTATCAGAAGATAATCGCCCTTTCTGCCCATCTTTATGGCTTTTTCGATGGCTCTTTTTCGGTCAGAAATTTTTTCGTAGTTGCTGTTTCCGGCGTTAAGAAATCCCTGTTCGATCTCAGCGATAATTTTTTCAGGATCTTCAGAACGGGGATTATCTGAAGTAATCAGTGTCCAGTCGGCCAGACGGGCGGCGACTTCACCCATTCTTGGCCGCTTACTCCGGTCGCGGTCGCCGCCACAGCCGAAGACTAAGATGATTCTCTTTGGCTTTAAACTTTTGACCGTCTCCAGTAAATTCTCCAGAGCATTATCTGTATGTGCATAATCAACGATTATTTTTAATCCCAGGTTGTTGGCGACCAGCTCAAATCGCCCGGGAACGGATTTGAGCGAAGTAATTCCCCTGATGATACTCTGGGGAGGAACAGTCAGAACCAGAGCGGCTGAAATTGCTGCCAGAATGTTATAAAGATTATGCTTTCCGATCAAAGCAGAAGAAAGGTTCAGCTTGCCGCCGGGGTAGGAAACAGTAGCCTTCATTACATTTTCTTCGACAGAAAAGCTCTCGGCCCGGATTATGGCTTCAGGCGAGAAACCGAAGCTTATGGTTCGCATCGGCAGCTCGGAAATAAGTCTTTCGCCCCAGGGGTCATCTATGTTGACAATGGATGCCAGTCTCTTGTGATTTAAAAAGAAAAGTTTTTTCTTGGCTTCAAAATAGTTTTCCATCGTCTGATGATAGTCAAGATGCTCGCCGCTGAGGTTAGTAAAGATAGTTATATCAAAGCCTATGCCTAAAACTCTTTTAAATTCCAGAGCATGAGAAGAAACCTCTATCAGACAATGGCTGATTCCATCATCCACCATCTGCTTTAAAATCTTCTGAATATCAGCAGCTTCCGGGGTGGTTCGCCCGGCTGAAATTTTTTTATCTTTCCAGCGATAATCAACTGTGCCGATAACCCCGGGGGCCTGGCCTGCGGCCTTCAGGATTTCTTCGAGTATATAAGTAATCGTCGTTTTGCCTTTTGTCCCGGTTATGCCGATAGTCTTTAATTTCCAGGAAGGGTTGTGATAAAAGATTGCTGACATCAGGGCCAGAGCTTCTCTGGCATCGACTACCTGAGCCCAGCTGATTTCGGTGCTAGTTGGCCGTGGCCATTCTGAAACCACGGCCACTGCTCCTTTCTCTAAGGCTTCAGGCAGAAAATTCAGGCCATCAGCTTTCTGTCCTTTGAGAGCGACAAAAACGTTTCCGGGCTCGACCTGCTTGGAAAAATAGGCAATACCGGTAATTTCGAGGTCATCGCGGCCTGAGTAGTTAATCAGAAGAACGTCTTTTAAGAGCTCTCTTATTTTCATTTCAGTCAGTTACCCCTACAGTTTTTTGAGTTTGTTTAGCCATTATCATTTTCTCCGGTAATTTTTGAGGCGCCTGGTGAAGATAGAGAAGAACTTTTCTGGCGATTTCCCGGAAAACCGGAGCTGCTACCTGTCCGCCATATTGAAGAGGACCTTTGGGCTCATCGATGACCACGATCATGGAAATTGCCGGATGGTCAACCGGGACAAAACCCACAAAAGAAGCAACATGTTTCGAATAAGAATAGGCTTTTAGACCAGAATCAAATTTTTGAGCTGTACCTGTTTTCCCGGCAATTTCATAACCAGCGACCTGGGCGGCTGTTCCAGTACCCTTTTCCACAACTTTTTTGAACACTAGCTCAACCAGTTCGGAGGCAGTTTTCGGAGAAATTATTCTGGGAAATTCTTCTGATGAATTAAGGCTGGCTTCGATCACTCTCCAGGCTGGCTGTGGCTGATCAGTGGTTATCTTCGGTTTTACCAGGTAACCGTCAGTGGCATAGACATTCATTGCCCTTAAAATCTGCAGAGGAGTGACGGAGATTTCATAGCCGATCGCCACCCGGAGAGAACTTTTTCGCCATCTTTCAAGTGAATGAACTACTCCTGATTCTTCGCCCGGGAGGTCGATACCGGTCTTTTCCCCGAAGCTGAAAGCCTTGAACATCCGGTAGAGATTTTCTTCACCAATCATCTCAGCGATCTTGATGGAGCCGACATTGGATGAATGGATGAAGACTTCCGGGAAACTCAGGAGGCCCATCCTGACGTGATCTCTGACCGTCGTCCCGCCAAAGGCAATAAAACCCTGACTGCAGTCGTAGTATGTCTGAAAGTCGATTCTGGCCAGCTCTCTGGCTGCAGCCGCGGTTACGATTTTGATTGTTGAGCCAGGTTCGTACGTATACTGAATAGCTCTGTTGACCATGGCCTTTTCCGGGGGCGGGAAGAAGTTGGGGTCATAATTCGGGTAATTGGCCATAGCCAGGATGTCACCGCTCTGGGGGACTGAAATTATAACTGTGCCCCATTCAGCCTGGAACTTCTCTATCGCTTGCCGAAGCTCCTTCTCAGCCATGTACTGGATAGTGGAATCAATGGTTAAATAGATATCTTTTCCTGGCCGAGTTTCTTTTATGGTCTCGATAAAATATTCTTTCTTCCGGGCATCTTTCATAATCAGCTGCTGGCCTTCTTCGCCGCGGAGAGCAGAATTGTAAAAATATTCCACCCCGGCCAGACCATAATCATCCACATTTACCCCGCCGAGCACCTGAGCTGCCAACGAGCCCTGAGGATAAAAACGTTTATTTTCTTCGAGCCGATAAATCCCCGGCAGCTTAAGATTCCTGATTTGTTCAGCTACCTCGACCGGGATTTTCCTCTTTATCCAGGTGAATCTTTTTCTCTTTTCTATCGAATTAGTGATTCTTTGAATTTCTGAATCATTAAGATTAAGAAGGTCTTTTAGCAGGTAGACGCTCTTTATCTGTTTTTCCAGAGGCTCTTCTTTAACCGGTGAAAAGAAAACCGAAGCTGCTGGCAGACTTCTGGCAAAGATTTTGCCGTTACGGTCAAAAATGGTGCCTCTGGTTGGCAGAACAGTGATCAGGTCCTGGCTCTGTTCAACGACCTCAGTTTTTAATTTTTTATGTTCTAATACCTGAAGGTCAATCAGGCGAACGATGATGATCAAAAACCAGAACAGCAAAAAGACGGAAAGAAATTTTATTTTCTTCCGGTTGTTGCCGGCAATGACATTCCTGTTATGAATAATCAATCTCATTTTCCAACCCGATCTTCGAAGATTATTTGTTCAGGTCTGGGTTCCTGCAGATTGAGTTGTTCGCGGGCGATCCTGTCGATTCTTTCGAGAGAAAGCAGAGATTCTTTTTTAGCTTCGAGTTTTTTGATTTCTTCTTTGAGTTCCTCAACGTTCATTTCCAGTTCATGAATCTTATAACCCAGGCGAATAGATTCACTCTGGTACCAGATATAAAAGGTCAGATTGCCAAGAAAAAGAACGATAAGTCCGGCACCAATCACCAGTTGTCTCCAGGTATATTTCTTCCTGACCATGCTTAAAGCCTCTCCGCTGCCCGAAGCTTAGCTGAATGACTGCGAGAATTAGCGGCAATTTCTTCAAGCGCTGGGGTCACTGGTTTTTTCGTAAGTATTCTGATCACAGGCTGGCGGTTTTCGCCTGAAGCCAGCTTGTAGAAAGCTCTTTTAACCAGGCGGTCTTCTAAGGAATGGAAAGAAATTACCACTATTCTTGTCCCGGAAGAGCACCTGGCAGCCAGTTTTTCCAAAAATTCATCAAGACCCTGGAGTTCCTGATTGACCTCAATTCTGAGTGCCTGGAAAACTCTGGCGGCCGGGTGAGCTCTGTTTTTCTGCGGTACCCAGCGATAGGTTTCTTCGACCAGCTTTTTTAAATCGGTTGTCTTTCTCAGAAGACCCAGTTTCCGCTGACTGACGATTTTCTTCGCCAGGAGTCTGGTATGATGAAGTTCCCCATATTTCTTAAATATTTCAGCCAGACGGACTTCAGGATAGCCCATCAATATCTTTTCAGCGGTGGTTTTCTGCCTTCTGTCCATCCTCATATCCAGCGGTCCTTCCAGGTTAAAGCTGAAGCCGCGCTCGGGGTTGTCCAGCTGGAAAGAAGATAGGCCTAAATCAATGAGCACGCCTTTTACCTCGGTCAAAGAGATTATCCGGTTGAACTCCAAAATATTCCTGAAGTCAGCCTGAAAGAGCTTTACTCTGGAAGAGTAATCAGCCAATCTTTTCGCTGCCTCCTGAAGCGAGGTTTCATCCAGGTCGAAGCCAATTATTCTCGTTCCAGGGCTTCTTTTCAGAATTTCCAGAGCATGTCCCCCCAGGCCTACAGTGCAATCTATATAGACCCCTGGCCGCTTAGCCTGAAGAAATTCTAAGACCTCCTCAAGCAGTACCGGTGTATGCCCGCAGTCTTTCATTCAGTCTTTCCTCGGGGGACAAGACGGGCAATGCTTTCAAAATCCTCCTCGGTCAGTGGTTTTTCTTCAATGATGGCGTTAAGGACTTCCTTATTCCAGATTTCCAGATGATTGTTTAAACCTATCACCTCCACTTCGGTGTTAAGACGGGCCTTTTCTCTCAAACTTTGATTGATCAGAACGCGTCCTTTGGCATCTATCTGGTAATGACTTCCTTTGAGATTCACTCGCAGCAAGAATCTTCGGACATCAGGCCTGAGATGGAGAGCTCCTTCATTGGCCACGCTGGTCATTTCTTCCCAGACAGACAGGGGATAAATCTGGACAGCTTCATCGCTCAGAGAAGTTATGAAGATATCTTTCCCGTAGAACTCTTCGATGATCTCGCGGAATTTTTCTGGGATTTTTAGACGTCCGCTGTCATCGAGCTTAGCTGAATAACTCCCTATCAGCAGGTTGTTCGTAGCTTCTTTTCCCATTTTGTCCCGTTTTATCCCGTTTTGACTTAAATATAAGAAAGAAAAAAACAAAAGTCAAGAGAAAAATCCCGTTAAAGGCAAAATATTTTCTCGAGGGAAAAAGGCGGGACTTAAGGCTTAATCTTCAGTCCTGGAGGAAGAGTATTCTTTAAGAAGCTGGTGGGCTTTTTCCAGGTCCTTTTCCAGAACCAGAATTATGGTTTCGCCCAGGCCGTTCATGGTGAACGGATAGATAGAGTGAACTATCTGGCCTTTCAGAAGGCTCATTATGCCGTTAGTACCGAGAAAACTTTTGATGACCTCAGCTTCAGCTAAGCTCCAGACGCGGCAGAGTTCAGCTAATGATTGTTCCTCGGCCTGATTTTCCTGGCCATAAGCAATCTGACCCTGAACATTGCTTGTTTCTTCTTCTGAGGCAGGATGTTTCTGTTTCCAGGCAAAATAGTCTTCAAGTATCTGCTGGTGATCGAAGGCTAAAGGAAAATTGATTTCTTCCTTAGTAAAAACTCCGACTTTTTTAGCATCATCTGCAGCCATAGGCTCACCTGCAGCCCGGGCGATGAACACCGTAGAAATCGTATGAACTCGCGGGTCCCGGTTCGGATCAGAATAGGTGTGAAATTGTTCCAGAAGTTCTACATCAAGGGAAGTTTCTTCCCCAGCTTCACGGATGGCTGCCTGTTCTAAGGTTTCGCCATATTCCACAAAACCACCGGGCAGAGCCCAGCCAGATGGCGGGTTTTTTCTTTCAATTAAAACCACGCCTGGCTGACCATCAGGCAGTTTTATTTCAATAATCAGATCAACCGTAGGAATAGGGTTCTTTCTTTCGGCCATGATAATTTCTTTTCTCAGGTAAAATACAGTTTAGCTCAGTAAAAGTCAATCAGAGAGAATAAATCTCTTTTCCAGCTGTTTGAGCTTTTCGACCACTCCACCGTATTCCAGTTCAGAATAAGGCAACATGGAAGGACCGCAGAAGCCCTGGCGTCTAATTTCTGTGGCTTTCTGAGAAATTTGCAGACGGATAGCATCCCAGTAAGGATGATCGAAGACATCTGCTGGCTCTGATAACTTTCCTTCTTTCATAGAAAAGGCGGCTCCGGTGATGACCGGTGGTCCGTCGAAAAAGGAAATTGTGGCGTTCAGTTTGCAGGGCATAAGCGGTCCGATATGACTGCCGCGCATAAAGCCGGCTACATAATGACCGATATTAAAAGGTCCCAGCACTTCTCCGGTAGCTGGAAATTCTCCCTGAACTCTGACGATGGCTACTGGGTCGTCTTTTCCGGTGTATTTACCGGCGATGTTATGCAGCCTCTGGGTAGAGATGGCCACAGCCTGACTTCCGGTGCTTCTTGAATAAATGCTTTCAATTACATATTTTTCTGTGTCTCGAAGCAGAGCGGCAATATCATAGAGGTCTTCTGGAGCCTTAAGTTCTATGATTTTGTTTTTTTCAGTGTAGCTGACGTCGATGATGCGGAATTTAAACCCCTGACTCATCTTGGGACTGAGAATAAGACCTGAACAGTACATCGGATCAGCAAACCCTAAATAAAACGGCAGATTGTACGCTCCCGGGTCAGTTTTGTCGGCAGCAAAAAAGATGAAGGGTTCATTTTCCCTTTCTTCAATTTCCATCTCAGCCACTGCCGGTCCAAGACCTTTAATATTACCGGAAAAGGCGTCTTTGAGGAGGTCCTGGCCGGCGCCGTACAATCCAGTCTTTCTGGCGACTTCGGTGCCAGCTTTAAAAGCATCCCAGGCCAATCGATGGATTTGGCTGTCGCCGGCTCCTCTGGTATGAGTGCAGAGAATGGCAATGTCGTCGCCAGTTGAGCTTAGGTAGTAATCGATTAATAGAGCTTTAGCCCGAGAAGCCACGAAATTTTTGATTTCGTTGAGCAAAGCCTGGCTGGGCTTGATATGTCCGCCAATGCTGCCCACATCAGCTTTTAAGACACTAATGGTAACTTTCATAAATACCTCCTTTCCCTTTTTTATGACAATAAGATTTTAAACTGATTGAAGGAATGAAGTCAAATTTTTAGATGGCTCAGATATAACCGAGAGGAAATAAAAGCAGAGATTTCAGGATATTCACTTGCCTGGAGAATTCGGGTAGATATTCTTTGGACAGAGGTTTGGCTGGTTGAAAACGCCATCCCAGGGGGTTGATGTATTTTCCGTGGTAAAGAAGGCGGTAATCAAGATGGGGCCCGGTGGATTCTCCAGATGAACCAACATAACCTATTTCCTGTCCGCCTTGAACTCTGGTGCCAGTATAGACGCCGGGAGCAAAAGCTTTGAGGTGAAGATACATTGTCTCGTAAGAATTGTTGTGTCTTATCTTAATCATCCGCCCGGCTCCACCGTTCCAGCCAGTATAGGTAACCACTCCAGGTGCTGTGGCTTGGACCGGTGTCCCCACCGGTGCGGCATAATCCACCCCATAATGTGGTCGGTAAATTTTCCTGATCGGATGAAAACGACTGAAGCTGAACCTGGAAGTGATCCGGGCATATCTCAGCGGAGATTTCAGAAATTGGCGACGGAGAGAATTGCCTTTAGAATCAAAATAGTCAGCTTGGCCGGAATCCGCATATTCAAACCTGAAAGCTTCAAAGAGCTGACCTTTGTTCAAGAAATAAGCGGCCAGAATTCGCCCATAACTGCTGAACTGGCCATTAATGTACTTTTTTTCTACCAGTAACCTGAAGGTATCTCCTTTTCTGAGGTCAACATAAAAGTCAATATCCCAGCCGAAAATTTCGGCAAGCATCAGAGCCAGAAGGTCCTGCTCGCCAGCTTTATTTACGGTGGCGATCAGAGAATCTTCAATCGTGCCTTCAACCAGAGCCAGTTTTCTTTCCAGCGGATAAAACCTGAGACTGGCTTTTGGTTGGTCTCCTTTAAGATTTATTTCCAGATAACGCTCAGCGTCCAGGTCGAGTTCCAGTTTCAAGTATTCACCATTCTGTCTTACTAGCCTGAGTTCCTGCCCGGCGGGAATCCTGGCCAGGTCATAGACTGGCTTGACTTTTTCTCTTATCTCGATCACCTGAGTTACGGTAAGGCCATATTTAGTCAGAAGGTCGGTAATGGTTTTACCGCGAGGAATGATCAATCTTTCTATCTCGACCAGAGGTGCTGAGGTTTGTTTTTCTACAGGAGATGAAGGCTGGCTCGGTGGGCTGAGTCTCATTTCCCGCCGGCTTGGGAAAATCAGGGTCAGGATTAAAGCCAGAAGAACAGACACAGGAAAAAATAATAAAGCTCTCTTCTTGTTTTTAACTGGCCTCAATTTCATCAGACAATAAAATTATTAGTGATTCAGGTCAACAGGCTTGATCAGTTTTTCTTTTTCTGGCAGGTGCTTTTTCAGGAGTTTTTTTCTGAAATGCCCAACTAAATAATCTACAGGACCGTAAAGAACATTACAAGAGAAAAAGATCAGCAGGAAGTACTTGGGTTTAAAAAGCAGTCCGGCTATGATTACCGCCAGCAGCAGAGCGCTTCTGATGTCGATCGGGTGGTTAAGGAAGAGGGTAATGAAGTTTCTGTAGCGGAGGGTGCTGACCATCAACAGACTGACGATGAGCACCAGACCAGCCAGATAAAAAGCGGTAACCCGGTCATAATTTGGTGCTGGATGGAAAAGCACCAGGGAAGCCATAAAAATAGCGGCTGAAGGCACTGTCAAGCCCTGGTAATATCTTCTGTCAGTCTGAGTTTTGGTTCGGATGTTATAGCGAGCTAATCTAAGAATACCGCCAACAGCAAAAAGAAAGCCGAAGAAAACTCCGGCATGACCTGCGGTCTTCAATGCCCAGAAGTAAATAAGTAAAGATGTGGCTGCGGCAAAAGAAACGGCATCAGCTAAAGAATCAAGTTGAAGGCCGAAATCGGATGTGGTCTTGGTGGCTCTGGCCACCAGTCCATCAAGTCCATCAAGGGAAGCAGCGATGATAATCCAGAGAGCCGCCCAGCGGTATTTTCCGTAAAAAGTAGCAGTCAGGCTGAGGAAGCCGAAGAACAAATTGGTTAAAGTAAACAGGCTGGGAAGAAAATATATTCTGGGAACCTTTTTGCTAATTTTTACTTTCATTTTTTATCTCCCCTATGATGGTTAAACCGCCCTTTACCTTCTGCTTAAGCTCTACCTTTAAAGCGATGTTCTCAGGAAGATAGAGATCAACTCTGGAGCCGAAATACATCAAGCCAATTTTCTGCCCGAGCTCTACCCGGTCTCCGGGTTTAACATAGCATTTTATCCGGCGGGCGGCAACCCCAACCATTTGCTTTAAAAAAATATTCCCGGCTGAAGTCCCGAGTAAAAGACTGTTTGATTCGTTCTGACGGCTGGCTTCTTCCTTGTAGGCCGGGAAGAATTTTCCTGGCTGATAATCGACTTTTTTGATTTCGGCAGCCAGCGGTGAGCGGCTAAAGTGGACATCAAGGAGTGAAAGAA
>Ga0315282_10000463_pt1 | contig 80782 bp, 67 predicted proteins | sample YL17G07_20_MG_FD_203693 | JGI IMG/M metagenome (GOLD analysis project Ga0315282, IMG submission 203693) | Sediment microbial communities from Yellowstone Lake, YNP, Wyoming, USA - YL17G07_20 | ecosystem: Environmental > Aquatic > Freshwater > Lake > Sediment | place: USA: Wyoming | collected...
AATATACAACATTGTGAGCCTCCTTTCCGGATACGGGACAGTCTGTAGCCAAACTCACTTGTCCCAAGTCTATCCGACTGGAGGCTTTCTTCATAGTTTCACCCTACAGGCTGTGCCACGCGAATCCTCAGTGGCTGAATACCATCTTCTGACAATCGACGCCTTCTATCTTCTTCAGTGCCGCCATGAACTCTTCCGACCTGGACAACTCGCCGGCGAACTCAATGAGCAGCAGCCCGTTGGGAGAGCAGTGAGCGTTGCCGATCTCATGCAAGCCCAGGCGCGTCTTGATGTTGCAGCCGAACTCCGTAAGGGTTTTCTGAACTTCCGGGACGTGCCTCACTCGGTCGGTGATATGAATCCCCACGATGATATGGTTCGTCATGCTACTACCCTCCCATTCTCGCGCGTATCTGCACCGCGCGGTTACGCCCGTCCGGCACGCGCGCCCTCACCCTGCCCTCTCCCAGAGGGAGAGGGGATTGCACTGGCGGGCAAGCCGCCAGTGGCACATAGGAGACTACAGTAGTCTCATGGGATTCAGGAAATCCCATTCTAAACCTTCTCAACCCGAACCGCCGAGTCCGCCGTCACTTTGCCCCACTCGTTGGGATCGCCGTCGAGCTTGCCGATAACGACAACCGGCGTCGCCGGCTGCGCCCCGAAGAAGACGCACAGCGAAGACGTGGCGGGCCAGTATGCGACCGTGCCCGGCTCCACGTCCGCGACGGCGCCGCTGCCCGGAAGCTTGAGATCCACGAGCATGTATACGGATGCGTCAACGATCTCGGCGACGCCTTCGGCCGGCAGGCCCCCAAGCATGGCGCTTGCGGCGCGGGAGTTGTTAAGGGTCGCGGTCATTTGAAGCGCATCCGAGACAAAACGGATCTTCACAGCCATGGGAGGACTCCTTTCGTCACGTCACAGTCAGGCCGCGAAGGCCCGCGGCCTACAACTCCTCAAGCATATGACCGAGCTTGGCCGCCTTTGTCTTCAGGTATCGGTGGTTTTCCGTCGTCGGGGGGATCTGTATGGACACGCGCTCGACGATCTCGAGTCCGTAGCCTTCGAGCGCGATAAGCTTGCGCGGGTTGTTGGTGAGAAGCCTGATCTTTCGCAGCCCGAGGTCGGCGAGTATCTGCGCGCCGATGCCGTAATCGCGCTTGTCCGCGGGGAAGCCGAGGGCGATATTCGCCTCCACGGTATCGAGCCCCTGCTCTTGCAGTTTGTATGCGTGGATCTTGTTTTCGAGGCCGATGCCGCGCCCTTCCTGCCGCATGTAGAGCACAACGCCTCTGCCGGCGCGATCGATCGTATCCAGGGCCGAGGCCAGCTGCGCGCCGCAGTCGCACCTCAGGCTTCCGAACACGTCCCCCGTGAGGCACTCGCTGTGAACCCTCACGAGGACCGGCTCATCGTAGACCTTGCCTTCTTCCAACCCGACGCCGCCGCGCGTGAGCGCGATGTGCGGAGGACCGCCGGCGATGTCGCTGTACAGGATGAGGTCAAATGCCCCGTGCCGCGTCGGCATCTTCACGGTTTCTATGCGGCGCACGAGCTTCTCGCGGCGAAGACGATACTTGATCACGTCCGCGACGGTGCACGTCTTGACGTTGTGAGCGGCGGAGAACTTTTCGAGGTCGTCCATGCGCGCCATGGAGCCGTCGTCGTTCATGATCTCGCAGATGACGCCCGCGGGCTCGAGACCAGCAAGGCGCGCGAGATCCACGCTCGCCTCCGTCTGGCCCGCGCGCACGAGCACGCCCCCGTCGCGCGAGCGAAGCGGGAAAATGTGCCCGGGGCTCACGATGTCGTCGGCAGAGGCGTTCTTTCGCACGGCGGTCAGGATAGTATGCGCGCGGTCGGCCGCGGAAATGCCCGTCGTTACGCCGTGGCTCGCTTCGATGGACACGGTAAACCCCGTGCCATAGCGCGAACGGTTGTCCGGAACCATCATCGGCAGGCAGAGGCTTTCGACCTTCTCGCCGGTCAGGCTCAGGCAGATGAGGCCGCGGCCATACCTGGCCATGAAATTGATGGCCTCAGGCGTAACCTTCTCGGCGGCCATCACGAGATCGCCCTCATTCTCGCGATCGGGCGCGTCAACCACGATTACCATGCGCCCGGCGGCGAGCTCTTTCAGAATATCGTCAATAGGTGATAGCGGCATATGGCTTCCAATCCCGGGTTGCCCGGTCTATTTCTCTTGCACAGGCGCCCTGCGGGTATTCACGTACAGGTAGTGAACACCGCTTAATATTGTAAAGGCGGCGGCTATGTAGGACAAGGGAAGCGCGATCAGCCGGAGGACCCAGGGCACGAGTGTGCCGAGCAGCATCATTCCGAGCATGAGCATCTGGACGAACGTTGTAACGCGGCCGAGCTGACTCGGCGAGGAGACGACCCTGCTCCCGGCCATGAAGCTGATCACAACCCACGCGCAGATGAGCAGGTCGCGCGCAACTATCAGGATCGCGATTTCCGGCTGGAGCGGCGGCTCGCCGTCAGGAAGCCCCCACAGCGGCAGCGCGAGGCACACGCACGCGGTTATCATGAGGAGCTTGTCCGCGAGAGGATCGATGAACTTGCCTTCGAGCGTGGTCATGTTGAATCTCGTCGCGATGTAGCCGTCAATCGCGTCCCCGATCGCGATTATCGCGAATAGCCCCGCCGCAACGTACCTGTACCCCGGGTGAAAGCGGACCTGCAGCGCTGCGATCAGAAAGATCGGCACGAGAAGTATACGGAAGTACGTGATCCTGTTCGGCCACGTCAAGGCGAGTCTTCGCATCGATCCCCTGTCGCCTAAGAGCCTATTTCAGTAGGCGTCGTGGCGGCGACGCCGCGAGATGCGAGCAGCGCAAGGAGCGAGGAGGAAGGCGTATTCGAGATACGCCGACGACGAGCGACACCGCGATGCGACGCATATCGCTTGCGTCCCTTCGGGTTGCGGCGGCCACGGTCCGCCTGCTGTGTCGCTCCTCCTCGACTTATCTCTGGATAAGCCATCGTCGTCGCTCCTTGCATTCGGCCCGTGGGCGCTCGCAACGCCGCTCACGAGGCCTACTGAAATAGGCTCTGACTCGCGCGGCTTATTGCGCCGCGCCCGGCAATTGCCCCTGCTCTCTCAGCTTCCTGAGTGCCTCCGGCGTGAGGAATTGCTTTGAGGCCTTTTCGTATTCTACATGCCCGTCGGGCGCGATCTTGTAATACCTGAGCGCCTTCTGGGCCCTGTCGTCCTCCGGGTGCCCGTTGGCCGCGATCCTGTAGTGCTTGAACGCGTTGGGGTAGTCCCCACAGGCCTCGTACAGCCGTCCGAGGAGGTAATCCGTATCCGCAAGCGAGATGACCTCGCCGGAGAGCGTGTCGAACACCGCTATCGCCTTGTCATACTCCCCCAACTCACTGTAGGACTCGCCTGCGCCGTATAGACCCCGGATGCGAAGGACTTTATCCCACGTGTGGTCCGCAGATTGCATATACCTTTCAGCCGCCTCAGCAATCTCGGCCGGCCTGTTCACGCTTCTGAGCCTGTAGGCCGCCCACCAGTCGCGGGCGCCGCTGTAGTCCTGGTAGACGAACTGGCACGCGCCATATACGCACCCGAAAAGCACGGCAACGGCCGCGACGCCCTTGACGACAGCCGGCGCGTGAACCCTGCGGCCGCTTTCGATGCCGCCGGCCGCGACAAGAAGCGCCACAACCGTCCAGAAATGGCGCGCGAAGTCCGCGAAATGCACCTCCGGATTCATGAGGTTTGTCACGAGAAACGCGAGGAACACGGATATCAGGCCGTCGAGGAGTATCTCTTCGGGGAATCCGCGCTTGCGCGCTTTGTATGCGGCCGTGGCCGCCACCGCGAGTATCGACAGGTAGATGCACAGCCCGACTATGCCGCCTTCGGCCGTCTGATGGAGATACTCGTTGTGCGCGTTCGAGTCCGCCGAGGCCAGTACTGTCGGCATCGCCACCACGTGCGTCCCGCCGCCTTCGTAGTAGGTCACCATGTTCTTCGCCACCTGGGCCGACACGGGCGCGCTGTCCGTGAAGTAGTTCCCCGCGCCCCATCCGAAGACCGGCTTCTCCCATGTCATGACCCAGGCGCGCCGCCAGAGCTCGGCCCGCACGAGGTAGCTCTTGGTGTGCTGGAAATACTCGAAAGCGCTCATGGTGTGCGAATCGACGGTCACGGGGACGTGCAGCAGAATGACAAACATCACTGCGCCAAGAACCGCCGCCAGAGGGATAAACACATACCACAGTCGCGTCCTGAGCGACAGGAAGATTGTAATCAGCGTTCCGAAACCCAAAGCATATGAGTACGGCTCGCATAGCACGAAGACCGTCAGCGCCAGAATCAACGTGACCCCTGCGCCTGCGAGCACCCATCCCCTCTTTGCGCCCTTCACCTCCCTCCAAAGAAATGCAACCGACAGCCCCATTGCAAGAAGCAGGAAGCCCGCAAGGAGGTTTGCGTTGCCGAGAGGGGCGTGGACGTCGTTGAGCGTATGAAGCTGGACAAGGTCGCCGCTGGCGTTGGCGGCGTAGAAACCGTGACGGAAGAAGTTCGCCACGGCGTCGGCGAATGTGCCGGGGTACCGCTCAAAATACGGCATGAACGTGTGCATATAGAGGCTTGTCACCGACATCGCGGCGCCGAGCGCGACGTACATCACAAGGAAGTTTCGCCACATGGCGATCTCGCTCAGGACGATCACCGCGACTATCGCCAGAAGGAAGTGAAGCGTGTGCTCGACGACGATATACTTGACGATCCAAGTGTGCGAAGCCCACGACACGCTCGCCGTGACGTAGGCCATGTACACGCCTATCGCAAGAGCGAACTTCCCGAGTCCCTCGGGAAGCCACACCGACCGCCGCAGCATGAACTCGCACGCGAGGATGGCAATCACGATAAGGGTGCCCGCGACGAATATGGGTTCCTTGATGTCGGTGAGCGACCTGGTCCCCTCGTGGAGCGCTATCGCGCCGACTGAGATAGTGCCGGCGAGCGTATAGAACGCCGCTTGTCTGAAGATATTCGCTTTTGGATCAGCCGGGTGAATTCTCGATTTAGTCATGCCGGGATATTATACCTTTCTGCCGCAATGTTGTGAACAACCGCGCTCTGTGCTCTTTTCCTCTTTGTAGTACATGCCACAGCGCGGCACGAGAAGCAAGCGATGCAAGGCCGCAGCGAGGAGGCATCCGGAGGCGCGGCCGTTGCCACGTCGAGGAATGGCGACGCGCCGTGCACAGCGGCGCGCGGCTTACCGTGCCGCGCTTAGCGCGCCAGGTACCCGAGCGACCTCAGCCTTTCCAGCTCGCTTTCCGACAAGGCCGCGCCTGCCTCTTTGCGTCCGTCAAAGAGCGGCCTCGCCCTCTGCCACGTGTTAAGCTCACTCTTGAGCCGGGCAGCCACGTCCGGCCTCGCAGAACACATATTGGTCTTCTCGTCCGGATCGCTGCCAAGGTCATACAACTCGCCGCGCGCCGTAGTTGAGTGTATATACTTCCAATCCCCGTCATATATCGCGGTTCTGTTGCCTCTGAACTCCCGGCCGTAGAACGCGCTGGTCAGCGGATTTTCGAAATCCTCGGCGAATATGACGCGCTCCGGCGCGCCGAGCGGGCGCGCCGCCTCCTGCGGCACGGGGAGCCCGAGCGTATCGAGGACCGTCGCGAAGATGCCGGTTATCGAAACCCGCTCGCGTCTCACCTCGCCGGCGTGCCGTCCTTTGGGATACTTGACGAGTATGGGTATATGCAATCCTCCTTCGTAGACTCCCAACGCGTGCCCGAGACGGGCGTGTTCGCCGCAGAATTCGCCGTGGTCCGACGTCACGACGAGAAGCGTATTGTCATACAGATCTCTTGCTTTCAGCCGCCTTACGAATTCCCCCACCCAGTGGTCGGCGTATGCTATCCCGCCGTCGTATTGATTGGTGATCTCCGCCTTGACCTTCCGCCGGAGCCCTTGCCCGGTCCGCACATAGTTCGATACGAAGCCGCGCCAGAACTCCTCGCGCATGATCCTGTTGTATGAGATGGGGCCGTCTATGTGGTCGTAGGGGGGCGGCGCGGCATATGGGCTGTGAACGTCCATGTAGTTGAGAAAGAGGAAGAACGGCTGCCGGGAGTGCGTCTGAAGCCACCTGTCGCCCATGCCGGTAACGCTCTTCGCGTCCCAGGCCATTTTCAGGAGTGTTCCGTTGAGGCCCAGCGCGGTATCGGTTACCTCCAGCGGCCAGATGAAGGTCCGCAGACCGCTCGGAGTGAAGATGAGCAGTCTCGGCAGATCGTAATAGTAGGAGAATCCCTGGCTGAGCCCGAACGCCCTGTATAGCCATATGTAGTTGGCAGCAATAGCACCGGTATCGTATCCGGCCTTCGACAGGTACGTCGCGAGTGTCTGCTTCGAACGCGCAAGAGGCGTCGAAAACAACTCGCTTCGCTCAACGCCCATGCCGCCGCTGTCGCTTGACGCTCGCGCCCCGTGCTCCCTGGGATACAGTCCGGTAAACATTGACGCATGCGAGGGCAGCGTCCACGAGTCCACCGTCTCTCCGTTGGGAAAGAATTGACACTCCCTGGCGAGTTGTTCAAGATTCGGCGTCGTCGGATACTTGTAGCCGCACATCGTCGTGTGGTCGGCCCTCAGGGTGTCGATTACGATGATAACAACGTTGGGCTTGCCCGCAAGCATCGCCGCCTTGCCCGCATCCAGCGTGAAGCCCCTGTCGATGGGCTTGGCAGGCGCAGCTCCAAGGCCTTCAGCCCCAACCAGGAGCATAGCGGCAAGCGCTGCGATCAAGGAGACGACAAAGAGGGCGGGCCGTTGCCCAAAGCGCGTCTTCCTGACCAGATAGGCGCCTATGGCAAGCAGCACAAACGGCGTGATAGTAAGCGTACACGCCGCCAGTTTCCCGGAGAAAGCCGACATCCCCTCCGCAAAGAGCGTTGCAGCAAGAGCATAGGCGATCCAGAACCGGCCGTTGCCGCGTTTCTCGGTCGCAACAAGCCACGCCGTCAGAGAGCCGAGAATCATCGCCCACGCCGGCAGAAACGCCCAGTTCAGAAGCACGCCCCCTCCCAGCGGATACAGACGAGAGTAATCGTCCGCGACATTATGGGCCGTCAGCCCCGCCCCGATCGCCACGAACAGGTCCGGCATCACCACAAGACGATGCCGGCCCTTGATCGCCAGGAGGATCGGCATCAGGACCGCGCTCAGCACCAGGCCCCCTACGGCCGCAGCAACTGCCCAGAAGCCGGCCGCAAGCATCACGACGCCCCAGCTGATGTAGGATCCTGAGTAGATCGCCGCGACCGTCTCGACGGCAACCGCCCCGAGAGCGAAGATCGGCGCGTATGCCGCCACCGGCAGGGTCGAGCGCACCAGCCCCGGAGTGTCCATCTGCGCCCGGCTCTCAGCCTGCACGGCATCGCCCATGCCGGCGTTCACCTCGTCAATCCTGCCGGAATCGCTTTCCGCAGCCAGCATAACCTGCTCCCACACTAACTGAACTCACGAATGCCGCAGCGCGCTTTACCATGCGCCAGGTGTCCTTTTCGCCTACCGCGCCAGATACCCGAGAGATCGCAAACGCTCCAGCTCCTGCTCAGACAGCGCCCTGCCGGTTTCCGCGCGCCCGTCGAAAAGGGGTGTCTCCCTATGCCAGGCCATCAACTGCCCATAGAGCCGCCCGGCGATCTCCGGTCTGGCGGCGATCATATTCGCGCTTTCGGTCGCATCCGCGCTCAGATCGTAGAGCTCCGCCGGCGCCGCCGTCGAGTGAATGTACTTCCAGTTACCTTCATATACGGCCGTTCTGTCACCTTTGAACTTGGCCCCATAGACCGACGTGCTCTGCCCGTTTTCGAAATCCTCCACGAGTACAAGACGTCCGAGCGTCCCCAGCGGCCTCGCGCTTACCTGCGGCATGGCGAGCCCGAGCGAATCAAAGACCGTCGCGAAAACGCCGGTTATCGACGCCCGCTCGCTCCGAATGGTGCCCGCAAGCCGGCCGTGCGGGTACTTCACAAGTATGGGTATTCGCACACCCTCTTCATAGACGCCCACCATGTGGTCGATACGCCCATGCTCGCCGAGGAACTCGCCATGGTCCGACGTCACGATGAGCAGTGTATCGTCATAGAGCCCCTTCGCCTTCAGGCGCTTTATGAACTCGCCAACCCAGTGGTCGGCGTAGGCTATTCCGCCGTCGTACTGGTTGGTGGCCACTGCCTTGAGTTTCGGCGTAAGGCCCTTGCCGGTCCCTACGTAGCGCCAGATGAAGCTCCGCCATGGACCATCCCGCAGGATTCTGCTGTACGGGATGCCGGGGCCGTCTGTCTTGTCATATGGCGGCGGCGCAGAATAGGGAAAGTGCGCGTCCATGTAATTCAGGAACAGGAAGAAAGGCCGCTCTCCATTCCTCTCGATCCATGAGCAACCCATCTCTGTTACGCTTCGGCCGTCCGTGGCCGGCTGCAGCAGCTTGCCGTTGAGGCCGAATGCCGTGTCAATCGTGTCCAGCGGCCAGATGAAGGTCCGGTGACCGCTCGGAGTGAAGATGAGCAGCTTCGGCAGATCGTAGTAGTAGGAGAACCCCTGATCGAGCCCGAACGCCCTGTACAGCCATATGTAGTTGGCCGCTATGGCGCCGGTATCATATCCCGCCTTCGACAGGTACGTCGCCAGTGTCTGCTTCGAACGCACGAGGGCGGTCCCATACGGCCGGTTCCGCTGAACGCCCGCGGCGCCCATGTCTTTTGATGCGCGGGCCCCATGCTCCCTCGGGTACAGTCCCGTGAACATCGACGCATGCGAAGGAAGCGTCCATGAGTCCACCGACTCGCCATTGGGAAAGAACTGGCACTCCCTGGCGAGCTCGGAAAGATTGGGCGTCGTCGGATACTTGTAGCCGCACATCGTGGTGTGGTCGGCTCTTAGAGTGTCGATTACGATGATGACCACATTGGGCTTGCCCGCAAGCATCGCCGCCTTGCCCGCATCCGATTTGAAGCCCCTGTCGATGGGTTTGAAAGGTGTAGTTCCAAGGCCTTCCGCCGTTGCCAGGAGCACAACACTAAGTGCCGCAATCGAAGAGACGACAAAGAGGCCGCGCCGTTGCCCAAGTCGCGTCTTCCTCATCAGGTATGCCCCTATGGCAAGCAGTGCAAACGGCGTGACAGTAAGTACACACGCCGCCAGCTTCCCCGCAAAAACCGACATCCCTTCCGCAAAGAGCGTTGCAGCAAGAGCATAGGCGATCCAGAATCGGCCGCTGCCGCGTTTCTCGGTCGCTACAAGCCACGCCACGAGCGACCCGAAAATCATCGCCCACGCCGGCAGGAACGCCCAGCTCAGAAGCACGCCTCCTCCCAGCGGATGCAGATGAGAGTAATTGTCCGCGATATTGTGAGCCGTCAGCCCCGCTCCGGTCGCCACGAACAGGTCCGGCATCACCGCAAGGCGCTGCCGTCCCTTCACGAAGACCAGCACCGGCAGAAGAACTACCCCGAGGACTAATCCGCCGACGGCCGCAGCCGCCATCCAAAAGACGGCTGCAAGCGCTATAGCGCCCCAGCTGATGTAGGACCCCGAATAAACCGCCGCAACCGTCTCGACGGCAACCGCCCCGAGGGCAAGGATAGGCGCATACGCCGCCGCAGGCAGGGTCGAGCGCGCAACTGTAGGCGTGTCTGCGTCCGTTCGCTCCATAGCTTGTGCGGCGCTATCCACTTCGCTCATTTCCCCTGTCCCGCCGGCGCTGCCGCCTGCAGTTTCTCAAGCTCGCTCCGCGCCGCTTCATGAGAAGATTGCAGCCGCAGGACCTCGGAGAGCTCCGTGACGGCCTCGCTCTTTCGCCCTTCAGCGGCGAAAGCCATACCTATGTTGTAGTGAGCCTCCGCGGAGTCCGGCCTCAGCCTCAGCGCCTCGGCACAGTGGCTTATCGCCTCGTCAGGACGCCCCATGTTGCGAAGCGCGCAGCCGAGGTCGTTATGAACGTCCGCCTGGTTCGGTTTAATGCGCAGGGATGCCTCAAAGTGAGCCGCGGCGTCGCTGTACCTGCCCTGACCCATGAGGGCCGAGCCGAGGTCTGCATGAAGGCTTGCGCTATGCGGCGAGGAACGCAGCGCTTCAGCGAGACGCGCTCCGGCTTCCCTGTACTGTCCCCTCTTGAGGAGTTCGCGGCCGAGGGAGATGCCCGCGTCCGCGTAGGTGGGGTCGATGCCGATGGCCTGGCGGTACTGTAATATGGCCTCGTCGGAGTTGCCCTGTTTCGCCAGGGCCACCCCAAGATCCGTATGGACTTTGGCGTTTCTCGGATCGAGCGCCGCCGCCTTGCGCTCTTCGGCCACAGCCTCGTCAGTGCGCCCCGCCCTGGCCAAGGCAACGCCGTAATTGTTGTGCGCCCTTGCGTAATCAGGATCTATGGCCAGGGCCTCGCAAAAGTGGGAGAAGGCCTCGTCGAGCTTGCCATCCTCGGCGAGAACGATGCCGAGGCTGTTCTGCATCAGGGCGTTGTCGTGCGTTACCGCCAGGGTGTGCTCGAATATCTCATGGCTGTTCCTGTAGAATCCCGCCTGGGCGTGTGCTTGCCATCCGCAGATCGCCAGAGCCACGCATCCCATGACGGCCGCAGCAATCCGCGCGAAGGGCCGGTTCTCGACGGCGTCTGCCACAAGCCAGACGACGGCAAGCGACAGGCCCGCCAGGGGCAGGTACATATAGCGATCAGCTGCCGCCTGTACCCCTGTCTGCACAAGACCGATCACAGGCACAAGTATGCCGAGAAACCACAACCAGCCCACGAGGAGATACCGCCGCTTTCCTGCCAGCCATACCGTAGCGAGCGTTACGGCGGCAATCACAACGGCAGCGAGAGCCACCCTGCTCGCAGGCGCGCGGTGAAGCGGATATAAGAGCCCCAGATCCGTTGGCCAGAAAGCCCTTGTGACGTAGGTCAGATAGCCGTCGGCCGCAGCCCGGACGCGGTCAGACAGCGACATCCGCGACAGTGACACTACGGCGCCGCCGGCTTTCCTCGCGATAAACGTGACATAAAGCGAGGCCGCGGAGAGCGCGAAGAGCGGCGCTTTCTCCGCAAGCAACTGCTCGAGCTCCTTCCATTGCAGAGGCCACCTGAGCCTCTCAAGCGGCCAGAAGTCCAACAGAAGCATGACGAAAGGAAGCGTCATAACCATCGATTTTGCCATGAGGGCAAGAGCGAAGACCGCCACCACCGGCGCCAGCTTGAGCGCGCGCCGGTCGCGGACGTACCGGATGTAGAAGAGCAGGGCAAGTAACGCCAGAAACGCGCCCAGCAGGTCATTCGTGTCGGCGATCCAGGACACGGGCTGCGCGCCGAGCGGGTGCACGGCAAAGACACCGGCGACAAACATGCTCCGCCACGGGCGGCCGGTCATTGCCGCGAAAATCAGAAACAAGAGAATCGTATTGGCCGTGTGCAATCCCGCGCTCACGAGATGGTGCGCTCCGGGATTAAGGCCAAACAGCCTGCAGTCGACCATATGCAGCATCCACGCGAGCGGGTGCCAATTGGCGTCGATCACCGTCGTGAAGGCCCACCTGATGCCTTCAGGCGTCGGTCCGCTCTTGACTATCGGATTCTCATAGACGTAGTAGCCGTCGTCATAGTTGATGAAGCTGAAGCTGCGCACCTGCGCGTAAACGGCAGCGGTTGACAGCGCGAGCGCAACGCACAATAGTCCTATGAGAGCCCGTGAAGACCCGCGCCGGCCCGATGGCGTCGCCACGGCCGCCTGTTGCGCATTGCAGCCTTTGGCAGCGCTGCTGCCTGTTTCCCGATTCTCGCTTGCCCTGGATGTCTCCACACACAAGCCCTCGGCCCTGACAGGCCCCTACCGCAGGAATTCCTGCAGACCGCTTACATATACTACGTGCCCGCCGGGTTTGTTCAATATCGGCTCCGTCAGAGGGCGGATCCATGGCAGTCGTGATCCGGGTCGTCCGCAGTTGCACTGCACGAAGACCCCGTCCATTTACTCAAAGCTTCGCGGTCAGCGCCTACCGGCTGTGGTTGTTGCGCCAGCGTCACACCCCGTCTCATGTGTCGGCGCCATCCCTGCTGGCGTACTCTCTTTCAATCACGTGTCGATATGTGGGCCGAGAGATGTAGGCCGCACGGTTTGGGGACTTTGCGCCTGAGGCGGTCATACCTGCTTTCACTTGCGCCTATGGGATAGCGAAATCGCCGGCCTGAGAGCCACGCGCGTAGGGGCGAAAGGAGCAATCCGCGGAGGAACTGCAGGGGGGCTGCGCCGCCAAACTCATGGAAAAGCAGAGGCGGCACCCGAAGGTGCCGCCTCGTTTCACACATAACTACAGTCTCACTACGTGCTCGCAGCCGGCGGCAGGAAGCCGAAAGTCGCGAGGGTAACGAAACTGTCAGTGCTCTCGATCACCAGGCGATACGGATTCGTCGTGCCAGGCGCAGTGTTCTCCCAATAATAGATATTGTCGGAGTTCATAGCGCAGGTCGGCTGAGAAGACCATACCACGTGGCCATCGATGAACAGCACGTTCTGCCCCTCGTATCCATGGTTGGACGAGTTGCTGTCGAACGGGCTATCCAACTGATTCGGGTTCTCCCAACTGATATCAGTGGCGAACTTGCCACCCTGATCAGAGGGGTAGTCGTCGTCCTCGCAACCGAACGGACGGTCGGCCATAAGGGCGACTCCCGGCGGATCGTCATCGCGCTTCTGGTTGTCGTAAGCATACGCCGTCGACGCAGACGCCAGCTTGTTGGCGGTTCCCGCCGCCATACTGTATACCGCGTCAATGTAGTACGCTTCGCCCAGACCCAAACTGAACGTCTGGCCAGCCTTGATGCTATGGGCTACCCAGGACGAGCTCGGGCACTGGAAGAGGTCTGCGTCCTTCGCGTAGCCCTGAGACCAGAGCAACGTGATGTCCGCCAACGCGCTGCCCTTTCCCTTCGGGAACGCGGCATTGTAATCGTTGGAGTACATGAGGAGCGCGAGACCCAGCTGTTTCAGGTTGCTCTTGCAGGTTGTCCTGCGAGCCTGCTCACGAGCACGGCTCAGAGCGGGGAGAAGCATAGCTGCCAGAATGGAAATAATTGCGATTACGACCAACAGCTCGATAAGCGTAAATCCCTTCTTCTTCATATTGTGTCACCTCCTCTCACCATTTTCTCTTGCCTATACCTAAGCGGCACCATGCCGCTTGACCTCTGCAGATTGTATGCGCCGCTACATACCCTCGTCAAGAATATTCCGCTCTATTTTTCAACTTTTCTACACTCTTAACATCATCCGCGGCGAGGATATTTCAGACTATTTTAAAATTCGTCGCAAGTCTCTTTATGCCATGGCGTTGCGGCGAGAAGAACCTCGCGCCCTGAGGCCTGAAATCCATCGGCACAGGATTTGCGCTACGCCCCTCGTCCGAGAAAAACCTCTTGCGCAGCGTCATACGAGAGCCTTCATTACGACGCCGGTGGGCAGTTTCGGATAGAAGTAAGTCGATTTGGGCGGCATGGTGCGCCCGGCGGAAGCGATCTTCGCCATCTGGCGAACGGTAATAGGCGCCAGAACGAGCGCCACGGCGCACTCCCCGGCATCAATGCGGCTCGTTGCTTCGGCCAAGTCGTGCGTGTACTTGATGCGCTCCTGGTCTATCGCGGCGGACACGTTGCTGAAGAACGCCGGCAGCACCTTCTCCTTCACTTCGAACACATTGAGGTCCGCCATCAGCTCGCCCACAGCGCCGCGAAAGCCTTCCCGCGAAGCCTCTTTCATGCGCAGAAGATGCATTCCGCCGCAGTAATAAAGCCCGATCGTCTCACATGGCGTCGAGCACACGTCGCCGAGATCCTCAAGCGTTGCGTCCCTGATTTCATAGTCCGCCGAGAGCGCGCCAAGCCCCATCGCCGTCGCGTCGCCGTCGAGGCACAACAGCCTGTGTGTCGGCAGTATCACGACGCCGGGATCGTCGAACGGCACCGCAAACATCAGCACGAAGTTGGCCGGATGGTCCGCGGGAAGCGCCTTGCCGCTCGCAACCTCGTTTCTATAGGCAAGCGCGGTCTCATACCTGTGGTGGCCGTCCGCGATGAAGAACTTCTCTTTGGCGAAGAGCTTCTGGAGCTCGTCGAGTGTCCCCGCATCCGTAACACGCCATACACGGTCGTAGGAGCCCTCAGGCCCCTCGGCCTCACGATACACCTGTCCGCTCTTGACACGCCCTACAATGCGCGAAATCGCCCCGCCCGCGTCCTCGAAGAGCGAGAAAACCGGTCCGTGCTGCATCCGGGTCGAGCGATAGAGGCTCAGACGGTCTGCCTTGGGTCTGGGCAGTGTCACCTCGTGCGGGTAAACGCCCCCCTCCCTCCACGGCGCAAGCCGCAGATGGCCGCCAATGGCCGTTCGGGTGTACTCGATGTGGTGGGATGCAAACCGCTGCTCAACGACGTAAAATGCAAGCGGGCCTTGCTTTAGGACGCCACGGGCCTGCCAGTCCTGGGCTAGTTTCGCAGCCGCGGCGTACCTATCCAGATCCCCTTGGGCCTCTGGAAGCGTGATTCGAACGATATTGTACTGGTTCGCCGCGACGAGTTTCTGTCGGAGCGTGGCGTTGACCACATCGTAAGGGGGGCTGATGAGACTGCCAAAATCGCCCGCGACGGCGGTATCGAACTCCAAGCCCTGCAAGGGTTTAAAGTCAACCACGGCAGTTAGGTCCCCATATCGAACGACGAAAGATACTTCTCCTGCTCCGCGGTGAGCGTATCGATCTTCACGCCCATGGATTCGAGCTTCAGGCCGCTGATCCACTCTTCGATGGAGCGCGGAACGTCGTAGACGCGAGGCTCGAGCAGGTCGGAATTCTTTACAGCGTATTCACTTACGAGCGCCTGGGTCGCGAAGCTCATATCCATCACGCTCGCCGGATGGCCATGCGCCGCGGCAAGGTTCACAAGCCGCCCCTCGGCGAGGACATATATGCGCCTGCCGTCCTCGAGGACGTACTCGTCCACATTCTCCCGGATACCGGTGACCTTCTTCTTTGCGATGCGTCCGAGGGCATCGAGGTCAATTTCGACGTTAAAATGGCCCGAATTGCACACAACCGCGCCGTCCTTCATCTCGCGGAAGTGCTCCTCCCGAACGACATGGATGTCGCCGGTGACGGTTACGAAGAAATCGCCGACTTTCGCCGCCTCGGCCATCGTCATCACCCAATAGCCGTCCATGACCGCTTCGAGAGCGCGCAGGGGATCGACTTCGGTCACGATAACCGCCGCGCCCATGCCTTTGGCGCGCATTGCTACGCCGCGGCCGCACCAGCCGTAACCGGCCACCACGACCTTCGCGCCGGCGATGAGCTTGTCCGTCGCGCGGACTATGCCGTCCATGGTGGACTGCCCGGTGCCGTAGCGATTGTCAAAAAGGTGCTTCGTCGCTGCGTCGTTGACCGCAATCACGGGGAATAGAAGCGCGCCCGAAGACTCCATCGCGCGAAGGCGGATGACGCCCGTCGTGGTCTCCTCCAAGCTTGCCGTTATCTCGCCAGCGCGGTCGGGGTACTTCGAGTGAAGCACGTTCACAAGGTCCGCGCCATCGTCCATCGTTATCGTCGGCCGATGCGCTATGGCCGCTTCGAGGTGGGCATAGTACGTGTCGCGGTCCTCGCCGCGGACGGCGAATACCGGGATCTTGTAGTCGTTCACAAGGCTTGCGGCGACCTCGTCCTGGGTGGACAGCGGGTTGGATGCGCACAGCACGAGATCCGCCCCTCCAGCGACGAGCGTCCTCGCGAGGTTTGCGGTCTCGGCGGTGATGTGCAGGCAGGCCGACAACTTGCGGCCGGCAAGCGGCTTCTCGCGCTCGAACCTCTCCCTCACCATCGCGAGAACGGGCATGTCCCTGTCGGCCCATACAATGCGCTTCTGGCCCGCGATCGAAAGCGAAACGTCCTTGATATCGTAATCCATCGTCAGCGTGCCCCTCCCGGAAAAGAGGTTGACAGATTGGTGAAATGCCGCACCCCTCACAGACCGGTAATCATACAGGGGCAGTCCGTGGCGGGAAAGGAAAAAAGGGGAAAGGATGGGCGTGAGAGAACACGGCTTGAGGCTTGGGGCCTGAGGCTCGGGCAAAGTCAAAACCGTAGAGAAGGATTGCCGCCAAGACAGTCTACCTACTGTGGAGAATAGCGACGCTGTTACCGGCCGTCTGGGTAGAATATACACGGTGACTGCTGAGTATTTCTATAGAGTCGCGTCTGCGAGGGCAATATGGCTGACGAGGTCGAAAGCGAAGGCGCTGTTCCCGTCACGGCGACCGCGAGCGCTCCGCCACCGCCGGGGCGTTGGCTGACCAAGGGGCTTAAGGTTGCGATATGGCTCCTGGCGGCCATTGTGACCTTCGCCGCAGTTGTCTGCTTCTGTCTCTTCATCTGGGGCAACGACAAGCTCAAGGCGGCGCAGGATGACGCGCGAAAGGCGGGGCTTCCGCTAACGTATGCCGAGCTCCAGGCGCAGGTCTGGGGCGGTGACGGAAAGGTGCCCGATAGCGAAAACGCCGCGCCTGTCTACGAGAAGGCATTCGCACTCATCCCCAAACAGGTTGAGGGGCCTCTGCGCGACAAGTTGCCCGTTGTCGGAATGGTGGAATTGCCGGATGACCCTCGCGCGCCGATGCCTGACGGCGTGCTCGACAAGGTGCGTGATTTCGTTACCTCGCAGCAGCCGGCAATCGATCTCTTGCGAGAAGGCGCGGCGTTGCCCAGATGCCAGTTCCCGGTGCAGTGGGACGGGTTCAATACGCTCCTGCCTCATCTTGCGCCCGCGCGGCAATCCGCGCGCATACTCGTGCTCAGGACGTGGCTTGACGGCGAGGAGGGGCGGCCGGCCGGCGCAGTCGCGGACATAGAAGACATACTTGCGCTTGGCAGGGCAACAGGCGAGGAGCCGTCGCTCATATCAGGACTCGTTGGGTCGGCCATCAACTCCATAGCGGTCTACTCGGCGGACAGGCTCCTTGCCCGGACCGAATTCGCGCCGCAGGATCTGCTTAAGCTGCAAGGGGCATTCGCCGAAAGAGCCGCCGCCATCTCGTTCCGCGACAACATGGCCGGGGAGTTCGTAACCAATCAGTACACCTTCCAAGCGCTCATGGACGGTAGGATTGACCTGAAGCACTTATACCCCGGTGATGGGCAGGAGGAAGACATGTGGCTGTTGGGGTGGCAGGGCGTCAGGCTCAAGTTTGCCACGGCGCTGCCCCTGCGTGGACTTCTGAAGGACGATCAGGCGTACTCAGCCCGGTATCTCACGAGCATGGTGGAAGACGCCGCTCATCCATCGCCAGCCGTCCTGGGCAGGGCGCTTACGCGAAGGCGCGAAGTCGATGCATCCCAGAGTCCGCACATACTGAGCCGCATGCTTCTGCCGGCCCTGTCGTACGCGCTGCAGCAATGTGAGAACACCCGCGCGAAGCTGCGCAGCGCCGCCGCCTGCGTAGCTGCACTGCGCTACCGGAAGGATAACGGTGATTGGCCCAGGTCGCTCGACGCGCTCGTGCCCAGATATATCGATGCTGTTCCTGCGGACCCCTACACCGGCATGCCGCTCGTCTACAAGATTTCCGTCAATGGAATCGCCGTCTACTCGGTCGGCGCCAACGGCATCGATGACGGCGCACCGCAGCTCACAAATCCCGCGCCGAAGAACACAAACGGGCCCGCAGGACAGAGCTACTGCGACGATGCGGGATTCAGGATATGGAAATAGCGCGGCACGCGGGCCAACTGGAAGTGCCCGCGTGCCGCTCGGAAAAGCTCAACCGGCTCGACTTGGCCATGGCATCCGAGTCGAAATCTGCCTGGCCAGATCAGGGAGCTATGGCGCAGGTATTGCCTCCAGGGTCTGGCTGTAAACGATCCTGCCCTCCCAGTTCTTGCCTTCAATGCGCCAATAGAGCGTCCCTTCGCCGGCGAAGCGCTGCAGGGCTTTCCACCGCCCATTGCCGGGCTTCCAGGAGGTCGCCGTGCGCTTGAGAGGCACAAATCTGGCCTTGACTTCGGCCGAGAAGTCTGGCGAAGTCGAGAAACAGATGCGGGGCTTCACGATGCCCGGCTGCATCTTGAAGGTGAAGGTAGGGGCGCCGTTCGGGCGGGGCGATGCGGTCGTGCCGTAGGCAATCGGCAGCGAGTCGGGGTCATCCACTTTCATCACAACGACGTCCGATCCGCCGCCGGAGCCGCCCAGGAACGAGGCTGTCCAGGGAAAGTCCTCGGACAACGTCCGGCCCACGACGATGAGACTTCCGCGCCCGTCGCGCACAACGGGCCCGCAGTACTCGTCGCCGGTTCCGCCTGTGATGCTCGACCAGATAACGTCGCCGCTCGACGACACCTTCATCACGAAGAGGTTTGTGCCTCCGCCGTAAGTCGACGGGGGCCCTTCGCATATCGGGAACCCTTTGCCTTCGGTAGTGCCGGCAAGATACACGTTGCCGACGTCATCGGCAAGCGCCCTGGTCGCCGAATCGTTTCCGGCGCCCTCGAAGAGTCTTACCCACATAGGCGCCCCGTCCCGCGCTATCGTCGCCGCGAAGGCGTCCAGTTCGCTGGCGTAGGTCCTCGGCTCGGGCCATTCCTGCGAGTCAGTTTCGCCAGCGACAAGGAGGTTGCCATTGGGCAAGAGCGCGATGGAGTTTATCTGTTCATTGCCAGCGCCACCGAGGTAAGTAGTCCAGATCAGCCTGCCCTGCCGCGTTATCTTCGCGGCGAACGCGTCGCCGGCGTTATCTACGCCGACGCCGCCACCGTAAGTGGACACGGCCGGGTCAACTCCCGGCAAGTCGGGAGAGTCCGATACGCCGGCGATGTAGAGATTGCCGGCCGGGTCCAGCCGCGAGTCCATTACGAACTCATTGCCGCTGCCGCCGAAATAACTCGACCACATTACGTGACCGGCGGGGTTGAGCCGCACAACGAGGCCGTCGACTTGGAAGTCCGGGTCACTGCCGCCGCCGAACGTCTTCTGGAAGCCATGGACCGGAGTGAAGTCGCTCGATCTTGTGTACCCGGAGGCGAGGATGAACCCCGACCGATCAACCCACACGAACTCGAGCATTTCATAGTCGCTTCCGCCGATAAGCGCGCTCCATACCAGATCGCCATCGGATGACAGCTTGGCCACAAGACCGTCGTAAGCGCCATGCGTTGAGATGGGCTCGTCGCGCCCGGGGAAGTTGGTCGACCCGGAGGCGCCGGAGATGATGATGGTGCCGGAGCCGTCAATCGCCAGGCCCCTTGCATAGTCCCAGCCGTCTCCGCCGAGGAAGGTTGACCAGAGCAGATCGCCGTCTGCAGTGAACTTGGCGACGTAGGCATCCTGGCCCCCGTCGAGGGCGCTCTGGAAGGCGTTAAGCGTGGGGAAATCCGTCGAGCGCGTTTCACCCGCCACAACGACATTGCCCTGGCCGTCCACGGCGACGCGTATCCAGGAGTCGGGGCGCGTACCGCCGAGGTACGTCGCCCATGCCAACTGCCCGTCGGGCGTGAACTTGGCAACAAAGTCGTCGGTGCTGCCGTTCTGCGTCGTATCGAAGCCGTTCGGCACGGGCAGGTCCGAGGACGTCGTCGTGCCCGCGACGAAGGTGTTGCCGTCACTGTCAACAGCCGAAGCCATGGCGTTTTCATGGCCCTGCCCACCCCAGCAGATCGCCCAGGCAAGCGAGGCCGCGGTCGAGTCCAGCGCGACGGCTGCTTGCGCGTTTGGGACAAGCGCGAAGCAGAAGGTGACGATAACGCAAGCCAGAATAGGGTGTCTCACAACGCTCATAATCCTTCCCCTTTATCCAATAAGGACATACCGGTTCCGACGGCCAATCATACAGGTGTCGAGCGGGTTCTGCGCATTAAGACGAGCGAAGTGAGAAAAGGTGCACTTTTTTCCATTTTTCTTGTGAGACTGCGGCGCCGGCAGGAAGAAGAGTCGTAACCTCTTGATGGAGCGGGGCTTAGGCATGACCACAGACTACGGCTGCAGTTGGAAACCGTTATACTGACTCAAGCCGAGTCAAAAGTTTGTGAAAAAGACCGGCGCAGGCGCCTGCGCCGGGATTGCCCTGCTCAATGCCGCTCTCGTTTCGGCGAACGTCCGCGCTGCACATCATGGAGCGGGTGTCACCGAAAGCGTCTCACTGTAAACGGTCCTGCCTTCGCGGCTCTTGCCCTCGATGCGCCAGTAGAGCGATCCCTCGCCAGCGAAGCGCTGCAGCACGCGCCACTGCCCCTTGCTGGGCTTCCAGGAGGTCGCCGTGCGCTTGAGAGGCGCCGACTTGATCTTGCCGGTCCCGGAGAAATCCGGCGACGTTGAGAAGCGGATGCGGGGCTTCACGATACCCGGCTGCATTTTGAAGGTGAAGGTAGGGGCGCCGTTTGCGCTGGATGCCGGGGTCGTTCCATAGGAAAGAGGGAGCGAGTCTGAATTGTCCACCTTGAAGATGAAGACGTCGCTATAGTAGCCGGGGTTGGTCCGCCATGAATTGGTCGCCGGAAAATCTACGGAACCCGTCAGACCGGCGACGACAAGGCTCCCGCGTCCGTCGAATGCAAGAGCCCTCGGCTGCTGATCGAGTCCGCCGAGAAGGCTCGACCAGACGATGTCGCCGCTCGATGTGAGCCTCATTAAGGCGACAGCATAGAACTTGCCGGAGGTCGGCGGGAACGCACCGAATACCGGGAAGCCGTCTTTATGCGCCCTGCCCACAACGTATACGTTGCCGACATCGTCAACCATGACGCTCAGCGCATCATCGTCGCCCGTGCCTCCGATAAGTTTGATCCACACGGGCGAACCATCCGGCGTTATCTCGGCCGCCATTATGTCCGAACTACCTGGGCCGCCGGCATTGGCACCCGGGCTCGGCCAGTCCTGTGAGTAACTGTATCCCGCCGCGAAGAGATCGCCGCTGGGAAGGAAGCCAAAGGAGTATATCCCGTCATCGTATGCGCCGCCAAGGTACGTGGTCCAAAGCAGCTTGCCTTGCTTTGTTATCTTCGCAACGAATCCGTCGCCACCCTCGGGCCAGGAGACGCCGCCTCCATAGGAGGCCTTCGCAGGATCAACGCCGGGGAGGTCGGACGAGTTCGACTCGCCGGCGATATAGAGATTGTCGCTTCCGTCGAGCCTCACGTCGTATATAGTGTCGTTGCCGTTCCCGCCGTAGTAACTTGACCACACCACGTGGCCCGCGGGGTTGAGTCTGGCCACAAACGAGTCGCCCCCGCCCATGCCTTCAAAGATGCCTCCGCCAAAGGTAGGCTGAAAGCCGTGAACGGTATGGAAGTCGTCCGACTGCGCGTAGCCGGCAACCGTGACTGACCCCAATGGGCTGACGAGCAAAGACGAAATGCCTTCGTCAGCGCTTCCGCCGAGAAGCGCGCTCCATATGAGTTTGCCGTCGGACGTCAGCTTGGCGACAAGACCATCGTCACCTCCTGCTGACGAGAGGGTTCTGCTGCGGCCCGGGAAGTTGGATGAAGAGGAGTATCCGGCGATGAAAATGGCTCCGGACTTATCGACTGCCAGGCATGAAGGCGAATCATTACCGCTGCCTCCGAGAAGGGTTGACCGGAGCAGAGCACCGCCCGTCGTGAACTCAGCGATATAGATGTCCTGCCCGCCGCCGATGGCGCTCTGTGAGGCATGAAGCATCGGGAAATCCGCCGAAGTCGTGGTGCCAGCCAGGAGGAGATTGCCCCCGGAGTCAATCGCGATCTGCACCCGGCCTTCTCTGCCACTGCCGCCGAAGAACGTCGACCATGCCATTTGCCCGTCAGGTGTGAGCTTTGCGACGAAGTCATCCCCATAAGCCGCGTTTTCACCGACATCGTGGTATGTCATGTCATAACCGTCGACAACAGTCAAGTCGTGTGACTGCGTTACGCCCGCAACGTAGACGTTGCCGCCGTCGTCCACGACTATGACGGGCCTATTCTCGGTGTAGTACCCGCCCCAGCAGTCGACCCACGCCAGGGTCGGCGCGGTCGAGTCGAGCGTGACGGCCGCGCCGGCGTTTGCGACAAGCGCGAAGCAGAAGACAAGGGCGACAGAAGCCACAATGAAATACCGCGCAATGTTCATGGTTACTCCCCCTTTACGAAACAGAGACTTAACGCGTCCGCCGGGCAATAGCGTGTCCGGCAGCCGCGATTGGCTTATTATATGACGCGCGAGGCGGGCGAAAGTGCGGCTTTTTCGAAGATTTTCCCGGAGTTGCCACGATGGCATAGAAGCGGGCCGTAAACCCGTGATAGGCCATGGCTCAGATTCGCCGGCACTCTGCAAGTGCAGCTTGGCAAGCCGGGAATCACCAGAAGCTTCCCTCGCCCTGCCTTGCGCAAAGAGCGAGGGAAGCATTCACTGGGCGTGTGCGCCGACCGGGCTTTCTCAGCCCTTGAGCGCCTTCTCAAGCTCCGGCAGCGCGTCGACGTGGTGATGGATCATCTTCCAATGCCCGCGCTCGTGGCGGTACACATTTGTCGCGCGAAGGTCGACGTTGACGGTCTGGCCGCTCTTTGCGGTGTTGAACCCCTTCTCACGCAAGAACGCGACTGCTACGTCGCCTATGACGTGAACGTTGACATCGGTAGCCTTGACACCGCCGTCCTTGAGAGCGTGTGAAACCTGCTCCAGAATAGCGCGCACCTTGTCCCAGCCGATATTGAAGTCATCAAGAGCCTATCCCAATAACCCTCGTGAGCGGCGTTGCGAGCGCCCGCAGGCCATATGCAAGGAGCGCCGCCCGATGGCTTATCCAGAGATAAGTCGAGTAGGCGCTTTCGCAGCAGATGGCCTGCGGCCGCCGCAACCCGAAGGGACGCCAACGATATGCTTCGCATTGCTTTGTCGCTCGTCGTGGAGCGTGTATCGAACACGCCTTCCTCCTCGCTTCGCGCACTGCTCGTACTCGAAAGCGTCGCCGCCACGATGGTTATTGGGATAGGCTCTAGACGGGCTCATGAGCGTCACGTCGTCGCCGTGGGACCATACGTCCTCTATCGGCTTCAGGTTGCCCTTGAACATCGCCGACAGGGCGGAGTAATAGGAGTCCACGGCTTCCTTGACCTCGGATTCCATCGTCGCCGTAGCGGATGACTCCTTCATGTCGTACCTCCTTCGCGCCAAGGCGCGGATAACGTGGCTTGCACATTGGCCCAACGGGACGGTCCAAGAATGCGGACAGGCAACGAAGGAAGAGGCGTTCCGAAAAAGATATGTCTTCAAACATGTCGCGCATGGCAGAGCCGCACTTATGAAGAAATGACGTGCATTGGGTTAGTTCTCTCGCTCACGTGCTTCCCGCGTTCTTTGCACCCTTCCCACTTTTCCCACCTTTCCCACTTTTCCCACCAGCGGCCTTAGGCCGCGGCCTCCGGCCGCCTATACCATCCCCTCCATCCCCCACCAGAAAGCCCTCAGCCCCGCGTCCGCGAGTTTCTTTCTCAATTCCTTGACCTTTTCGACGAGCGCAAGCGCGAGTTTCTCCGGCGCCACCGCGAGAAGTGCGGTGTTGGCCCCCGGCCATGTGGTATTCCCCAGCCGCGGCCCCGACCCCGGTCCTGTGCCGTGTACTTTCGGGAACTTCGTGTAATACTCTATTCCCGCGGCGGCAACCGCCTCCGCGACTTCCGATTCAATCGATTCGTTGTACACCACCAGCACTGCCTTCATTCTAATACCTCTGCACTATTGCCTTGGAAGCGCGTGCTTGACCAGTCCGTCACCGCCCTCGCGCGCAAGCCTCGTCCTGCATCGCTAATCTGCGAAATCTGCGTAATCTGCGGATGATAACAATGTCTTGTCTTCGAATCAGTGCTAATCACCACCGGTAGGAACAGGCAACGCATCATCGGTCGCTGGCTGTGCCGCCGCCTTCGCCTTCGGCTGCTTCCTTCGCTCCCTCACCGACTCGAACAGGTTGTACACAACCGGCACGAGTACGAGGGTCACAAGCGTCGAAACGCTCAGGCCCCCGATGACCGCCGTACCCAAGGGGCGCATCGTCTCCGACCCCTCCCCCCTCGCCATCGCAAGGGGCAGCAGTCCTACGAGCGTCGTGATCGTCGTAATGAGCACCGGCCGCAAGCGGCGCTTGCCTGCGTCCATGATCGCCTGGTTGAGCGAGCCGCCCCGCGCGCGCAGAAGATTGATGCAGTCCACAAGGACGATTGCGTTCTTGACCACGATCCCCACAAGCATCACGATCCCGATGAATGTCACGACCGAGAGGGCGTATCCGTACGCGTAGAGGAATAGCGCCACGCCGACAAACGCGAACGGCACGCTGAACATAATCACGAAGGGGTGCAGGAGCGATTCGAACTGCGCCGCCATAACCATGTAAACGAGCGCTATACCCACAAGGAGCATGAGGAGAAGGCTCTTGAACGAGTCCCTCTGCTCCTTAACGAGCCCCGAGAACTTAACGTCGACGTCCGGCGGGATGCTCAAGTGTGCGATGCGCTTTTCGACATCAGAAGTGACCTCGCCCAGCGACCTGCCAAAGACACCCGCCGAAACCGTCACTATGCGCTCCTGGTTAAGCCTCTCAATCTCGGAGGGCCCCTGGGACTCGGTGATAGTGGCGAAATTGGAGAGGGGCACCGGCTGGCCGAGCATGTTGGTCACTGTAACCGACCGCACGTCGTCGACGCTCGCGCGCTCGTCGCCGCGCAGTCTCAGGAAAACGTCGTACTCCTCCCCCGCCTCGCGGTACTGGGTCGCTGCCTTGCCGTAGAAGTACGTGCGCAGCGTCTGACCGACCTGGCCGGCGGAGAGGCCAAGGGCCGCTGCCTTCTGCCGGTCAATCGATATGGAGAGTTCAGGCTTACCCGGGCTCCGCGACACCGTGACGTCCGTCGCTCCAGGCACTTGCTGCATGATCGCTCTCATGTCATGCGCGAGCTTGTCCGTCTCATCGAGGTCGTGGCCCACGATGTCCACGGCGAGGGGCCGCGCGCCCGCGACGAGCATCTGCGACATGGGATTGCCCGCTTCGACCGTGAGCTTCACGATACCGGGGAGCGCGCGGATGCGGTCGGATAGGACGTTCGCGACTTCCTTACTTGACCTTGCGCGGTTCCGCACCGGCACGAGCTTGGCCGTGAGCTCTATGGCGTTTGAGCCTTCGCGCCCGCCCATGACGCTCGCGAAGCCTTCGTCGCTCGTCCCCGTGCGGCTGTAGACGTGGGCGAGTTCCTTGCCCGCCGTCTCGCGAATGATCGATTCGATCCGCGCCGCAACCGCGTCGCTCTGTTCCACGCGCGTCTCGACGGGAAGCTCCGCCGTGATGCGGACGTTGCCCACGTCCTCATCGGGGAAGAATTCACTTCCGATCCTCATCGACGCAACACCTGCAAGCGCAAGCGACAGTAGCGCGGCAAGTATCACAAGCGCCCTGTTCTCGAGCGCCCATCCTATGATGCTATAATACGCGCCCTCGATCCAGACAAGCGCCCTCTCGCCGAGGGCGAAGAGCTTCCTCGCGAGCCAAGTCTTGGGGATGTATATCTGGCGCTTGAAGAGCTTCGACGCAAGCATTGGCGTAAGCGTGAGCGCAGTGAACAAGGACGCCGCAAGGGCGATTGTGATGACCACGCCCAGCTGGTTAAAGAGTATCCCCACGATCCCTGTGAGGAAGAAGAGCGGCACGAAAATGACAACCGTTGTCGTCGTCGACGCGGTGACCGCAAGCCCCACTTCGCTCGCGCCGAACTGCGCCGCTTCGCCGGCCCGCCTGCCGCTCTCACGGAATCGCGTGATGTTTTCGATCACGACGACCGCATCATCGACAACCATCCCCGACGCCATCGCGAGGGCGAAAAGGCTCATCGTGTTGATCGTATACCCGAGGAGTTTCATCACGAATAGCGACGCGAGGACGCTCACCGGAATCGTCACCGCGATCATGAAACTCGACGACGGCTCGCGCAGGAAGAGGAAGGTTACGAGGACCACGAGCACCGCGCCCCATATGGCCGAATCGCGCAGGTTGAATATCGACCTCTCGATGAACTCCGCCTGGCTCTCGAGAAGCGTCACGTTGACGTCCGCGGGCAGCGTGGCCGCGATAGCGCCGAGCTTCGCCTTGACGTCTCGCACCACCTGCACGGTATTGGTGCCTGACTGCTTTTGAACGTAGAACACGAGCGCCTGCTTGCCGTCGGCGCGCACGCGCATGGTCTGTTCCTTGAAGCCGTCCGCGACCTCCGCCACGTCACGAAGGTACACAACGCGGCCATCGCCCGTGCGCTTGACGACAACGTCGCCGGCTTCCTCCGGCGTCTGGAATTCCCCCGGCACGCGAAGCGCATACTCGCTTCTGCCGATCTTGACGCTTCCCGCTGGCAGTGTGACGTTTTCGCTCCTGAGCGCCATCTCGATAGCGTCCGGCGTGAGGCCGTACGCGGCGAGCTTGTCACGGTCGAGCGTGACATTCACCTGACGCTCCAGCCCGCCGATGATCGCAACCGCGCCGACGCCAGGTATTCGCTTCAAGGGGTCCGCGACGCGCTTATTGATGAGGTTGTAGAGGCCCGGCCAGTGCTCGTCGGCCGACGCGCTATAGATGAGCACCGGGAACATCGAGGTGTTGAACTTGAAGATGACCGGCTTTTCCGCGTCGTCGGGGAGCTTCGACTTCGCGAACTCCAGCCTGTCGCGGATGTCGTTGGCCGCTTCGTTGAGGTCGGCCGACCAATTGAACTGGCACGTCACGATCGACATATTCTCTGTGGAGGTCGAGCGGATCTCGGAGAGGTTATTAACGATGGAGAGTTCGTTCTCGACGTTTCGCGTGACCTTGCTCTCGACGTCCTTTGCCGACGCGCCGGGGTAGACGGTGATAACACTTATTGCTGGTGGTTCAATCTCGGGGTAGAGGTCAATCGCTATGTAAGTAACCGCGACGCCTGCGAGGATGGCAAGCGCCGCGAAGATCATGAGTGTCGTGACGGGGCGCCTTACTCCGAATTCCGGGAGGTTCATTTGTCGGCCTCCCAGTGCCTGTCGGCATTAGTGGCGTCCGTCAACTCCGTGCCATTGCGGCTCGGCTTGGCATCCGCCGTCTTCACGTCGGAAGGCGTCCCCTCTTCAACCGCGACCTGCGCGCCGTCGAAGAGATTGCCCTCTCCGCTCGTCACGACCTCGTCCCCCGGCTCGAGCCCCTTGGCCACTTCAACCGCACCGTTGCCTCGCAGGCCCGTCGCCACGTCTGCCCTCTTCACACGCCCCTCGCATGCCACGTAAGCGTAGTACGAACCCTCGTGGCCAAGGAGCGCGTCCTCAGGCATAAGCACAACGTCGTTCTTTTCCTGTGTTACAAGCGACACCTGTGCGTACATTCCGGGCTTCAGGGTGTGGTCCGCGTTGGGAATGCATATCTCGACTGCTCCAGTCCGTGTCGCGGGGTCGATAGTGGGCGCTACGAGGCTCACCGTCCCGGCAAACGACTTCCCGCCGAGGCAGTCCACCTTGACGCTCACGGGAGTCTTGCCGGCGCAAAGGCTGCAAAGGTACTTCTCGCTCACCGCGGCCTTGACCTTCACGGTGTCAACTGCGGCAAGCTCTACAATCGGCTGCGACGGCATGACAAGCGCACCCGGATCGAGGAACTTCACAGTCACGACCGAGTCGAACGGCGCATATACGGACGCTTCCTTGACCTGCAGTTCCGCGGCATCGAGCGCGGCTTGCGCCTGTGCCAGCGTCGCGCTCGCAACTTCCACTTGCGCGGCAGCACCCTTGAACGCTGATTCCGCAGCCTCAAACTGCGCCTGAGCGGAAATCCCCTGCGTGAAAAGCGCTTGCTCGCGCTTGTAACTGCCCTCCGCGTTTTCCTTTGCGGCAGCGGCGGCGGAAATGCCGGCCTTCGCGACCTCTACGGCAGCCTTGGCCTGGTTAGCCTGCGAGACGAATGCTTCCTTGTCGAGCTCAGCGATAAGCTGGCCCTTGGCAACCTTATCCCCTTCCGCCACCGCAAGTTGCATCAACCGGCCACCGACCTTTGGTGCAAGCGTTACTCGCGCAGTCGCATCAATCGCACCTGTCAAAAGGACGCTCTCCTGAATTGCCCCTTTCGTAACTTGAGCAACCTGAACGGCTTCCATGCGTTCGAGCTTGGCGGCTGTTTGTTCTTCGTGTGGGCGAGCGATTCGAAATGCAGCGAAAATCATTGCGGACAAAAGGATTACGACGATGCCTATCTTCACGGCTTTCTTCAAGGCATTCCCTCCGAAGGTTGCCTCAAATTGCGGGAAATGGCGTGAGCAACGCCATTCGCATTGAAAGTATACAACATATTTGTGAGTAAGTGGTCTGAGGCCTGGAAACGCGCCGTAAGGGATTGGAGAATCAGGGCTTAGGGCTGTACGTGCCTTGACCGTCCTGTACCAAGTCGCCTGGTCGCATGGCAGTCGCCCGGCGGTAGCTTTCGAGCGTCGGGTGGTCGCTGGGCAGCAGATTTCCAAGGAGAAGAAGCGCATCGCCCTGGCTGGCGACGTTATTGGACATAGAAGGGGCTTGGGCATCGGGCCGGCTGAGGGGCAGGGTCGACGTAATACCAAGAATACGCTTGAGATACGCCTTGTCGCCGCGAGCCGCGAAGGCGTAAGCTGCGCAGATCTGGACACCAGGCGAGGGGTCGGCGAGACCATCGGCCAGGTCACGCTCCAGGCGTCCGCCCATTCGCCCCTCGGTCGCGGTGACGGCGGCGACCAGGCGCCATTTTGGCGGATTGGAGACGATGGTGCGCACGGCGTTCCAGCGCTCCCACGGGCGGTAGAAGACATTGAAGCTTATCGATACGCTTGCGCCGAAAACCGCCGACACCGTCACCAAGGTCGTCGCGAAAGCCCTGAATTCGCGCCAGGCAACCGCGTTGTCCCAGGCGGGAGCAAGCCGCGAGAAGAGATACAGGCCAATCGAGACAGCCGCGATGAAGAGCGCCGATTCGAGGGATAGCGTCACAGAACGTGGAAATGCCGGCGATGGCGGCCAGGGAACGCGATAGCCTCTCCGGAAGACGAGAAGCGACGCGAGAAGCACAGACGCCGCGAGGAAGAAGCCGACAGCCGCGGCGACGGCGGTTTGCCTGCGTCCGTGGATGCGCCTCTCATAGTGGTCCGCCGCAGTCACACACAGTCTCCCGGGGAAAGCGGGCGACGTCCGCCGTCGGCGGATCGCCCCTACGGGTCGTCAGGCAGCCGCCGCGCCACCGCGTGCCCGTTGGCCGTCGCGATAGACTCCAAGGCCGCATGTACAAACCGTTGGGATCGCGCACGGTTCCGTCTTTCTTGTTCAGTCTGGCTGCCGGAAACGGAAAAAGTCTTCGGAAAAATCGTTGGACTTGCTGCCGCACCACGAGTATGATCGTGTATATACCGGTGGATCAAACTGAGCGTAAGGACATTCCGGCTACGCTGGAAAGGGGGACGCCTTGCGGGCAGACAAACGTATCCATTCCTTGCACTACAAAGTAGCCGTATCAATACTGAAACTCACGGCCGCATGCATAGTCTTCCTGATGTGGGCGTGTTGGTACGCTGCAGGCGAGGTCTCAGGCAGTAGCGCTTCCGGATGGCGGGATCTCACCAGCAGGGAAGCGCCCGAAGCGCAAGAGATGAGCGACAGCGCGGACACACTTCGCAACGACTTCGAGGCACGCTGTCGCGCCAATACGCCCACTCCGGGCGCGGCACCTGCCGCGTTCTACGGCGCACAGGAGGACATCGCGAAGGTCATAGAGGCGTACGAGCGGGGCGGAAGATCATATCCCAACACGGAGATAGCAGCCTATTGTGGAGTGAGACTGGCTGGCTTCTATCAGTACCTTGGCCGAAGCGACGAGGCGCTGGCGAAACTGACGGAGGTCGCGTCGTTCTGCGAAAACACACCATACGCGCCTAAGGCCAGTATGGAGTTGGGGCTGCATTATCTACAGGTCCGCAACGATCCGCTCACGGCCATCGAATGGCTCAGCAAGATCCCCAAGCCGCTTAGCGAGAAGATTCTGACACAAGACCAGTACGGCGAACCGGAATCTCTCTACCTCTCAGCGCAGGAGCAGATCGCAAAATGCGAACTGATGATCGGCAGATATGAGGCTGCGAGGAACCGCTATGATCTGCTCGAGGAGCAGTATCCCGTCTATGGTCAGTCGATCAGAAGCGAATGGGAGTCCGAGTCCGAGATTACGCCCGGCCCATACGGGGAAGCAGCAAGTAGCGCTATCGAACAAGGCACTGCCGAAATGGATCGCTTTCTGGTTCTCGCTCACAGTGACACCGCAGGCGCAGGTTCGAAGCAAGCTGCGAAGAGCGCTGACGCGACAAGTGGAATTCGCGCGGGAACAGAGGCGGCTTCGGCAAAGAGATGGACCACGGCAGCAGGATCCGTGCTGCTTGTGCTCGGTATCGCATGTTGCGTAGTCAACAGAGTTTCAGGTCTGAAGTCGCGCAGGAAGGGGGGAGCATGATGAAGGTATGCAACCTCGTGATCCTGACAGCAACGATTGGGGCAATAGTCGCAACCAGTCCGGCCGCTCTTGCGGTTGGTACGATTATAATCACGAAGGCTGTCATTGTGGAAAAAGACACGGGGCGGGAGGTAACTGTCGGCTATGCCCAAGCCAGCAAGCCTGTGAGCTTTAGAAGTACGGCGACCTGCACCTGCCACGATCCGCAGCTGACGTACACTTGGCACTTCGATGACGGCACAACAGCCAACGGACAGAACGCGTCGCATACGTATGGAAGCAGCGGAGCAGGCAATCGCAGCCCATTTCTGACCGTCAGGTGCGCTTGCGGTGCCACAGGGAACAGTTCCTGGCGTGTGGTAGACGCCATCGACGGCATTCGAGTTGATACAATTGGCGACATATCGCAGCCAAGCAACAACGGGCGGCTGTGTTTCAACTCTGTTTTGGATATCGGCGCTACCGCGCTTCCTGTCGGGGTCAGCGGCAGTGACATGATCGACTGGTACGTCCTGGTCGCAACATACGGCATCAGCATGGCGAATACCGCCAGCGGATTGCTTCCGAAACTCGACCCGGTCAACTGGCCGACGACCAACGACGGTTGGGGATCAGGTACTCTGTTCATTTCTATAGACGGTCCCTTTGTCGCAGGGCAGGAAGGGGAGTTGACGCTAACTGGCACCATAAGCTACATCGTCGGAAACAAGTCTGTCAAGAAGTTCTTTGCCGAGGAGGGCTATCAGAACCCTGGAAGCGGAAATCCGCCGAACTGGTATTTCTATTGGAAATTGACGTCGGCGTACGCGGGCAATTGCCAATACGATGGCGGAAGCGCTAATGGATACACAGCGAAACAGCCGCCCTACACACCGTATGTCGGCACTCAAGATAACGAGATCTATACGGTTCCCTCGCCGGGCGACAATGCAGACAACCAACTCGACGGCATCGATGACTTCGGATGGACATGCCGTCATGAGGCTCGTCATAGCGAGTGCAAGAACACCTGGTGGCCGAATGGCGTATTCGTGGGCGCCGAAGACTCGGACTACGACAAGATGCCCAATTACGTCGAAAATGCTTGCACAGAGGCAGAGGGAGGGCCATACAACGATCATGACGGCGACACGTACAAGGACGACACCCAGCCTAACGATTTCGAACGATACACGTGCATGACACAGAGCGCATGGACAGCGGGGAGTGCTGACTTTGAGGACTGGGCGCGTCCGGGCAAGCAGTGGCAGTAGACGTCGTCGACCGGCTGTAGGGTAATTCGGTGGAACGCTTTCTATGCAGGACTCGACTGAGGAGCGCCGTGGAGCGGACGAGATAGCCGACGAATGGAGACGTGTTCCGCCAGCGGGCGGATGGCCAGTTGCTGGTGCGAGGTTTCATATGCTGAGACCCCAGGAGGACCTTGCATGCTGAAGAATAGCCATGCGGCGAGGACGATGCCTATGAACATCTGGCGACCATGGACTCTTGTTGGTATCGGGATTGCGTTCGCAGCGCTCGGAGCATACCCGATATGGGTCAACCTTTCGGTGGAATGCGATGCTGCGGTAGCCAGTATCAAGGCACGCTGCACGGGCACGTCGGAAACGCTGTCATCGGACGCTGAGCAGAGGACGGCGCCAGCGACAGGGTCGGCAGGCGCCCTCCTCAGGAATGCCCCGATTGCGGCTGCGCGCGCCGCCGCGGCGGAGGCTTGCGAGACACCACCGCGTCTGGCTGGTCAGCAGGCACAGGATATCGATACACAGTCTGCCGCAGCTCCTGAGGGTAGTATGTCCGACCTCGATCGCCGCATAAACGCTCTTGGCAGCGAACGGGAGCATGACGCGAATGAGAAGGCGGCGCGGGACCTCGCGATGATGGGCGCCGAGGCGGTTGAGAAGCTGAAAGCGGGTCTATATGCCGAGGGGCGCGATTTCGCCTGGCGCCATTTTGCCATAAGGACGCTCGAATTCGTGAGAACACCCGAAGCGAGAGGGATTCTGCTGCAGGTCGCCTTGGGCAAGGTCGCGGCGACAAGCGGCCAGTCGTTGGAAGAGTGGGCCGCGCGTGCGTACCTTACCACGCTCGATGATAGAAGGTACGCAAGCGAATTGCTGGTTTCGCAAAGACCAAGAATTCAGAACGTAGCCCTGCTGGCGCTCAAGGGTCAGGCTGTCACGCCGGCCATATGGGACGCGCTTGGCGCGGCTATGAAGTCTCCCGATCGAGCGGTGCGCCTGGCAGCGGCCGGGGTGCTCGGAAGCGATCCGGCGCAGTACCGCGTAAGCGACAAGGTGGATATGATACTCTCGTCCGTGGCGGACGTCGCAGGCACGGGCGACGCGGCAAAGCCATATCGCGGCGTCCCATGGACATTAGGCGAGGTCACCTACCACGAGTATATCGCCGCGCTTTCCGGCATGCCGGGGGCTTTGAGCGACTTGAGAAGGGCCTCCGCGGGCGCTTCCGGCGCGCAGCTGCAAGTACTGGCCATCGCGCGCGGATGGGCCGGCGACTTCACTGCGGCGACGGACCTTGCGCGGATCCTGCGCGATCCCAACGCAGGCATGTTGCGGGCATGGGCGGCCGATACTCTCGGCAAGGTCGGCACTCCTGCCGATCTGCCGCTGCTTAATGAGATGCGGCTCAGCGATCCCCTTACAAGGCATTGGAACGACTTCCCGGCCACTGATACGTCGACCCACTTCCCCGTCCGCGACGCCGCCGCCAAGGCCATCGGCGAAATAGAGGCGAGAACGCGCTGACGGCCTTCTCCCGACCGCTTTCCAGCGCAACCAACGCGCTGGCGAAGGAGAAGCGCTCGACGCTTTGTGTTGTCCAGAACGTTGCTCATGGCCATCCGAGCGCTCTGCAATGCCCCCGCCGATGTTGCCGCAACCTCAACTAAAGCCACACAGAATCTTGCTTTGGGTGCGCAAAGCACAATAATTGCACCTTGCCGAGTAGTTCAGGATGGCTTGGATACTATCCGCTCAGGAGAGAAGAATTGCCGCTTCCTAAAGAGGGACCCGTACTGTTTGTCGGCTCCGGGCCGAACCGCGTGTCGCAGGAGGTGCGCGGCAACGCGTTCGCACATTCGTGCCTTGCGTATTTGAGGGAAAAGTCGATCCCCTTTGTGGTAATGGACAACGACGCCGCTGGGCCCCTGGCGTGGGAGGGCGGCTGCTCTGGGATAATCAGGGCGCCGTTCGACGCGAAGGGGGTTTCCGAGAGCCTCGATTCGGTGTCGCCGGCGAGGGTCTGGCCGGTCTGCGCCGGCAAAGAGGTGCAAGCGCTCTTCCTGCAAGCGCTTACCGAACGCTCTCAGGCCGGGCGGCTGCCGGGGGGCCCGAACCCCTACCGCGCGGCTACCGACTGGGCGGCGTTCAGAAACCTCGCAAGCTCGGTCGGCGTCGAGGTTCCGTTCGGGAGGGTCGTAACCTCCATCGAAGGCGCGGCGCAGGTCGCGGCGGAGGTGGGATTCCCTCTGTTCCTGAGCGCGTCGCGGTCAACAGGCGGCGGCGGGGCGAGGATCGTCTATAACTACGAAGAGCTCACTTCGACGGTAGGCACGCTCCTCACATGGAGCCTCGGGTACGAGGTGCTCGCGGTGCGCGTTCACGAGAAGCACGCGCAGTGCGAAGTACACGTCATGCGGGACGCCCGCGGTGATACACAAGTCGTCGGGATCAGCGATACTCTGGCGCCGCTCGGTGTCCACGTTGCCAATACCACGAACGTCTATCCGGCGCGGAGCCTTTCTCCCGCCCTCGAGAAGGCCGTGAAGGCAGCAGCGACTGCGCTCGCGGAGAGAGCGGGGCTCGTGGGGTATGCGGCTTTCCACTTCGGGCTCGGCGATTCAAAGGCATATGCCGTCGGTATGCGCGCGGGGTTCACGGCATCGTCCTACATACTGTCTCTTGGCCTTGGCGTGGACATTGCGAGGGCTGCGACCGCAATCGCTTTTGGTGATGGCTTGGCGGGCGCGCTCCCCAAGCTGCCCAGAAGGCCTCTCACCGTCGTCGGCATCCCGCGATTCGAAAACCGCCTGTTCCCCGGCGCCGGCGAAGGCGTGGGACCTTACAAGATCTCCACTGGCACAGGCATCGGCATTGCAAGCGAGTTCGCGCAGGCGTTTCTCACCGCGGCCGCTGCGGCGCGGCCGACGCGAGGGGATCTATTCGAGTCGGCGGCGCAGACCGCGCGTGAAGGTAACGTCCTGCCGCTTCTGGCGGCGCCGCACGTGGACCTTATCGCCGACCTGCCCGCGGCGATGCTCAAGGGGCATTCGCTCGAGGAGATTGGGACTGTCTCCGGCATAAATATGACGTACCTCGAGGAGCTCGCGGCCCTCGCGACGGCGTGGCAGGAGGTTCAGTCGGCCGGTGTAGACAAGGCCGAGCCGGGCAGAGGCCAGCGCAAGGGCCGCGCAAAGAGCCGCACGACGGCGAAGGACGTGATCCGGCGCGGCGACAGAAGCGGTAAGGCGCTTGTCGTGTTTGGACCGCCGGCAAGGGGCGTCGGCGAGACGGACGAATCGGACGTCATGCTGAGGGCATTCTGCAGGACGTATCTTGCGAGAGGCTACAGGCTTGTCTTCGCATCGTGGCGAAGCCAGATGCCGCTCGACCTCTTCTTCGCGGCAAGCGAGATATTCCTCGGTGACCCTGGCGAGACGATTTCACCTGCCCTCAAGTCGAAGGGCGCGGCGCTCGCGTACGTCGATCCGCGAAACGTCAACGCGGAAGAGATCGCGAAGGCCGTTACTGCCGCAGGCGTTGCGCTTGCGGGCGTCGAGCCGGACAAGGCAGCGATCGTCTACGACCGCAAGACCATGGCCGGCGTCCTTGCGCGCGCGGGGCTCACGCTCAAGGAAGGCGAAGAGGTTTCGAGCGTTGACCAGGCGCGGCGCGCGGCGGCTGTTTACGGCTATCCGATACTGCTGAAAGACCGCAAAGGCGAGCCGAGAACGATCGTCGCATATAACCAGGAGCAGCTGGACGCATTCGTCTCGAATGCCAAGGGAAAGGTGCTCGCCGAGCGCTTTCTCGAAGACCTCGTGGAGAGCGCGGCGGTAGTCGTATCCGACGGGAGAGCCGCGAGCACTGCCGCGGTTGTGGAGATACTCGAGGAGCCCGGCATATCGAATATCGACCGCTCGGGCGTGCTGCCGCCGTTCAGCATCCCGGAGCGCGCGCGGGACATGCTCGCGATCAAGGCGGAGTCCGTTGTGACGGCGTTGGGCCTCAAGGGGCTCGTGACGGTGAGGTTGGGCCTTCGCTACGACGTGCCGTACTTCCTGACGGCGACATTGGGCGCGTGCAGAGAAGCGCCGTTCGCGGCATTCGCGACGGGGAGGGACATCCTCAGCGCCGCTGCGGCTGTGTTCGACGGGGCGAAACTTGAAGAGGTCTGGCAGGACGCGACAGGCGAAACAGGTACCATCTGCATCAGGCAGCCGGTGTTTTCGTTCGGGCGCTTTCCGGGGGCGGATACGATTCTTACGACGCGGCCGCGCAGCACGGGCGACGTCATAGGCGAGGGTCCGAACTTCACCCTCGCGTTCGCCGAAGCGCGCCGGTCCTCGGGAAGGCCGCTGCCTCTGGGCGGGACAGCATTCGTATCGCTCAGGGATCGCGACAAGCGGTCTGCGCTGCTACTTGGCAGGCAGCTCACCGATCTCGGCTTCAAGATCGTCGCGACCGAGGGAACCGCGCGGGCGTTCGGCAGCTCCGGCATCGACGCGCGCGTTGTCTATCGCGTGAGCGAAGGGCGGCCCAACGCCATCGACCTCATCAAGAACCGCGAGATCACACTCGTCATCTACACGCCGTCCGGCACCGCCCCTCGCGAGGACGAAGTTCACATCAGGACCGTCGCATGGAGCCTCGGCATAGCGGTCATCACGACCGTCGGTGAAGCCTTCGCTGCGGTGGCGGCGATAGAGGCGCTGAAGAAGAGCAGGCTGTAGACTGTAGACTGGAGGAACCGCTGAACTGGCCTCCAAGCTTCACGCGCTCTCGTGGGCTTTCTACACCGAATCCCTGCGGCGAGCCACGCCACGTATCGCTACGGACGCTTCGCAAAAGACATCCTGCCCTTGAGGCCCGCGATGATCGCAGTGTGATACTTCTGATAGATGACCCTGGCGTCGTCGAATCCGGCGGCTTTCAGCTTGCGTATGTGAAAAGACGGCGGGTAGTATTTGACCACGCGCAGGATATCTTTGGTGTCCACGCGCTCGGTGAACGCCTTTGACCGCGTGAACTTGAACCAGCGGTCCTCATATGTGGGTTTCGCTTTCGCGTCGTTGAGCACGTCGCCGATGTGCATGAGGAAGTCCTGCGCCTTCCTTGAGACGACGGCTTCGGCGATGAGGACTATGCCGTTGCTCTTGAGGACCTCGTGGAAATTGCGGTAGAGCCTCGCGTAGTCGATAAACGTAAGCCTCATGGCGTTTGTGACGACGACCGCATCGTACTTTCCCGAAAACGAATACGTCGCATTGTCCTTTACGAGGAAGCGCACTCTCCCGGCGTGACGCGCCGTTCTTCTTTTAGCGAGTTCCACCGTTTCGGGCGATATGTCGGAGACCGCCAGGCGGATATCCGGCAACTGCTCAAGGAGAAGCCTGGCCAGAATACCGGTGCCGCACGACACCTCCAGCACATGCGCCCGCGGGCGCAGCGTTATCTCCAGAACATCCGCGATATAGCGCATGAGATCCATGTAGAACGGCTGGCCGAGGAGGTACTCGTCGCGTATTCCGGGGCGCCGCGCGATGAGGTCGCTGGCAAGCCTTAGATTCGTCCGGGAGAACTCGTCACGCTTTGACATTGGTGCAGTCCTCATGATAGTTGCGCAAAGCCTCTAACCCATTCAGTGCCGTCCCTGCGCCGGGCAGCCCGTCTCGACGGCGCGAATCGCCGGCGTCAGGCTGGAGGGACTCAGCGCTTCTCAAGCACCGCGAAGATCGCTCCCAAACCGCGCGCCCCGGAAACTTCGACGCCGGCGTGTTCGGATTCTTTCTTCGGCCGCGCCGGCGCTTCTAAGAACTCGTCCGGCGCGTCGCCCTTGAGGTACTGCTGCGTATCGGCGGAACCGCCTCCGATCACAGCGTCTTGCACCCCGAACTCCTTCCGGAGGAGAAGAAGCGCCATTTCGGCGGCAAGAATCCCGCAGTTGTCCCCCCGATCAGACTGGACCATCGACGCGACAACTATCTTCTCCCCCGCGCAACCGAAGGCCGTATACGAAGCTCCGGTTGTGGAAGGAGACCAGTTCACTTCGTTGCCGATCGTCCCGCGACCCGTCTTGGGATCGCTCTTATCCTTTGGATTATCGTGAAAAGGTATCTCGTTCGCGCACAGCTTTCCCTTTCTAACAATCGCGGGACTCGCAAATCCAAGTTTGATGCGACGCAACTTCACGTCCGTGCGGGAATTGACGCGCAGCCGTTCTAGTCGCGGGGTTGGAGCAAGCACGAACGTGTCATATTGGCCGTCAAAGCCGGGTCCAAACTTGTCCTTCTTGCGGGGACCAAGAGCAATATACTCAGGGTCGTACATCCCCGGAGCTTCGGGTGGCTTGCAGATCAGCTTGGGACGGCCCTTGCATCCCGGGTTGGGAGGGGCGATGATGAACCCGTTTCCGCGAACGAAACCCGTTTGGAGTGTGTTACAGGCAAAGACGCACCGGCGTATCTCCGCGCGTACTTGCTCGCTCCGGCAACCGCGGATTCCCCCCAATTCACAGCCCCCGATGTTCGTGATGAAGTCCTTGACCGTGGTGCCGAGGTTGATGACTTCCAGTGCGCGAACGAAATTTGGCGTTCCGGGCCTCCAACTGCGATGTATCAATTCGTAGAAGGGGTAAATGCGCATCTCGATACTTCCGGGATCCAGCACGACGATCCTGCCGTGCGCCTTTCGCGTCATGCATTGCGCGAATGGATCGGGGAAGAACTGACTCTCAAATGACACCCGGTAAGCTTCAAGCCCGGCACAGGGACTACCTATCTTCTCTGTGCGGAAACGCGCTTGTCTGAGACCCATCTCCGTGTCCCCCTCATGAGTGGTAAGCGGCATTGCTGTCACGGTTGGCAGTTCGGCAGGTGTAGGTCACGTTCCAAGAGCCTACTCAGCTTCGCAGCCGCCGTCAATACGTCGGCACCCGCTATTCTCAGTTATTTCTCATTTAGCGCCTCGCGCAGCCTCGGAGTGCCGATGGCATCCTGTCCTAATCCGTCGTGCAGCCAAGCGATGCTGAAGCGGCGTATGCCAGTGCTGACCACATGGTAGCAGTCGGCAGGCTGGAATCAGAGCGGGAATGCATGTCAATTCATCTCGAGTACTTGTCGGACGCCCATTTGCGTAACGGCTTGAGAACGCGTTCGAAATCGCCGGGCAGCGGCGCGGCAATGGAAAGCGGGGCGCCCGTGACAGGGTGAGGGAATTCGAGTGAAGCGCAGTGGAGCGTCAGGCGATCAATGAGTGGCTTCTCGTCGCCGCGGCGCTTGTACCCCTTCTTGATGGCGGAGAGGAGCACACTCTCCGCGCCGCCGTACATGGGATCGACGGCCAGCGGCGTGCCGGCGTAGGCAAGATGAACGCGAATCTGATGCGTGCGGCCGGTATGCGGAGAGACCTCGAGAAGCGCGAAGCCTTTGAAGCGCTCCAAGACGCGCCAGTCGGTAACGCTTGGCTTGCCACCCTCCCGCACCGCCATGACCCTCGATCCGGAGCCGGGGCCGAGAGGCGCGTCGATGGCGCCGGAGGCATCGCGGGGGGTGGGCGCGACGAGGGCAAGATAGCGCTTGGCCACAACCCTATCCGCGAAGCGCTGCGTCAGCGCGCGCTCGGCGTCCGCGGTTTTCGCTATCGCCACTACTCCGGTCGTGTCGCGGTCGAGCCGGTGTACGATGCGATATCGCGTGTCGGCAGCGCACAAGGGGCAGCGCTTCTTGTGGTGAAGCAGCATCCCCATAAACTCCCACTGCGCCGCGCCCCTCTCCGGCACAACCGACACGCCAGCTGGCTTATCCACTGCAAGCAGCGACTCATCCTCAAAAAGGACTGGAAGGTCGACGGGCACAGGTTCGATCTTCGGTTCCCACTCGGCGGACTCGAAAGAGATGGAATCGCCGGGAGCGACAGGGGCGGATCTGGATGCCCGGCGGCCGTTCAGGGTAATCGAGCCAGAGGCAATTGCCTCGCGAATCTGGCTGATAGTGAACCCCTCGAACGCCGCAACGGCGGCATCCTCAAGCGTCGATTCTTCGGTTGCGCGGAATTCAGGAAGCATGGACTATCGGAACCTCGCAAGCCTATAAAGCAGCAGACGCGATTATATTGAGACGCCAGTGTTCCAAGAACAGCAAAGACCGGAAGCTGCCTGCGGGTCCGGGAGAAAACAGAGAACCCGGCTCACGCAGAGTCCGCAGACAGCGCAGAGGGAAACCAAGAAACAGCACGTGCAACCGTACGATAGCGGAAAGCGCGGACGCGCCTGCCTTCACTGATTCTCCCGGTCATCGAACCCATTGACAATCCGCACGACACCGTCCATGAGATGCTCTTCGCCGAAATTGATGAGGAGGCCAAGCCGCTTATCCGCAAGCCTCAGGTATGTCAGAAGCTGCTTATGATGGACAGGCGCAAGTCTCTCCACCGATTTGAGTTCGACGATCAGGGCATCTTCAACAATGATATCTGCCCTGAAACCTACTTCAATGACTTCCCCATCCCACTCTATAGGCACAGGCACTTCCGCTTGAACGCGAAGTCCCGACTTGCGAAGTTCTCGCGCAAGCACGGCTGCATAGGCTGATTCCAAAATGCCCGGCCCAAGCTTGGTGTGAACCTTTAGCGCCACGCCAATAATTTTCCCGGATATCTCATTGTACTTCATTTCATGTCCCCCTTTTGCCTTGAACCGAGAAGGAGTCTTCCTTCTCTACGGTACTGTGTGCGGTTTCCTCAGCGGACTCCGCGGACTCTGCGTGAGACCGGTTTTGAAGGACCGCGGCAGATGTGCCCCCGGATCGCAACTACTTGGTGCGCCGGGCTAAGAAAGCATTCTTGGCACCGTCTTATCCTGACAGTATCCTCCTGAAGGCGTCCATAGTCTGCCGCAAGTAGTCTTCTCTGGCTTCGGCTTTTCGGCTTTCGCTCTCCTCGTAGGTATCTACCGAATCGTACACGTCCACAAGCCCGGAGAAGGTTGCCAGTTCACCAAGCTCGGGATATTGCTGCTCGTGCTTGTACACTGCGAACCACAACTTCTCCAACTCTCTCGCTCCCTCAATCGGCTCAACGGTCCCATTGATAACATTCGCCGCGACCCTCCGGGCAATTGACATGGCTGCCTCGCCGGGCAACGGGAGCGGGATCTTCAGCTCAGCAAGCACCTTGAGGAAGCGATCCTCTATGTCGAGATGATAGTCCCCCTGCGCAACCGCAAGACGCCGCAGCGACGGTGAATCGTACCCGTCCTCAAGTGCCTGCACCGCTATGTCGGGTATGTCTTCAGGCCGCAGGTTCGCTATGGCGAATCTGTCAATTGCTTCCCTGAAATCCAATGCTCATCTCCGAATGGGGCACTGCAATGTACCACGCGCCAACGCGGTCCCCGGATTATCGGCCATGGCGGACGCAGTCACAACGGTGACGATTATACATGGACTTCATTGGGCAGAGAACTGGAAGTGTTTTCCTGCTATGCCTATTTGTACAACAGGTTAATAAACGACCTTGAGCTTTCCATCCCCGCGAGGACTTCATCCATGATCGCGCCCATCTGGGAGCGGTCGACGCCGGCGGCCTTCCAGACGTGGTCGGCGACCGTGGGAACCTTGGGGCTCAGGGCCTCGCCTATGGAAAGCGCGGCGGCGATGGCGTCGGCGCAGGTCGTGACGGCTATCTGGCGGGCGTGTTCTTCAGGAAGCGGATCGGTGCAGTGCGCGAGAATGGAAGCGACGAGGGGCGGCGGGAAGTCCCAGCGCTCGGCGAGGGCCGCGCCCAACTCTCTATGCGTGCAGCCGGTCACATCGTATTCGGCCTTGTCGGGCTCAACGCCCTTGCCGACTTCCTCGCGGACCTTGAGGTACATCTCGGGCAGGTACTGCACGTAGAGGACAACGCCGAGGTCGTGCAGCAGGCCGTAGACGAAGTATTCGCCCGCGTCAGGCTCGCGGAGCCTTCGCGCCAGGATCCCGGACGCGGTGCCTACCCCTATGCAATGCATCCAGAACGCCTTGTAGTCCGACTGGTGCCTGCCTGTAAGGAACGAGTCGAAGACAAACGCCGCAAGCGCAATGTTGCGGACGGTGGAGAAGCCGAGGATGCGAATGGCTTTCTCAAGCGATGTGACCTGGCGCGGCATGCCGTAGAAGGCCGAGTTGACGAGTTTGAGCATCGTAGCCGAAAGGGAGATGTCGAGCGAGACGATCTTGTAGACGTCTTCCGCAGTGGTGTCAGGGCTTTCGATGAGCCGGGTGATCTCTATGACCACTTCGGGCAGTGTCGGCAAATCCTCGACGCTCGCCACAAGGGCCCTGGCCCGCTCCTGGGAGACTAACAGGTCTTCGGAAGGCATGTCAGGATTCGGACCTCCAGGGTGCGCGGCTGCCAAGGCGTTTCTCCGCTTCGGTGTAGAGGGTCTTCATGCTATCATTGACGAGGCGGCCCTGGAAACTCTCCCTGAGGCGCTTTCTTGCCAGGTCAAGACCGTCGTCAACGTGCCTCGGCTCGCTCTCCTTGGGCGCTTCCGCCGGCTTGGGCGGCTCGACCATGACTTCAGCTATGTGCCAGCGCGTGAGAAGCGCGATCCGAGTATCCGTCAAAGCGGTTCCCTTGGCCAGGATCCGCTGACCTTCGCCGTTCTCCACGTCCCGCGCCAGAACCATACCGGCAGCGAGCCGCTTGAGGGGGACCTGCTGCACCTCTTCGCCTCCCGAACTAGAGCCTATTTCAGTAGGCATCGTGGCGGCGACGCCGCGAGATGCGAGCAGCGCAAGGAGCGAGGAGGAAGGCGTATTCGATATACGCCGACGACGAGCGACAAAGCGATGCGAAGTATATCGCTTGCGTCCCTTCGGGTTGCGGCGGCCACGGGCCGCCTGCTGCGTCACTCCTCCTCGACTTATCTCTGGATAAGCCTTCGTCGTCGTTCCTTGCATCCGACCCGTGGGCGCTCGCAACGCCGCTCACGAGACCTACTGAAATAGGCTCTTGGCACTGACGGATGACGGCGCAGGAAGCGGCTGTGCGACGGTTCCGTCAGACATCCAAAACCTGTCCTCAGCATACCCCAGCGGTCAAGCCATGGGTCACCGAGGAATTGCTGAAATAAAGTCGGCTATTCTGGAGTGATTCTTTACCCCGGGAGATAATTCAACGCCGGAAGAAACATCGACTGCCCAGGGGCGCGCGACGGAAATGGCCTCGGCAACGTTGTCGGGGGTGAGGCCGCCGGCGAGAATGATTGGGCGTTTTCGCGCTATTTGCGCGGCGAATTGCCACGGAAAGATTTCCCCTGTGCCGCCGGCGCCTCGGGGGCTGGCCGTGTCGAGGAGGATGAGTTGGTTCGGATAGCTGTCGGCGGCGGAAACATCGCTTGCCGTCGCGACGCGGATGGCCTTGATGACGGCTATCGAGCCCAGAGAGGCTATATAGTCAGGCGTTTCAGAGCCATGCAGCTGCACTGCATGGAGGCCGACTTCGGCTGCTATTCGGCGCACTTCATCGCCCGGCGCGTCGACAAATACGCCTACGGCGCAGACGAATGGAGGCAGTTGGGAGACAATGAGCCGGGCAGTTTCCGGTGTCACCTGACGCGGGCTATTGGCGAATACGAGCCCTATCGCATCTGCCCCTGCCTCTGCCGCAGCAAGAGCGTCGGCGGCGCGGGTAATGCCGCATATCTTGACTCTGGTTCGCCTGGCACCCATGAGGGGCGATTATAGGAGGCGCGTGAAAACGGTCAAGAAGGACGGTCGCAAAGGCTTGATAGCGCCTGCTTTGCGGCTATGAGGCAAATTGCCTTCTTGTCCAATCCAACCATTTAGAGTATCATATGCGCGTTTCTGCGCCATGAACCGGGGCCGGAGAGCGCAAATGTTTACCAAACAGGTGTCGATCTTCCTGGAGAACAAGAAGGGGCGGCTGGCGGACGTCACAAAGGTGCTGGCCGATGCAGGGGTCAACATGCGCGCGCTGTCCCTGGCCGACACCGGCGACTTCGGCGTCTTGAGGCTCATCGTGGACGACCGGGCTCGATGCATGCGCGCGCTCAAGGAGCACGGCCTCGCCGCGCAGGAGACGGACGTCGTTGCCGTCGAGATCGAGGATAAGCCGGGCAGCCTGCACAGAATAGTTGAGGTGCTCGATCGTGAAAACATAAACGTTGAATATATTTACACTTTCGTGGGCAAGAGGGGCAACAGCGCTATTGCGGTATTCAGGAGCGACGAAACTGCGAGGGCGGTGGACGCTCTCGTGAAGGGCGGGATATCGATTCTGCCCGAAGACGTCATAGAGAACCTGTGATGGGACGGTACCTTGGAAGGGAGGTAGCGATGTTGAAGCGTGCGATGGGGATTGCCATGGTCTTTGCGGTCATGGCGGCAATTGGGGTGTGGGCATACGCGGCGGAGACCACGGCGGCGCCGGCGCCGATCAAGGTCGGCGCGATCTTCGGTGTAACCGGGCCGGCAGCGTATCTGGGCGCGCCCGAGCAGAAGACGGCGGAGATGGTTGTGGATAAGATCAACGCCGCAGGCGGCGTAGACGGCCACAAGATTGTGCTTATCGTCAAGGACTCCGGCGCCAAGCCCGAGAACGCGATATCGATGGCCAAGCAGCTTATCGACGAGGAGAAGGTCCTGGCAATAATCGGCCCCTCCACCAGCGGCGAGAGCATGGCCATCAAGAACATCTGCCAGGAGGCCAAGACCATCCTCATCTCCTGCGCGGCGGCCGAGACCATCGTCGATCCGGTGGCAAGCTACGTCTTCAAGACGCCCCAGAAGGACAGCGACGCCGCCAAGCTCATCTTCAAGACCATGAAGGAAATGGGCATCTCCAAGATCGGCGTCATCGCGAGTAACGACGGCTTTGGAGACGGCGGAAAGATGCAGTTGGCCAAGTACGCGGGCGAGTTCGGCATCACGATTGCCATCAGCGAATCCTACGCCAAGGACGCGACGGATCTCACCGACCTCCTGACCAAGGTGAAGGGCCAGGAAGTCCAGGCGGTTGTGAACTGGTCCATCGTGCCGGCGCAGTCGCTCGTCGCGAAGACGATGAAGCAGATCGGGCTCGACGTGCAGCTTTTCCAGAGCCACGGTTTCGGCAATATCAAGTACGTCGAGGCGGGCGGCCCTGCGACCAACGGGACTCTCTTCCCGTGCGGCAGGTTGCTCGTGGCGGAAGAGCTGCCCAGCAGCGATCCGCAGAAGGCGATTCTGATGGAGTACAAGAAGGACTACGAAACCAAGTACAAGGAAGACGCGAGCACGTTCGGCGGACACGCGTATGACGCGCTTCTCTTGTTGACCGACGCGATCAAGAAGGCCGGCAGCACCGACACGGACAAGGTCCGCGACGCCCTTGAGAACCTCAAGGGCGTGGTCGGGACGGCGGGCGTGTTCAACATGTCAGCGACGGATCACAACGGCCTGTCGCCGGATGCGTTCTCACTGCTGACCGTGAAGGACGGGAAGTTCGCGTTCGCGGGACCGATTAAGCCGATAAAGGCCGCGGAGAAAGCCGCTGAGAAGCCGGAAGGCAAGGCGGAGGCGAAGGCGGAGGAGAAGGCTGCGGAGAAGGCGAAGTAACAAAGGATTGCTTGTAGCAGACAGAGATGTGACCGCTCCGGGGGCGCCATCGCGCCCCCGGGCGGTTCTTCGATATGTAGAAAGCGCACGCGGAATCAGCCGCAGTTGGTGAGCCGGGATGAACCTTGCGCAAATCGTACAGTACTGCCTCGCGGGAATCACCCTCGGCAGCATCTACGCCATAGTCGCAATCGGCTTCAACATCATCTACAACACCACAGGGATCATCAACTTCGCGCAGGGAGAGTTCGTCATCTTCGGCGCGATGTCGGCGATAAGCCTGTCGCACTTCATGCCGCTTCCGGTGGCAATTGCCCTTGCGGTGCTGGCGACGACGCTCCTCGGCGGGTTCATCGAGCTCGTGTTCATTCGGCGAGTGCGCGACGCATCGGTTCTCCAGCTTATCGTAATCACAATCGGCCTTTCCATTGTGCTTCGCGAAGCGATGCTCCACATATGGGACGAGAAGGTGAGGTCGCTGCCGTACTTCACCGGCACGAGTGTGTCGAGCGTGTCCATACTCGGCGCCGGGGTGTCGCCCCAGATATTCTGGGTGCTCGGCGTGAGCGCGATCGTGGTCACGGCCCTCACCCTCTACTTTCGCTTCACCCTTACCGGCCGCGCGATGAGGGCATGCGCGGACGACAGGATGGCGGCCCGCCTCTGCGGCGCCAATGACAGATGGATGGTAACGCTCTCGTTCATGCTCAGCGCCGGGATAGGCGCCCTGGCCGGCTGCGTAATCTCGCCGGTGACGCAGACTCAGTATGACATGGGGGCGGCGCTCGCGATCAAGGGGTTCACCGTCGCCATCCTCGGAGGGCTCGGCAACAGCATGGCGGCCGTTGCCGCGGGACTTCTCCTGGGGCTTCTTGAGAGCTTTTCCACAAGCCAGGTGCCCGTCGCGTACAAGGAAGCGGTCTCCATCGTGGTGCTTCTCCTTGTGCTTGTCTTCCGGCCCAACGGCCTGTTCACCCGCCGCGAGATCGGAGCCCTGAGAGCATGATGGGGCTTCGCAAATATCTTCCCGTGCTCATCGTCGCCGTCATGGTAATCGGCCTCCAGATCGCCCTTTCAGCAACCGGCGCGACGTATTATATGACGCAGATCATCATGTCGGCCTACTATGCGCTTGTGGTAATCGGCCTGTGCCTTCTCATGGGCTACGCCGGGCAGGTGTCGCTCGGGCACGCGGGATTCTTCGCGATAGGCGGCTACATGTCGGCGATGCTCGCGACGTGCAATCTTCTCGCGTGGCAGAACGCGCCCCTCGTGCGCGCCGGCAAGTCCCTCGGCCTCCTTGTTGAACGCCAGGATCTCTACGGGTCGACGCTTCTGGCATTCTCCGCATGGCCGGCATTCATAGTGGCGATGCTCGTCGCCGGCGTGGTGGCGTTTCTCATAGCGCTGCCGGTCCTCCGCCTCAAGGGGCACTACCTCGCGATGGCAACCCTCGGGTTCGGCCTCATCGTCTACCGCATCGTGCTCGGAACGTACATATTCGGCCAGGCGGACGGCATCTCGAACGTGCCGCCCTTCCCTCTTGTCGGCAGCCTGCAGGTCAACGGCCGGACCGCGTTTCGCGTGCAGAATTACTACATCGCCTGGGCGGCCGTGCTCGTCGCGATGATACTTGCGATCAACCTCGTGCACTCCCGGATCGGCAGGGCGCTTCGCTCGATACACGAAAACGAAGAGGCCGCGCATTCCCTCGGCATCGACACCTATCGCTACAAGCTGGCCACGTTCGTCCTGAGCGCGCTCTTTGCCGCCGCGGGTGGGGCGCTTCTAACCCACTACAACGGCAGCATCGGCCCATCGGAAGCGACCGTTATGAAATCCGTCCGCTACGTGGCGATCGTCGCGGTGGGCGGCATGGCAAGCCTGTGGGGCTCTTTCTTCATGGGGATCGGCCTCAACTACCTGTCGTTGCGGGGGACGTTCGGAACGTACGACGACACGGTGTTCGGCGCAATCCTTATCGCGATGATGCTCTTTGCGCCGCAGGGGCTGCTGCACATTCCGCGTTTGCGCCGCAGGCGCGCCGCCGAGGAGGGGACAGATGCCTGACATTCTCCTCGAGACGCGAGCGCTGAGCAGATCGTTCGGTGGCCTCCACGCGGTGAAGGATGTGAGCTTCTGCGTCCAACAGGGCGCGATTCAAGCGGTCATAGGCCCCAACGGAGCGGGCAAAACCACGCTTTTCAACCTCATCGCCGGGACGATACCGCCGCACGGCGGAGACGTCCTCTTCAAAGGCAGAACCATCACCTCGTGGAAGCCCCATGCCATCGCCGCGCTCGGGGTCGCGCGGACGTTCCAGACGACAAAGCTTTTTGCGCGTATGACCGTCCTCGAAAACGTCATGGTCGGCAGGCACTCGCGAACGCGCTCCGGCTTTGTCGCCGGGATGCTTAACCTCCCGCGCACGTGGCGCGAAGGCCGCGAGATCGAGCGCGACGCCGCGGCGATCCTCGACGATCTCGCCCTCACAAAGTACGCGCGGGCCACAGCCGGGGACCTTGCCTTCGGCGTGCAGAGGCTTGTCGAATTCGCACGCGCCCTCGCGATGGAGCCGAGCCTCTTGCTCCTGGACGAGCCGGCCGCGGGGCTCAACATCTACGAGACCCGCGAGCTCGCGAAGCTCATCACGCGCATCCGCGACAAGGGCGTCACCTGTCTCGTCGTGGAGCACGACATGTCGCTTGTCATGGATATCAGCGACAACGTGGTCGTCCTCGACCAGGGCAGGAAGATCGCCGAAGGCGCGCCGCGCGTAATCCAGCGCGACCCCGAGGTCATCAGGATATACCTGGGGGACGGCCATGCTTAGGGTCCTGAATCTCGAAGCCGGCTATGGCCCCCTGAGGGTTCTCAAGGGCGTTTCGCTCCACGTGTCGCCGGGCGAGGCCGTCGCTATTATCGGTGCCAATGGCGCCGGGAAAACCACGCTCCTCAAGACCATCGCCGGCCTCCTCAAGCCCCGCTCCGGCGCAATCGTCTTCGACAGAAAGAGCGTCCACGGCGTGGCCACCGAACGCATCGTCGCTCTGGGCTGCGCCCTCGTTCCCGAGGGGCGCCACGTCTTCAGCACGATGACCGTAAAGGAGAACCTCCTCCTCGGCGCGTACAGCCGCAGGGGCGAGGCGTATGCCCACGCCAACGTTGCCGCAAGCCTCGACGAGGCGTACCGCCTGTTCGGCATCCTCAAGGAGCGCTCTCACCAACTGGCCGGCACGCTCTCGGGCGGCGAGCAGCAGATGCTTGCGATCGCCCGCGCGCTCATGTCGCGGCCGAAGCTCCTCATGATGGACGAGCCGTCATTGGGCGTCGCGCCGCTTGTTGTAAAGAGCATTTACGAGACCATCACGCGCCTCAAGCGCGACGGCCTGACGATACTCCTCGTGGAGCAGAATGCCCGCGCGGCCCTTGGGGTTGCCGACAGGGGTTACGTCATCGAAACCGGGCAGGTGGTGCTGGAGGGCACGTCGCGGGAACTGCGCGACAACCCGGAGGTCCAGCGGGCATATCTCGGGAAAGAATACCGAAGGATCGATGAGGGAGAGGAAGATGAAGGAGCCGATTCTCTACAGTCCCAGGTATGAGACAATCTCCCGCGAGGAGCTCAACCAGCTTCAGATCGAGCGCCTGCAGTCCACGCTCAACCGCGTCTACCGCAACGTCGCTTTTTACAAGGCCGCCTTCGACGAACACCGCGTCAATCTCGAGAAGATAAGAAGCCTCGAATCCCTTGCGCAACTTCCGTTTACGACCAATGAGGACCTGCACAAGAGCTACCCATACGGCATGTTCGCGGTGCCGCTTCGCGACATCGTGCGCATACACTCGACCTCAGCCGCCGCCGGAAAGCCCATCGTCGTCGGCTACACGCGAAACGACCTGAGAACCTGGACCGAGTGCGCGGCGAGGCTCCTGTCGGCAGCCGGGGTAACCGAGCACGACGTCGTCCAGATCGCGCTTGACTACAGCCTCTATTCCGGCGGGTTCGGCTTTCACCAGGGCGCCGAGCAGATTGGCGCATCCGTGATACCGGCATCCCTCACTGCAAGCATCGAGAAGCAGATAACGATCATGAGGGACTTCAAGACCACCGCCCTCGTCTCGACGCCGAGCCACGCGATCAATATCGCCGCCGGCATAGAGGAGCTCAAGATCCCCGCGGGTCAGCTCAAGCTCCGGATGGGGCTTTTCAGCGGCGAGCGGTGGAGCGATGCCGTGCGCAAGGAGATAGAAGCGCGCCTCCACATCAGCGCCACCGACACCTACGGCCCATCTGAGGTCATGGGCCCCGGCATAGCGGGCGAATGCCACGAGCGTAAGGGCCTCCACATCAACGAAGACCACTTCATTGTCGAGGTCATCGACCCGAAGACGCTCAAAGCCCTCCCCGCGGGCGAAGAGGGAGAGTTGGTGCTGACGACGATTACCAAGGAAGGGTTCCCCCTGATCCGCTACAGGACGGGCGACATCACGGCAATCGAAGCCGCGCCGTGCCCCTGCGGCAGGACCCTCGCCCGGATGGCGCGCGTGATGCGCCGCGCGGACAACCTTGTCCTCTTCCACGGCGTCGGCTTCTTCCCTTCACAGATCGAACAGGCCCTCATGGAGGCTTCCGGCACCGCGCCCCACTACCAGATCATCCTCGACCGCGCCAACGGCGTCGACACGCTCGAAGTCAGGGTCGAGATCAACGATCAGATCCCTTCGATGGACGAGCTGAAGGCCCTCGGCGCGCTGCGCACCTCGATCGTCAAAGGCATCAAGACCGCCCTCGACATCGACGCGAAGGTATCCTTCGTCGAGCCGCGCTCCATCAATCAAGCCGATGGCGACCGCGTGGTGGATAGAAGGCAGGGGTAGGAACTCCGGCATAACGCTTTTGCAGGGGCAGGCCCCCGTGTGCCTGCCCTGGCTGGAATGCCCATCACGCGTCCCTACATACCGGCGGCAACCCCACTGTAATGCACTGTGTGGCACTGGTGGCTTGCCCACCAGTGATCAACGTTTTGATCCGCCACCGGCGGATCACCTTCCGCGTTTTGTCGGTTGCACGGTGATCAGTCCAGCGCCACCGCCTCCCCCGGCGTGGGAATCTCAACTTTCTCTATCCCCAGCTTCGTCAACTCCGCGCCGAGCGCCTCGGATCCGTCGAGCTCCCCGTGCACGACGAACGCGCGCTTTATCGTCGGCCCCATCGCGCGGAAGTAATCGAGCAGCTCGTGACAGTCCGCATGGCCGCTCAACGCCTCAATCGTTTCCACGCGCGCTGCTACGCGGCACTCCTCGCCGAGGATGTTGACCTGCTTGCGCCCCTCGGTGATGCGACGGCCAAGGGTGTCATCGGCCTGATAGCCGACGAAGAGGATGACGTTGCGCCCGTCGGAGATATTGTGCTTCAGGTGATGGACGATCCGGCCGCCTTCGCACATCCCCGAAGGGGCGATGATGACGAACGGGCCGGGCTTGCCGTTCAAGGCCTTCGAATCCGCGACGTCCGTGATGTAGCGCAGCCGCGCGAACGTGAATGACGACTTACTCGTCCTGAGCCGCGAGAGCGCCTCCTCGTCGTAGCACTCGGGATGGCGGTCGTAGACTTGCGATGCCTTGGTCGAGAGGGGGCTATCCACGTAGACCTCAATGTTGGGCACCTGGCGTTTCTCGTAGAGTTCATCGAGGAAGTAGAGTATCTGTTGCGTGCGGCCGACGCTGAATGCCGGGATGATGAGCTTGGAACCCTTGCGGGCTACCTCGTTCATGAGCCCCTTGAGGTGATCTCCGATCCGCTCTCGCGTGTCGTGGACGCGGTTGCCGTACGTACTCTCCGTGATGAGCGTGTCCGAACCGGTCACGACCACCGGGTCACGCAAAATCGGCATGTTCTTGCGCCCGAGGTCGCCGGTGAATAGCACACGATGCAGCGTGCCGTTTTCGCGAACGACGATATCGGTGGTCGCCGAGCCGAGAAGGTGTCCCGCATCGCGAAATGTAATCGAGACCCCAGGAACGATCTCTTTGGCCGTATCATACGCGAGCGGCGAAAAATGCTCCATGAGCGCTTCCACGTCGCGCGGCTCATAGAGCGGCTCGAAGGGGCGCTTGCCCTCGCGCTCGCGGATTTCGTTAATGTATTCTACGTCGTGCCCCTGGAGCCGTGCCGAGTCCTGAAGCATCGCGTCGCACAGATCCGCCGTCGCCGGCGTAGCGTATACCGGGCCGCGAAACCCCCTCTTCACCAAGGTCGGCAAATTGCCGCTGTGGTCTATGTGCGCGTGAGAGAGCACGCAGGCGTCGAGGCCCTTCGGGTCGAAGGGCAGGTTGCGGTTACGTTCAAACGCCTCCTTGCGGCTCCCCTGGTATAGCCCACAATCGAGGAGCACCTTCTTGCCCCCGACGGTCAGCATGTGCATCGACCCTGTAGTCGTCCTCACCGCCCCGTAGAACCGGATTTCCATTCATGCCTCCTTAAGTCTCGGTTAGGGACAGTCAGTTGTTTCCATTGACTGTCCCCAACGGCGTTCCGGATTGCCATATCTATTGGATTTGCTACGCATGACGCAACTCAGCGCGCGATGCTCCATAGCCACACGCTCATTGCGACCACAACACAAAGAATACATATCAGACCCATGGCAACTACTGCCAACCTTTTCCGACAACCTGAGCCGCTTGGCCTGCTTCCAGACTTAGATGTCTCACATGCGTGGGCTTTCTCATCGTCTGATAGGCTGTTCCAGAATGTTTCTGTGAGCGGTAACCGCGTATCCATCTTGGGGTAGCATTTGTCACAAGCCCATGCTGATGCTGCGCGTCCTTTGGTGTTCTGGTCGACAAGGGCCGAGAACGAACAGGCACCGCATATCACCTCGTGGCAAGACGTGCACCACCAGGGACTACCGAGCGCAGAAGACTCTCCTTTGGCAGCGAAGCGCATCAGTCCCAATTCGCGCGTCGAAGGCGTCCCTTCAGGAGCGAACTCCACGACGTTCTTGCACCGCGAGCATCGTGGGTGTTGGGGAGCACTCACAGATCGGGGAGGCGCAACTGCTGAAAGAGTCTCCTTGATCACAGGATTGCTGCTGCAATCCGCCGGGATTTTTCCACGTCTGTCCTTTGCGGTAGGATTCGCGCCGTATGAGAGTAACAGAGCAACTAGCTCCATGCAGTCGTTCGCGGCTGCCTCGTGTAAGGGTGTCGCTCCAGTGGTATAGAGAGAATTGGAATGCTCTGCGATATTGGGGTCAGCCCCACGAGCCAAGAGAAGGCTGCAGACTTCGATATGTCCAGATGTCACCGCAGTGAACAAAGGAGTACGGCCATCATTCGTTCGGTCATTTGCGTCCGCGCCGCAATCCAGCAATAGCGCCACTATGGCTGGATCCCCCCGACCCGCAGCGCCGTAAATAGGGCGGCATCGCAAAGATCCGTCGTCATAGGTTTCGCCGATGAGACTTGGATTTCTCTCAATCAACACCTTGAGCTGGTCCGAAGGCATCTTCTTTTCCCAGATTGCCTCGTACAGGTTCATATATCGGTCTCCTCTCAGTGGATGTCTGCCATAACCGGTAGTATGAGGTAAATGCCTGTCCCTAATCATCCACTCCGCGGTCGTGCGGCCATGTCCTTTAGTATCTCCGCCCAGTGCGGGATCACAACTCCTGCCGAGTAATGAGCCGCAGCATCCTTACCGGCCGCCATGCCAAATGCGTTCCGTCTGTCCGCGTCGTCAAGCAGCACAAGAATCGCCTTCTCCCATTGCGCGAGGCCAGTCGCGAACAGCCCGGTCTTGCCATCGACGACCATCTTCGCGCCCGGCCCGACCGGCGAAGCCACAACCGGCACGCCGCACGCGCCAAAGAGTGCGAGCGGCAATCCCGACTGGCCCCTCCCCCACCGCGTATCCGGCAGAGGGAAAAGCCCCACGTCGAACGCGGCGACCTCCGCCGGGTCCACCTCCTGTTCGAGCTTTACGTGCCTTACAAACGGCTTCCTCTGCGGCTCGCCGTCGCAGATAACCGTCAACGTCACGCCCGGCCGCGCGGCGGCAACTCGCTCTACTACAGGAAGAACGCGCTCCAGGTATCTTAGTGTGTGCCGCGTGCCGATCCAGCCTATGCACGGCGGGCCCGCATGATGCTCGCGCGGCGTGTACCGCGACGTGTCGACAGCCGTCGGCACCACGGAAATCCTCCCTTGCCGCGCCCCTGCCAACTCGGGCAGCCCCTCATCCGCCACCGTGATGAAGTCCGCATTGGCCACGACGGTATTGAAACGAAGCCGCCCGGACACAGACACCGCTTCAGCCGACGGACCATCATTGAGGACCGTAACATCGTCGAAATCATACCCGAGAACCTTCGCCTTGCGGCGAATGAGCGCGAATTCCACCGGCCCGGGCAGCGCCCTTGCATACACGACCGCATCAAAAACCGCCAGGTCCCTCGCCATCCGCCTGTGCTGCCTCAACCCCACCGGCAGCACCATCGGGTACGCGTCAATCCCTTCGCGTTCGAACGCATCGAGATTGGCAGCGACCCTATAGTAGCCCGATATGGAATTCTCGGATTCCATTATGAACGCCACTTTCAGCATCGATCTCTCCTGCCGTGAAAATGTACCGGGGCAGCATGCACCGGGCAAGAGAAAACAGCGACGCATTGCCCACTCCAGACGTAGGGGCGACTCGGCGAGTCGCCCCGCCACGAATTCAACTGCAACCTTTCGGCATTTCGCCCTTTCGCACTCTTCGCACCCCCGGCAGCGGCCCTCAGATTCCCTTTGACATAAGGCCACGCACCCAATAGCCTATTCTGCCATCGGACAGGCGGTCATTTCACCAGGAAGCTTCATGGTCAAGCTCGGCATAATGAGCTTCGCTCACATGCACGGCGCGAGTTACGCGGCCGCGGCGAAGTCGTTGCCCGATTGCACCCTCGCAGGCATCGCCGACGAAGACAAGGATCGCGGCGCAAAGATGGCCGCGCGACTCGAGACGAAATTCTTTGATTCCTTCGAAGCGCTCTGCAAGAGCGACGTTGACGGCGTGATCATCGCGAGCGACAATCGCTCGCACCCGCCGCTGACGCTGCTTGCCACGATGCACGGCAAGCACGTGCTCTGCGAGAAGCCCATAGCGCGTACCGCCGATGAGGCAATCAAGATGATCGCTTCCGCCGACAAGGCGGGCGTCATTCTCGCCACCGCGTTCCCCTGCCGGTTCATCCCGGCCATGCGCGAGATCAAGCGTATGATCGATGACGGCGACGTCGGCCCCATTCGGGCCATCCGCGGAACCAACCACGGGATGATGCCGGGCGGCTGGTTTGTCGACGAGGAGCGCTCCGGCGGCGGCGCGGTGATAGATCACACGGTACACGTGGCCGATCTGATGCGGTGGTTTCTTTCGAGCGAAGTGAAAGAAGTCTATGCGGAAGTCGACACGTTGTTTTACAATATGCCTGCAGATGATACGGGAATGCTCTCGCTTGCGTTCGAGAACGGCGTGATCGCCACGCTCGATACCTCGTGGAGCCGCCCGCCAAAGAGCTTCCCGACCTGGGGCGACGTGACGATGAAGATAGTTCTCGAGAATGGTACTCTCGAGGTCGATGCCTTTAACCAGAAGATCGATTTCTATGATGAGTCCTCGGCCAAGGGGCGCTGGGTGTACTTCGGCGACGATATGGACCGCGGGCTCGTCGCGAATTTCGTTGCGGCGATCTTGGGGCGCGAGAAGATATCCGCTACCGGCCGCGATGGCCTCGCGGCACTCAAGGTGGCGCTCGCCGCGTACGAGAGCGCGCGAAAGACCGCGCCGGTAGCGATTGTGTCTGATTAGATCCGCGGCGTCGAAGGGCAAGCGGCGCCGCGGAAAAGTATTGGTAGATGCGAAGTAACTCGCCTGGCGCGTTGGAGCGCGCCGGGCGGGAGATGGCGGCCGACGTGGGCGGCCGAGGAGAGGGGAAGTGCGCGGTATAGTCATTCTGCCGCTTGTCATTGCGGCGGCATTGGTCGTTTGCGGCTGCGGTTCGAGTCCGAAGAAGACGTTTGGCGCCTTGAAGGACGCCGCGGTCGCGAAAGACGCCAAGGTCATCTGGGCCAATATCACGCCCGAGACCCAGGCCGACCTCGCGAAGCGCCAGGCATCCGACGGCGCTACTTCACAATCCTCGGCGCCCGATAAGGGGCTCCCCTATCTCGAAACGCTCACGTCCGGCCTCGGTACCGAAGCTATCGAATACATAAAGACGCTTCGCGTCGGCGAGGTATCGGCAAGCGGCGACACCGCGCGCATGAGCGTTACCTCGTGGCGCTTCGGCAAGAACAACAGAACGCTTGTCTTCCGCAAGGTGGACGGCAAGTGGAAATGGGATGGCAGGGACATTCTGAAGCTATATATCGAAAACAAGAACAACCTGGAATTCATGGAGGGATTTTAGATGGATGACGGACCCGTCACTCCGGAAAGCACAGGATCGCCGCTTGTGAAGCTCCTCGTGATAGCCGGCATTGTAGTCGTCCTTGCCGGCATCGTCGCCATAGTCGTCCGCATCGGCGTAGGCGTCAGGAACACCGCGCCCGCATTGGAGAAGGATTGGAAGTATCTGGAAACCGTTCGCGCCGGGGACGCGGCCCAGGTCCAGGCCGAGAAGAAGGCCGGCGCCACGTACAAGTCCAATGTCGCCCTGCAGCTTGCCGTCGCCGCAGGCGATACGACCGAGAAGGGCGTCACTGCAATCATCAGTGGCAAGGTCACCAACTCCAGCAACAAGGACATCACGAGGATGACAGCGCCGGTCAAGTTCAACGCGGCGGATGGCAGCCAGGCCGACAGCCGCGAGATCATCCTCTTCGACGCGAGCGCGCTCTCGGCGAGGCCGGATCAGCCGCTATCGCCCGGGGCTTCGCGGGACGTGAGCCTTACCCTCGACGACATAAGCACGAAATGGGACAAGAAGAGCTTCGAGTACTCCATGGGCGAAGTGAGGATCACTATCGACTCGACAGAATAGAATCTATCTCAAAACCCCATCCTGGCTTCGGTCGGCTGCGAAGGCGGGAGCTCTCGTTGCTCCTCCTCCACAATGCTTTCTATTGCATTGCGTCGTCGAAAGCGCCTTGCCCGCCGCCTTCTCGCTCGACCTCGGGCCGACAGAGCGGGTTTTGAGAAAGATTCTTAATCGTCGAGCGAGAAGCATAAAGAAATGTCAGTCACGGAAATCCGAAACGCTGTCAGACACATGACCTACGAGCGACTTGCCGCATGGTGCGCCCTCGCGGCCGTATGCATGGCCGTCCTCACCGGCTCCGTCACCATCATAGCCGGGCTCTCGTCGATCCTCGCCGCCGCGCCCCTCTTCGAAAGCGCGCGCGCCGACTATGCCGTCGACGGCACGCTCTCGACAAGCGACGGCCAGACGTTCACGGGCGTCCTCTTCACCAGCGGCGGCAAGCCCCTGCGCATTTTCGAACGGGGGAAAAGCCAGTTTGTCGATTTCACGCTCAAAGACATCGTCCGCCTCGACGTCGCCGTGGAAGAGGAGCACGAGGAGCCTTACTGGTACTGGAAACAGAGCGGCAGCGACGAGAAGGTCTTCACCGGCAAGACGTACCCCTGGCGCAAATACATCACCACCGTGACCCTCCTTGGCGGCCGCACCCTCACCGGCGATCTCGACGGTCTCCTCTACATCGAAGTCCCCTCCCCCACTGGCGACCCAAGCGTCCAGACCACCGGCACCCCCCAGCCAACGGGCGCGCGCAAGCTCCGCTTCCTCCTGCACAAGAGGGATAAGGGTGAAGAGGGGCAGAAGGCCTCGGAGCTGGTGTACGTGACGGCGGTGACGGTGACGCAAGGGGCGAAGCAGGAAGCGAAGTGAGCGCGGCGTTCACCCAGCGCACGCAGGCCTGAGCGTGGGCAGAGTCTCAGCCTTTGACCCGCGAGCGGGTTTTCGTTTGCACAAAGTCTTCAGTTGTCAAAGAACGAGAAGATCAGACCGAAGTCTGAAGTCCGAAGTCTGAAGGAAAAGCATACAACCAGAAACCGCCTCTCCGCATGGGAGGGGTACGGTTCAGGGAACCGTCGTTGCCCCCTGACCGAAATCGGAGAAAATGACGGCTTTCTGCTCGACTCGCGGGAAAATGGTCAGGGGGGAACGACGGTAGTTCGGCGTCAACCCGGACCATCCGCGGCTGGAGGCCGCGGCCTTCGGCCGCAAAGTGCGAAAAGTGGGAAAGGTGCGAAAAGTGCGAAAGGGAAAACCTTTCCCTCGAGTGACCTACACATGCGGAGCACCTCCGGTTGAAGAACGCTGAGCAGCGGCTGCGGCGCGTCGGAGCCTGCGCCGCTCGTTTCTGCGGCGAGCGGCGGCCTCGAAGCACGTCTTGCAGAAGCGCGTGAGGTTGCCGTGATCGCGGCGCAAGATGACGTTGTCCTCCGTGAGCTGGTGACCTTTCTTGCAGAATGCCTGGGGCGGCTCCGGGCCGCGGTTCTTGGGACGCACGCCGTCAAGCTCAATGTGCAGGCCCCGAGTTGCCGGCTCCAGACAGGCCGGATTGCAGCAGTGCTTGTGATGACATCTATGGTGCAGAACGCAGTCCGGCGGAACGGAGCCGACCATGAGCTCGTAGACCAGCTTGTGCACCTGCCAATGAGCGCCTCTCAGAAAGATGCGTCCGTAGCCCTCACCGTCAAGGTAGCCGGTCCAGAGCCAGCAACCATCAGGCGACTGCTTGATAGCAGCCAGAAGTCTGCGCGCTTCGCGAAGGGTCAGGGGGAAGATGGAACGATAGTCGCGATACTTGATCACGGGGAGACCTCCAATAAGACCAGTCCGAAGTCCGAAGTCTGAAGTCCGAAGGTACAAGCGGACAAGCGAAAACTCGCTCTCCGTAGGTTGGGGGGGATATAAGCAAACTGACCGACCGGTCGCATTTTTCGAGGGTACTTGCCGTAGGGTCTATCGACGTAAGTTCCGCCAGGGCAACATCTTAGGGAAAGCGAAAATAATCTGCAAAATTCGGATTTTCCTGTCAGGGGGTATATGCAAAACGGGGTTTGGAGTGGGCGTTGAGGGCGCTGCCAAGCGTAGTCCAAGAGTTATTTCTAAAGGGTTGCGTGGGGAGGCCGAGGCTGTGGAAGGGAGCCGTGTCGGGCGGGCGGAAACGCCGCCGGGGGAATGAAACAGAGGGGCTTACCGCAGAGACGCAGAGAGCGCAGAGAAAACCTGAATCCAAGAAAGACGGCTCCTCACAGCCAGAATGCTTGCTGAAAAACGAAACACTTGCGACTTGGCAATGCAGAGAAGACCCGAGGTCGGCGGCGTGGACCGGTCGTTTCGCCCCAGGGAGAACCACCGGTCGCGGCTATTGCCGAGGCAAGTTGGGCGGGTTACAATGCGTTCGAGCGAAGCGCGGAATCAGGGCATGTCGGGGGGCGGACTTGAACGTCCATGATTTCATCAGGAAATGGGAGAGGGTTGACCTGAGCGAGAGGTCGGCCTCGCAGCAGCACTTCCTCGATCTGTGCGAAGTCCTGGAGCATCCCAAGCCAGCGGAAGCGGACCCCTCCGGAGAGTCCTTCACGTTCGAGAAGGGCGCTGCCAAGCAGAGCGGCGGCGACGGCTGGGCGGACGTCTGGAAGAAGGGGTACTTCGCGTGGGAGTACAAGGGGCGGCACAAGGACCTCGACGCGGCTTACGGACAGTTGCTGCAATACCGCGAGAGCCTCGAGAATCCGCCGCTCCTTGTCGTCTCGGACATGGACCGCTTTCGGATTCATACCAACTTCACCGGGACGGTCAAGCGCGTACACGAGATCGCTCTCGCCGACCTGGCGAAACCGGATAGCCTCAAGGTCCTCCATAGCGTGTTCTTCGACCCCGAGGCGCTTCGCCCGGGGCGTACGAACGACGCGCTGACGGAGGAGGCGGCGGCGACGTTCGCGGAGTTGTCGCAGTCGCTGCGGTCGCGCGGGCATGATTCGCAGACGGTGGCGCACTTTCTGGACAGGCTTGTGTTCTGTCTCTTCGCGGAGGACGTGGACCTGCTGCCCGCCGATCTCTTCTCGCGGCTTCTGGAGAAGTCCCGCGAGCAGCCTGACCGCTTTGCGGAGCTTCTGAAGCAGCTATTTCGCGCGATGGCGACGGGCGGCAACTTCGGGCTTGACGACATCAGATGGTTCAACGGCAACCTGTACGCTGACGAGACAGTTCTCGAGATGACCGCCGGTGAGATCGATCTCGTCCGCAAGGCGGCCAGGTATGACTGGTCCGAGATAAATCCCTCGATCTTCGGAACGCTCTTCGAGCGCGGACTCGACCCGAACAAGCGGTCGCAGTTGGGCGCGCACTACACTTCGTACGACGACATAGAGACGATCGTCGAGCCAGTAATCATGAAGCCTCTCAGGCGCGAGTGGGAGGAGACGCGCGCGACGGTGGAAACGCTTCTCGCCACGGGAAAGAAGAAAGCGACGCCGGCGAGAGAAGGCGCGGGCGCGGCGAAGCGTACTCCCGCGCAGAGGAAGAAGGCGGTATCAGAGGCGTCGGAGATCATCCGCGCGTTCCTTGAGCGCTTGTCGCACGTGACGATTCTCGACCCGGCCTGTGGCTCGGGGAACTTCCTATATGTATCGCTGCAGAAGCTCAAGGACCTCGAAAAGGAGGCGATGCTATTTGCCGCCGAGCGCGGGCTGGGGGCATACATGCCTTACGTCGGGCCGTGGCAGCTCTACGGGATCGAGATAAACCCCTATGCCTTCGACCTTGCGCAGATGACCATCTGGATAGGCCATCTGCAGTGGACGCGGCGCAACGGTTACGGCGTATCGAGCGACCCGGTACTGCGTCCGTTGTCGAACTTCCACAACATGGACGCGATACTCGGTCTCTCGGACCCCGCGAACCCCAAGGAACCGGAATGGCCGAGGGTGGATTTCATTGTGGGGAATCCACCGTTTCTCGGCGGCAAGAAGATGCGAGCGGAACTCGGCAACCAGTACGTTGACACTCTGTTCCGGCTCTGGGGCGAAAGGGTACCGCGCGAGGCCGACCTGTGCTGCTACTGGTTCGAGAAAGCCCGCAAGCAGATAGAAGACGGCAAGTGCCATCGTGCCGGGCGTCTCGCAACGCAGGGCATACGCGGCGGAGCGAACCGGAAGGTAGTAGCGCAGATCAAAGAAACCGGCGACGTCTTCTTCGCGGAGAGCGATAGGCCGTGGGTTCTTGACGGCGCTAACGTACACGTGTCGATGATTGGCTTTGACAACGGCGATGAGACAGAAAGGGTGCTTGACGGCGCAGGCGTTGGCGCGATATCGACGAATCTTGCCAGTTGTTTGGATATCACCGATGCATCGCGACTCCCGGCGAACGCCAACATCAGTTTCATGGGCACAACGAAACTCGGACCGTTTGAGATTGCGGAAAGCGTCGCGCTGGGGTGGCTCGCGCGGCCTAACCCTCACGGAAGACCGAATTCAGACATTCTAAGGCCGTGGCTAAACGGCGTTGGACTCACAACTGGTGATCAGTCGCAGTGGATCATAGATTGCGGCACAGATATGCAGCACGAGCAGTTCGTGATGTACGAAGGTCCGTATGAATACGCACGTGAGCGCGTCAAGCCCGAGCGCGACAGGAATAACCGCGCTGCGTACCGCGAGAAGTGGTGGCTGCACGGGGAAGCGCGATCTGGCATGCGTCGGGCACTTTGCCCTCTGGAACGGTTCATAGCCACACCGAGAGTTGCCAAACACCGCATCTTTGTCTGGCTCAGACAACCTATGATTCCGGACTCAGCACTGATAGCCTTCGCACGTTCCGACGACTACTTCTTCGGAGTCCTGCATTCGAGAGTACACGAACTGTGGGCACGGGCGCAGGGGACTCAGTTGAGGGAGCGGGAGAGCGGATTCCGATACACGCCGACGACGTGCTTCGAGACGTTCGCGCTGCCGGAGCCGACGGGCGCGCAGAGGAAAGAGATCGCGGCGACTGCGAAGGAACTCGATACTCTCAGGAACAACTGGCTCAATCCGCCTGAGTGGACGCGAGAGCAGGTCCTGGAATTCCCCGGCTCTGTCGACGGGCCGTGGGCGCGGTACGTGACGAACGCAGGGGCGAACGGCATCGGCACGGTGCGCTATCCGCGGATCGTCGCAAAAGACGCCGAATGCGCGAAGCGCCTTGCCAAACGCACGCTTACCAACCTCTGCAACGAGCGCCCCTCGTGGCTCGATATGATTCACAGGCGTCTCGACGCCGCGGTGCTCGCGGCCTACGGCTGGAACGTGGACATCGCGGACGATGTGTTGCTGGAGAAGTTGCTGGCGCTCAATCTGGAGCGGGCGGCAGTCGAGAGAATCAGTCTAAAGTCTGGAGAACAGGCTGAAGACTGAAGGCTGAAGGAAAGCCGGGACCCAAACCGGAGAACCTGTCTCACGCCGAGTCCGCGGGGTCCGCAGAGAACAATGCGAATGGTGGAGGGGCGCCGGGGAGCAGGCCGGGATGCGAATGTCTGAGTTGATCCGGAGATCGGGTGGACGCGTGCGCTGAAGCGCACCCTATGGATGTGATTTGACGCTTGAGCGTGGGCTTGAGACGGTTCGGGAGTGCGGGTCGTGCCGATTGATCGCAACCTTTGGAAAGGCGGTTTTACTGAGGACTGTGTACCTTTGTGGCCGTGCCCAAGTTGCAGGGGTGGCCGGCTGACCCTGAGCAAAGGCAGCATCAAACACGCCAAATCAGCCAGTTCAATACAAGCACTTAAGAGCCGGGATGTGGATCCGTTCTGTGTCGGAGGGGCATTCTCCTGCGTCCTGACCTGTAGCAACAGGGCATGTAGTGAAGCTGTAGCATGCGCGGGCGGCTATGAGACAACTGAGGACTACAACGACAAGGGACCCTATTATTGCGCATGGTACGTTCCCAAGTACTTCTTCCCAACGCTGCCGGTGTTCCCGCTGCCGGACGGCTGCCCTGACAAGGTCCGAGTGGAGGTCGAGGCGGCTTTTGCTCTTCAGTGGTGTGACCGCCTCAGCGCTGCAAATCGTATTCGAGCGAGTATGGAGGCCTTGATGGATGTCAAACGCATCCCAAGGATAAGGCCAGGCGCTGGGACAGAGAAGCGCGTCAGAATTGCGCTCCACGGCCGTCTCATGGAGTATGGCGAGAAGACTGGCGACACAGACCTTACCTCGGTGATGACGGCTGTCAAGTGGATTGGAAATGCGGGGAGCCATACCGGCGACATGACGATTGACGACCTTCACGATGGGTTTGAGCTCTTGGAGCACGTTCTGAACAGGATGTTCGACAGGAGTGCGGAGGAGTTGGCAAAGCTCAGCCGTCGAATCAACAAGCGAAAAGGGCCTGCCGGCAGGCGAAGAAAGTAGGGTGTCTTGGAGGCGTCGGTTTCGAGGCCGATTAGGAGTTGGGCGTATGACGCTGTATGAACTGGCGGTGTCGTCATGCTTTCGGCGTGTGCTTGATCTGGATACGTCGTTTCTGAAGTTCATGGACAAGGTGGACGGCGCGCTTGACGTGACGAGGCCTGAGCACAGGGAATATCTACTGTGTTGGCTGAATGAATGGGGGTGCCGCCAGTTCGCGCGGGACTATCACGAGCGTGCTTCGCAGGAGATCAGAGCTTGGTTCAGAGAGAATGGATCGTCACTTCCACTGCTCGACAGCGACCTCGTGGACATGGGCGAATCCCAGTGCAGAGACGCCGCACAATGCTACGGAGAGCTTGTCGGACGAACGGCGTCCATTCGGAGTGGCGGACCTGTTGTCATAGGCCCGACAGGAGCATCGAAGATACTCTTCGCGGTAAGGCCGAGAGCGCTTCCGCCTTGGGATAACGCCATCATGAACACCCTCGGCTACGATGGGCTAGAGGAGTCTTTCTTGCGCTTCCTGCTATATGCTCGTCAGCTTGCGCAGAAGCTAGCGAAGGAATGCACACAGCGTGGTTTCGGCCTTTCCGAACTGCCGGGAAAACTTGGCAGGAGCGCGACGATAACTGTGCCAAAGCTCATCGATGAGTATCACTGGATCACAATAACGCGGAATGTGACGCTACCGACTGCGGCTGATCTCAAGGAATGGCTCAGCTGGTCTAGAGGAATGCGTTAGTCCGCAATTGATATGCGAGGTGAACGGGCGCACAAGACGCGCCTGCAAGGTCGACAGGCAAGAATGCCTGTCGTACTGGGCGCACAGCCGTGCGCCCCTACGATGAAGAATTGTCGCGTGATCGGGTGAAAGCCTGCTTAGTAGCTCCCTATCCCCTGTATCACAATCTCCTTCGGGTACGCCATATATAGCTCGTCGCCATCGACCTTCCACCTATAGCCGTCGAAGCGGCCGACGAGCGTCTTGATGCGCTCGGGCTTACGCATGTCCCAGAGCTCGATAGCACCGTTGGTTTCCAGAATGAAGAAACCCGCCTTGGCCGCGGGCATGATCGCGCTCAGTTTCGAGAGGAAGGAGAGAACTCTATCGGGCCTGGGGGCGCGGAAGTCGGAGAGGGAGAGGATGAAGTATTTTTCAGCGTCGCTTCCGCCGAGGAGAGGGATGTCCTGTTGGAGGGCGCAGAGGTAATGCCCTCGGCCGAGGGGGCCGGCGACGTTGGCTGAGGCGAAGCCGGCGGGGGCGGCGAAGGTCGACTCTACGGAGAGGTCGGCGGGGTTCACGCGGGCGAAGAGCGCGGCGGTTTCGCAGGGAGGGGCGCTGCAGCAGTCGGCGTTGTAGGTTGTGCCGCAGATGAGCGTCTTTGAGGGCTTGTCGTAGTGGAGGCTAACGATCTGTTGATTGGGGAGCGGGTTCACGGCGTAGGAGGCGATTCCCGTTTTCGTATCGTACTTCGCGAGCGTGGAGCCGAGGCAGCCGTAGTGGGCGCTTGCGGCGTAGTAGATGCAGCGTCCGTCGTCGGCCGCGGCGACGGGGCGCATGCCCTCGGGCGCGCGGGCGACGATGGAAGGGTTCTCGGGGAATCGCGCGCTCTTTGCGGGATCGTACTCGACCAGCTCGGCCTTCGTGTACGCGGCCATGTAGACCTTGCCGGCAATCTTCCACGTCTGGAGGACCTCGCCGCCGCCGGAGGCCGCGCGGCCCATGTCGGCGCCTTTACCGGTCTTCAAGTTCACTTCCCAGAACCGCTGCGTGATGAAGGGCGTACCGAGGAGCCGCTCGCTGTCGATGCGCTGGAGGCAGTCCACGCGGCCGATTGAATCCGTGGGAAGGACCTTCGCGAGATCGAGCGCGCCGGTCGCGATATCGAGCCGATAGAAGTTGCCGTAGAGATTGACGGCGAGGGCCTTGCCGGACTCTGTGAAGTTCGCGCCGAGCGTATCGGCGTCGGCCACGACGCCGCCGCCGAAGGTGCGCACCTTGCCGGTCGTCATGTCCCACTCGGCAAACTCCCCTTCCCTTGCGACGCCGTACGCCTTATTGCCGAACCGCGCTATCCACGACGCTTCGGTCCGCGGCTTGGGACCGATATTATCGAACTCGCCGGTTTTCGGATCATACCAACCGTGGCCGGGGAAGTAGCGGCGGTTCGCGTCGTCGCCGAGAAAGCGGAAGCCGGTCGCGCCCGCGGAGAAATCCTTCGCGGTCACCTCTTCAGTTCTCGGATCCCATTTCACGAGGCTCGCGCCCGGCGTCTGCAGGAGGATGCTCCACGTGCCGTCGCCGTTGGGGAAAGAGAAGCGCATGTAGTGCGCGGGCGAAAAGCCCTTGTGGATCTTCACGGTCTTTTTCGCCACGGTGTCAAACGAGAACGCGACGATGTCGGGGTACGGAAATGCGGCGGCGAAGAGCTTCCTGGTCGCCGGGTCGTAGGCCATCCCCTGGAACACAAGCGCCCTCGGCGCGCCCGTGTCGAACGCCTCCCACTTGCCGGTTTCGAGATCGAGGCGGACAACCTTGTCCAGCCACCCACAGAGCCACAGGACATTAGAATCTATCTCAGAACCCCATCCTGGCTTCGGCCGGCTGTGAAGTCGGCGGGCCGCGTTGCTCCTCCTCGACAATGCTTTCCCAGTGCATTGCCTCGTCGTCGCGCCTTGCCCGCCGCCTTCTCGCTGGAGCCTCTGGCGACGGAGCGGGTTCTGAGACAGATTCTTAGCGCTCTCCGGCACGGCGCTATAGAACCCGGGGCACTCGGGCGGGAAGCGGTATATCCGGTACTCGCCGTCTTCGTCGATAAGGACCGCGATCGTCCCCACGTTCGCGTTCCACGTGCTCGTCCAGAACCGCTCCTTGCCATCCGGCCCCTCGCCAACCGCGATGAGCGGCGTGTTGACAAAGGGGTCCCTCGTAGGCGGAATGGCAACGCGGATCGTCTTCGGCGGGCGAGACTTACGAGGGGCATGGGACTCTGAGGGCATGGAAACGCCTCCTATGGACGAGGGATTCTTTTGGGATTGGGACTCACGCGATTCGCCGGGGCCATGCGCCGATGCGCATCCGGCGACGATAAGAGCGAAGGCCATGAGAAGTGTTTCACGCAGGAGTGCAGGCATTCACGGCTCCCCGGTCAGTGCGTCAGTAGTGTTCTGGTTGGTCTTTGCGGGGCCAGGGAAGCGCAAGGTGATCCGCCCATGGCGGATCAAGACTGCTACCACTGGTGGGCAAGCCACCCCGCCGCAGGCGGGCCACACAGCGTGCTGCATTGGTGATACAAAGGTCAATCGTTCCCCGGCGCATCGGCGTCGAGTATACACAACTGCGCGCGCCAAGTCACGGCATCGACTGGGGGGCAGGGGCCGGCTGAGTTGCAGGCGCCGCCTGGGGGGCGGATGCCGCCTGAGGCGGCGTCGCGGTCGCGGCCTGCCGCTTCATGGGCGTTATCGACGTGTCGTTGGTCTTCTCGTACTCGGTGTTGACGGTTATGTTGCGGGCCTGCTGACCTTCGAGCGGAGGGGCCGACGAGTACGTCTGGAAGCTGCACGAGTAGACCGAATGCCGCTTGAGCATGGGCATGGTCGTATCCACGGGATAGTCGCTCGTGGCGGTGAGGTTACTTGCGCCGCTCACGACGGTTACCCCCCTCGGCGCCATGGGCGCGAAGCTCGAATTGCTTACATCAATCCTGATCTCCAGGCAGTCCACTCCGGAAACCGGCACAAGGCCGACAAGCTGCGCCTTGCCGCTGTACGTCGGCCCCTTTGGCATCTCGCCGGCCACGTCCTGGGTGAGAAGCGTCGCGTTGACCGGCCACACGTCGCCGACTTTCCTGGGCTCGGTGGTCCCAAGGATCTGGTCCTCCGTGGGCGCGTATGGGTTCAGCGTGATGATCGTACGCAGAATGCCCGCCTGCTGCGGCGTAACCGGCTGGGCGTCCTTGGTGAAAACCTCCTGGCCGTTTTCAAACGATGCCGTCACAAGCGCGCCCGGCTGGAAGTAATCCGTCGATACGTCGCCCTGGAATCGCCTGCACTTCACAATCCGGTGGGTGTCCTTGGTGACATAGCCGGTGGAGTCGACCGCCAGGACCGTGATCTCCGCGGCATAGTCGATGGTGTAGGTAGTGGTCCGGTCGTCGAGCGTGGCGTTGGCGTCCTTGGCGACGATATGGAGTTTCCCGGTAATCGTCGTGGAGCGCGTGGTCCTGTCGCCGACCGTGACCGGCCTGTCGAGCTTGATCGGGTATTCCTGCGCCGCCGCGGTCGCGCACACAAACGCGATTGTCGCAACCAACATCAAAAGCCTTGCGGTATGCATCCGGATCCTCCTATCTGCCGAGCACGAGCCGTAGATCACCTTATGGGTTCGTATCTCTCCAACCGCTCCTGAACCATCCTCGTATAGACCTCTACCGGCGCGGCCCGTTCCTCCCGCCTCACGGCGGTGGCCGTCGACGTGACGGTGCTGCTCGACTCGATGGCCGGCAGCGACGGATCGACCGGATATTTGCCCGAAAAGACCATACCCATCGACGCGCTCTTGAGAACCGATCTCTTGGGCATCGGCGCCACGATGTGGCTGAGCTTTACGTCAGCCTCGATACATAGACACTCCGTGCCCTCAATCTTGGAAACGCCCGCGAGTTTCACGGTTCCGGAAATATCCTCTTTCTTGACCTGGCACTCGTCGCGAACGTCGCGCGCCATCGCCTCCGGGTTCACCGGCCACGAATCTCCGATTTTCCTGTAGCCGTCCGTGCCGAAAACCTCGTCGTCCATTGCGCGCCGGCTGTCGAACGCGATGACGACGCTCAGGACCTGCGCCTCCTCGGAGCTCACCGGTTCCTTCCCGCGGCGAAACACGCGCTCTCGCTTTTCGAGTGAGGCGGTGATCTCGTCACCCTGCTTGAGTATCTCAGTCGAAGCGCCGCCTTCGGTCCTGGTAAACTTGATTATCTTGTGCAACTCCTTCGTCGAGCCGCCTCTCCCGTTGACATCGAGAACGGTCACTTCGGACACGAGGTCCACCCTGCACTTGCCGGAGCCGTTGCCGGCCGGCCACGCGCCGTTCAATGCAAGGAGGTTCGTTGTAGTGACCGATGAAGTGAATTTGTATCTGTCGCCGGGATGCCAGGGGCGCGTCAGCTTGACGCGGAATGCCGCGTTCGGCGGAAGCGCCGCGACAACGAGCGCTGCAACGATGCAGATCAATGCTGCTTTGAGACCGCGCACACTGGCCTCCGCCCCGCCCTAAGCAGGGCTAATCGTTCGATTTCCTGAACCGATACCCCACCCCGCGGACGGTTTCGATCGTCTTGCCGCGGTGGTCGCCGATCTTCGCCCGCAGCCGCCGCACGTGAACGTCCACCGTACGCACTCCGCCGATGTAGTCGCTGCCCCACACCCTGTCGAGAATCGCCTCGCGCGTAAAGGCCTTGTTGGGATTGGACGCGAGAAACCTCAACAACTCGTGCTCCTTATACGTCAAGCTCATTCTGTGCCCGTGCCTCGTGACTTCATACCGCTCGTAATCTATCACGACGGGGCCGATGCTGACCTGGTCGGCTGTGCCGCCGCGCTTGCGGGCGAGGACGAGGCCGATGCGAAGGGCCAGCTCGCCGGCGCGCATCGGGTCGAGCACGAAGTCGTCCCAGAAAGGCTCGGGGAACCGGCGGATATCGTCCTCCTCGACGACCGCCAGTACCGGCAGGTCGCGTAGCCCGCTCATGCGCTTCACCGCGGCGACGATCTGGGAGGACTGGTCGCCGAGCGCAACTTCATCCACCAGAAGGAGATCCGTCGACGACCTGATGACTTCGTCCGCGACCGACGCTTCGTCCGAGCCAAACGCCCAGCGGTAGCCCCTCTCCGAGAATGTCCTCAGAAAGTAGGCCTGTCTCGACGAAACAGTCGCTGCGACGATCCTGTACACTGGTGGGCTCCTTGATCAACTGAGGGCAAAGTATACCGAATCGCCGCGCCAAATGAAAGCGGTCGGCTGAGAGCCACAGGGTCTTTCAATGCTTGCACAGAGGCGCGAATGTCGAGAAATCGCGCGAAGCGCGCATCTTAGCCGATGATGCGCGGGTAGCGCGAAATCGGGACTCCGGCAAGGGTGGGCACGGAGGCCCACCCCTACGAAAGCCATGGCCGAGAAGCGGTCTCGGTGAGAACTGAAAGACCCTGCTGAGAGCCAAGCTGCGGAAACCGCAGCGCCCCTTGTCCTGTCTTCTGGTTGCAGTACAATCTGGGAGCGATTTCCGCGACCCCAAAGGAGGCGGCCATGATCGTCGGCGTACCAAAAGAGATCAAGAAGGACGAGTACCGTGTCGGGATGGTCCCCGCCGGCGCAGCGCAGCTTTCCCGCGAGGGGCACAAGGTGCTTATCGAGGCCGACGCCGGCGCAGGCTCAGGCATCGCCGATGAGGAGTACCGCCGCGCGGGGGCCGAGATCGTGCCGTCGGCGGCCGACGTATGGGGGCGTTCCGAGATGGTTGTAAAGGTCAAGGAGCCGCAGCCCGCGGAATATCCGCACGTCCATAGCGGCCTCGTCGTCTTCACGTACTTTCACTTCGCGGCGGATCGCCCGCTCGTCGATGCGATGCTCAAGTGCAAGTGCGTCGCGATCGCGTATGAGACGGTTCGGGATCGAAACGGCCGCCACCCGCTTCTCACCCCCATGAGCGAGGTCGCCGGCAGGATGAGCGTGCAGGAAGGGGCCAAGAGCCTCGAGAAACCCTTCCACGGCCGCGGTATACTCCTCGGCGGCGTTCCCGGCGTAGCTCCTGCCGAGGTCGTGGTTCTCGGCGGCGGTATCGTCGGCACGAACGCCGCGAAGGTTGCCGCGGGCCTTGGCGCTTCTGTCGCAATCCTCGACGTGAACCTCGACCGCATGCGCTACCTCGACGATACCATGCCCGAAAACGTCGTCACCGTGATGTCAAACCCGCATACGGTGGAGTACTACCTGCCGAGGGCGGATCTCCTGATCGGCGCGGTGCTCATTGAAGGCGCGCGCACGCCGCGGCTCGTGAGGAAGGAGCAGCTCGCCATGATGAAGCCCGGGGCGGTGATCGTGGACGTCTCTATCGACCAGGGCGGTTGCGTCGAGACGTCGAGACCCACTACGCACAGCAACCCAACCTACATCGTCGACGGCATTGTCCACTACTGTGTGACCAACATGCCGGGCGCGGTCGGGCGCACCTCGACCTATGCCCTCACCAACGCCACGTTCCCATACGTCATGTCTCTCGCCGCCCGCGGCTGGCGCGGCGCGGCAACCGCCGACGACGGCATAGCTAACGGGATCAACATAGTCGAAGGTCGCCTGACTAACAAGGCCGTGGCGGAGGCGTTTGGGCTGAAGGTGGAGGCGCTGGGGCTGTAGGAGCGTCACGCCCCTGCCCGTCCAAGCCTTGTAGGGGCAGGCCCCTGTGGCCTGCCCTTGGCGGGACGCCAATCTCGCCCGACCTCCATAGTTGGCATAACTGCGGCTGTCGCATCGCTCGTAACATGCGCATTCTCATTTCAGAACAGGCCTTCACGTGGCCACGGCATTTCTTGCAGATTAGAGGTTTGTTTCTATTCTGCAAGAACAGTTCGCGGCAGATTGCTTTGGCGGACTATTGCTCCTCGGCTGCTTCCCACTTCGCTTCCGTGATCTCCGGATCGGACGTGAGTATCCTGTCGAGCGCGTCAGCGAGGCGGCCGACGTCGCGGCTGGTTTCGATCTTCCTGAACCATCGCCGCACTACTGGCTTGTCGGGCTTGATGAAGCATAGAAACTCATCGTCGTCGCCGCCCTGATGCCCGCAGCACAGAGCCAGCGCAAAGGCGTCGTTCTCAATCGGAATGAACCAGCCCCAGTCCTCGCCGGCGATCTTACCTGTGCTAATGCCCTGTGCCGCAAGTTTCTGGACGAGATACTCCGCGAGGCGTTTGCCCCAGAGGCCGGGGTTGATCTCTTCCTCCTCGCCGTCGTATGGAGGGAATCTCTTCGAGCGGAATGTGACCATGGTTCGCGTGTTCATGCTCCGCAGAATCAGCCCGCCTGTGGCGACTTGTCAGCGTCTCGCTATGTTTGCCGTCCTGTTTCTTGTCCTGGCCATGTCATCCTTCACTGGATCTGCCCCCTGGCTCAGCATTTCGTCGAACTGCTCCCTCGTCAGCCCCGCACGGACAACGGAGGTTGGCGTTGCAAGCAGTATCGGCGCGGACCCAAAGGATGGGATTGTACGGCAATCTATGAACGCGATGCTTACGTGGAGGCCTGTCACCGCCGTGATGTCCGAAGCGACTCCTTTGGTCTTGTTTTCGCGGTAATTCCTTACCACTCCCCGGACAGAGGTTGAGGAACCGCTTGCGCTTCTCGTTGTCGCCTGATCAGCGCTCACCTCTGTAACATCCGCTGAGGCCTTGTCTATATAGCGATAGGTCTTCAGCTGCGTTACGGGCTGCCCCTCCTCCATGAGGCTTGTGTCCATCCCCAGCAGCCGGAAACTGGTCCCGTTGCAGCTGACCAGTACGTCGTCGGGACCAAGCACATGCGTGACATCCAGGCGCTCGTTGGGCGGCCAGAATCCGAACATCCCTACCTTGAGATCAGGCAGTTCAGTGCTCCACCGTTCATATTTCGCTTTCACCACGTCCTCGGGTAACGGCACACGCTTGGTCACAGAAGAGGTCACAGGCATATCCCTGGCGGCCGACGGATCGTCATGCATAACCATATTGCTATCAACCCATCCCGTTCGCGGGCCATCCGTCCCTCGGACATATGTCGTCTGCTGCTCTGTTACATTCTCATACTTACATGAATCCGGCAACGGCGCCCCCGCCCTACTGTTCTCGAACTGCAGTTCAAAATCAGGGAGTCTGATATACTCGCCATCTACGTATGCATACTTGCACTTATAGTGTGCGTAGAGATAGTCGCTGTTCGCGCTTGCCGTGGACTCGACCTTGACGGCAAACCCGAACGGCGCAATCAGCAGCAAAAGAATGATCCCCGTGAGTGTTGAGCGCATTGTGATCCCCCTACACGCAACTGTTCCAGGTCCGGATCAGATGACAGTTCTTCGCGCGATCCCGAAACAGTAGTGTGCGCGCTGAATGCGGCAAGTCAATATGCTTCCGGCGGTGCTTCCAGCGGTCTCACAGTCTCCCAGGACAGACGCAAGGTCGCGAATAGGCCGTCTCAGCTTGGCGGAGGGGTTCGCGCGGCAAGACAAACGTCAACCGGCGCCGGGGGACGCGGGCGTTTTCACATGCACGGCCGGTCTGCGGGCGACGTATGCTTCGCTCCTACGAACTCTCGTCTTGGGCTGGACGTCTGGATCGCTGCTACTATTACTGGTCACGCATTCACCTCTCATTCGGCGCCGCTGGTGGCTTGGCGATGAAATGCCTTCATCTATTCATGTCTTCGCCGCGAGCTCAACGGACCCTGCGTAAGCAGGGGTTCGAGTCTTTCGCCAGCGCCCAAATCCGTGTGCATCGTAGGGCAATGCCGTTACAATGAAAGCCAGTCTACCATCCTCGGGAAGGGGCAGGGATATGGCCTGGAAGGAATATGAAATCGCGGCAATGAAGCGCGCGCTCGGGCTCGCGGCAAAGGGGCGGGGGTTTGTGGAGCCCAATCCCATGGTCGGCGCCGTGATTGTCAAAAACAGGCGCGTCGTGGGAGAGGGGCACCATCACAGGTTCGGCGGGCCGCATGCGGAAACGTTCGCGCTGTGCGAGGCTTCAACAGCAGCGCGCGGGGCGGAAGTCTTCGTGACCCTGGAGCCGTGCAGCCATTTCGGCAAGACGCCGCCGTGCGCGGATGCGCTTATCGCGGCGGGCGTGAAGAGGGTCGTCGCGGCGATGAAGGACCCCGATGAGAGAGTTGCGGGCAAGGGGTTCGCGAAACTGCGCAGGGCCGGGATCACGGTCGACGTGGGGCTTCTGGAGGACGAGGCGCGAGCGCTCAATGCGCCGTATGTGAAGCTTCGGACCACCCGCATGCCGTGGGTTATCGCCAAGTACGCGATGACCGCGGACGGAAGGATAGCGACTGCGTCGGGCGAATCGCACTGGATATCGTGCGAGGAGTCCAGGCGCATTGTGCACAAGGTGCGCGGAAGGATGGACGCAATCGTAGTGGGCATTGGGACAGTGCTTGTGGATGATCCTCTGCTCACCGCGAGGCCGCGAGGGAGGCGCTTGGCGGCGCGGGTGGTCATGGACTCGAAGGCGCGCACGCCACTATCATCGAAGCTCGTGGCGACGGCGGCGGAAGCGCCGCTAATCATCGCGGCGAGCAAAGCAGCGCCGGGACCGAATGTGGAGGCGCTGAAGAGTTACAGCGCGGAGGTATTGATGGTCGGCGCGGGGACACCGGATACTGGTGGCCGAGCCGTCCGTGCTGGAATGGCGCGGGATTCGGGGTCCGGCCAGGGCGGGCAGGAGCGAGCGCCCCTACGAAACACGGACGATTCGGGGCGGGTGGATGCGGTGGCGCTTGTGGCGGAGCTGGGGAGGAGACAGATGACAAATGTTCTCGTTGAGGGCGGCGCGTCGGTGCTCGGGAGTTTCTTTGCGGCGCGGCTCGTTGACGAAGTTATGGTCTTCATCGCGCCGAAGCTCGTGGGCGAGGGGCTTGCGCCCATAGAGGGGTGGATGGCGCCGGGCATTGCCGGCACGGCGAGGCTCGAAGACTTCAAGGTCGCACGGCATGGCTGCGACGTGATGCTGAGCGGCCGCGTTCGCTATCAGGCTTGAGTAGCACAAAGACCCGGAGCCTTGGGAAAAGAAGGTTTGAGGCTTGAGGCCTGAGGCTTGGGTAGAAGATGAACCGAAAGAGCTATCGTTCGCAGATTGACGCCTTTGCTCCCGTTTCCGGTCTTGTTTGCTTCAGCCTTCAGCCTTCAGTCTTCAACCTGTTCTTTAGTCCGTGCTCTCCATAGGCTGAGACCGTGCGGGGCGATCGCGGCGGGGCGAACGGCGGAAGTCGCCGCGGGGGAAGTCGCCGGGAGGCATTGAATCATCCGAGCTTTCGAGGCGCCTGCGGCGCGCGTCGCGAAGGTCGTTGCGTCTGTCGCGCCCGTCCGGGCCGCCGGGGCCACCCCTCATGCGTTCGCGATCCATGCCCCTTTCCCCTTCGCCGCGACTGGTAGCGGGCGGCAGCGGGGAAATATCAATTCCTTTGGAGGTGAGGATATCCTTCAAGGCCGCGCGGCGCTTTTCAAGCGGCATCTCTCTGAGGCGCTGGAGATCTTCTTTGGGCATTTCTTTCAGGACGGCAGCCACTCGGCGCGCGAGGGCCTTGCGCTCGGGAGACATCCGGCTCCACGCCTCCCAGCGCCGCCTCATGCGCTCGTTGCGGTCGGGCGGAAGCTGGCGATACTCGCGCATGTGCTCGATGACGCGCTTCTTGGCGTCGGGAGGCATTTTCATCCACGCTTCCATGTGCTCGCGAATGGCCTTCTTTTTCTCTTCGGGGAGTTTCTGCCAGGCTTCGTAGCGCTCCTTCAGGCGTTTCTGCTGTTCGGGCGGAAGGGCGCGCCAGCGGGCGAGGCGCGCCTGGAAATCCGCGTTATCCTTTCGGCCGGAGACGGACGGTCCGGTCGAATCGAAAGAAGGGGAAGCGCCTCGGGCCGGTTGCGCGGCCACCATTACTGGCGTGCCGTTATTAACGGCGGACCCGGCTTGCGCGGCCGGGACAACCAACACGGCCGCGGCAACCGCCGCGAAAGTGACAAGAAGAGGTTTCCAGGTGCTCATGGCTTTACCGACCTACGAGGCCCATGTCTTCGAGAAGGCCCCAATTCTCCATTACGTCATCGTTTGCCGATTCGCCCGCGCCGGTCGAATCGCCTCGAAACTCCTCGCGGGGCGCCTGGCCGCCGCGGGGTTCTTCGCCACCAGATTCTTCACTGCGCGCGCCGCCTAATGAACGCTCGGGCGTCTGGGGCTCTTCGCGCAGCTCGCGCACAATGCTGCGGCGCTCTTCGGGGGTCATCTGCCGCCAGATGCTGCGTATGGCCTGGCTGCGCTCTTCGGGCGTCATGCCGGGCAATCTCCCGGCTGCGCCCGTGCGGCCCGGCATGCCGCCCATCTCGCCACCTGTCCCTCGTCCCTGGCGCATCATCGGTTCGCGCGTCCCGGGCACGGGGGCCATTTCCTCATTTCCCATGCCCCTGCCTTCACGCGGCGCGTACATCTCCCGCCGCCCCACTCCCATCTGCCGGCCGCGCGGGCGCTCGGCCGTGCGGCGCTCCCACCTGCTGAGCATCTTCGAGCGCTTCTCGGGAGTGGCGTTCATCCATTTTTCGCGAAGCCTGTCGCGGCGTTCGGGGGACATGCGGGACATCCGGTCGCGCATCAGCAGGGAGCGTTGGTCCGGCGTCATTGCGTAAGCGCGCTCGCGCGCCATCCGGCCGCGGGGCTCCATGCCTCTCTCGCGCTGCCGGCGTCTCTCGGCGGCTTGCGGCCGGGGACGCATCCCGCGACCTGCGGCATAGCCTCGATTGCGCTCGGAGCGACTCGCCATGCCTTGAGCACCGGCCTGGCGGCCGTGCTGCCTTCCGGCGACGCCTTGCGGTCGCTGCGGTTTCTTGCCCTTGGCAACCGCGGCGGGCTTTGCGGCTCTTGTCGGTTTGGCGGGTTTGTTCGCCCTGGCGGCTTCGGCGTTTTTCACGGCCTTGGCGTGCGCGGCGGCCGCCTTGGTCTGATACTTATCGAACTCCGCCTTCGTTACAACGCCATCGTGATTAGCGTCCATGGCGTCAAACGGCGACTTGACTTGAGGCTTGGACTGCGGCGGCTGCGCCTTCCGGCTTGAGGCGTCGGCATATCCGCCGACCCATACCAGAAAGGCCGCCGTGATTAGTCCAATCAACATCGCTTTTTTCATAGTTCTCTCCTCAGCCTGCCGCACGTTTTATATCGCCGCTTCTCCACCGACCTCATCGAGCTCCGTCAGAGTATCGTAGTCCGTAAGCGCGTCGAGATTTGCGATGAGATCATAGTCCTCCAGCACGTCGATATTCTCGACAACCGCTCTGTCTTCCGCGCTAATCTCGGCGGGGGTGACGGCTGTCGGGTGAGTCGGCTGAATCACAGTGGTGACGCCGCGATGGAGCGTGAACATGAGGAGCAAGACGGCGGCGACCGCGACCGCGCCGGCGGCATAGGCCGGGATGCGGACGAAGCGCCCCGTGGTGTGTGCCCTGACGCGCTTAGCGAAATCGCCGGGCACTTCAACGGGCTCAATCGATTCGAGCGCCGCGTAGGAACGCCTCAGGATATCGAGGCGCTTGCGGCAGTCGGGGCAGTCCTGAAGGTGGGCGTACAGCGACTGCGCTCGGGCGTCATCGAGCTCGCCGTCCAGATATGCTACCAGTTGCTCGCGCTCTCTGCAGTCCATGGTTACCTCCTTCGTAAACCCTCTACGGTCTTTTTAACCCCAAAAACGGGCGGCGGTAACGCTTTCGTCACAAATTCCCGGCATCTATGTCCTTTTGCAGCTCGTCCGCAAGTGATTGTCTGGCACGGCTTAAGAGCGATTTCACGGCGTCGACGTTGGTTCCGAGCGCCTCGGCGATCTCGATATATGACAACCCCTCGAACCGGTGCAGCACGAGTGCCATACGCTGGCGGTCGGGGATCCTGGCGAGGGCGCTTCGGACGATCTGGGCGCGCTCGCGGGTCTCCAAAGACTGGTCGGGCGGCGAGGCGGCATCGTCGGGGATGGTGGCGGAAAGAGGGGAATCGTCTTCGCCGTAGGCCGCGTCAAGCGGCACGCCCCGCCTGCGCCCCTCGTCCCGGATGACGTTGGCGCACAGGTTCGCCGTGATACGGTATACGAGAGTGGAGAGCTTGGCGGTGGGCTTATACGACTTTCGCATCTTGTAGAGCCTGACGAAAACCTCTTGAGAAACGTCGTCGACGTTAGGGGTAGCGCCCAGGTAGCGGTGGATGACACCGTAGACCTGGCGCTGGAAGTTCCTGACGATCTCATCGAACGCGCGGTCGTCGCCGGCGGCAAAGCGCATCATAAGTTGCGTATCACAGTCCTGGGAGAATTCGTGGGTTCCCTCGCTCACGCGCGCGCGCCCCTTCCCGTCTTGGCGGTTTCGAGGCGCAACTGTCCGCACGCGGCCCGGGCGCCGCCGCCGCGGCTCTCGCGGATCTCGGCGTTGAGGCCTTTGGCGCGAAGGGACCGGCGGAAGCCGGCGAGCTTCTTGGGCGAGGGGCGCCGGAACGGCAGCCCCTCCACCTCGTTGTACGGGATGAGGTTCACAAACACCTGTCGACCGGAGAGGAGCGCCGCGAGCGCGTCGACGTCTTCGGGCCGATCGTTCACGCCGGCGAGAAGCACATATTCAAAGGTCACTTCGCGACCGGTCTTGTCGAAGTACTTCATCGCGGCGGCGACGGTTTCGCTGATGGACGCAGGCGCATGGGGGCAGAGTCTGCGGCGGAGGTCGTCGGTCGCGGCGTGAAGGCTTATCGCGAGGCCGACCTCCATGGGGAAGTCGGCGAGGCGGGCGATGCATTTGGGATAGCCGATGGTGCTCACGGTGATTTTGCGCGCGCCGATGCCGAACGCCCAGGGGGCGTTGAAGACGCGGACGGCGTCGAGCACGGCGTCGAGGTTGAGGCAGGGCTCGCCCATCCCCATGACGACGATATTTGAGATACGCTCCTCGCGACCGACGAGAGAGGCGGCATGGAGAGCCTGTTCGACGATTTCGAGGGCGTCCAGGTTACGCGCAAAGCCCGCCGCGCCGGTTGCACAGAACTGGCAGGCGAGAGGACAGCCGGCCTGGCTGGAGACGCAGAGGGTGACGCGCTTGGCGGCTTCGATGATTACCGCTTCAATGGTCTCGCCGTCGGCGAGGGCGATCTTCAGCTTGACGCTGCCATCGCCGGCATCATGTGCGGCGGCGAGGCGGGAGCTCGACATGAGGCAGTGCTCTTCAAGCCAGGCGATTACAGGCGCGGAGACGTTTTTCATCTCGCGGAATTCGCGCGCCCCCTTCGAGTAGAACCAATCGAGGACTTGCTCAGCGCGGTAGCGCTCGAATCCCGGGGCTTCGAGCGCCTGGGAAAGCGTCTCGGGCGTGAACGTGGCAAGGGGCGCTTTGTCGCTCTTCATTGAATCACTCTTCCCGGCGGTAGAACTCCTTCAGGAACTTCAAGAGTTCCCCGGACTCGGCGAATTTCCGAAACGCATTCATATCCGGCAGAATCCTGTCGGAGAGGAACTTGATCGCCCAGTTGGCGGCCAGGGGGCTCACCGTCACGATGGCGCGGCCGGACTTGCGCGCGGCATACATCTCGACGGCCGTACCCATGCTCGCCTCAGGAAGATACGTCACGAGGCAGTCGGTGTCCTCGACCATCTTTATGTGGTCGAAGAACACGCGGAACGCCTTGTTATCATCGTACCTGAGACTTTCGGGGTGGTTCTCTACCGGACAATATACGCGCGCGTCGGGGACGCTCGTTTGGATGATTTCTTTCATCTCGCGGCGGTAGTCCTGGCAATAGACCGCTTCGTGGGCGATGGAGCCCTGAATGATGCCGGCGATGAAGAACGAGTAGGATTTCATCTGGCCACCAACTGGGAAAACGGCAGCGTACGAACGAAATAGATGTCCTGGCCCGCTTTCTCGGCGATGAAGCTTTCGGCCTCAGCGAGGGTGAGAAGGCCCGGCTTGGCGCCGAAGTAGCGCACGACGCTCGAGGAGTTTGCGGCGCCCATCTGGAGCGCTTTGCAGACGTCGCCGGTTTTCATGTACTCGGCGACAAACGCGCTTGCGAATGCGTCGCCGGCGCCGAGGGTGTCGACCGTCGGCGCGGCGTACGCGGGGAACACGTAGACGTTCTTGCCGTCGCACGCCTGGGAGCCGAGCCTGCCGTCCGTGATGACCGCCACCTTGACGCCCGATTCCATGAATATACGGAAGATCTCGAAGAGATTATACGCCCAGGGCTCAAGGACCATGGCGCCACGGGGGCAGGCGCTGACGCACTTGCCGCACTGCGAGCAGAGCTCGGCGCCCTGGACAGATAGACGGCTGTCCGCGATCTTGAGGACGCCATGCTCGCACGCATTCACGCAATCGCCGCAGAGGGCGCAGCGCTCCTGGTCGACGCCTTTGCGTGTCGCGGTGACGCCGGCGACCATCTCCGCCTCTTCGCGGTTCATGATGAGGACGTCTGTGCACTGGAAAATGGGTCCGAGCCCCTTGATGCGGGTCTTGAGCTGGGTCGAGCCGGGATTGAAGGCGAGCTTGACGTTCCTTTCTTTCGCGCGGCGCGCAAGGGTCTCGGCGATTTGAGCGCTGCGGCCGGAAAGGGACGACATGTAGATCCATTTCGTGTTGTCAAAGAGTTGCCAATCGACGTCGTTTTCGTCGAGGGAGTCGTTTGCGCCGCGGAAGGTGAGGACGGTGCGGTCGCCTTCAAACGAGATGAGGACGACCGAATAGCCGGTCGCGCGCGAGTTTGACGATATCGCGTAGACGGCGTCTACGCCTTCCTTCGAGAGCTCGCCGAGGACGCTATTGGCGGCGTCATCTTTGCCGACCTTGCCGAGGAAGGCGGCTTTGAGGCCGAGGCGCGCGAAGGATACGGCGGTATTGGTCGCGCCGCCGCCGGTGAGGAACTCTATATTGTCGACGGTCACCTTAGAGCCGTAATCGTAGCAGAGCAGCTCTTTCTGCGTCAATGCGTCGCTTATGCGGACGATCTTCGAGAGATCGCTCTTGATGAATACATCCTGCGTCGCGCTGCCAACGCAGACGACATCGAACATCGGTTTCCCTCCGACAACTCGGGTTTTCTGGGGCTAACTATACCGGTGGAGGGGGCGTTTTCAATGGCAGCGGAGGAGCGTTGACCGTCATGCGCCGGTGTTTGTACCCGTTTTCTGAAACAATGGCGCTCCCTGCGGCGTAGTAACCGTCGGAGGAGCGCGATGGAAAACGGCCGTGCACCCAACAGGCGAAGACAGTGGTATAGAGGCAAGGCTTCGGCGTGGCACAGGGCGGGGGCGGTTGCGGGCGTCGTGGGTGTGGCCGCAGGGATAGCACTTGCGGTCGTTTACAACTGGCCGAGGTCGACGGAGCTTGTGACGTATTTTACGCTGCGGCCGGCGTGGTGCTGGTTTGCGATGACAGCGCCGCTGGTAATGGCAGGGGCGTTTGGGCTGAGGTGGAAGCCGTGGCTTGTGTGCACTGTGGCATGGTTAGGGGCGTTTGTGGCGTCAGAGGAACTCGCGCCGCTCTTAAGGCTGGCGCCCGGCGAAGCCGAAGCGAGGTTCCAATCGCTACGGGCGACGACAAGCAGTGAAGGCCCCTTCGCGTTCCGCATGATAACGTGGAACATCTCGGCGGACCCTGAGACGACCGGCCATGCGTTCGAACAGATCGCGGCGTATGATCCTGATATCGTTCTCCTGCAGGAGTGCGGCACGGGAAGCATTGTGCCTGATGCGCTTGCGGGATCTCAACACTTCAGGGCTTATGCGCTCCTGCGGAGCATGGACAACGCGGTCTCAAGAGCCTATCCTAATAACCATCGTGGCGGCGATGCCGCGAGATGCGAGCAGTGCGCGAAGCGAGGAGGAAGGCGTGTTCGATACACGCCGACGACGAGCGACAAAGCAATGCGAAGCATATCGCTTGCGTCCCTTCGGGTTGCGGCGGCCACGGGCCGACTGCTGTGTCGCTCCTCCTCGACTTATTCCTGAATAAGCCATCGTCGTCGCTCCTTGCATTCGACCCGTGGGCGCTCGCAACGCCGCTCACGAGGGTTATTGGGATAGGCTCTAAGTTCGACTTTCGCAGTTTTCAGGGGTAATGATAAGGGAGGAGATACAGGCAAACAAGCCCACCTGACGATTTAGTTGTGGCTTAGGCAACGATCGTAGGGGAGGGCTTGCGATG